>Ga0213922_1001199_pt1 | contig 10074 bp, 10 predicted proteins | sample McNCre2917MG_FD_165060 | JGI IMG/M metagenome (GOLD analysis project Ga0213922, IMG submission 165060) | Freshwater microbial communities from McNutts Creek, Athens, Georgia, United States - 29-17 MG | ecosystem: Environmental > Aquatic > Freshwater > Creek | place: USA: Georgia | collected... | reverse complement strand
CGCAAAGATGGTTTTTTCTGCTTTATCCCGCACAATACAGAAACTTGTAAGTTTTGTAAGTTTTCACAAGACATGATGAAAGCGAGCCCAGGATGAATGTAGAGCGCGTTTGGTTGGACAGTTACCCTGAGGGCGTACCGGCTGACATTGACGCCTCTCAGTACGATTCATTGGTGGGCTTGATGGCAGACAGCTTTGCCAAATATGCCAACCGCACTGCCTACAGTTACATGGGTCAAGACATCAGTTATTTGAAGACCGATGTCACAAGCCAAGCACTGGCCGCCTATTTCCAGTCTTTGGGTTTAGAAAAAGGCGACCGCGTGGCCATCATGATGCCCAACGTGCCGCAATACCCTGTGGCCGTGGCAGCCATCTTGCGCGCTGGTTTGGTGGTGGTCAACGTCAATCCCTTGTACACCCCCCGTGAACTTGAGCACCAGCTCAAAGACTCTGGCGCCAAGGCCATCGTCATCATTGAAAACTTTGCCATCACCTTGCAGAAATGCTTGGCAGACACGCAGGTCAAACATGTGGTGCTGTGCGCCATGGGCGACATGCTCAGCTGGCCGCGAGGCGCCTTGGTGAACTTTGTGGTTCGCAATGTCAAGAACTTGGTGCCCAGCTTTGATTTACCGGGGGCCATCAAATTCAATGAAGCCGTGCGTCGTGGCAAGGACGTCGCTTTTGTCCAGCCGGTGGTTATGAGCGATGACATCGCCGTGTTGCAATACACCGGCGGCACCACGGGTGTCTCCAAAGGCGCCGTGCTGTTGCATCGCAACGTGATCGCCAACTTGTTGCAATCAGAGGCTTGGAACGATCCCGTCATGAAGCGTGTGCCTGCCCACGAGCAGCCCACCTCGGTGTGCGCCTTGCCGCTGTATCACATCTTTGCTTTTACAGTGAACATGATGCTGGGCTTGCGCACGGGTGGTAAAAACATTTTGATTCCCAACCCCCGTGATTTGCCTGCGGTGTTGAAAGAATTGTCAAAGCACACCTTCCACAGTTTCCCGGCAGTCAACACCTTGTTCAACGGACTGGCCCATCACCCTGACTTTGGCAAAGTGAATTGGTCCAATTTGAAGGTCTCGGTGGGCGGCGGTATGGCCGTCACCAGCGCTGTGGCTGCGCTGTGGCTTGAGAAAACGGGTTGCCCCATTTGCGAAGGTTATGGCTTGTCAGAGACCAGCCCTTCGGCCAGTTGCAACCCCACCACCAGCAAACAATTCACCGGCACCATTGGCGTACCCTTGCCCAGTACCTTGATGACCTTGTTGGACGATGAAGGCAACGAAGTGACAGCGCTTGGTCAACCTGGCGAGATTGCCATCAAAGGCCCGCAAGTGATGGCCGGCTATTGGCAGCGTCCTGACGAAACTGCACGCTGCATGACCGCCGATGGCTATTTCAAATCGGGCGACATTGGCATTCGCGATGCCAAAGGATTTTTCAAAATTGTGGACCGCAAGAAAGACATGATTTTGGTCAGTGGCTTCAACGTCTACCCCAACGATGTGGAAGAAACCGTGTCCTTGTGTCCTGGCGTGCTCGAATGTGCTGCGGTAGGTGTGCCCGACGAGAAGACGGGTGAAGCCGTCAAATTGGTCATCGTCAAAAAAGACCCCAAGCTCACCGAAGACCAAGTGCGCACCTATTGCCGCGCCAACATGACCGGCTACAAACAGCCTAAGGTGATTGAGTTCAAAACCGAGCTGCCCAAAACAGCAGTTGGCAAAATTCTGCGACGCGAGCTGCGCGATGCCCCCAAATGACCTTGTGCCGCGCATGGCCCTGATCGGGGCCATGCAGGAAGAGTTGTCGGCCGTGCTGGCCCTCATGCCAGATGCAAGTTGCGAAACGGTGGCAGGGCGTCAATTTTGGCGAGGCCATTTGAACGGCCATGCGGTGGTGGCGGTCTTGTCTGGCATTGGCAAAGTGGCTGCGGCCATCACGGCCACCGTGCTGATTGAAAAATTCCAAGTTCACAGAATGTTGTTCACCGGTGTGGCGGGGGGATTGGCACCGCATGTCAAAGTGGGCGACGTGGTGGTGGGTCAAGAATTGTTGCAACACGACATGAATGCGTCGCCTTTGTTTCCACCTTACGAAGTGCCCTTGTTGGGACGCGCAAGATTTCAGACAGACGATATCATGACGCGGTGCTTGATTGAAAGTGCAGCCCAGGCTTTGCCCCACGCCCAAGTGCATGCGGGCCTCATCATCAGTGGCGATCAATTTGTGTCGAGTGCCTCTGAAAGCCAAGGCCTGCAATCTCGCATTCCTGATGCTTTGGCCGTTGAAATGGAGGGCGCCGCATTGGCGCAGGTTTGCCATGCGTATGGCATTCCGTTGGCGGTGGTGCGAACCTTGTCTGACCGTGCAGATGACGATGCCCACACCGACTTTGTCCAGTTCGTCAAGACAGTGGCCAGTCCCAACAGCGCGGCCATTGTGTCGGCATTTTTAAAGCGATTGCCCACAGCATGATTCGCCGCCTTGTGGCGGCAAATCTGATGCGTTTACTTCAACCAGCCGCGTCTGCGGAAATACCACATCGGCACCACCGCACTGGCCACCATCAGGCACAGCGCATACGGATAGCCCCATGTTTGTGACAACTCGGGCATGTACTGAAAGTTCATGCCGTACAAACTGGCGATGAGCGTGGGCGGCAGCAAGGCTACACTGGCCACCGAGAAGATCTTGATGATCTTGTTCTGGTTGATGTTGATGAAACCCACGGTGGCGTCCATCAAGAAGTTGATTTTTTCAAACAAGAACTCGGTGTGCGAATCGAGCGAGTCGATGTCGCGCAAAATTTGCCGGGCTTCTTCAAACTGTTCGGCATTCAGCATCTTGCTTCGCATCATGAAGCTCACCGCACGGCGAGTGTCCATCACGTTGCGGCGAATGCGGCCGTTCAAATCTTCTTGACGCGCAATGGCGCCCAGCACCTCGCCGGCCATGGCGTCGGTCACGTCGCCCGACAGCACCAGCTTGCCCGCAATTTCCAATTTGTCGTAAATGTTTTCCAAGGTGTCGGCGGAATACTCTGCGTCGGCGTCAAACAACTTCAACAAAACTTCTTTCGCGTCTTCCAACAAGCCCGGTGCGCGGCGCGCGCGCAATCGCAGCAAGCGAAACACGGGCACGTCTTCGTCGTGAATGGAAAACAAAACGCCGCGGCTGCGCAGGTCGGCATTGTGCTGGTTCAAGATGAACGCACAACGCACGGTACGAGGCTCGTCTTCGTCGGCAATCAAAAAGTCTGAGCGAATGTGCAACTCGCCGTTGTCTTCTTCGTAAAAACGTGCAGATTCCTCAATGTCCTCGTCCATCGCATCTTCTGGAATGGACAGGCCGTAGTATTGTTTGATCCAGCGTTTTTCTTCAACGGTGGGTGACTCCAAGTCCACCCAAATTGGTTGGAACTTGGACAGCTCTTCCAAGGATTCAATCTCTTCTTGGACGAGACGGCCGTTGGCCAGTGTGAAAATATTGAGCATGGCAGATCTCCTTCAGCCCCGACAAAAACGGGGGCCAGGTGTTCGATAAGGCGGCGGTGTGATGAAGCAGCTTTCGAACGACTGGCAGGGCTGCAGGGCGCTGGAGAGGCGCGGGTTGCAGCAAAGAGACCCTTTCATTCGAAAGCTACCAACTAGGGTGGCTTTCCACGGAGCAAACTCCAAAATGATGATGGGTGCGATTATGGCACCGCATCGCCGGCAATGACAGCCTGATCTTGATTTAGTCGGCAAAAAAAGCCAGAAGCTCTTCTTTTCGCTGCATCACATCTTGCTCACCCAAAGCCATCAAAGCTCGCAAGAAGCCAGGTTCAAACAGCAAGTAACTGGACAGCGAGGCGCCAGCGCCTTTCAAGGCGCCCAAGCCTTCCAAGACGCGGCGCACAGGGCGAGGCAGTTCGTGCACATGGGCCTGTGCCAAGGCATCCAAAGAAGCGCTCGGTTGCAAAGCCAGCACCTCGACTTCATGAAATGGCAAAGATTGCGCCAGGGCGGGGCTGTGATGGTCGCTTAAATGGTGCTTGAGTTGCTGGATGCTTTGGTTCACGCGTTGGACTTGCTCCACATCGGCCAGCAAGGTGTCGTTGAAGACGCTGGCCATGGCATGCCCTGCAATGTTGCCGAGGCTAGGGCGCCGACTGGCGCTGCTGCCTTCAAGGGCTTGACCTAGGCGACCGCGTTGGGGTTGCCCAACCCCAATGGCCAAAATTTTGTTGGCGCCCAAGTGGACTGCAGGCGACAAAGGCGAGCTTTGTCGCATCGAGCCATCGCCAAAGTATTCCATGTTGCCATCGACCCAAAGGGGTGTGGCCGGAAACAAAAAGGGAATGGCGCTGGACGCCATCAGGTGTTCAATGGTGATGTCTTGCAGCTCAGCGCGGCGACCCGGCCGGCTCCAAGCTGCAGGGTCTATTTGCGCTTGGGTCTGGCAAAAAGTCCAGTGCACACCTGTGGTGTAACTGGAGGCCGTCACGGCCAAGGCTTTCAAATGGCCACTGTCCAGAGCTTGTGCAATGTTGTTCAGCGCAATGCGTCGGTGCAGGGTGTCCACCAGGGGCATGCTGTCTAGCGCAGCGCCATGCTCCCGCACTGACAAGGAAACGCCCAAGGCGGTGGCCCATCGGCTGAACTTGGCCAATGGCGTGTCGGGCAGGTGGTACACCAAGTGTGAATGCAGGCCATGCCAAAACGCACCCAAACCATTCAAGGCGTCCAGGCCGTCTTCAGCGCGACTGGCCAGGTAGGTGGCATTCAATGCACCGGCAGAGGTGCCAACCAAAATTTGAAAGGGAAAACTTGCTGCGCCCACCGTCACGGCCGAGGCAGCAGAAGCTGGCTTGTGCGCAGCAGCCAACAATTGGGCCAAGGCCTGCAAGGCGCCTGCTTGATAGGCTGTTCGAGCGCCGCCGCCCATGAGCACCAAACCGCGCGTTGATTTTTGAGGACTGCTGCGGGGCGCCTCATTCAAAGGGGCATTGCGTGTCAAATCATCCAAGTGCATGGGCCAATGATAGAGTCAGAGATTCAGGAACACCATAGATGACGACACTTTTGACGCCCCAACGAGAGCGCTGGCTTTTGCTGACTTTGGCCAGCATTCAGTTCACCAGCGTGCTCGATTTCATGATCATGATGCCACTGGGGCCTCAATTGACGCAGTTGTTTGGTATTTCGGCAGGTCAATTTGGCTTCTTGGTGTCGGCCTATACCTTTTCGGCGGGCTTGTCCGGCTTCTTGGCGTCCACCTACATCGACCGCTTGGGCCGCAAGCGGATGATGTTGACCTTCTACCCCTTGTTTGGCCTTGCCGCCTTGGCGTGCAGCCTGGCCCCGTCCTTCGGCTGGCTGATGGCAGCCCGAGTGGCTGCCGGCTTCTTTGGCGGTGTGTTGATGGCCTTGTCGCAAACCATTGTGGCCGAAGTGATTCCTTTTGAACGACGCGGCCGGGCCATGGGCGTGGTCATGACATCATTCTCAGTGGCCACGGTGGCGGGTGTACCTTTGGCTTTGTTTTTGGTGTCGCATTTCAATTGGCATGCGCCCTTTGTGGCCATCGCCATCATGGTCGCCCTTGTGGCCACAGTGGCCAGCCAAATTTTGCCCAGTCTCAAAGGCCATTTGCAAACACACGCCGATGGCAACGCCTTGCGCTTGATCTTGGCCAATTTGCGCGCCGTGCTGGTTGATCCCAACCACTTGCGCGCCTTTGCCATGTCAGCCAGCATGGTGTTTGCGGGTTTTGCTGTCATCCCTTACATCACCTTGTACTTGCAGGCCAATGCAGGCTTTCAAGCAGACCAAATTCCCTATGTTTACCTGTGTGGGGGCATCAGCACCTTGGTCACGGCACGCTGGATCGGCCATTGGTCGGATCGGGCGGGCAAGGCCTATGCCTTTCGCCGCTTGGCTTTGCTGATGCCTTTGCCCTTGTTGGGCATGACGCTGTCTGCCGAACTGCCCACCGCGGGCGTTTTGGTGGTCTCGTCCATCTTGTTCATCGTGATGAGCGGCCGCATGATTCCAGGCATGGCCCTGATCGGTGCATCTGCCGATCCGCAAAGGCGTGGCAGTTTCATGACCCTGAACTCCGCGGTGCAATCCTTGGCCATGGGCAGCGCAGCCCTGGTGGGAGGCCTGATTTTGGGCCGAGACGGCAATGGTCACTTGACCCATTACTGGGCAGCGGCTTTGGTAGGGGGGAGTGCCAGTGTCTTGAGCTTTGTGCTCTCCTCTAGACTGCGCCTGCATGGGACCACGGCGCCATAGGGTCTGGCTTCAAGATGGGAATCTATCAGCTTTTTGGCTGAAAAACCGAACTCCCGACCAAGTTAGAGGGCTTAGCCCCGCTGGCTTGCTTTTCTCAAAAGTGGGGCGCATAGTGGCTTGACCCCACCCCCTTTTGAAGGGTGGTGGTTGTTCAACCAAGAGAGCAGCAGGAGGCTATTTATGAATCTCACGATCAGCGGTCATCATCTTGAAGTGACACCCGCCTTGCGAACTTATGTGACGGGTAAATTGGACCGCATCACGCGACATTTTGACCAAGTGGTTGATGTCAAAGTCTTGCTCACTGTTGAAAAGCAAAAGGAAAAGGAAAAACGCCAGCGTGCTGAATGCAATATTCACGTGAAAGGCAACGATTTGTTTGCCGAAAGTGCCCATGAAGACCTGTATGCCGCAGTCGATGAACTGGTCGACAAATTAGACCGCCAAGTGATGAAACACAAAGACCGCATCACCGACCATCATCACAGCGCGCCCAAGCGCATGATGTGACATTTTTGGCCATTTCCTTTGACAGGACACTGCCGCACCGCAATCGGTGCGGTTTTTTTTCGTCAGGCCCTTGCCAAGGGTGCATAATCCGCCCTCGATATGAACAGACTTGCAGCCATCCTCCCTGTTGAACAAGTGCTGGTTGGCGTGGATGCCACCAGCAAGAAACGTGCTTTTGAAGAGGCGGGTTTGTTGTTCGAGAATTTGCACGGGCTCTCGCGAGCGTTGGTCACCGACAGTTTGTTTGCACGGGAGCGCTTGGGCTCAACTGGCCTTGGCCATGGGGTGGCCATCCCGCATGGCCGCATCAAGGGCCTTAAATCCCCCATGGCCGCTGTGTTTCAGCTGGCGCAGTCCATTGGTTTTGACGCGCCCGATGAGCAGCCTGTGACGCTGTTGATCTTTTTGTTGGTGCCCGAAGCGGCCACCCAAAAGCATTTGGAAATTTTGTCTGAAATTGCCGAGCTGCTGAGCAATGGCAGTTTGCGCGATGCTCTGTTAGGCAGCCCCAGCGCAGATGCCTTGCACAGCCTCATAGCCCGCTGGTCTCCTGCCAGCTGAGGCGCCCCTACAGTTCCTAACGAGACGAGGTTGCGATGAAGCCTACCGCTGTCAGCGCTGATGCGCTGTTTGAAGACCACCGAGGCAAACTCAAGTGGCAGTGGCTGGCAGGTTTGGGTGCCTCCGAACGCCGCTTTGATGAGGTGGCGGTCCGTGCTGCCCGCTCGGGTGCCGACCTGGTGGGCTATTTGAATTACATCCATCCTTACCGCGTGCAAATTTTGGGTGAGCGTGAAGTGGCCTACTTGACGCGTGGCACCGAAGAAGATTGCGTACGCCGTGTGTCGCGCATTGTGACCCTCGAGCCCCCGGTGTTGGTGCTGGCCGATGGTCAAACGGCGCCTGATGCTTTGTACCGTGTTTGCGAACGAGCCCAAATTCCGATGTTTGCCACACCCGAGTCCTCGGCCTTTGTGATCGACGTGCTGCGGGCTTATTTGTCCAAACACTTTGCCGACCGAACCACCATGCACGGCGTTTTCATGGACATCTTGGGTCTGGGTGTGCTGATCACCGGCGAATCAGGCTTGGGCAAAAGCGAGTTGGGCTTGGAATTGATTTCGCGTGGCAATGGTTTGGTGGCCGATGACGCGGTTGACCTGTTCCGCATCAATCAAACCACGATTGAAGCCCGATGCCCAGAGTTGCTGCAAAACCTGTTGGAAGTCCGTGGCATTGGCCTGCTGGACATTCGCGGTATTTTTGGCGAAACCGCTGTGCGCCGAAAAATGCGCTTGAAACTGATTGTGCACTTGGTTCGCCGCGAAAACTTTGAGCGTGATTACGAGCGCATTCCCACCGAACCACTCACCCAAGATGTGCTGGGCATTCCTGTGCGCAAGGTGGTGATTCAGGTGGTGGCGGGTCGCAACATTGCGGTGTTGGTGGAGGCGGCGGTGCGCAACACCATCTTGCAAATGCGCGGCATCGACACCTACCAAGATTTCATGGCGCGGCAACGCGCGGCCATGGGCTAAGGCCTGGGCGTGCTAGCCCCGTTCCCGATGGGGGCAGGGGTTGCGCTTGCAATGGGCGTACAGGCTCAGGGCATGGTCGGCAATCACAAAGCCTTTGGCCAAGGCCACATCGTGCTGGCGCTTTTCAATTTCGGCGTCGTAAAACTCTTCCACTTTGCCGCAATCTAGGCAGACCATGTGGTCGTGGTGCTGACCTTCGTTCAACTCATAAACCGCTTTGCCACTTTCAAAGTGGTTGCGGCTGAGCAGGCCCGCTTGTTCAAACTGCGTCAGGACGCGGTAGACGGTGGCCAAGCCAATGTCGGCATTGTCTTTGAGCAACTGCTTGTACACATCCTCGGCGGTCATGTGCCGCTGCATGCCCTTTTGGAAGATTTCCAAAATTTTCTGACGGGGCACGGTGGCTTTCAAGCCTGTACTTTTGAGTTCGTCCATGTCTTTTCAGTTGCAATTGAAAGTGAGAGGGAATTGGCCAGGACAAATGTGTCACAGCCAGATGCTACCGCTACAATGACCCGATCATATGGCCTGCCAAGCATCCATGAACAAACAAATTCATCCTCTTCTGCGCTCACCCTGGGCTTTGGGTCTTGTGGCGCCTTTGCTGTTGGGCTTGCTCAGCGCCTGCAGCGCCCCTCGCATGAATGTGGCCACCAACGCGGTTTTGTACATCCCGGAGGTGGTTCAAGGCAATTTTGTTTCCAAAGAGCAAAAAGACTTTCTCAAGCCGGGCATGTCCCGCATGCAGGTGCGCGAAGTTTTGGGCACCCCCTTGGTGTCCAGTGTGTTTCACGAAGACCGCTGGGACTACGTGTTCACCATCCGCCGTCAAGGTGTCCCGCCCCAAAACTTCAGCCTGAGTGTTTGGTTCAAAGGCGAGCTCTTAGACCGGATCACCGGCGATGAACTGCCCAGCGAAACCGAGTTCGTCACCAAATTGGTGGCACAAAAATCCAACCTCAAAGTGCCCACACTCGAAGCCAAAGACGAAGACTTGCGCAAATTCCCTGCGCCCGTTCGCAAAGCCGAGTCGGTCGCTGCGCCTGCTGCGCCCTTGCCCGCTTCGTACCCTCCGCTAGAACCCGCTTCGCGTTGAACCAACCATGACCTCAGTTTCTACACATTCTTCAGGCGCTGCGATGCACGCCATTGCCGTGGCTGGCGCCTCTGGCCGCATGGGCCACATGCTCATTGAAGCCATCACCCAGTCTGACGACTGCCGCTTGACGGGCGCATTGGACCTGCCCACCAGCGCTGCGGTGGGCACCGATGCCAGCGCATCTTTGGGCAAAGCCAGTGGCGTTTTGGTCACCGGCGATCTGAAGGCAGGCTTGCAAAACTCTCACTACCTGATTGACTTCACACGCCCTGAAGGCACCCTGGCGCACCTCAAAGTGTGTCATGCCATGGGCATCAAAGCGGTCATTGGCACCACCGGTTTTACCGATGCCGAAAAAGCCGACATCAAAGCCATTTCCAAAGACATCGCCATCGTCATGGCACCCAACATGAGCGTGGGTGTCAACGTCACCCTCAAATTGCTTGAAATGGCGGCCAAAGCTTTGGCCACAGGTTACGACATCGAAATCATCGAAGCGCACCACCGCCACAAGGTCGATGCGCCCTCAGGCACCGCCCTCAAAATGGGTGAGGTCATTGCGGACGCCTTGGGCCGCGACCTCAAAGATTGCGCCGTGTATGCCCGCGAAGGCGTCACCGGTGAACGCGAT
>Ga0213922_1001196_pt1 | contig 10080 bp, 8 predicted proteins | sample McNCre2917MG_FD_165060 | JGI IMG/M metagenome (GOLD analysis project Ga0213922, IMG submission 165060) | Freshwater microbial communities from McNutts Creek, Athens, Georgia, United States - 29-17 MG | ecosystem: Environmental > Aquatic > Freshwater > Creek | place: USA: Georgia | collected... | reverse complement strand
TACGATCGTCTTTCTAATTATACCGTGATAATAAACATTATTGTCAAGCATTATTTAACCTCACCGAATGGGTTGTTGTCATTAAAGAAAAACTCTTGACTTTCTTCTTTAAATTTGTTATTATCACCGAATGAATCTGGTTTGTCCACATTAGAGGAAATAATAGCTTCGACTTGTGTTCCTGCTCCACCCCCACCAAATATTGTTACGGTCGGAGCTTCTGTATATCCATCACCAGCATTAATAATATTGATGTCAGTGAGTTTGCCATCAGTGATTACTGCTTCACATAGAGCACCATGTTTTGTTGGATTTATGACAACTTGTGGGATTGAAGTGAACCCTGCGCCTTTGTTGATGATATTAAACCCAACGATTCTACCTGGATTTCTTGTAGTATTAATATTGAAAGTTTTAAGAGTCTCGAAAGCATCGATCTCTTTAACTCCAGTATCAATAGCTTCTGAAGCATATTGGAACAATTCAACTTGCAGCTTGTAAACGTATAGTTTACCCAGCTGATAAAATGGGTCTTGGTGTTGCACGAACTTGATTTCGAACAATCCCTTTGACAGAGGGAAGTAAATTAAATCGCCTTCATTTGGGCGAGTTGGAATTGTTGTGACGCCATAACGTCCAACGAATTGTTCCCAGCGTCTGCGAGCAACTACAAGAGTTGCAGACTGTTCCATCATCAAACCAAACTTCTGAATGAATGCACCTTGACCAGCAAAATTATCTACGTTCTCGAAGTACATCTCGATCGGGAAGGCAGACTTAAATTGGCTCAGGCGATCTTCACCAAGAATCTCGTCTTTAGAAACTAATGTTCTTGGGATGTACATAACCTCTTGTCCATACATACGTAAAGACTCGATGATTAGGTCTTCGACTAGGTGCTGCTCGTTGCGAGTACCATGAGAAAAGTAAACATTAGTTGTTGTCATGTTTATCCTAGGAAGAATTCAAGTGGCGCAGATTTAGTCATCAACTCATCTTCCAACTCTTTGATTTCTCCTGTAGCTTCGTCGTACAATTTATCTCCATCCAAAGTGACACCACCTGGAAGTTGAATTCCTGAAAACTTTTTAATGTTTGTTGCCCATTGGCGTTTGAAGAGAGCTGTTACATAATGTTTTAGCCACTGGTCATTGTATACTTTAGTGAATGTTTCTGGATCTAGAACACGATATGCTTCAACAACAACCAAGCTGCCGAGTGGAAGGTCTTGTGCCCAGTTGCAATCAATATACAAACGATCCTGCATTCTATTGAATCTGAATAGTTGTGGACCATTCAATTCGAAGTCAAGAAGGGAAATGTGATTCATGACCATCTGATAATAGATGATTGATGTAGAAGTCAAATCATACAGATCGTGCAAACGCAACTGATATTGCATGTCAAACAAATTCTTTGTAGAAGATGCTTGCGTTACTGGGATAACTCTTGTAATACCGTAGACTAAAGAGTTGATTGGGATATACTTATTGTCAATATCTTCTTGGGTGATAGCGTGTTTTAAGTAAACACGCTCGATACCATCATAGTGATACTGTCTCCAATATTCGAGAGCTTCGTCTAAACGATCTTCTAATTGGTCTTCGTCTACGTTTATTTCAAGCACAGGTGCACCGAGTGCTCTTAGCGCATATTGTTTTAAACCTTCTCTTGAAGTGACTGCCATGAATTTCTCTCTTATGTGAATTTTGGTCCTTCGAACCACCCGACTAAACTATATCTTTTTCCTTTTGTCACAGGGGTTAACTTATGATAAATGAAAGAAGGAAATGTTAACATAGTTCCTTGTTTTTTAATTTTTTCTGGAGGAGATTCAGAAACATTTTCTAAAACTAAATCTCCACCTTCATATAATGTGTCATCAGATAACTGAATAATGCTAGTCAACTTTCTATGATTTGCAGAAGAGTTAATCCAAAATACGTCTTGGTGAGATTTATATTCACCTTGATAGCTTTCATCATATTCAGTAAACTGTAAATATGGAAGGCTATTGATGTTAAACCCAAACCAATCTTTATTAACTGTTAACGCAAATCTCCAATAATCATTAAACAAAAATGCCAACTCTTTATTATCAGGTTTTATCCAACGGATATCACTTCTTCTAAACTTATCATCAGTTGTTTTACCATCATAACCTAATGTAGGTTTTTCAGGTTGTATTTTTAATGCATGTTCAATGATATAATCACATGCTTCCTTAGGGTAGAAGTTTTCATTATAAACCCATTCACCTTTCATAATATATCCTTTTTATAGTGTAGTATTATATAGATTTTCCATTGATGATAGCTTTGAGGCTATCAATTTCTGCCTTCATCTCTTGCATACCTTTAACAAGAACTGATACCATATTTGCATAATTTAAAGTTAACATACCTTCAGAATTCTCGCCTACAAACTCTGGCATAACTTCTTTAACTTCTTGCGCAATAAAACCAATTTCAACATTAGTTTTATCTTCTAACTTTTTATCATATATTACAGATCTTAATTTTAAAATATCTGTTATACCATATTTGGATTCTGTTATATTAGATTTTAATCTGACGTCAGAAGTTTGCTGGAAAGCAGCTGCATATGATACTGCTGTAGTGGTTTGATCTCCCGAAATGTAGGATCCGATCTGCGTCCAAGCTCCTACTGATCCCCCTTCGCAAGTTCTCATCCACATATGTCCAGCACTGTTAGGAGTAGAGCGAGGATGCGCCAATTCTAACCAGTAATCGCTACCTCCATAGTTTTTTCCATATCCACTACCAAGAGATACACGTTGACGATACCATTGAGAAGAAGAAGAGTTGGGGGCATTTGTGTTACCTTGAACATAGTTCCAACCCCAGTAATTTACTGAAGCATTAAAGTTGGTATATGTTCCATGACTTTCCAATTGTCCCCATGCTACGTAAGTATCGTTACCTGCGTTACCGCCTGTTGGACCTGTTGGACCTGTTGGACCTGTTGGACCTGTTGGACCTGCAACAGTAGAAGCTGCACCTGCTGGACCTGTTGCACCTGTTGGACCAGGTGCACCAGTTGGACCTGTTGGACCTGTTGCACCTGTTGGACCTGTTGGACCAGCAATACCTTGAATACCCTGTGGACCTGTTGGACCAGTTGCACCTGTTGCACCTGTTGGACCTGTTGGACCTGTAGTCGCAGACCAAACGAATGCAGTTCCGTTCCATCCAAGATACGTACTTGCAGTTGTAGGAGCAGTAATGAAGTTACTTGTATTAGCAGCAGTCTGATAGTGAATTTGGTTTGCTGCGCCACCAGCCAAGCTAGTGGCAGTAGAAGCATTACCACTTAGAGCAGCAGTAATAGTTCCTGCGGAGAAGTTACCCGATGCGTCACGAGCAACAATAGTTGATGCAGTGTTTGCGTTTGTGGCATTACTTGTTACAGTAAATGTCGCAGCGCCAGAACCATTGTATGTGGTAGAACCAGAAAGACCAGTTCCAGAAACACCCAGAGTTAATGTAGCTAAAGTACCACCAAGAGCAACACCAGAAATAGTGCTATTTGCTAAGTTGGCGTTAGTTATACCAGCAGTACCAGAAAGATTGGCATTCGTTAATCCGCTGATTGTATTAGAACCAGCAGCGATAGTTTTGTTTGTTAAGGTTTCAGCACCAGCTAGAGTTGCCAAAGTACCAGTAGTTGGTAGAGTGACAGTGGTAGCAGCAGTAGCAGTTAAGGTAGTATTAAACGCACCAGAAGTAGTAAGGTTACCACCAAGAGTAATGGTCTTAGTGCCGTTGTTAACACCAGTACCACCGTAAGTTGGGTTAATTACAGTAGCGTTCCAAGTACCAGTAGTGACAGTGCCAATAGTTGCCAAGTTAGCAGCAGAAGTAATGGCAGCTTGTGTAGCACCAGTAACTGTTGCTGCAGTACCAGTTGTGTTTTGGTTTAGTGTTGGAATGTCTGCTGCAACGATAGCACGCATAGTTGGCGCACCTGCAGCTCCGTTTGGTGCAGCTAAGAATGTATTAGCTGTTTGAGAAGCTAGAGTGGCAGTTAATGTGCCAGTAGTTGTTACTGGAGAACCACTTACTGTGAAGATGCTTGGGAGAGATAAGGCAACTGATGTTACTGTACCAGTACCACTAACAGTCAACCATTGTAGACCAGTACCAGTCGATGCTAAAACTTGACCAGAAGTACCAAGGTTACCAGCAATACTAAAAGCTGGTACTGACAGAGCACCAGCATCTGTTAATGATAAAATAGTTGAAGTATAAGCACTGTTGATAATTTCAAGACCACCAGTACTGTTCAGACGCAAAAACTTGGTTGGATTTGTTGCTGTACCATATGCGTTTGTTATGCTAAGAAAATCGTGATAACCAGTACCACCTTTGTTAGCATAACCAGTAATCTGCATCGCAATGGCATTAGTGCCAGTTATTGTGCCAGAATCTACTTTAAATTGTCCAGTTACTTGAAGCGGGTTTGTTCCAGAACGACCAATATAGTTTGTGTTATTACCATTACCAAAAACAATGTAACCTTGAGATGCGTCTTGTTGCCCTCTAATACCTAATGTGTTAGAAGCATTCACGTCACCAAGAACAACATCATCGCCAACGTATACGTTAGTGCCACTACCATTATTCATTAAACGAATCTGATCAGCATAAATTGATCCAGCTACACCAAGACCACCACCAATCTTCAGAGCACCAGTAGTCGTTGAAGATGAAGCAGTTGTATCAGAAAGGGTAATTGCACCAGAGAAGGTGCCAGATAATGCACCACCATTAATTGTTGGTGATGTTAATGTTTTGTTTGTTAAGGTTTGAGTTCCAGTTAGCGTTACAACGCTATCATCGATCGTGAAACTCTTAATGACGTTTGAGGAATTCTTAAAGAATAGTTTTCCGTCTGCGTAGTTTAACGCCAGTTCGCCATAGTCTAAGTCCGTAGTTAGTGGGACTTTTGTTGTCACTGAAGACTTCTTCAGTAATACTTTATTTGCCATTACATTCCCTTAAAAAAGGTAAGAAGGGTGGTAAGAACCACCCCATTACTCAATTATTTAGTATGTTCCACCATCAATCTGGAATCCGTCAATAGTAGAAGTTGCAGCGCCTGCACCAGTAATATTCAAACCGATATACATTGTCTTAGCAACAGACAAGCCACCAGACAATACTACAGCAGCAGTTCCAAGAGCAGTAGCATCAGTAGCACTAGTCAAAGTCACTGCGCCAGAAGCAGCAAGAGTAGTACCACTGAAAGAAGAAGCAGTGATTGTTTTATTGCTTAATGCTTCAGTACCAGCTAGGGTTGCCAAAGTACCAGTAGTTGGTAGAGTGACGCTGGTAGCACCAGTTGCAGTGAATGTTTGGCTAAACGCACCAGCGTAGGTTACGCTGCCAGCTAATGTTAAAGTGTTAGATCCGTTGTTAACACCAGTACCACCGTAAGTAGCACCAACAACAGTGCCTTGCCAAGTACCAGTACCGATGGTACCAAGAGTAGTAATAGATGATTGACCAACGTATGTAGATGCAATGTCAATGTTATCAGCGTTAACAGTGATGCGGTTTGCAGTACCGACAACATCTAATTGGTTGCCTGACTTAGTTAAACCACCACCTGCGATAACTTGACCAGCACCAGAGAACTGAACCCAAGGAATGTTGCTAGTACCGATAGTAATAGTACCAGTTGCAGTACAAACGAAGCCGTTGTTGCCGTTAACAGTACCTTCTTCAACGAAAGTAAATGCTCCTGGAGTAACTTCAGGTTGTTGGTCAGCATCAATTGCACGAGTCATTATCCATGCAACAGAAGCAGAACCAATGTTAGTTACAGTATAGATACCGTTCTGTGGAGCAGATGCCTGATCTTTAACTAGAACACGATCGCCAACAACTGCTGGAACAGAGTCCAATGTCAACGCTGCCAGTGTACCAGAGTTAGTAAGAGTAGCGCCAACGCCAGCAGAGCCGTTAGAGTAAGTAACAGTTAGCGCAGCAGTAGTTGCAAGGCGAACTGAATCTTTTGGATCCAAACCAGTCTTAACAGCATCAACGTAGTTCTTAGTTGCAGCGTCAGTTGCTTGAGTAGGTTCAGCAACAGAAGTGATTCTCTTAGAACCAACGTCAACAGTACCAGTTCCTTGTGGAACCAAGTTAACGCTGGCGTTTGGAGTATTAGTACCAGCAGTGATAGTTACTGCGCTTGAAGATGTTGCGATTCTACCGTAAGTAGTGTTACCGATAGTAATTACAGAAGCAGCACCAAACAAGTTACCAGTTAATGCGTTAGTATTGAATACTGAGGCAGTGCCAGTTGAAGTTGTTGCGATAGAAGGTGACGCACCATTCAAGTTAAACGCAGTAGCGTTGGTACCAGTAATCGTTGGGTTACCGATAGTTAATGTACCAGTAGCAGCACCAATAGCCAGAGTAGAAGCCGCACCGAATGCGTTAACTGTAGTAGAAACAGTATTCCACAAGTTTACTGTTGTTTGAGTACCAACAACAGTTGGGTTACCGTGAGTAAATGTACCAGAGTTAGCACCAATAGTAACCGTAGTAGCAGCACCGAATGCGTTAGCAGTAAGCGCAGCTGTATTGAACAGGGTTACAGTGCCAGTAGATGTTGTAGCAAGAGTAGGTGAAGCACCATTAATGTTTAGAGCAGTAGCAGCACTTAAAGTAACAGTTGGGTTAGCAATTGTTGTAGTACCAGTAGTAGCACCTAAGTTCAATGAAGTTGCTGCACCGAATGCGTTAACAGTGGTTGCAGTTGTATTGAACACTGCCATTGTTGCAGAACCAGCAACAACTGAAGTTGTAAGTGTTGGGCTAGTGCCGAATACTAGAGAACCAGTACCAGTCTCATCTGAAACCGCAGCCAAAAGCTGTGCAGAAGTAGCAACAAGAGTGTTGCTTCCAAGGTTAATAGTTTTATTTGTAAGAGTCTGAGTGCCAGTTAGCGTAGCAACTGTAGAATCAATATCAAAAGTTACGCTAGTAGCAGCACCAACTTTTGAGACATTAGAAGTAATACCAACACCACCAACAAAAGTCATGGTATCTGTCAACAGAGCGAATGCTGAAGTGCCAGTATCGCCAGCGATGTTTAGAGTAGTGGCAAGAGCAGTAGTGCCAGCTGCAGTTAATTGACCTTGTGCATTAACAGTGAATGTTGGAATCTGAGTAGCAGAACCGTAGCTACCCGCAGTAACACCAGTGTTAGTGATAGAAAGAGTTGTAGTGTTACCAGCGTCGTTTACTGTAGAAGTAAGACCAGTACCGTTAACAATAGTTCCACCAACCAAGTCATAGATGTACTCAGCAAGAGTATCAGTCGTGCCGTTGATGTATGGGTTGTTAAGAACTAACTTACCAGTGCCGTTCGGTGTTACGTTAATATCGCCGTTAGCGTTGGTAGAAGAAAGAGTGTCACTTGTTAGTTGTAAGTTACCAACTAACCACTTATCGATTGTACCAGTTGCAGAAAGAACTGGAATAGACTTTGCGTTAGTTGTAAGAGTACCACCAGCGCCACCCGCATCAACTAAACCAGTGTAATACTTACCACCGATAATAACGTGATTGGCAGCATTACCTGTAGTCTCTGCGCCCATACCGATGTATAAGCGATCACCACCATTGGATCCGTTATCTGCTAAAGCTGAGTATGCTAATTCACCAGCACCCAGCGTTGTTGGATTTCCGCTTACTGATGAACGCTTAATTCTGATTATTGATGCCATCTTTTATTTCTCCGTTAATATTCGCCAGCTTCCATGTTCTGCGCATCTAGCGTAGTCGAAGCTGTCCATTTATTCGTTGTTGTTTTATATACTAAAACCGCCCCATTACTCAACTGTTGCAAATCTACGTCTAACATATTTTCAATGCTGTTAGGCGCTATAGAAGTTGATGCTGCTGTTACAGAAACACCCCCTTCATTACTTGTTCCATAGGGGTCGGAAACAATTGCTATAATTTCAGACATATTAAATTTTTGTTATTTCGGGGTTCATTAAAACAATACCTTCCACAACACGAGTCTTCTCTCCACTAGGAGCAGTGACTTCAACATCGTAAAGGTATTTTCCTGCTGGAATTAGTCTTGATTGTTCTGAAGAAAGTTCAATACGAACTCTTCCTTGCACTGGATTTGTTATAGAACACGTGAAGTTATATGCAGTCGAAGACTGATAAGACTTTCTCATCTGAGAAGCTACAGTGAAATTTGTAAGGTCCAGGGCTGTTCCTGCGGCACTAGATACCGTGACGTATGTTCTAAAGAAAGAACCCTGATCTACATATAGATTTGAAACTGTGGCCACTTAAAATCTCCCAATATACACTCTTATTTATGTTATTTGAGAACGCTAAATATAAAAGCTGCGAAGCGAATTTAACCTTATGGAGATAATATGGAAGATCAAAATCAAACCAACGTACCTTCGCCATTAGTCGGCGATGCACCAACAGAAGACTATAACTTCGACTATTCACCAGTTGAAGAAACTTTTCAAAGACGTCTTTTCCCAACTATTTTTGCAAGTTACAAATTTACAGATTGGGAGAAAGTTGCTCAACCTCTAATCAACCTATCCAATGGTTGGAATGTTCCAGAAGAAGATATCGGCAAAGATATTATGGAACTAGACCATCCTGCAGTCAATAGACTAAAGGAAGTCATCTATGAAATTTGTGAAGGTCTTGAATTATCGAAAGACGACAATGGAAGAACTCCAGTTATCGTTGGTTCTAACACACTATTCCAACAGCAAGGTGAGCACATTCCACCGCATAACTATGAGTTTTCAACTCTAGTTTTCTCATTCGTAGCAAATGCTGGTGAAAATGCTCCAATGACATATTTCCCAGATCCACGTGGTGGAGTGCAAGCCTTGCGCAAAATTGTTTCTCAAAACCTAGTTAGCACGAGTTTTGGAATCAAGAGCCGAGTAGGAGAAATCTACGTGACTCCTGGTTATGCTCAGCGTTATATGGAAACTAATCTGGAATCAGAAACCCACGTAATCGTAAACGTCCGTGTTAACTTTGTTATGATTAGTTAATATCTGCTTATTAACATAGAAGACTGAATAGTCTTCCAATAAAAATAGCCAAGGTGCAATGGGATTTCCTAACGAGGAAATCCCTTTTGGCTTATTCCAAGCGTAATAGCTGTCCCCACTATACTCCTCAATCAGTTCTCGCATAACCCATCTATGGGTTAATGGCTTACCCACATCTTTGGTGAATGGCTCTTTTGTAGTTAGAACGTATTTCTGAAAGTCGTCCGTATTGAAGAAATGGTACTGATTGTCTTGTTGCTTAGTTGCAATTCTGGTTGAATACTCAGCTGTGTACCAGTCATAATTAAAGATTAACCACCATCTCAAATCTCTAAGAGTCTCAATTTTCTTTGGGCTGGCTTTAATAGAAGGTAGCAGAAATTCATGCAACTCATCATTTATGCATTTAGTGTAATCAACTAGTGGGTCTTCATTATTAAATTGGTGATGAAAAAATGAAACTTCAGTTTTAACTTTTCCTGTGGTAAAATCGTCTACTGGACCGAATAACTGATTACCGAAGAACCCAGTCACGAAAATACTATTAGGATCTCCATCGTCAAAGTCTCTCGTCGATGAAACTTTAAATTTATATTTCACTCCAGAATTTTTAATACAATTATCAAACAGTGAACCAGACTCTAAGATGGAACTATATGTTCCATAAACAGTAATCTGACTCAAGTCATCGACTTGTTGCATTAAAGAGAATAATGCAAGAGTGCTATCAATACCACCACTCCAAACTACAGTTATAGGTTTGTCTAGCTCTACTAGTTCTTTAGTTCTTTCCTCTACGCATTGCCTAAAAGATTTATTAAAACTAGAATCTATTTGCGGTATCTGCAAAAGTCCAGGCTTGATATTCAAGAAATGTGGTGTTTGTCCAGTCCTATCATAAACTGAATTTAGATTAAGTTTATGTTTGTCAAAGAAGGTATAAAGTTCTTTATGATTCGGTGCAAGAAATTCATCTATGTTTTCTTGCTTCTTAT
>Ga0213922_1001195_pt1 | contig 10082 bp, 24 predicted proteins | sample McNCre2917MG_FD_165060 | JGI IMG/M metagenome (GOLD analysis project Ga0213922, IMG submission 165060) | Freshwater microbial communities from McNutts Creek, Athens, Georgia, United States - 29-17 MG | ecosystem: Environmental > Aquatic > Freshwater > Creek | place: USA: Georgia | collected... | reverse complement strand
TTAACTTCAGGCATGGGTACCCCAGCCGCTTTCAGACTAAGTATAACCTCTTCTAACTCTTCGTTTGTCATAGCGAATTCCTTGAACGTGTAGCTGGCTGACGGAACATATCAATAGGATAAGACCGCAGATCACCGTCATTCCATTGTATAAAAACTCTATTACCTTCTGATGTCCAGCAGCCCAATAAAGACTGGCCACTACTAATGTAGGTATAAGCTACAAAAGTATTCGGTGACTTACTGCATTTAGCATCTGTTAAGGCTATAGTTCCACCACCTTGATTAACGGTCTCAGCTACTACGGCTGCGCTTGCGTTTAGGGACAATATCGACAATGCCACCAGTAACAGTCTTTTCATTTTCTAGTTCTTCCATAAGTTCGTCTGCCAGTTTGACTGCTCCGGCGGGATTTCCACAATTTACTAAAGCAAAACAGGCAGCTAAGAAGCGCATGTACTCTCGGTCTTTATTTTCCATTTTCTTCTAACATGTGAATTTGCTCGATTAAAATCTCAGATAAGGGTTTACCCTTAATAGAAATCATTTCTGTTTCTTTGGTTTCTTGAATGACTTTACAGGCATCCCTCAGTCCTTTGTTGTATCCGCTAGTAAATGTATCGTTCTTTTCTAAGGCCATGATTAAAGCATCCCTGATAAAAGCAGAAGCCTTACGGGTCTTCGCCATTTCCCTGAGCTGGTTAATCTGTTTACGCGGTAAATACAGACTGTACGGTACTAAATTTTCTTCAGTCATTGTTCCATTCCTTGTATTCGGCATTAAGTATTTTCAACGCCCTCTGTGCTTCAACATTGGTTTTTAAATCTGATCTTGACTTAATGTTTAAATAGGACTTGAGCCATTCAACACAAGCCTCCTCATTTGTTTCAAGTAAAAATCCTTGCTCGTATAGATACTCCCAAAAGTTACGGTCTCTGCATAACATGCCAGCTAACCTAACCATCTGAGCATTACCATACTCTTCTCTTTGCAAAGGCTTTTCATCGTCTCCCAGTCGTACCATAACCACCATGTACCTAGCGCCTACAAAATCCCGCATTAGCTCTTCTGGTAGGTCATCCGGATGGATAGCCAAAGACATGACTATTCCATCCTTGGTTTGCTTGAGAGCAATCTTTTTGCCTTCAAACTGGCTAGTTTCCATTAGTATTTCCCTGTAAAGACAAGCTTGACACGTTGCCAGAATGACAGATCACTAACCTTACGGGATACGGACTTAAACTCTTCAAACAGTTTTTCCATACCCTCAACGGTCTTCATTTCAATGGCTAACGCTTCTTGCAGTTTATCTACTAATGGGCGTGTATCTGCTTTGACCTTATTCTTAGATCCTGCTGGACGGCCACGTTTCTTAGTTGCGGTCTTAGCAATTACCGCTGGTTTCTTGGTTACTCCCATGGATCTTTCTCCTGTGACTTAGGTGCTGGTGCTGCATCAGCTTTAACAAATGTATCAATAGCCAACGAGACAAAACGTGTACCTGTTTTGGACTCGCGTTTCCAGCCTGATAACTTAATCTCAATTAGATCCTCATCGTGCTTTTCCATCAGATCCCGTAGGTATGAACGATCAACTTTGACGCTACCAAAGAAGTCTGGTGACTTGTCTGACTTACGAACTGTTGACGGGAACAGTGAACCCTTGTTTGGATATTCCATGTATTACTCCTTAGTTAAAGACTTCTTAGTTGCGGTAAATTTAGCCATCATGTCTGAGTACGCTGCCTCATCCATCTCTTTGGCTTTGTCAAAGGTAGAACGATTGACTTTAAAGATATTAGCTACATCATCAGGCGATGCGGCTAACTGAAGCATAGCTTCCAGCCCAACCTTCAATGACCCGATAAAGTCATCCCCGATTGGTTTAAGAGTCCATTCGCCCGGTAAGGCGGTCTTAGCTGCTGGTTTAGTCGGTGCCTGAACTGGTTTGACAGGAGCGGGTGCAGGCTTATGGGCTACTGTCTCAGGCTTTTTTGGTGTGTCTGCTCCTAGGGTGGCATCTAATGCGTCATGCTCCACGATTTCAAAGGCGTTAACCCATAGATAGCGACGTAGATAGGTCTGTACCGCACCTAGGTTCTGAACGTCATGGCAGCCCTTTAAAGCAGCGCTAGACATAGGAGAGGTAAACATGACTGAAGTACCGTCCTCTGTGTCATTGATCTGCAGGAAGGCCATGTTGTGGTCAAACGATACAACACCGCATAACCCCATCTCTGAGCAGATCTTCTGAATGGCTGGCAAAAAGTCACCCAGTTCAAAGTAATAGTACCCAGCAAACTTATTATGGCCAGACTTCTTAAGCGCCGTATTTTGTAACTTGATACGGGCTTCTTGTAACTTCTTATAAACGCTCATTTAATTTATTCCTTTTAGGCATTGGTCTGCTAGATTAGATGCAACCTCATGCATGTCCTCGGTAATGGTTTCTATGCTTATTGGGGGAATACCCTCTTCTCTTGCATAATCATCCATCATGCGCATTTGTTCAAATATCTGTGGCGCTAATGCCAGCATAAAATCGTAAATCATTTCCTGTCTTGTTTTCATTTCATTTCCTCTTTAGTTGCTACTTCAATTAATTTCTCTGCGTAATGGACTACCTTGCGTAGGTCATCAATGCCACCCTTTTCTCTCCAGCGGGATATGTATTTAACAATGTTTCCCTCTAGGTATCCTAGGTTATTGGCTACGATGTAGTCCCAAGGCTGGATTGCCTTACCCTTGTAATGGCTACCGCCTACTTGGTTATCATTCGCTGACATTTCTTTTCACCTGATGTGACTTGTGAAGTACCCACTTCTCACCCATCTCTTTAATGCACTGCTTGATGGCTTCTTCGTTGCGCGCCCGCATTGCCTCGATCTCTGCATCAGACATGCGACCGTGGTAGATGGAATCACTAACTGGTTCCCATACCTTAGTCTGACCAATAAACTCACGCTCAAAGGCTTTCATCATTTGATTAAACATTGTCTTCTCCCTCTTCATCGCTTTCTATTTCAATAATATTTGCGGATAAAGAAACCACCCCATCAGGGTATCCTTGTTTTTTCAAATACTCATTCAATGACTCATTGAGTTCTTCAATTGACTTGCCTGTTAACTCTTCAATGCTTTGTGCTAATTTCATTTTTACTTCTCCTCTGTTAAATAAGATTGATACTGCTTGCACCATTGACTAACCTGACAATAGTTAGCACAACGGGTTCTTTCACCGAGTCTGGTCTCTATAAAATATCCTTTGCCAGCTTTCTCTAGTTCTTCCTTGGCCTCTTCTTCAGAAGCACAAACAATCTTTGCCCTTACTCCGCCTTCTTTTTTGACGGCGTAGACTGTCGGCTTTTCCCAGCAGTCTTCGGGCGTACACAACGGTATTGGTTCTCCCGTTTCCATAGCGAATAATGCTTCGGAGTGGGCATGAATGCGGTCACGGACATATTCTTCACGTCTCTGCATACTCCACAAAGGAATATCAATGACCGCCACAGGAGCTGCAGGATATCCAGCCCTAGTATTAGAATCACGCCGATTCCAGTCGCGAATAATAGCCACAATCTTGAGAGCAGTGACGGGCGTTTTCTTGACCGTCTCGACCAGCCAAGCATATATGTTAAGTTGGTCTTCCCATTCCTTTTTCTCATTCATTACTCCGTAGACGCCTACCGTCTTGTAATCGTTAATCTCTATACCGTCTGGATGAATGATCTGTAAATCAATCGCACCAGAGATATTCCAACCATCCATCTCAGCATGGAGGCGCTCTTCAACCAAGTGATTAGCGTCACCGCCCTGCTCAAGGATGTGATGGACTGCGCTGCCAAACAAAGACCACACCATGTCTGATGCATCCGATTCCAGCTCATCTAAATGTTGCTTGCGTAACACCACAATCTGCGGGCTATTGAGCAACTCTGTAGCAGATAGATGTGCCTTACCCTTGCTATAGGTAGGACGCTCCAATGCGTTAACAATGGTCTGTGGTAAACCAAACTTATTAGTTATTTTCATTTGTGTTTATCCAACCAGCACTTCAAATCAATCAACGCAATAATCAAGTCATTGCACTTGTCCCAAGCTTTAGGAAAGTCACGTTGTTGCAATAGTTTGCTAAGTTCTCTTTCGCCTGTTTTAAGTTCAAGTATAGTTTCTGAATAGTCAATCATCATTTCCTCTTATCTGCTATATCCGCGGCGGTTGCCTTCGTTATCGTAATAGTTTCTTGTGCCGCTTGGAGTTATTGTTTCATAGCCAATGCGATTACCGCTATTATCGTAAACCCCAGTATTGGAGTTGTAATTAAACTCACTGTTTTTCCAGTTGTATTGAGAATTGTTCCAGTTTGCTGAACTGTTCTCGTAGTTGTATTCCGAGTTCTTCCAGTTGTAAGGTGAGTTCTCCCAGCTCGTCACACTCTGGGCATTCAACGACATAGAAATAATACAGAAAGCTCCCGCTAATATCTTCTTCATAAATCCTCTTCATTTTAAATAGTTAATCATTCCGGCCAAATAGAATGCTACTGCTACTGCTTCAACTAAGAACAACGGTACATCTCTTTGGATGATTCCCGCTATTGTCCATAGTGTACTCCCGATAATACTAAGCACGATATTTAATGGATAAATATTAAAGCTTGTTAAAAAAATACCACACAAGCATAGTATCGTGCCTAGCCATTTAATCATTTAACACATACCAGTCATCAAACTGGGATAACTCCGCATACTTCCGGGTATATCCTTTTCTTGATAACAACTCCAATATCTTATCCCGCATGGGCGTAAAGTTATGTTCGCAAGTAATTACCTTAATCTTATAAGCATCAAAGTCAAACGCATTTAATATTTCAAACTCACTACCCTCGGTATCTATGGATAAATAATCAATCTCTTTAGGAGCTTTGTACTTCTTCAACAAATCAAGTAAAGAACAGGTATAGACCTTGTATTTCTTGCCTTCAGCCCTAGTCTGAGCGTGACCATCTGACCCAGAGAATGAGTCAATCGTAGACAATTCTGCTGCACTAACCTCATTAAACTCTATCTCTTCATGGGATTTAGTCCATACACAATCAAAACTAATATGACAGCTACGATTCTTCAATAGATCCTCATGCCATATGTGTGCTGGTTCAGCCACTATTCCAGTCCAGCCCATTTCTTTCTCAAGCATATAGGTATTGCTGAGATCCATGCCATTGGCTGCACCAAACTCTACAAAGTATCCATCCCGCTTAAACTTTAGTTCATGTAGTACAACCATGTCTTGATTGATTTGCGACTTGGACTTGCTTTGTAGATCGTCTACGTATTCTTGCGTCAGAATCATGCTGATCTTGGTAACTGCCCGCTAAAGTTATAAGTTCCAGTGTGGCTAAAGCTGGCCCAAGGAGCGCACCAAACTTTAAATCCAGCCTCACGAGCTATCTTGCAGAAGTGATAGTCCTCTGACAGTAAGCGGTTAGACTCTTCGTCAATGCTAGTAGCAAAGAATTCTTTGATAATCTTTACTTCTCTAACGGTATCTACGGCATGGTACATATCGTTGGTGTAACTAGGAACTTTGTCTGCCAAGTCTTCAAAGACTTTGCGCTTAATCAACATAAAGCCTGTACCACCGTTAGCAATTTCAATCGGTTCGTTAATACTGCCAGTCTTGGACTTTTCACCATGAGCAAGGTTTAATACAAACGCACCAGTACTAAATTGCAGATGCTCTGGAGGAACGCCACGCTTGACGGCCTCAGATACCTCTACCCAGTTGATCTCTTTCTTAGGGTAGATACCGCAGATAATGTCTTTATCTGCATCAACCATACGAGGAATGTCTGCTGGATTAAAAGCAATATCAGCATCAATAAACATTAAGTGAGTAGCATCAGACTTAAGGAAGTCATGTGCCATGCTGTTACGGGCGCGAGTAATTAAGGACTCATTCATCATAAAGCTGTAGTACATTTGGATTCCAGCCTGACCGAATGCACCTACGCACTGCATAACCGCAGAGGCATACATACCGGTACACATACCGCCGTACATAGGAGTAGCTACAAATAACTTGGCCTTAAGGGGAACTGTCTTGGCAGTTAGGGTTTGTTTGTTATCTTTCTTAAAGCTCATTTGGTTTCCTTTTTTTGGTCAATGTATTGTTTCAATATACTTAATATGCCAGCCTCAACCAGCACGGCCAGTCCTTCTTTATCAAAATGAACTACTGCATCAGCAGATCCATCTTCATATTCTTTAATAACTTCTAGCTGAATATTCATTTAGTTTTCCCTGTGATAATAATGATTTGGGTTATCTAACATAGACTTAATTGCTTGGTCTATCGTATCAAACCAAGCCAAATGCCAGCCGTCATTTGTATACACTTTAAAACTCATTTTTTTCTCCAAGGTAGATCATTGTAGGCTCTAATCATCTGCCGGTTTCCCTGTCCAAACATCTCAAATAATCTTTCGGGCGCTCGGTAATTAACCGTAGCCTCTCCCGTGCATCCGAAGGAAGGCAAAGCTGATGCGGCAGCTTTATAGAATTGGCGGTCTGCACCCCATTGGCCGTAGAATTTATGAGAAACGTTAACCAAATAATCCCGCTTAAAACAATAACAATTAGTATCGACAAAATTAAGTAAGTGATCATAAAATGCCGGCCATCTGCCAAGCGATTCGCAGTCATCGTCGCAAACATATTCTCCAGCTTCATTGCATATTCTCCTCAAGCTATATGCCCACATTAAGTCTTTAGATTTAATCTTATTAATCATGGTTTCCACATGATTAGGCTCAAACCAATTGTCTTCGTCTAAAAATAAAATGTAATCAGCGTTTATCATTAGTGGCATAGCTGCATAGATTCGATGTCCATACCAGCCATTACCGCCAACATTCTCAGGAAGCAGCATCCATTTGCAACGGTAGTTATATGGGGACATACGCACTTTAGCCCATGCCTCTTGACCATCTAATACAACCAAGTGATCAGTCTTTACTGTCTGATTCTGTACGCTCTCTATTGCTTTCTTCAGCGTATGTTTACCCGTAGTAGGGGTTATGACCATTACCCGCATGTTTTAATTACCCTTCCGTGTGATTCTTGATAAGCGCATCCGTCAATCATTGTTGGACGCTTTTTAAATTCTCTGATGTGCCTGCACTCTAACTCTACTTCTTTCGGTAGATCTTTCTCATGGCATCCATAGACCGTACCAGTATCCTGTTGACCACAACCAGCAAGCAGCAGCAATAAGATTAAATATCTCATGCCAACTCCGTCACGTTTTCACAGGACTTACAGATGCTGCACTTGTCAAATTTAGGACTCTCATTAATCTCAATCAAGTCTTGTAAGGGTTTACCCTCAAATATTTCTGCATAAGATTGGGTTAATAAATTACCGATAATATGCTTAAGGTTGTAATCCATACAGCAAAGCACAACGTCACCATTAGGTAGCAGAACATTTCGATCATAGAATGGGGTACTCTTACAAGTTAAAGGGAATGTATTCATCGGAGTAATACTGATTGGTTGACCAGCTACTTGCTCAGTATTCAAACTGTCAGCCCGAGTATGTCCTACCCAGCCTTGCAGTTGGCCGACCATAGCCTGTAGCTCTGGATGAACTAACCCAGTCTTATCCATTGTCATAGCCCCTACACCGCACGGAACTTTAGTATGCGAGATAACGGCTGCAGCGTGTTGCCATTCATCGCTATTCTTCCAGCCCTTCATATTCCCGTTGGCATCAGGAAGGTGCAGCATAATGACTTCTACTTGACCGGGATGATCTTCTAAGACTTTACGCACTCGCTCAGGATCTTTCATACCGTACAGGGTGGTGTAAATTGCCACTTGGAATCCCATGTATAGAACGGTCTCTAGCATCTCCGTACAGTGTGGATTAGCCCAAGGCTCAGACATCCCTGAGAAATCGATCCTAGTGTCTTTTGGTAGCTTTGAGAGGACTGTTACCAAATCCCGTGGCTGCATGTATTTAGTATTGTCTCCGTAGTTATCGCGGAGGTTTTCCTGTGGGCAGAAGGTACACATCAATGGGCAGCCAACCATAGTGGTTAGCTCCATTACAGGCCCATCAAAATGTTTAATGCCGTATCGCTCTCTCATTTCTCTTGTGCCTTTCTTAAATTTCATCGGGGTCAAACCCCTTAGATTTCAACCAGTTATCAAGCAATTCATGTGCTTCGTCCTCTAGTCCAACTGGCACTCTGCGTTCTACATAAGTGGTGTCAGGGTTTTGAAATTCAGGTTTAACTGGAAATGTGACATTCATATCTGCCATATCAAACTTAACAGATTGCCCTTCACCTTTGGGCATTGCTTTTCCAAAATCACTCATTTCTCTTGTGCCTTTCTTAGTATTGAAGTCATAGCCTTTTCTTCTGCCGTAAATTCAAGCGCATCACCATAAACTTCATAAACATTGATTGGCTTTTCTAAATACCAAGCCATCCATTCTCTAACTTCTTGATCTTCAGTCATTTTCCTCGTGCCTTTTCTAATATCGCTAACACTTCGCTACAACATACTTTGACTGCGTTATATGCTTCTGACATATTTTCATCAGCGCACCAGTATGCAGTGTTCATAATTGCTATACGCACCTTCTCTATTTCCTCATCTGTTAGTGTCTTTACTTCTTGCAAATTAGTCACCTCCATAACTGTTCCGCACCTGCAAGTAGCACTAGCTACAACAACATTGCTTAATGGCTTTGCTGGATGAGTGTAGAGTGGAATAGCATTAGGCGCATCCTTGTCGGCTTGATACCAAACTGATTTCATATCAGGATCTTGTTCAAACCACGCTACTGGTTCAGCACTTTGTTTAACAGTTACCCAATTTGGTTCTTTTGTGTCTGTAATAATGTTCATTTCTCTTGTGCCTTCCAAATAATTAACTGCCTAGTTTCTCCACGTTCAGAAATAAACTGAAGCAACGACTCTATTTCAGCTTGTTGTCTTGCGTGTAAATCATAGAAATAGCCTAAGTTCTCTCTACGCAATGACAGGCTTCTTAACGCCTCATTTTCTATAGCTTTATCTGTGTAATTTTCTACAGCTCTATCCAGTTCGCTTCTCAACACCTCTATTTCAGCTTGTTGCTGGCGTAGCATGGCAGCCATCTTGTCGCCACATTCTTGCTTACTCTCTTCGCTGATAAATGCAGTACGCTCCCAGTCATCAGCTAATTCATTTGCGTTCATTGAACTATGTTCCGTACAAAATCTAATGCGTTATCAAGGCTGGGTTCTTCCCACAGAAGTGGCTTAGTATACATAGCCTCGTATAGTTCTTTGCTCTCATCAATAGCCTGAATGGTTTGCACGAACCAAGACATGTCTTTGGTGCTGATGTAGTTCAGGTATGCGCCCTCATGGAAGTCGCAATCGACCGACAATGTACCGCTATATATGGGTACTGTACCGCCCGCATAAGCGTCTAATAACTTCTCAGTTACATATCCGTCATAAATAGAGTTCTCAGGGCATAGGCAGAACTTATAGCTAGGCAGCACATCAAACTTAGATTGACGCAATGAGTTGTTAAACATATTGCCGTAGCCATGTACGGGTTTATACCTAGTAATTGAGTTGAATAGATTAACTCGCAGACCTTCGGGATTGCCAGCAATCATGGCGCAGAACTTATCTTTTTTTGCCCAGTCCAATACTCTCGGCTTGGTTAACGGTTCAATCTCAATCAATGGTTCATACCCATGATTATGGGCGTTGGCTCTGCGTGGCTTCTGTTCAAAGCCCGGCCATGCTAACCGCGAATACCATAAAGGTAATCGAAAATTACGTCCACCATAACTGTCATAGTCAAAAGAAAGAGAATGGTCATAGCCCAAGTAGCTAGGCCGAATATTCTCTCCAATGTACGCAATAGTTTTTCGTGGATCATAGAAAGTGTTTCCAAATACTGAGGTTACGATTAGGTCTGCATCGTATGGATTGTTTGTATATTCAAAGCCACCTAATGCACGGTCAAAGAAGTACTCAAAGAAGTCTCCATCGAATCCACCTTCCCAAAAGT
>Ga0213922_1001192_pt1 | contig 10133 bp, 12 predicted proteins | sample McNCre2917MG_FD_165060 | JGI IMG/M metagenome (GOLD analysis project Ga0213922, IMG submission 165060) | Freshwater microbial communities from McNutts Creek, Athens, Georgia, United States - 29-17 MG | ecosystem: Environmental > Aquatic > Freshwater > Creek | place: USA: Georgia | collected... | reverse complement strand
CCAGAAACTCTCTCCAATGTCCATAAGTCACCTTTTGGCACCTAATGGCACCTGATGAATACTGAACCAAACCGGCCAGAACCGGCCATAACTGATGACGACCTTAAAGGCTTTTTGCTCCCCCGAATACAAACGCCTGAACTGGACTTGGAATCTAGGGGGCATCAAGTAGCTGACTTAGCGAAGCAAATTGGGGTACCTTTGCTGCCCTGGCAAGAACATGTGATAACTCAGGCAGCTAAAGTGAGGCCAAATGGAAAATGGGCGCACAAAACCAACGGAGTCTTGGTCGCACGGCAAAATGGTAAAACGCACCTACTCAGAATGCGCATTCTTGCTGGACTGTTCCTCTGGGATGAGAAACTCATCATTGCTACGGCTCAGAACAGAGATATTGCGCTGGAAACATTCCGACTCGTTGCAGACACCATCGAGGACAACGGCTTTCTTGCTGATCAAGTCAAATTCATTCGCAAAGCCAATGGTCAAGAGGAGATTACAACCAAGAGCGGAAATCGGTACAAAATCGTGGCTCCAAATAGCGGCGCTCGTGGAATGTCTGCAGATTTGGTTATTATTGACGAAGCTCGCGAGATGGTCAATACCGATGCGTATGCTGCTTTGGTGTACACAACAATGGCAAGACCCAAGAGCCAGATATGGCTTACGTCAAATGCTGGAGATGCATTCTCAACCGTACTTAATCGCACTAGAGAGCAGGCCTACAAAGCAATAAGCGCGCCTGGTTCGGATGAAACTATTGGTTGGTGGGAGTATTCCGCGCCTGAAGGCGTAAAGACTGATGATCGTGATGCATGGCGCTATTCCAATCCAGCTTTGGGTTATACCATTGACGTGGAAGGTATCAAAGCCAGGTTAAAAGACCCAGAATCTATTTTCCGGACAGAAGTTCTTTGCCAGTGGGTTGAAACGCTACAAAACCCATTTCCAGAGGGCGCTTGGGCTAATTGCCTGGATAAAGACATCACTTTGCCCGATGGCCGCGCTCAATACTTGGCCATAGACGTTTCACCGGATAGAAGGCACGCTGCATTGGTGGGAGCGACCCGCGTGGGAGATGAAATCATTGTGGGACTTATTCAAACGTGGGAATCTGATAGCAGCGTGGATGATTTAAAGATTGCCAGCGCAGTTTCTAACTGGGCGCGTAAATTTAATTCTCAATGCGTGGGATTTGATAGGTACACAGCTTCCGGAATAGCAGCCCGTTTATCGGCAGCCGGTATTCCAACGCAGGATTTATCCGGCTCAACTTTCTATCAAGCGTGCGATGAATTACTTAGCGCCATGAGCAGTGGAAGGCTCAAACACACTGGTCAAGAGGTTTTAACAGCTCATATTTACGCTTGCGCGAGAAAATCAGGCGCGGATGGTGGTTGGCGCATTGTGCGGAAAGATTCGAGTGGCTACGTCACCGCTGCCGTTGCATTAGCAATGGTTGTGCATTTTGCGGCACGACCTTCACAGGTTGCAGGAATCTTTGCAGTGTGATAAGCAAATCTATAAAAAATAGTCTATTATAGACACCTATGGGTATTCGCGATGCTTTGCGTTTAGTTAAAAACGCTGAACTTCTTCCATCCTATCAGGATGTCTATGCTCAATTAGAGCCAAACGTCTATGGATCAACTTATGGCGTTGCAAGCCTCAATGTTCCTTTCACATGGATTACACGCGATGAGGCCATGACGGTACCGGCCGTTGCTCGCGCCAGAAATATTGTCGCGGGCACTCTCGCCAGTTTGCCACTGGAGTTATATAACAGTCGCGATGAAGAATTGCCAAAACCGCGATGGATGAAGCAGCCCGACCCTAATTCCGCTTATGGAACCATGATGGCCTGGACAATTGATGATTTAATTTTCAATGCCACTGCTTTTTGGCAAATCATTGAAGTGTACAAAGAAGATGGCAGACCATCGGCATTTAGATATATTAATTTCACTCGCGTAACGCCACAATACAATAACAACTCAACAATGGTTGATGGTTATTTAGTTGATGGAACAAAAGTTCCAAACAGCGGACTGGGTTCCCTTGTTACTTTCCAGGCGCTTGATGAAGGTGTCTTAAAGCGTGGAGCTTCAACAATTAAAACCGCAATTGCGTTGGAACAAGCGGCTAAACGTTCAGCTGAGGAACCTGTTCCAAATGGTGTATTAAAAAATACCGGAATGGATCTGCCCGAAGATCAGGTAATGAATCTATTGGCACGATTTAAGGCAGCTCGAAATACCCGCGCAACTGCTTACATGACAAGCAATCTCGAATACCAACCGATGCAATTTGACAATACGCAATTGCAACTCGTTGAATCCAGAAAAGCAATGCAAACAATGATTGCTCAAATGATGAACGTTCCAGCATATTTACTTGATGCCGAAACTGGCGGTTCTTTGACGTATAACAACGCGGAAGGCCAGAAGCGTTATTTAGTTGATTTCTCCTTGCGTAACATTATTACTGTTTTGGAAAATCGTCTTAGCATGGACGATATTACGATAATGGGTCAACACGTGCGATTTGACCTTGATGATTTCTTGCGCGGTAATCCAACCGAGCGCGCAGCGTTCTACCGCGATGTAGTACCACTTGGAATTCTTACAGTAGATGAAGCTAGAGCAATGGAAGATTTGTCCCCAGCACCAAGGAGCACAAATGGAAATTAATTTCTCATTACCACGCGAAGTGGAAGCAAACGTTGCCAAGCGCACAATCACTGGCCTTATTGCACCTTATGATGCAGTAGGTTATACCAGCGCCGGTGAAGTTATTTTCAAGGAAGGCGCATTTGGCGATATTCAAGCCAGCGCAGTAAAACTTCTCAGCGATCATGAAATTTCTAAGCCGATTGGCAAAATGGTGAGCGCTGAATCACGACCAGAAGGAATTTACGCAACATTCAAACTTGGTTCTAGCACACGCGCTACAGACAGTTTAATTGAAGCAAGCGAAGGATTGAAAAACGGCTTGTCAGTTGGTGCGCGCATTACCGATTACGAAACAAACAAGCAAGGACAAATGATTGTCACTGCTGCATCACTCAAAGAAGTTTCCCTCGTCACTGAACCTGCATTTGCAGAGGCGCGGGTTTTGGAAGTAGCGGCGAGCGCTACACCAGAAGAACAAGAAAAGGAAACCCCTATGTCTGAACCAATTAAGGAAGAAGTAGTAGAGGCGGCTCCAGTCGCTGAAGCTGCTGCTCCAGAGGTTGAGGCAGCGAAGCCAACAGTTGCGCTTGCCTACACCAAACCACGCTCGGGTATCACCACAGCAGCATCTTATTTAGAGCACAAGATCAAGGCTGCCACTGGCAACCACGACTCAGCACTTTGGGTTGCAGCTGCAGATGACACATCAACAAACACCGGCTTAACTTTGCCACAACATATGCAAGAGTTCATCACTACTTCAATTGATGGCCGACCAACTGTTGATGCAATCAGCACTGCTCCACTTATTGATAATGGAATGTCTTTCACCATTCCTAAACTCACCACCGCTCCAACCATTGATGGAACTTCAACTGAGGGTGAAGCTCTTGGCGGAACTGAAATGGCATCAAGTTATGTCACTGTTGATGTCAAGAAAGCGGCTGGAATGCAAACAATTTCCTGGGAATTGCTTGACCGCAGCAGCCCCAGCTTTTATACAGAACTCCTCAATGAGCTCAATTTTGCTTACGCTAAGGCAACAGATCAAGCAGTTGTTAGCGCATTAATTGCAAATGGAACACAGGCTGGAACACAGGCTGCAACCATTGCTGGTCTAAAGGCTTACATTGCAGCATCCGTGCCAGCAGCGTATTCCGCAGCAGGTCGTTTTGCTCGTAACCTCGTTGTTAATACTTCTTGGTGGGAAACCATCATTGGAGCTGAGGACACCACAAATCGTCCTCTCTTTATTGCAGCACAGCCACAAAACAGCCCAGGAGCTGCATCCCCAACATCCCTCACCGGAACAATCATGGGACTCAATCTTTATGTTGATCCACACATGAGCATTACCACCAAGATTGATGATTCTGCATTTATCATCGTTCCAGAAGCGCAAACATTCTATGAGAGCGCTCGCAAAACTGTTCAGGTTCAAGCACTTGCGAACGGCCAGGTACAGGTTGCTGTATATGGTTACTACGCAATTGCAAACAAGGTTGGCGCTGGCGTTCGCCGTTACAACCTCACCTGAGAATAATCTATAAACCGAGAGAGGTTAGCCCCTTCCTAGCCTCTCTCACCTGACGGGAGAGACAATGGCATTAGTCACAGTGGCACAACTTAAAGCCACCATGGGCTTGGGTAGCCTATACCCCGATGCTGATTTGCAAAATATTTGCGACAGCGCCGATGCCATTGTTTTATCTTTTCTACCGCACAATAGTCAATTGGTAATTGCTAAAGAAGCAACAGGAACCACTGGCACTATTTACACTTTAGACCCTCACCATTTGGTTGTAGGAGAAACAATCAATGTTGAAGGAGTTGGCGCTCATTACAATGGATCATCAACGATTACCGCCGTTACCACTTATTCCATTAGCTTTGTGGATGCACAATTAACGACTGAAACAAAGCGAACTGTTGTCCCTTATGGAAAAGTAACTGGCCCAGAGAATTCGACCTGGGAAGATTATGACGCAGTGTGTATGGCAGCTCTTATGATTGCCGTAGATATTTTCCAAGCCAAAACAGCGCCGTCAGGTGGCGCAACAGCCATTGATTTTCAGCCGAGCCCATATAAAATGGGTGTCAGCCTCCTCAGCCGTGTAAAGGGCCTCCTTAGCCCGTACATCGCCACTGGGGGGCTTGTTGGATGAGTTGGGTAACCTTACGTCAGGCAGTAGCAACAGCAGTTGCCAATACAAGCCTGTATCAAACATACAGCTTCCCGCCAAACGCACCAATAGCGAATTCCTGCATTGTGGGTTGGGATGATCCCGCCGTTGAAATCACTAACAACCAAACCGCGCTAAGTCCACGCGCTAATTTACGTTTGACTTTTACAGTTCCGGCAATGGATAACCAGGCCGGACTTCAGGCCTTAGAAAACATTATTCAAAGCGCAATCACTAGACTTAAAACTAATCGGCCTACCGATACAATTAGAACAGTTTCGGCACCTCAACTTTTCACACTGCCATCAGGTGATTTGATGAGCGCTGATGTAACAATCCAAACCATGACCAGTTGGAGTTAAAATGGAATATAAAGTTATTGGCGATTCGCTCATCGCTGGACATGGCAAGGGCGAGATTGTCACAACCGATGAACTACAAGGGTCCAATGTGGAATACCTTGTAGAAAACGGACATATCGAACCAGCAACTAAGAAAGCAAAGGACAAAGAATAATGGCATCAGGAGTATTTCTAGGTAATGGTGCGAAAGTAACCGTAAACTCGGTAGATCTCAGCGCCTACGTTTCAAGCGTCACAATCAATCAAGAATTCGATCAACTTGAAGTCACCGCAATGGGTAATTCAGGCCACACATATATTGCTGGTTTGGAAAACTCATCCATCAGCATTGATTTCAATGCAGATTTTGCAACCAGCAAGGTGAACCAAACTATCAATGGTTCTGGCGCTACTAATGGCTTGGTAGGAGCAACCACACAGGTAGTCATCCAACCTTTCAACGCAGCAGCAAGCGCAGATAATCCAAAATACACTGCAACTTGCCTTGTCACTCAATGGCCACAGGTTTTCAATGTTGGCGAATTGGCAACAGTTTCAGTGACTTGGCCAGTGAACGGCGCAATAGTCAAAACCATTTCTTAATAGCACTACCGAAGGGGAAAAATGAAACTCAAAATAACTCAATCAGATGGACAGGTTAGTAGCCACGCTATTACTCCAGCTATCGAGGTGCAGTTTGAAAAGTATGTTGGTGGGGGATTCGCCAAAGTACTACGCGACCAAGAGAAGCAAGAGCATATTTATTATTTAGCGTGGCTCTGCCTGAAGAAAACTCAAACAGTGAAACCATTTGAGGATGGATTCCTGGACACCATTGAACTGGTGGAGTTGGACTTAGATGACCCAAATGGCTAACGCGCGACACTAGAACTTATGAAGTAGCAGTGATCGCGCTAGCCACAGGCATCAGCCCAAATGAGTTGTTGGAAATGGATTACTGGATGTATAAGGCTCTCAAAGGAGCGCTAGAGGAAAGGCATAAGAACAGTGAGCGAGGCAATAAGGTTAGAAGGCGTTAAAGACCTTGAAGCCGCGCTGAAAAAGTTTGATGAGGCTGGTAGAAAATTATTAAATCGCCAAATCAATGCCGCCGCTAGAGAAATTAAAGTTGATGCTGCTGGATACATTATTGAAGAACCACCGACAGGTTTAAGCAAATGGGCTGACCCAGTTAAATTTGGCCCCAGGATTCAATCCGAAGCGGGTGTGAGAAGTTTTCCAAGATTTGAAACCTTTTTGATGCGGCGAGGGCTAAGGATAGTTAAACAAAAAAATAAACCCGATCCTGTTGGATGGACTACCACTGTCGCTATTGAGCAAAAAAGTCCTGCCGGTAATATTTATGAAAAAGCCGGAGTAGTCGCAGGGGGTTCCACCAGACCAAATAGAAGTCTTAATCCAAATGCAAGCATTGAATTTAAGAACAAAATGCAATCTTTTTATTTTGTACGTAAGGGAACTGGTCGGGCACTCATCAGAGCTGGTAGAGAGGATGCTGGTATTACCCGGACAAAAATAGCTAGGGCACGTTATGAAGCCGAACAACGACTTCAACAAATGTTCAATGTGGAAGCGGTGAAGAATGGCTAGATTTGTCATCTCTGGTTTATGGAATAACAAAGCTGTAAAAGCTGCTTCCAAAGCGCTCAAGTCATTAGAAAAAGACACTAAAGGTTGGAGTCTGGCAGCCAAGAGCGCTTGGGGAGCCGCCACCGCTGCTGCTTTATATTATTCAAAAGTATTAGCAACTAAATCGGTTCAAGCGGCATTGGCAGATGAAAAAAGCCAGCGTCAATTAGCCTTTACTCTTACCCAAGTTGCCGGTGCAAATAATGTTTCAGTAATTGCCGCTGAAGCCAATATAGAGGCCATGTCGCGAATGTACGGCATCGCAGATGATCAATTAAGGCCAGCTCTGGCTTCTCTTGTCAGGGCAACAGGTTCAGCCAGTATTGCTTTTAATGGATTAGAATTAGCGCTTGCCCTTAGCACTGCTACTGGTGCAAACTTACAAACAGTTACCACCGCTCTCAACCGAGCATACAACGGAACTTACACTTCATTAAAGAAATTAGTCCCAACTATTGATGCTGCAAAAATCAAAAACAAAGACACAATCGGCATTATTAGAGATTTACGCAAAACTTACGGCGATTTTGCCAAGAACGAATTGAATACAACCACCAATCAATTCAATAAACTCAAAGTTGCTGCTGGTGAAGCTGCCGAGATTATTGGCGGTTCTATTATTGATGCTTTGGGCAAACTTTTTTCCCAAGCGGGTGGCGTGAATTCAATTGCTGACAAAATGGAAAAAATTGCTTATTGGGCATCTGATTTTGTCACAAGCATAACAATTGCATTTGAAAAGTTAGAGGCAGACCCTATTCTTGGCCCGACGTTCAGATTCTTTCAACGTATTGCAAAAGAGGCCGGGAATATCGCTAATTGGGTAACAGCGGAAGGTAAACAACGCCGAATCAATCTTGCTTTGGTTAAATCACAAACTCAACAAGTTATATCGGCTAGAAACGCTGAAGTAACGGCATTAAAGGAAAAAGCCAAATTAGAAAATCCAAGCGACAAAACTGTTTTGCAATTAATAGCAGAAAAGATGGCGCGTGAAGCGGGTTTCAAGGTGACTGAGGATTTAGATTCACTGCAAACCATTGCAGCAGCTAAGCGCTTAGAAGAATCTCGCCAGTATAAGTATTCTTTGATTGAAAATGGCATGTTGGCGATTGAAACAGCAAAATCAGCTAGCGATCAAATGACGGCCGTTTGGGAAACTCAAATAGCTGCTTTTAACGTTCTCAAAGCACTCATGCAGGCGGGAATCAAAATTCCAGTAGCCATGCAAGTGGCTGGTACGACTACCGCCATGACTCCACAGGCAGGTGGTGGGGTTTATCAACCAACCAGCGCCATTGATGCTTACATGCCAATATCTGAAAACTTCCAGGGAAGTTCTTATCGTCCACCCAGTTTTGGTGGTTCCAGTGTGAATATCACAGTAAATGCTGGTGCAATAGGTTCTGAAGAATATCTGGCACAAGTAATTAATGATGCGATTCTTCAAAATGCAAGAAATGGATACAGTCAATTCCCAGCAGGATATACAACGTAATGGCCGTTCCTACGCTTAAATGTTCCATCAATTTCAGCACTGGAGCTTCATTTGGCCAGGCTTTTATTATTGGAACCGGCATTTTTGGAACAAATGTTTTAGCAGATTCTGCCGCAATTATTGTCAATGTTTCTAATTTGGTCATGGCAGCATCCGTCAAACGTGGCCGCAATCCACTTACCGATGTATTTCAAACGGGAACTGCCAGCATTCAAATAGCTGATCAAAACGGCAATTTTAACCCTCAGAACACAGCCAGCCCGTATTACACGTTATTACAGCCATTACGCAAAATTCAATTGTCAGCTGTTGATCCAGCGACCAATCTGGAATACAACATGTTCAGCGGATACATCACTGGCTACAACTACACGCAAAGCCGAGACACTGGCACAGTTTCCTATACCACAATAACTGCTGTTGATGGTTTCCAATTGCTTAACCTGAGCACCCTTAGCACTGTCACCGGAGCAGTGGCAGGGGAAACTACTGGCACACGCGTAGGCCGCATTCTGGATGCCGTTGCATGGCCTTCTGGCATGCGCGACATTGACACAGGGCTAACCACTTGTCAAGCAGACCCAGGAACTACCAGAACGGCTCTCAATGCTCTCCAAACAACTGCTACGACTGAATATGGCGCGTTGTATATGGATGCGGCAGGTCAGGTAGTTTTTCAGGATAGAAACCTTACAACCAAATCCATTGGTGGAACACCTACCGCTTTTGCGGATGATGGGACGGGTATTGCCTATTCCAACCTTCAGTGGGTTCTCAATGATGCCCAAATCTTCAATGAGGCGAATGTAACGGCAACAGGATTGGCCAAACAAACTGCCAGCGATGCCACCAGCATTAGCACCTATTTCAAGCACTCCTATAACGTCACTGACTTACTGATGCAAACTACTGATGAGGCAATGAATTATGCCAAGGCTTATGTGGCCAGCCGAAAAGACACCAGCATTCGAGTAGATGCCATCACCTTGGATTTGACTAGCTCAAATTATGCTGCCGGAGTCACAGCAGCTTTAACACTTGATTACTTTGATCCAGTGACCATCAAGCAAGCCCAACCAAACGGCACGACCCTACAAAAGACTTTCCAGATATTTGGCGTTGCGCATGACATTCGACCTGGTCAATGGAAAACGACATTTACAACACTCGAACCCATCATTGACGGATTTATTATTGGCAACACTTATGGTTACGGCATTTTGGGCACTAATGTTCTATCATATTAACCTACAAGGAGATAACTAATGGCATCTGGCTTTCCTGCTTCCACCGGCGATGTGATGACTGCCGCCATGTTCAATGGCTTAGTCACATATACTCTTAATTCTCAAACCGGAACAACATATACATTAACTTCTACGGATCAATATCAGGTTCTTGTCATCACTTCTAACGCAGGAACTAAAACAGTATCTATTCCTACTGATGCAACTTATAATTTTCCAACGGGCACAGCAATTACTTTTCTCAACACCGGAGCAGGAAATTTAACAATTAACGCAGTAACAGCAGGAACGACAACTGTAACAAGTGCAGGGGCCACTTCAACAGCTCCAACTGTTGCACAGTATAAAAGTGCCGTTGCTATTAAAACTGCTGCAAACGCCTGGACAGTAGTAGGAGCAGTTGCCTGATGATTGGTAATGTCATTGCTGGATCATTATCTCAACCACAAACAATTTTTAATTACATGGTTGTGGCGGGTGGCGGTGCTGGCGGTGGAAATAGCACAGTAAATTATGCTTGCGGTGGTGGAGGCGGAGCCGGC
>Ga0213922_1001188_pt1 | contig 10152 bp, 8 predicted proteins | sample McNCre2917MG_FD_165060 | JGI IMG/M metagenome (GOLD analysis project Ga0213922, IMG submission 165060) | Freshwater microbial communities from McNutts Creek, Athens, Georgia, United States - 29-17 MG | ecosystem: Environmental > Aquatic > Freshwater > Creek | place: USA: Georgia | collected... | reverse complement strand
CAGGCCGCAGCAGCGCGGCGATTTCCGTTTCTTGCTCCGGGGTTAGCTGCAGCGAACTCCTAATTTGGCTGAGATTAGGAGTTGATTTGGAGTTGGGCGCAAGTAGATCCCTCACCTGCTGCGCTTGCTCCGGCGTGAGCTGCAGAGGTTCGCTGATTTTGTGGACCTTTGAAGCGGGGCGTCGAGCAGCTTCTAGCGCCTCCACGCGAGCGCGCAGCTCCAGAATTGCAGCTAAAGGATCCCCATGTGCCGGTGTTTGCCACTGACGATCATTGCGTACAAGGTTGTCCATCAATCCCAGTCCTCTCTATACAAAGCGGTATGCGGGCCATAAGTTGCGCACAACTCAGGAAAAGCATCAACTAAGCGCTGTCGATTTGCAGGATCTGCTACAAGCCCGGCCCGTGCAACGGTACGCATAAAACTTCCTCCAAAATGCGCTGCACTTAGCAGCATGTGTACTGTCTGTTCTGGTGTCATAAGGCGAGCAATTACAAGATGGGGTGTGTGCGCAGCGCCTAGGGGACAAACCACATGCGCTGCTTTGTGGAGTCGATCCAGGTCTGGTACGCAGCTCGCGCCTTGTCCAGCACTTCCTGCTCTAGCTCCTGAAGCCCGGCTTCACCGAACTCCTCTAAGAGGATAGCACGTAATTGGGCCTTGTAAATACGGTCGTATTCAGACCGTTGCTCTACCGTCGTGCCCCCTTGCAGACAACTATGCACTTCTGTAGCAAATTTAAGCGCGATACGCTTCTTCGTATTCACGCGATGCAACCAGTCACTGTTCAACGGCACTCCGCTGGCCCGCTCCTTTGTCTTGGCCTCTGTAAGCACCGAGTTAAGTGTTGTAACCATCTCGGACAGCTCATCATGGAAGGCCTCCAGCTCATGCTTCGTCAGGCTCCCAATCCGCTCAAACTCGACCTCAACAGACAAAACATTACTGAAAAACTTAAGCATAATCTCAGAAACTTAGTAAGTAGTAGCTGCGCCCGACAAACCAGGCGCAGCCAGCATTGCGGTCAAACTGCTTCTAGCTCAGCCTTAGCCGCTTTGGGCTTGCGACCACGCTTAGGAGCACCAGGTTCCGGCTTCGGACCAGCAATCAGATAACACCCAGTGCCATCAGCCTTTCTGCGCACCGAGAACTTCACATCACTGGAACGCGCCGTCATTGTACCGGCGATCTGGCTGATGGTCGTAGGCCTGTAGCCCGCCTCAGGATCGTGTGAATCGTAATCCACCTCGATGGCCTCTCCAATCTGGAGCGCAGCCAAGGCATTGCGCAGCGGTGTGGTCTTAGATGTCCTCGTTGCGCGTGCGGGCACTTCCGCAGCTGAAAGAACCGGGAAAGTCATAAGCTGTGCGTAAAACGCATGGAAAGCAAAAGCTTACACGGAATCCAATCAAGCGTCAAGCGCAGGAGACACTACCAACGCAAATCAGAATCCACATACTTGCGCCACGCATTACTTTGCTGCCTACGCGCTCGGCCACGCTGCCTAGCACACCCCTTACGGACCTGCCGCGCAAACTCCAGAAACTCAGCAGCCCTCTGCAGATCAGCAACGCTGGCCTGCCGGATCTCATCGCGTAGCCACGCAACCATAATTTCGCGTCCCGTACGCACCAAGCTGCGAAGTATTGGTAAGTACAGCGTAAACGCCAATACCTACCAATACCACGCCTCTGCTACTTTGCGTCAGCCCAGGTCTTCCCGTAGGCGCCCTCCGCCAGCGCAGGAATATCGCCAAGCCACATAGCCTCAGCGTCCTCCATACACCGCTGCAATGTAAGCAGCCACTTTTCCTCTAAGTCTTCGCGTACAAGTAGCACCACTTCATCGTGTACCACAGCAGCTAAGCGTGCAGTGTCCTCGCCAGCAGCACACAGCTCTATCCAGAGCGACGCAAGCGCCACCTTAAGCACAGCTGCACCTGCTCCTTGCACCGGCGTATTACACCGCGTCGTAAGCCGGTTGAGATCACCGGGCAGATACCTCCGCATTCCACTAACTGGAATCCTTACCTGAGCCCACCTGTCATGCTGGGTATCATCAGCCTCACGCGCATTACACATCTGCCACTTAGTGATACCTACATAAGTGTCTCTGAAAGTGTTGCGGATCTGGTCGGCTTCCTCAATATCCATAGTAATTCCCATCGCACCAGCATAGTTACGCAACCCCTTAGCCCCAGAACCAAACAAAAGGCCAAAATTAGCAGACTTAGCTACCTGCCTACGCTGCTTCATTTCTGCTAGGTCCTCAACCGGTTGACCATAAATAGCCGCAGCTGTAATCGTATGCAAATCCTCTCCATCCTGAAACGCTTTAATCATCCGCTGGTCCTGACTGATCGCTGCAGCTAAGCGGAGTTCCATCTGCCCGAAGTCACACACCACAAAGCTCCAACCCTCTGGCGCTTCAGCAGCAGCTCTGAACCCCTTATCCCGAGGCACTTGCTGAAGGTTCGGATTCCTACAACTCATGCGGCCCGTATCTGCCCCCAGCTGCATATACCCAGCACGAATAAACCCATCCTCCCGCTGATGCTCAAGCAAGGCGCACACCATCTGCCTACGCTTCTCCGCTTTCTTCCACGCCAGATAAATCTGAATAACCTCGTGATCCGCAGCATAGGACCGCAGAGCAGCCGTACTAGCGCTAGGCCTATTTGTCTTCTCCTCAACGGGAGTAGTACCAAGCAAAATCGTGAACTTCTCCACCAACTGCTTAGGTGAGTTGAGGTTGAAACCCGCTAGGCGCTTGGTACCAAGCCTTACCGACCCTTCCGCCTTAGCCCGTAGGTTGAAGCTACCATCCTCATCACGCGGCAACTTATCGCCTTCCGGCAACGCTGCATCTAGCTTCTCAACAAACTGCACACCCAGCTCAGCAATCTGCTTTTCATAATCAGCTTGCAGATCAAGCAGCTTCTGTTTATTAAACGGCAGTCCTGTGCGCTGCATGTGCGCAATAGGTCGCAACGCGGCGCACTCTATCGCATAAGCCTTAAGCAGCTCGCCTTTCTGCAGCCTTTGCATAAGCAGAGGATAGAGCTGCATCAGCACCTCCACATCCTTAGCGGCATAGGTGATTTGCTCAGCGCTAAGTACCGCAGCAGACCAATCAGATGCTTGCTGCTCCTTGCTCAACTCGATCTTAAGGACGCGCTCTGCGACAGGAGCCAAGCCATGCCGCACATTGATCTCGCCGTTGGTGCATAACCGCGAAGCAAGCATCGTGCAATGCACATCTCCCGCCAGATCAATCCGGTGCTCCTGTAACCACCCCAAATCAAACGTGGCATTATGCGCGACCCAGACACGGTGCTTAGCTGCGCACCATTCCCGCAGTGTGTCCAGCCCCTGCTCATCCAGCTCCCACAGATCAACAACAACAACAGGACACCCCTCTGCCGTCATCTGCATAAGCCGCAAACCACCGTAAACCGGTGCTAAGCCGGTGGTTTCTGTATCAAATGCAATGATCTGCGCCGCATCTAGACAACACAGATTCTCCAAACCAAACAAAAGGTCCATGAATTGCAGAAAAGAAGTTACTCAGAACGCAGTAGCCTAGTCGTCTAGGTCATCGGACCAAGGCCCGGGCTTATCCGCCTCAAGACCTAGACGCACGAGTCTCGTGATCTCCCTGCTTGCCGACCTGTCGTTCGACGCAGCGCGTCGCCTTACCAGCTCAGCAAGCTCCTGATCCAAGTAAGCCTGGATTCGGGTCCGTTTGACGGGGGACACTCTGAGGTGAGATCGCTACCGGCCTACCCTACAACCCATTGCGAGTCGTGGCAACTCCCAGTACGGTGAGCGAACCCCCTAAGCGTCCCATGGTGGATTGGTCCCAAGCCGAAAAGCAGCTCACCCACCTGGGCATCAGTGCTGACGAGGGTTTTGTGCTTGCCCTGTTCCCGCCCAAGCACAACCGCGAGGGCCTGCCCTGCGAGCACATCCACGTAACCGGCACCCTCAACCGCGACGCCATCGAACGGCGCGTGGCCGCTCTGCCCGGCTACGGCTTTGGCTACATCCCCAACCACGGTGGCACCAAGAACGCCGAGATCGCCTTCTGCCGTGCCCTCTTCTACGAGGACGACAACCCCGATACCGACCTCGACCACAAGCGCAGCCAATGGGAAACCGCCGGCCTCCCCCACCCCTCACTGCAGGTGTGGACAGGCGGTAAGTCAGTCCACAACTACTGGATCCTTGAAACGCCCTGCAGCGGCATCGAGTTCCGCCAAGGCCAGAAAGCCCTCTTCGCACACGTCAAGGCCACTGTTCCCGGTGTCCAGCTCGACGAAAAGCTTTGTAACCCTGCCCGTGTCATGCGCCTCGCCGGAGGCACCCACCCCGAAACCGGCGAACTAAGCCGCGTAATCAGCGCCACAGGCGAGCGCTTCCCCCTAGCCCAGCTCCTCGCTCTACTTAGTCCCGGCACCACGGCACCCCAACCCCCTAAGTGGGCTCAGCAGCGCAGCGGCCTGCTCAGTGCTTCGGCACGCGCCCACGTTGGTAAGGCCCTCCCCCGCACTGAAGCTCCGCGCACCGCCTCCCCCTTACCTGAGCGCGAGATCGACGCCTCGGCCTACGCCGCCTTCGTCGCCGCCCAAGAAGCCTACGACAACGAATACCGCCCAACGGGCCTCCACTACAGCGCCCTAACTCACGATGAAAAGGTCCGCACCGTAATAGCCGCCCTCACCTACTGCCCTCAGCGCCTAGAACCCGGCAGCAACACCTATGGAGCCGCCTTCACAATCTACGCCGCAATAGTCAACGAATTCGGAGCTAAGCAGGCGGTAAGTATTGCGGAGAATGCTAATTGGTCTACGGAGCACTGGAACCTAGAGGAGCAGGCAGATGCCATCCGCCGCAGCAGCCAAGACCGACAAGGCGCCGCTTACAAGCGCATCTATCACGTCTTCGACACTGCCGAGTTCAACGGGTGGCCTAGGCCGTGGCCTGTACTAAGGGAGATTCGTAAGGAGCAGCGCAACAGCGAGGATGATGAACTCCTGCGGGAATTGCGTCATAGTAGTTTCAAGCAGTGGTCTAAGTCTGCCGCAGCGCATCTGACCTTGAAATCCGTCTTCCACCCCCGCATTGCAGAGCTACTCGGTGGGCGTGCTGAAGCCTTCCCCGTAGCCCACACTGCGCTCATAGCGCCCTTCATCACAACGATGTGCGCCGTAATTGGGAAGCGGTTTCGTGTGCAGATCAAGGAGGGGTGGCGCGAGCCCCTCGTCTTCTGGATGGGCACCGTCGCCCCCGCCTCATCACTGAAAACACCTGTTGCCAACCAGTTTCTAGGCCCTCTGCTCACCCTCGACGCCAACGACCAACGTGCCTACAAGCGCGAGCTGATGCGCTACAAGGCACTGCCTAAGGAGGACCGCGAGGAACCGCCCGAGCTACCACGCCAGCGCGTGGTGATGGACGCAACCCTCGAAGGCTTATGCACCCTGCTTGAGCGTGAAACCGTCCACGGTGTGGTGAGCTTCCACGACGAGCTGGCTGCGTTCATAGGCGACATGGACAAGTACCGCAGCAACAACTCCGACCGCGCCCACTGGTTAAGCATGTGGAGCGGCGGCTCTGTCAACATCGTCCGCAAAGGCTGCGATCCCATCATGGTGGACCGCACCGCCGTCAACGTCTTCGGCGCCATCCAACAAGACAAACTCACCGAACTCCTCCACGGCGACGACGCCACCGCCAAATCCGGCGACGGCTTCTGGGCCCGCTTCCTCTGGATCGTCCCCGAATATGTCTTCCCTAAGCAGAACCTGAGTGAAGTGGAAATCACGCGGGAACTTGAGCAACTTATTTACGAGTTGGATACGTCAATCGGTAAGCGGAAGGTCGTAAGGCTCAGCGCTGAGGCGTGGAGCTTGTTTGCTGAGGTGTGCGATGAGTGGAGTGCCGAGGCCGACGCCACCTACGCCAGCCGCGCAGCCTTCCTAGGCAAGATGCGTGGCTACCTTGCCCGCACTGCCGGCCTACTCCACGCCCTCGACTACGCCGCCGAAGCCCCTGGAGAACCCATGGGCGACGTAATCGACCGCGCCGTGATGGAACGCGCCGTCATCCTCTGCCGCTACTTCATCTGCCAGTTCGACGTGCTCGCTCCCCAGGTCGGCGGCGGCGATCTCCCGCACTGGGTCGTCAAAATCGTCAACTTCGCCGAGACCAACGGCACCGGCGTCGTCACCCACCGCGACCTCGTAATTAAGAAGTGGGCCAAGAACGGCGCCGAGGCACGCGGAATGCTCGAACGCCTCGTAAGCGACTACGGGGTAGGCCGCTTGGTGAACGCCGTGCGCCGTGACCAGATCCGCTGGGTAAGCAGCTAGGCGGCTACGCCCCACGCGGCTAAGCCGCCACGCAGCTAGGCCGCCACGCCCTACACAGCTAAGCCCCTTGGCACCTACGCGGCTAAGGGGCTTTGTTGCGTGGTGACTTGGCTGCGGTGTCGCTCAGCTGCCACGCGGCAGCTTAGCACAGCCATATCAAGGCTGTCTCATGTGTCTCAACTGAGACAGGCGGTTTGGCAGGTCAGTCCGTGCGCTTGCGTCGAGCTGCCACGCGGCAGCTTAGCAGCAAAAAAGTGGTGCTGTCAACCCGTGAAAAGTCACGGGTCGGTAGGGCAACCCGTGAGTAGGCAAATCGACTGCAGCGCAAGGGGAGTGGGGCAACCCGTGAACCCGCGACCCGTGAACGGGTAGGAAGGAAAAAAATCGACAGATGAGCGGGAGATTGATGAGACTGACAGATGAGCTACGGGAAAAACCTTCACGGGTTCACGGGTTTACTCTCTTTTCTCTCTAAACCCCTTCTCCTGCCTAGGTTCTTGTGTTCGCCAAACCCGTGAAAACCCCACTCACGGGTTAGTCACGGGTTCACGCCTTTGCCCCTAAGTCTCAAAACGTGTCACATAAGTCCAACCCCAAGTCCTGCGCTGCCTATTGACCGCTCCCCTTTGCTCGCCTACGCTGCTTAAGCAGCCAGCACCCCGCTAAGGCACCGCCACTAAGGCACCGCCATCTGCATCCACACCCCACAACCACCTATGGGACTCCTTTCCAAGAACGCTCAAGCCGCCGTCGCTGGCGGTGGCGCCTACCTGAACCCCGGCAAAATCGCTGCCGGCTCCTCTGTTCGCTTCTGCCTGCTCGCCGAAAAGCCCCTTGAGTTCTACGAGTGCTGGGGCGAAGGCCCCGACGGCAAGGCCAAGCCTTTCCGCTTTGACTCCGAGCCCAGCCCCGACGACATCGCGCTGGCATTCGGTGACTACAAGCGCCGCATGAACCGCGAGGGCACCAGTGTCGAGCCCACCAAGTTCTGCCTCGCCCTCCCCGTCTACAACTTCGAGGCCGCCCAGGTCCAAGTCCTGCAGCTCAGCCAAAAGTCGATCATCCGCGAACTTGACGCGGTTAGCCTGATGGAGGACTACTCCGACATCCTGGCCATCGACTTCCTGCTCGGTAAAGAGGGCAGCGGCCTCAACACCGAGTACAAGCTCACCCCCGTCCCCCGCAAAAAGGGCGCCGACAAGGCCATTGCCGAAGCCTGGGAGGAATCCCGCTCAGCCGGTTTCGACATCAACCGCCTCCTCGAAGGCGGCGACCCCTTCAAGGCCGACACCAACTGAGCCACTAAGCGCTAGGTAGGCGTTTCAATACAAACCGCTTAGCGCTCAGAATTACAGCCTAGGTTTTCCTAGGCATGAAGTACGCTTAGGGGGTAAGTGCTTTATTGCACTTATCCCTTTTTTGTGCTTATACTCACATAAGTTGATTCGTTATGCAGTGCCCCTTACAGACCCGCAGGAAGCACTGCAGCACCTCGCCAAGTGGCAGCTGGACCGCGACGATGTAAGCGATCCAGGTGGCCGCATCTACCGCGATAAGCAGGGCGAAATTTACCATAGCGTTACGCGCATTCTTAAAGATACAAGTCTCAGCAAAGCTGTGCTAGAGGCGTGGGCCGCCCGCCTAGGCGAAGAACGCGCTGCCCAGGAACGCGACACCGCAGCCAAGCGTGGCACCCTCACACACAACTGCGCCGAGTACCTGCTGCGCACCGCCAAGCGCATGGCCGACTCAACCGCTAAGAAGCGCAACTCTTGGTATGTCAAGCCCGACGGCCTAGGCCGCGCCCCCGCTCCACTCACTAAGTGGGCGCTTACCCAAGTGCTGCCAAGCGTCCCCGAAGTCGGACTTAGCGCATCTGGTTACCGACGCGGCCTACTCGGCTGGATAAGCGAAAGCGTTACGGCGATTCATGCAATCGAATTCAGCGTCTACCACCCTGCAGGCTTCGCCGGAACCTGCGACGCTCTTATCGACTACAAAGGCAAAGGGCCCTTCGTAGCAGACTGGAAAACATCCTTCAACAAACGCTCCGAAGAACTCCTTACCGATTACACCGATCAAATCGGCGCATACAGCCTGGGCTTACGTCACCTCACCGGTATCCAAGCAATCGGCGGCCTAATTGTCGTAGCACGCCGCGCCGGTAAGCCGGACGTGCGCGAACTAAGCGCGTTGGAGGTACGCGGCGCTGAATCGCGCTACCTAGAGCGCTGCAGTAATTACTTTGATGCGCTGCACCAAACCCTTACCGCACCTACTAATCCATGACACCTCGTCTACTTAACGACATCTGCCGCTGTCACGACGACCAATGCCCTGACCGCGCCGTGTGCCTCCGCTGGCTTACTAGAGACACCGGCTACACCCACGTCGCCTCCTTACGCAACAGCGATGGCACCTGCTACGCCCTAGCCCCCGCCCTTGACACTCACGCCTCCTAACCTCTAACTACCCAGGGCCTCGCGGCAGCGCAGCTTATGGCTCGCACAATCGAATTCGACGTTGAGCGCATCTTCCGTAGGCTGAACGTGCTAGAAGGTACGCAGATCAAATACGCCGCCAAGCGGACCATGACTCGCTTCGGCTATGAGGCCCGCGAGTACCTTGTAATGAAGATGGTAGGTAGCTTTAAGAATCCTGTTGACTACACACTGCAGTCACCGCTCTACGATAAGCAGCTAATTGAAACACCTAATAGCGTCGCCGTAAGATTATACATTAGCACTGATAGCTCTAAAGGTAATGCACCTACCTCCTACCTTTACCCGGTTGATCGTGGTAGCGCATCCAACGAGGCCTACTTAAGCCGCTTTGCACGCGGTTTGGCCAAGACCAACGTAACGACTAAGTTTCCGGTGCCGTATAAGAAAGGTTATAAAGTACAACGCAATAAGTATGGCAATATGGAAGGTAGCCAGTACCAAGCTGTGCTGAAAGCGGTGCAACAGAAAGGTGGAACGATCTTCGCCCTACCGAACGGCTCCCCAGGCGGCCTGCTGCCTCCCGGCATCTACAAGCGCGAGAGCCGCTCCGCCTTCCTCCTCTTCGCACTACTCGACAGCCCCCCTACCGTCTACTCCCCCTTCGACTCCTACAACGCCGTCCGCCTTCTGGCCAACCAACGCCTCCCCGAGCTGCTAGGCGAAGAACTGGCCAAAGCGCTACGCTAAGCTGCGCCGCAATCACACCACCTAGCCTTACGCAAATTTTTCTTACAGCCCTTACACCCCCGCTTAAGCAACCTGCTACACTACACCGTGTCACACCCCTTAGCACCAATGCTTACACCCCTTATCCGCCTAGCCGACGCCGCCTACCGCGCAGGCCTACCCCTTATGTCCGACAAAGCCTTCGACGCCCTCACCCGCCTAGCCCCTAACGCCCTGCCCCCGCTCACCACACTGCTCAGCCTCGACTGCCCCCCAGACCCCACCGATTGGCTCGATAGCAACCCCGGCCCCTACGCCATCCAGCTCAAAGCAGACGGCGTGAGCGTCAACCTTGTCTACCTCGACGGACGCTTCAGCCACGCTCATCTGCGCAGCGGGCGTGACTGCACCGACGCCGCCCTGCGCTCCGGCATCATCCTCGACCTCCCCGGCGTAAGCTCCGGCCGCATCGAAATCCGATGCGAGGCCATGGCCCTCGCCCAGTTCCAATCAGACGACACCGCCAAGCACCCCACCCGTAACGCCTGCGCCGCCGCCCTGCGCCGCAAAGGTCTGCACGACCCAATCAAACTCACCATGCTCGCCTTC
>Ga0213922_1001185_pt1 | contig 10158 bp, 9 predicted proteins | sample McNCre2917MG_FD_165060 | JGI IMG/M metagenome (GOLD analysis project Ga0213922, IMG submission 165060) | Freshwater microbial communities from McNutts Creek, Athens, Georgia, United States - 29-17 MG | ecosystem: Environmental > Aquatic > Freshwater > Creek | place: USA: Georgia | collected... | reverse complement strand
GGCAGCTTGCTTTTCAACCCACTTGAGGTTGAGCAAGTTCGGTGGAAAGTCTTTGATGAACGTGGCTTGTGGCATGCCGCACTTGTCCACGATGATGCGACGCAGCTCGCGCTCGTTCTTGCGCACATCGTCCACTTGACCGCGCACAGATTCGCACAGTTTTTCGATGGTCTTGGCGGTGAAGCGAATGCCCATCAGTTCTGTGGTCAATGCCGTTTGCGCCTTCATGTAAGCAGGGGTGCCGTAGCCTTCTTTGTCGTAGGTTTTGCGCAGTTTGTCGAACAACACAATCATGCGGTCAAAGCGCTCAAGGGCTGCGTTCTTGAGCTCTTCCAATTTCTTGGTCAGAGCTTTTGAGCCGCCTTTGCCGTCGTCATCGTCTTCTTCGTCAAATTCGTCGAAGTCTTCTTCGGCCACATAGTCATCGGCTTCGTTGAGGTTGTTGAAACCGTCCACGATGGTGGAGATGACCACTTTGTTTTCACGAATGTCTTCGGCCATGGCCAACACCGCAGCGATGGTGGCAGGAGAGCCGCTGATCGCAGCCATCATGTCCATCAAGCCGCCTTCGATGCGCTTGGCAATTTCAATTTCGCCTTCGCGTGTCAGCAACTCGACCGTGCCCATTTCGCGCATGTACATACGCACTGGGTCGGTGGTGCGACCAAATTCGCTGTCCACGGTGGACAAAGCGGCTTCGGCTTCTTCTTCAGCTTCTTCTTCTGTCGCTGCAGTCGGTGTGTTGTTGTTGAGCAGCAGGGTTTCTGCATCAGGCGTGTGTTCATACACAGCCACGCCCATGTCGTTCAACATGCTGATCACTACCTCGAGTGTTTCAGCATCGACCAACTTGTCAGGCAAGTGGTCAGAAATTTCGCCGTGCGTCAGGTAGCCACGTGTTTTACCGAGTTTGATCAGGGTTTTGAGACGTTGGCGGCGCTTTTGCATGTCTTCTTCAGACAGCACGGTTTCATCCAAACCAAATTCTTTCATCAAGGCACGTTCTTTGGCCTTGCTGATCTTCATGCGCAGTGGCTTGGCCTTTTCTGCGCCAGGTTCGATGACGGGTTCGCCTTCGAGGTCGGCTTCAATGTCGCCGAGGTCTTCGTCGTCACCGCCAGCTTTTTTACCTTTGGCTTTGGTGGCCTTTTTGGCGGGCGCTTTTTTGGCTGCAGCTTTGGGTGCATGGGCTTCTACGGCCGATGCTTTTTTCTTGGTGTCCTCAGCTTTTGCTTTGGTTGTAGTTTTGGCTGCGGTTTTTGTGGCTGGCTTTTCAGCAGCTTTTGTTTTTGGTGCGGGCACTGACTTGGCTTTCGTTGCTGGCTTAGCGGCTGGTTTAGCAGCTGCTTTTGCTGCCGGTTTGGCAGCGGTTTTTGCAACGGGTTTGGCGGCTGACTTTGTAACTGCTTTGGCTGGGGCTTTCACAGCTGGCTTGGCTGCAGCTTTGGGGGCGGCAACGGCTGGCTTTTTGGCCACAGGTTTGGCAGGCTTCTTGGACTTACGGTCAACAGGCATGAAAACTCCTAGACTTCAGAGAAACGAATACACAGCGCCATCAAAACCCGGCGCGGGACAAGATAAAAGGGGGGTGAAGTGTGAACCTCTAGAAGCAAGCGGATTGGGCGAACATTTGGTGTGCAGTCCTTGCGGTGAATTGGCGAGTCGTGCGCTTGTGTCACGGTTGGCCGGGCCCGGAGGTGCTGCTGTCGCACTTGCTAAGTGTGGATTATACCCAAAACCGTGGTCCTAGATGAACCACAAGCGCATCAATCGTGGCTTTCGACCAGTTTTTGCGGGATCAGGCCCAGCTGCTTGCGCCGCTCAAACAGGGCTTTGTAGCGCTGCATGGCCGTCGGATCGGCTGCGGCTTCGGCGATGGCTTCTTTCATTTGCGCGTCGAGGCTTTCAAACAAAATTTTGTTCAAGATGCCGCGCAGCTCTAAGCCGGCTTCTTTGCGTTGTTGCTCGGGTGTGAGGCTTTCAGGCATGGGCTTGCCTTCGTCGTCCATCAGGGGCGTGAAGGCACTGGCCATCACGCGCAAGGCGAGGTCCTCAGACTCATGCTCACGCAGGCCTTCGCGCAGTGCGCCCCAGGCTTGGTTGCCGTGCTCGTGGTGTTGCTGGTCGAGCCACACAAACAGCGGGCCGTGGGGTGGGGCGAGTTCGCACAAGAGGTTGTGGTCTTCTGTGGAGAGGTCGTCCCACAAGTCCATGTGCGAAAGCAGCACGCGCGCAGCGTGGTCGGCGCGGCCTTGCGGAATCAGGCGTGTGCCGCGCTTGTAGGTTTTGGGCGCGTAGGGCTCACGGGGTTTGAACTTGGATGACTTTTTAAATTCACCGGTGCGTGTGGGCGCTGCGGCTGGTGCAGGCATCCACAGGTCTTGTAGTTCGTGGTTACCAAGGTCTGCCAGCTCGGCGATTTCGCTGAGCAACTGGCGTTTCAAAGCGCCATCGGGCAAGGCCATCCACATCGGCTTGGCATTGCTCGCCATGTGGGCGCGGCCTTCTGCTGTGTGCAAGTCGCAGCCTTCACGGGCCACTTCAATCAGGAAGCGACTCAGTGGCATGGCTTCGGTCACGCAATGGGCAAAGGCTTCTTTGCCAAATTCGCGGATGTAGCTGTCGGGGTCGTGCTCAGCGGGCAAGAACAAAAATTTCACGCTGCGCACATCGGTGGCGTAGGGCAGCGCGCCATCCAGCGCCTTGCGTGCAGCGCGGCGGCCTGCGCCATCGCCGTCAAAGCTGAACACTACGCTGTCGGTGAACCGAAATAGCTTTTGCACATGGTCGGTGGTACATGCTGTGCCCAGTGTGGCCACTGCGTTAGGAAAGCCCAACTGTGCCAAGGCCACCACGTCCATGTAGCCTTCGGTCACCAGCACATAGCCTGCGTCGCGCAGCGCGTTGCGGGCTTCAAACAAACCATACAGTTCGCGGCCTTTGCTGAACACGGGCGTTTCGGGCGAGTTGAGGTACTTGGGCGTGCCTTCACCCAACACGCGGCCACCAAAGCCAATGCACTCGCCTTTGACGTTGCGGATGGGAAACATCACGCGGTCGCGGAAACGGTCGTAGCGTTTTTCTTCTTCTCCGTCTTCTTGGTTCACGATGACCAAGCCACTCTCTGCGAGCAGCGGATCTTGGTAGTCGGGGAACACGCTGGCCAAGCTGCGCCAACCTTCGGGCGCGTAACCCAAGCCAAAGTCTTTGGCAACTTGGCCGCTCAGACCACGGCCTTTGAAATACTCAATCGCTTTGGGTGAGTTGCGTAAATGTTTGCGATAAGCCTCGCCTGCTTTTTCCAACACATCGGTGAGGGTGGCTTGCTTTTGGCGCTGTTCGGCGGCGCGTGCACGGTCTTGCGGCGAGGCATCGTCTTCAGGCACTTGCATGCCGATGTTTTGCGCCAAGTCCTTCACCGCTTCGACGAAGGTCATGCCCGCATGTTCCATCAAGAAACCAATGGCGTTGCCGTTTTTGCCACAACCAAAGCAATGGAAAAACTGTTTGGCAGGACTGACCGAAAACGACGGCGACTTCTCACCATGAAACGGGCACAGCCCCATGAAATTAGCCCCGCCTTTTTTGAGCTGCACATAGCGGCCCACCACCTCGACAACGTCGACGCGGGCTAAAAGCTCTTGAATGAAGGACTGGGGGATGGCCATATGTAAAAAGGGTGAAGCCTGATTTTAGGCTTCACCCTTTTCGGAACTTTGAAGAACGTTTTGGCTTACTTCGGTGCCAAACGAATCGCACCATCCAAACGTATCACTTCGCCGTTGAGCAAATCATTTTCAAAGATGTGCAGGGCCAGCTTGGCGTAGTCTTGTGGTGTGCCCAAGCGCGAAGGGAAGGGCACGCCTGCGGCGAGGGCGTCTTGCACTTCTTGGGGCATGCCAAATAGCATGGGCGTGCCCATGATGCCGGGGGCGATGGTCATGTTGCGAATGCCGTTGCGGGCCAAGTCGCGCGCGATGGGCAAGGTCATGCCGACCACACCGCCTTTGGACGCGCTGTAAGCGGCTTGGCCGATTTGGCCGTCGTAGGCTGCAACAGATGCGGTAGAGATCAACACACCGCGCTCGCCTGTGGCTTCGGGTTCGTTGTGACACATGGCTTCAGAGGCCAAGCGAATCATGTTGAAGCTGCCGATGAGGTTGATGGTGATGGTTTTGCTGAACGAGGCCAAAGCATGTGCGCCGTTTTTGCCCACGGTTTTTTCGGCAGGGGCAATGCCCGCGCAGTTGACCAAGCCCATGAGCTTGCCCAGTGACACGGCTTTGGCCACCACGGCTTGGCCGTCGGCTTCGTTGCTCACATCGCATTTCACAAAGGCGCCGCCAATGTCTTTGGCCACAGCTTCGCCTTTGTCGGCTTGCATGTCGGCGATGACCACGATGCCGCCTTTGGCGGCCAATGCACGTGCCGTGCCTTCGCCCAAGCCGGAGGCTGCGCCGGTGACGATGAAAACTTTGCCTTTGATGTCCATGAGGGTCTCCAGAATTTTGAAAGTTGCTTTACGTTTACGTAAACGTCAATTATGCGGGATGAAGAAGCACTGCAACGGGTATCTAGGACAATCCCTAGTGAATGATTTTTGAATAAGGTTCTTGGATGATGTTGCGTGGTTTGTTGGCGGTGTGTGTGGTGGTGTTGGCGGGGTGTACCTCGCACGGGCCTTTGGCGCCCGTGGATGGCGGCAAGCCGGATGCCTCTGTGACCAAGCGCGTGCCCAAATTAGGCTTGGCCTTGGGCGGTGGCGCGGCGCGTGGCTTTGCGCACGTCGGCGTGATTCAGGTGTTGGAAGAGGCGGGCATCAAGCCCGACTTGGTGGTGGGCACCTCGGCCGGTAGCGTCGTGGCCGCTTTTTATGCCAGCGGCAAAGACGGGGCGCAACTGCAAAAAGCAGCCGAAACCATGGAAGAAGCCACCATCACCGATTGGACCGTGCCACTGCTTGGGCGCGGCATGATGCGCGGCGATGGCTTGGCGCGCTACATCAGCAAGCAAACAGGTGGCCGCCGCATTGAAGAGATGCGGATGCCGCTGGGCATCGTGGCCACTGATTTGAAAACAGGTGAGGGCGTGTTGTTCCAGCGCGGTGATGTGGGCACTGCGGTGCGTGCATCGAGTGCCGTGCCTTCTGTGTTTGAGCCGGTGCGTATTGGCAGCCGAGAGTTTGTGGATGGCGGCCTGGTGTCGCCCGTGCCTGTGCGCTATGCGCGTCAGATGGGCGCCGAGTATGTGTTGGCCATTGACATTTCTAGCCCGCCCGAGTCGGGCAAGACGGGCGATATGTTTGACATCTTGATGCAGACCTTCACCATCATGGGCAAGAGCATCAACACACTAGAACTGCGTGATGCCGACTTGGTGGTCCGCCCCGCCCTGCACGATGTGGGCAGTGCCGATTTCAAAGCGCGCCGCCGCTCCATCGAAGCGGGTCGTGCCGCCATGCTGCAAGCCTTGCCCAAGCTCAAGGCCGCTTTGGCTGCGCAATAACGACAGACATAAAAAAGGGGCCCACCTTGCGGCGGGCCCTTGAAGGGATTCCTGCACCCAGAGGTGACGAAGAATCCGAGGAGACAATCGTTACAAATTAACGCTTCTTAGCAGCGCTTTTTGAAGCTTTCACAGCTGTTTCAGTGGCTGATTGGATGTGTGACTCGGCCAAGTCAGCAGCTTGCTTGACGGCTTTTTGCACAGATTCCACAGCGGTGTTGCTGGCAGTCACAGCTTGCTTGAAGAAAGCCACAGCTTGCTCAGAGCCAGCAGGTGCGTTTTTCAAAGCAGATTCGATGTAGGCTTGAACAGCTTGTTGGCCTTCAGCAGCTTTGCCTTCGAGGCCTTTGGTGAATTCAGCGCCAGTGCCTTGAGCGATGTCATAGATGTGGCGGCTGTAAGCAGCAGACTTTTCAGCCAAAGGTTGGATGAAGCTGGTTTGCAAAGCGATCAGTTCTTGCGCGTCTTTCACGCCCATCACAGCTTGTGCGTGAGCAGCAGATTCGTTCAATGCGGCACGGCCAGCAGTGAGGTTGAGTTCAACCAATTTTTCAACGCCAGCGAAGGCCTTGTGTGACAAACCAAACAGGTTGTCGAGGTTGGCTTTGTTGGTCGCGGCGATTTGTTCAACGTTGATCATGGGGATACTCCAAAAGTTAAGTGAGCTTGCAAAAAATGTTGCGGTGCAGCATTAAGATGAAGTTTAGGGTTATCCCGCAGCTTTGCAAGAGGGTTTGGAGTCTTGCAGGCCTGTTTAGAGGTGGCGTTCTAAAACCTAGGGTTTTTGCAAACGGGTCACAATGCAGCCTTGTTTCATGCGGTTTCCAGGGGCTATGCGCGCTTTTTATTCCGATCAATTCGTGTTGCCCTTGCCGCAAGGCCATCGTTTCCCGATGGCCAAGTACCGCCTGTTACGTGACCGGCTGACGGCCGAATTGCCTGAAGTGACCTTAGAGGTGGCGCCCCCCGCGAGCGATGGCGAGCTGGCTTTGGTGCACGCACCGAGTTACATCCAAGCGGTGGCGCAGGGCACGCTGACTGAGGCGCAGCAAAAAGAAATTGGTTTTCCTTGGACGCCTGCCATGGTCGAGCGCTCGCGCCGCTCAGCAGGGGCGACTGTCATGGCCGCACGCACGGCCTTGTTTGGCGCTCAGGGTGTGGCGGCCAACCTCGCGGGCGGTACGCACCACGCCTATGCGGACAAAGGCAGCGGCTTTTGTGTGTTCAACGACGCAGCCGTGGCCACGCGCCTCATGCAAGCCGAGTGGGGACGCACCCATAAGCAGCCTCTGCAGGTCGCCATCATTGATTTGGATGTGCACCAAGGCAACGGCACGGCGCGCATCTTTGAGCGGGACGATCAGGTGTTCACCTTGTCCATGCATGGGGCGCGCAACTTTCCATTCGAGAAGGAAGCCAGTGATTTAGACATTGAACTGCCCGATGGCTGTGACGATGCGGCGTATTTAGAGGCACTAGAACAAGCGTTGGTCGAACTGGAGGCCCGCTTCACGCCTGGGCTGGTCATTTACTTGGCTGGCGCAGATCCGCACGAGGGGGACCGTCTAGGACGGCTCAGCCTGAGCTTTGATGGCCTAGAGGCCCGTGACCGCCGTGTGTTTGACTGGGCGTGGTCCAAACGCATGCCTTTGGCCTTCTCGATGGCAGGCGGTTATGGCCGTGAAATGGCTGACACAGTGCAGGCCCAAGTCAACACTTACCGTGTCGCCTATGCGTACTGGCGACGCTGGCAAAATCTGTCTCAATGAGTTCTGCTTCTACCTCCCGCCCTCAACCCGAATCGCGCAGCGCCTTCAAGGTGTTTCGTCGCATGGACACACGTTGGATGGACAACGATGTGTATGGCCATGTCAACAATGTTGTGTACTACAGCTGGTTTGACACCGCCGTCAACGCGCACCTGATTGAGCAGGGTGCATTGGACATCCACCACGGCGAGACCATTGGCTTGGTGATTGAAACCCAATGCAATTACTTTGCACCGTTGGCATTTCCGCAAACCATCGAAGCGGGCATTCGCGTGGCGAAGTTGGGAAGTTCAAGCGTGCGCTATGAAATAGGGTTGTTTGCGCAGGGTGAAGACCTGTGCGCTGCACGTGGGCACTTTGTGCACGTGTACGTTGACAAAGAAAACCGTCGGCCTGTGAAGGCCTTGCCTTTGAAATTAAAAACAGTCTTGGAGACACTTGTATGACCAACCCAGCCCATATCGCCGCTGTTGACCACGCGATCACTTCACGCATGTCTGCCCGTGCGTTCACTCAGCAAGAGGTGTCGCGTGAACTCATCACCGAAATTTTGCAAGTGGCGAGTCGCGCACCCTCAGGCACCAACACCCAACCATGGAAAGTCTATGTGTTGCAAGGCGCTACGCGTGATGCGTTGGTCGACAAAGTGTGTGCCGCGCACGAAGCCATTCGTGCCAACCCGGAAGTGGCCAAGCAGTACACCGAGCAATACGACTATTACCCTGCGCAATGGGTCAGCCCCTACATCGACCGTCGTCGCGAAAACGGCTGGAGCCTTTATGGTTTGTTGGGCATTGGCAAAGGCGACAAAGACCGTATGCACGAACAGCAGCAACGCAACTTCAAGTTCTTTGATGCACCTGTGGGTTTGATGTTCACCATCGACCCCATCATGGGCCGTGGCTCTTTGTTTGATTACGGCATGTTTGTGCAAAACATCATGTTGGCTGCACGTGCGCGTGGCTTGCATACCTGCCCGCAAGCGGCGTGGAATGGTTTTCACAGCATCATCCTGCCGCACATTGGTGCGGGCGAGGGCGAGATGATGGTGTGCGGCATGTCGCTGGGTTATGCCGATGAGAGCGACAGGGTCAACACATTGGTCACGCCTCGCGTTCCTGTGAATGAGTTCACCCACTGGGTGGCCTGAGTTTTATCAAGTTAGTTTGCGATGATCATCACCAGCCTGCTCGATACCGACCTGTATAAATTCACCATGATGCAGGCTGTGCTGCATCAGTTTCCGAGTGCGCAGGTGTCGTACAAGTTCAAGTGCCGCAATCCCGGCGTGGCACTGGCGCCGTACGTGCAAGAAATTCGTGATGAAATTCGCTCGCTGTGCAGCTTGCATTTTCAAGATGCCGAGTTGTCATGGCTGCGTAGCCTGCGCTTCATCAAGAGCGACTTTGTGGATTTCTTGGGGTTGTTTCGCCTGAATGAAAAATACATTGAGGTGAATGCGCTTTCAAACGGCGAGATCGACATCAGCATCCAAGGCCCTTGGTTGCACACAATTTTGTTTGAGATTCCGGTGTTGGCCATCGTCAACGAGGTGTACTTTCGCAACACGCAAAAAGTGCCAGACTTTTTAGAAGGCCGTCGCCGCTTGGATCAAAAAATCGAAGCTTTGCATGCCGAGCGTTTGAGTGATTTGAAAATTGCCGACTACGGCACACGCCGCCGCTTCTCAAGAGCGTGGCACGAAGAGCTGTTGCGGGTGTTGATTTCCAAATTGGGCACGGGTTCCAAAGGTCAATTGGCGGGGACCAGCAATGCCTTGTTTGCGATGAAGCTGGGCCTCACACCGTTGGGCACCATGGCTCATGAGTATTTGCAAGCGTGTCAGGCCTTGGGGCCACGTCTGCGTGACAGCCAAGTGTTTGGGTTCGAGACCTGGGCGCGTGAATACCGTGGCGACTTGGGCATTGCACTGAGCGATGTGTATGGCATTGAGCCGTTCTTGCGCGACTTTGACATGTACTTTTGCAAACTGTTCGATGGCGCACGTCACGACAGTGGTGACCCTTTTACATGGGGCGAGCGCATGATTGCGCATTACCGCAACAACCGCGTGGATCCACTCACCAAGACGCTGATTTTTTCAGACGGTTTGACAGTTGAAAAAACCATTGCGCTGTACCAGCAGTTCCGTGGCCGATGCCAACTCGCGTTTGGCATTGGTACCAACTTGACCAATGACTTGGGCTACGAGCCTTTGCAAATCGTCATCAAGATGACGCAGTGCAACGGTCAGCCAGTCGCTAAGTTGTCAGATACACCCGGTAAGGGCATGTGCGACGACGAAAACTATTTGGCCTATTTGCGCCAAGTGTTTGATATTGCGCAGCCTACATAAGTGACGGCATGAAATACTTCCAAGTTGCTGCTGTGTTTGCGATGGCCTTTGTGGTCAATTGGCTGGCGCCTGATGTGTTGACGCACATCGCCAAGCTCGACAGCACAGAAGCAGCCATTGCGTCAACGCTCTGGTGCTTAGGTTTGTTTTTGGTATTGGGTTGGTTTTGCAGCAAAGTCGCTGAGGGCACCATATTTCCAAGCTTCACGTTGCAGCTCTTGGTGGGCATCGTGTTGCACGATGCGCTGGCGCCTTTGTCGTTGCAGCTGATGTTGGCTGTGGTGGTGTGTACCGCATTGGCTGCCATCATCTTGAAGTCGGGTGGGGACGAGATTGAACGCAAAGATTTTTTGAAGATTGCGTTGCCAACTTTGCTGATTGCCACGGTGGGTTATCTGGTGACTTTCTTCATCATGTTCCCTGTGCTGCTGTGGTTGGGCTTAGACAGCAAAACAGCGGCGCTGTTGTCGGCCATCATTGGTTCGACGGATCCTGCTGCGCTCATTCCCACGCTCAAGCCCTTGGTGT
>Ga0213922_1001180_pt1 | contig 10165 bp, 2 predicted proteins | sample McNCre2917MG_FD_165060 | JGI IMG/M metagenome (GOLD analysis project Ga0213922, IMG submission 165060) | Freshwater microbial communities from McNutts Creek, Athens, Georgia, United States - 29-17 MG | ecosystem: Environmental > Aquatic > Freshwater > Creek | place: USA: Georgia | collected... | reverse complement strand
ATGCCAGCACCCATCATGATCGCGATTACTGTGCGGGTACGGATACGCTGTTGATTGAACTCATCCAGCTTATTCTTAACGAGTTGCTCGTCCTGCTGGGCCTCTGGCGAAAGCTCCCGAGCGATACGTGCTTCAGGGTTCTCAAACGCCTTGCCAATCATATCCGCCGTGGCAATAGCAGTCGTGACGTTTGGCCTCCAGAACATGTAAAACGCCGCAATCTTCCGCGAGGTCATGTTACCGTGGAGGTTGAAGTTAGACAGTTCCTTCGCTTGGTGCGCTGCACGCTTAATCGCGGTCTTCATGATCCGCTTGGCTTCGGGGCTCTCCTTACCAGACTTTTTCACCGCATCCGCATAGCCCAGCTTTTCAAGCTCTCGGTTCTTGAGCACGCCCATTGCCGACACACGGCTCAACATATCCCACGAGTCTGTCCAGTTATCAACTAGATCAGAGAAGCTTTCGGCAGCGGAGGCAAATGGGTTTTGTCTAATCTTACTAACAAAGTTCGTCAGCCCTTTCTCGATCTTGTACATGTCTGCGTAAACAGACGGGCCACCTTCCTTGAGGTAGTTCGCTGCATCGGTTAGGAACGGATCGTCCTTCACATACTCTCGGATAGCTGCTTCGTTGCCCTCGCGGTACAAGTTAAGCAACTTCGGTAGCTTCGGTCCCTTAAGTGTCGCCAAGTTGGCAGTAGCTCTTGCCAAGAACTGCGGACCAAAGCGCAGCCCATATTCCGATGAAATCATCGGCGCTAGTGTCATCGAGTCCATGACAAACTGGCCCGGGGCGAACGGTGCACGTAACCGAGTGAACATACCAGCAATGGTGCCTTGTACTCGGCTTAATACCTGCAGAGCTTTCGGCAGTTCTTCATTCGTACGGCGCACGCCATCCAACAGTTTTTTACCGCGCTCGGTCGTGTCATCCATGCGGTAGACACTTTTTGTGCCATCGGGCTGTGTATGAATGATGACATTGCCGCCCATCGTGTCAGTTGGCACGGGGTTATTCTCCAGCGCCAGCATAAACTGCTCGCTGGGGCTGATGTCGATCATGTGCTTACCGGGGATTTGCCCAGTATCAATCAAGTTCGCGATACGTTGAGTGATCTGCCCACGGGCGGCAATGCTGGCGGCTCTGTGCGCATTAGCAAGACTCTGGAACACCGCGTTAGTTACACGGTGGTTGCCGCCCTGCATACCGGGTACAAAGGTCGAGACATCGCCAGAATTACGGGTGCCTTCTAGGTTAAGCGGACTATCTTCCTTCTCCATCATCAACGGAGAATACCCGTCGCCCCAACCGTAGAAGTACGATACATCGTCCATGTATTCGTTCCAAACTCCGGCCTTTCGCTTCAGATCCTTAGTAATGTCTTGAAGTTTATTAAAAGACTCCATTGCTTTACTAAGCGACGGATATTTTTTCAGGTCGTCTTCAAGAACCCGAAGAGTAGGCCCGGTATGTAGGATAGGATCAGTGCCTTCAGCAGGCGAGTACCACTGCGCATCCCAATTAGTGGACATTGGCAACGGATTGCCAGACGAGTCCGTGGGGCGGTTCGGATGCATCGAATGACCAAGTTCGTCTTCAAATGCTTTGTTCGATACAAGCGCGTCCAAATGCGTGCGGATGTCGTCGAGCATCTTTCGCTTTTGATTTTGTGGCAGCTTTTTATCACCGAATAGCTCCGCAGCTTTACGGTATAACTGCAAACGCAAGGCAGACGGTGCGATTTTCTTACCGTTACTAAGTTGGTAAATGCTCTTCGTGCTAAGCGGCTTGTAACGGCGGTAGAACTCGTCGCGGCGCAAGTCAGCCGACATCGCTTGACGAAATTGCCCGGTGTACTCCAGTGCGTCTTCGGCAGATATGCCCTTCTCTTTGGCGTAGGCGCTGATGTTGTCGAAGAGCTGCCGCTCAATCGGCATGACATACATGTTGTCGTAGTAGCGAGCGATGCCTTGAACCTGCGACAGTATGCCGTAGACATCGTTGGCTTGCGGGCCGTCTTCAATCAACCTGCCTTCATTCTCCAAACGCTGCCGTTCACGTTTCCACGGACGCAGGATGCTCTGGGCTTTGTCAACAAAGTCTTCGTACGCCTTCTTGGTCAGGCTTTCTTTTATAAGCTGATCTGGGCTAGGTGGCTTCTGAATGCGACGGTTCGTCTCGGCACGGCGGTTGATAAGCTCTTCGCCGTCACGGTATTCACGCTCAGGACTCTTCCAACCTTTGTACCGAGTCTGCCGGTCGATGTTGTTAAGCCGCTCGTCGCCGTGGATCGTGGGCGAGATAAACGACCCGTCGCCCTTCATCACCTTGTTCATCGCACGCAAGAACGGTGCATCGGACGGTAAGTCCATGACCCCCTTGATCCGCTCGACGAACTCTTTCAGCCACTGCTTAACTCTGGCGACAAAGCTTGGCGACGCCTTGAACCGGTTCTGCATGATGCGCGATGCATTGACAGCCCAGAACTCGGACGGGTTCATGAACTGATAGCTCTCGGCAGGTACCGCGCCGGTCTTAATCAAATCCTGCAACGCCTTCAGATCTTCCGGCGAGTTGCGATCACCGAAGTGGTACTCGACCAGACGGTTGTAGAAGTCTTTTTCAAACTCCGTTCCACGCATCTCAGCCGTGCGCAGATTGGCGAACAACTGCCGTTCCCAGATCTTGCGAATCTGGGCTTGGATATCAGGGGGCATCATGCGCTCGGCACGGTGCAGAATCTCGTGCACCAGCGTCACATCGGAGTTGGCACGGGGTACCAGCGTGACAATATCTTGCACTACCGAATACAAGCCCTGCACACCCAGCGGGATACGACGTCCGCTCGGGTCACGAGTTGAGATAGAAAGGCCAAGTCCATCGATGAGCTTTGGGTTTTTGCTAATTAGCCACTGCGTAAGATCGTGTGTGGCTTGATTGATACGCCCTTGCCGTAGGGCTTGAGTCAGCCTCGCTTTGAAATGCGCAACGTCGCGCACGACAGGCGCACGTTCCCGAGTCTCCGGGATTTCAGCAAGGTTGCCAATTTGCGTAACGGCTTGCTCGGCGCTAAGTGCACCGTTCCTAGCTTGCTCAACGATACGCTTTACACGCGGCTTGAAGCCCGGTGCACGAGGGGCAAACGCAGGATTCGCCCACAAATTAACCTTGTCCTCTGGAGTAATAGAGAACAGAGCAATGTCTTGCGGAGGCGTGCGTGCAGCAGCTTCTTTTGTAACTGTCTGCGGTTTAGGAGCGCGAGCCAGTGCGTCGAACTGTTGCCTCTTCGATTCAATTTCTTTTTCTAAAGCATCGTACCGTGCACGTGCGGGGGAATTTCTATTTGGTACGCGTCCTGCTTTAGTTAGCAGCGATAGTTTTTGGGCTTTTAATTTTTCAATTTCATCAAAAAGTTCCGTTTCAGTTAGTGCAGGCTTGCCAACTTCCGTTCCTTCATCAACCCGAGCAGTATCAGGTACAGAAACCCCCACTCCTGCGCCTGCAGATTCTGTAACACTTTGTCCTCCGGATTCCGGTCGTGATACAGGCAGCTCAGCGCCTCGGACACCTGCTCCTCCGACAGCTTCGACAGTACTTGGTTCTGCAGTTCCACTGGGTGCCTCCGTTTCTGGGGCTTTGAACGCACTGCGTTGCACAAGGCTTTCAGCAGGGGGCGTCTCCGTAATCGGCAACGTCAGTTGCGCGGGTTCCGGCAACTTCGTTTCAGGGGTAGTGATTTTTTCGGCGGCTGGCGTTATGGGCTCAAATTGTTTTGCCCCGCTTTGATCAATATATTCAACGCCTTTCTTGCCGGGACCGTATGCATTGGAAGAGTAGGGTTGTCCACCCATCTCGTAAACACGGCGCACAGCATCTTGGGCGGGTGCTTCCACAAACTGCTCAATTTCTTGTTCCCGCAGGTTCAAGAAATCCTGTTCGTTTCTAACACCCGTAATGTCAGCCACATCATCTGCCGACATCCCAGTTTTCTGGGTTTCTTCTAAAAACGCTTTGTAATTCGGGTATTGCAGTGTAGCGCCGTTACCTGCGCTTTCTTTTATACGCTTTTCTTCGTCAGTAGCAGGCTCAACCTCGCCTTCCCCTCTGACAAACGCCGGGATCTCATCATCCGTGTACGGCGGCGGACCTTCTTCGTCTACTACGCGCTCTTTCACGCGCCTAGGCGCACCCATGCCCAGCAAGTCTTCAATACTCGTCGTGCCTTCAGGCACCGCAGGAGCAACCCCTTCGGGTTCGGGTGTAGTAGGCTCAACAGGAGGCGCGGTTTGTGGCGCAACCGGCATATCTTCCGGACGCGGCCCAAGTCTTTCTTGCCCTTCGCGGTATACCCGCGCAACGTCTGCTACACGGCGGTCCTCTTCCGCCCCCTTTGCCGCAGCGCGTTCTTGATACTTGCCAACTGCCGTAGCCCCGCCAGCAAACACACCGCCGGTTACAATCGTGGCAAGCGCCGTAATAACTTGTCGCTTACCTTGAATCTCTGCTTTTTCTTGCCACGTCTCGGCTTTATTAAGCTCTTCATCAAGGCCGTTGAGGTAGGCATTCAACGACTGCGTAGCCGTCGCAATTTGTTCGCCAGCACCTTCGCCTAAAGCAAACTTAACAAGTTCTTTTCTAACGCCCTTAAGTGAGTTTGCCCCGAAGGACTTCATCAAGAATTCAGTCGGCAAGAACTCCGTTGCGGCTTCAAGTGCGCCGTCAACATTTGCGTAAAGCTCCGCCTGTTTTGGAGCCAAGCCCTCTTGACGAGCCTGACCATAACTCCCAAATTTGGTTTGTAGCCCTGCAGCAGCCACGGCTGGGTACGGACTTTTAATTGCCAACGATGCAGCAAGGCCGGGAGCGCTGACAGCAAGGCTTTCAACCGCTGATCGAACGCCCTGCTCCAACATATTAAGTTCTTGCGGAGTCGCTGCCTTGACTCGTTCATCACTCTGCTTAATCTTCTCAAGGTACTCTTGCGTGATAGCGTCTAACTTTTCACGCCCGTCGCCCTCTGCTCCCTCAAATGCCTTAGCAGCTTCTTCTGCGCGATTAAGCACGTAGCCATACCCAATCTGCTTAACGCGTTCGGCAATCTGTGTACCAAGCCCCTTGAAGGTGTCCCCAAATCCATACGCAGACATCGCCGCTGCGGTCTGATCACCGGCAAACGGGGCGGTCTGGGGCGCCGGGGCTTTTAGTCCAATCTTGGACGCAAACTCCTCATACGGCATGTCGTTGTAGAACTTGGCGTGAAAACCTTGCGCAAGCTGCTCATCTGACAAGTCACTGTATTGAGGGTATTGGCTGCGAATATCAGCAATAGTAGCCATGTAATACCACTACTTAGCGTCGAATACCAAGCGGATCATTCCCCGACGGTGCATTCATCGGCTTTGGTTGTGCTGGTTTGGGAGTTCCCGGAGCCGATGTAGGCGCAGTAATACCAGCATCAAAGTCTATATCTAGCCCCATAGCAGCTGCCTGTTGTTTAAGGGCATTAATGCCATCGTTCGCTTCCTGAATTTGTGCAGGTGTAGCTGCAAGACCGAGTTTATTAATGCCATCTTTTATGCCTTTGTATTGAGTACGAAGCCAATCAGCAGCATTTTTCTGTTGTGCAAGAGTCAGGCGAGTTTGCGCTGCAGCTTGCTTCGGGTCAATAATTTTCAACTTCCTTTCGGCGTCCGCGATTTTCGCTCGGCTTTCCGGAGTGTCACCCTTCTCGGTCGCAATAATGTGCGTAAGCTCTGCGATATCTGCCGCTGCGCCACGGGGAGTAATGTATTTATCCGCGACTTCTTTTTGCGTCTTGGCAGACAATCGTGCACGTGCCATCTCGCCGCTTTCTTTGGCGATGTTGCCACCGACTTGAATCATCTGCTTGATGCCTTCTTCGCGCTTCGCTTCAGCGTCCTTGAGGTACCCGGCCTTACGCAGCTCATCCGCTTCCATCAACTTCAACTTGCCTTCCTTGGCCGCACGGCTCAAGAGACGAGTCTTCTCATCGATTGCGGTCTTACGTTGTCCGTATCCCGGTGCCGCCTGTGCCGCAGCGGATAGGAATCTAGCGCCCGGCTTGGACGCATTAGCAGCAAGTTCAAAGAAGTACTGCGCTAGATTCGTCTGCCCAGCAGATCCGGCATATTGTTCCGCCTCGGCCTGCTGTTGTGTAACGTCTTCCTCTCGCGCTTTCCTCGCTGCACCAAGTCCCATACGTTCGTACGCAGTTTCTTGCGCCCCCGCCTCGCGGGTCAAGTAATCGGACGGGTCCCCGCCAAACTGCCCCTGCAAATTGGCAAGCACTGCGTTTTGGTCCGTGTAATCAAGCGCACCTTGCGGGGTGCCGCTAGCCATTTTAATGACGCCGCCACTTGCTTTGCCCACCACGCGGCCAAGATATCCGCCAATCGGCACACCGATAGGTCCGCCTACGATTGCACCGAGTCCTGCACCGATTGCGGCAGGGTCGGTTGCTACACCACGCAAAGCATAGCTAACGGTGTCAGAATCAGACGGGCGGTTCGGGACGTATTCAGTAGGGAACCGGCTACCCATCGGATCATAATTACCCGGCATACCACGGTATCTAAAGTCATCCGCAATAGATCGGTCGATACCGGCTTGTTCGCGTATGTTACGAATAGTCTCTTCCGGATAAAGCGGATCTTGGCTATTCGGCTTATTGGTCGGACCACCTTCAAGAAACGCAACGATGCCACCGCCAGCAAACTGCGCTTGCTCCATAGCCGGAGCGGGCATACCGCCGAGTCCTTGCGCCATCGGCTCTTGCGGAGCGCGTTGAGGGGGCATACTGGCAAGACCGCGCTGCATCATTTCCTGCTGGTCGCGCTGCGCTGACGCCGCTGCGATCTGGTCTTTGATGGTGCCGCCCTGCGGCATCTGGGCTTGCGGCTGCTTCAGTCGTTGGAACTGATTGAGCATCGCGTAGAGGTCAACCATCGGCGCAACACCCTGCTGCGCCATGCCCTTGACGTAGGCAATCGCCTGATCAATCGGCATTCCCTTTGCCATCGCTTGTTGAAGCGAGGCCATCATCGCACGACCCGTATCGCTAACCGGACCCATAATTTGTTACCTCAACCAGTTCTAGTTGTCGAGCTACCGGTAGATCCGAAGCCACCAAACAAACTGCCTATGCCGCCAGCAAGACCTGCGATCTGGCCGAGCGTGCTGCCCGGGGCTTGGTACAGCGTCTGCGTCGCTCCGGACGAAGGAATACCACGCAGGATACCCGAAGCAAACTCCATCTGCTTGTACGGAAACTGCTGCTGGTTGACAAAATCTTGGTATCGGTTCGCCAGATCCTGTTGGGCAAGAGCCTGAATCTGGGCACCTGCTCCAAGCTGTGCAGCGTTGATACCGAGCCCCTGCTGATACTGCTGTTGTCCCAGTGAGCCAAGCTGTCCCGCTGCCGCCAACTGTTGCTGGATTCCCTGTATACCAAGGTTAGCACCGAACTGCCGGGAGGACTCACCCAACTGTGCCCCTTGCAACCCGAACTGCGCACGGCTTAGAGCATTTTGCTGGCGAGCCGCTTGTTCTGCATTGAACTGCTGCTGCCCCTGTTGGTAGGCGTTCTGAAGACCTGTTGCTTGGATGTTACCAAGCTGGCCCATCAAGTTGCGCTGCGCTTCAGATTGCAACAACGCTTCGCGGGTACCGCCACGGGCACCTGCCCGGATGCCTTGGGCCTGCAATCCCGGGATCTGCCGAGCGTAGTCCTGTACTGCCTGCTGTTTCTGTTGATCAACAACGTTTTGCATGTACGGAGACATGTACTGTTGTGACGTGCCCGGACGGTTGAAGCTTTGATTGCGGAAGTTATAAAAATTTTGCGGCCCCGAGTACGGATCGTACTGTCCAGCCTGTTGAGCCTGAAGCCCTGCTAGTCCGGCAAATCCAGAAGCCTGCATGGTCTGCGGAGAAACCTGCATCCCGGCAATATCGCGGAATGCTTGTTCTTGTAGCGGGTTGAATCCAGCGGTCATCGGCCCGCCGTATTGCTGATATCCCTGTTCTGCTAGCCCCAGATATGGCTTGCCAGTAGCCGGGTCAATTGCACCCGTCGTGTTGTACAACATCCCCAGCTGCTTTTGCGCAGCGGCTTGTGCCCAATCTGGGATGTTAGAAGTTATCGTGGTTGTAGTAGTCGGCGTTGCAGTTGCCATTATTTAATCCTCTTACGCGGGCAAGAAGCGGTCAGTTTTGACACGCGGTGCTTGCTTCTTGGTGCCCGTGCGGGCTTTACGTACTTTGTCCATCATCGTGTAAAGTTTATTTGCACCGGCTTTAGTAGAACCGTTGCCAATATGCGACACCACATCAGCAGGGACAACGAACTCACCATCTGCCAACGCAGCGCGTTGAGTATTCTTGCCTCTAATAACTGCCGGGATATCGTCAGACATGCCGTCGCCGGGGCCATCTAATAGTTTACCGCCCGCAGCGTATTCACCAGTCATGCCACCGCCCGCAAATCCAAAATTAAACTCGGACATATCGGGCTGGTAGTAGTCTTGTCGCGGGTTGTATCGCAACGACTCCAGACCTCCAACAGGTGCCTCGTAGTTCGGCATCTGCACGGTTTGCTGAAGCGGCATCGTGGGCTGTTGTGCCCCTGCATTCTGTTCCGCAAATACATCTACCGGCGCGATGGGGCTAAAAGGATTGTCAAACCCGGTCGGATACATAGGACCAATAGGACCCGGCTGAACTGTGGTCATCAATTCATCATTCACCTGTCCAGCTCCTACCCCAGATCCCGGAGCAGTGCCACCCGAAACTATACCGGTCGGAGTCGTATCACTAGTCGGAGCAGCGCCGCCAGTCAGTCTCGGTTGAGGGCGCGTCCAGATCCATTCACCTGAATATGGATCTACGTAGCCATAATCGTTCGCAGTACCGGTACCGCCTGTTCCGCCGCCACCAAGTGTCCGCCAACTTTCATCCCCACCAGTACCGCCAGTACCCCCCGTACCGTTAGTACCACCCGTACCGCCAGTACCACCCGTACCACCAGTCTGGCCCGGATAGGTGGGGTTGAGGGGCTTATTAATCTGCATCTGCAAACCGGTCAGGTATGAGTTAAGCGCAGAGGTATCTCGCGGCCCAGTAGGCGGGGCCAAGAGGCTTTGGTAATACGAAACAATATCCTGCTGAGTAGCCGGCTTCGTCGGCTTATCATCGGCAGTGGGGCGCGGAGGATTCTTAGGCTGGTACTTAGTAGTTTCCCCACCATCAACAAAGTTAACTTGCTTCCCGATTTCTTCCCCCGTAAACGGGTTGATAGCCGGGGCATACCCACCAACAACTTCGGTCTTGAGCGGATTCTGAATCGACGACGCGTATTCCGAGTGCTGGATATTCGCCATCGGGTACATACCGTTCGGCGCGGGGACAACCCCGCCCCCTGCAGCACTCCACATTTGCGGTTGTGAGAGCGTCTTTTTATTGTACGGGTCGTACGGCACTAGTCCTTGCGGAGTCTTTTTAAAGTACCCGCCCTGCGTGTAGTACGACTGCTCACGCTTTGACCCGTATCCCGGATTGAATCCGCCCGGAATATAAACGTAGTCATCTCCCATCGGAATCTCGCCCATCGGCTGTTCGTCCGGTGTCGCCGCGTTCGATACTGCCATCAACGTAGCAAGCTTCGAAGCATTCTGCCCGAACGGAGTTTTGTACCCCCCACCCAGTCCTTGCATGAACGCACTACGTCCACTTGGGCTCATCAGGCTCTTAACGCCAGTCCCGATGTTGGTGAATGTTGGAGCCGCTGCCGCTGCCGTTTGAGTAGCCGTGTCAACCGCACTTGTGAGATCCGCATACGGTGTATACGCCACTTCTGGTGCCGCTGCCAACTGCGCCCCGCTAGCAATAGACGGAGCGGCATATGTAGCCGCAGGAGCTGCCGCTGCCCCAATTTCACTGCCCACCGTAGCAAGAGCAGGGGTGCTACCAAAGCTAGGAGTCGCCATACCAAACTCTTTGGTAAGAGCAGATGTGGTTCCCAAAGTCGGTTTGATCGCCGCAGATGCAGCAGATTCAGTTAGTCCATAATTTTCAGCGGCTTTCTGCGTTACTTCTTTCTCTAAAGCCTGTTTGGCTGCAGTTTCCCCCGCTACTTTCTGCGCCCCAG
>Ga0213922_1001179_pt1 | contig 10171 bp, 13 predicted proteins | sample McNCre2917MG_FD_165060 | JGI IMG/M metagenome (GOLD analysis project Ga0213922, IMG submission 165060) | Freshwater microbial communities from McNutts Creek, Athens, Georgia, United States - 29-17 MG | ecosystem: Environmental > Aquatic > Freshwater > Creek | place: USA: Georgia | collected... | reverse complement strand
TCATCTGCTTTGGGTGTGGTTGTACTCACCACACTTGTCGGGAGCCCGGTACTGCTTGTATCGACCCCAAGCAGGGAAAGAAGGTCTGCGGGCTCACCTTGACCGGTTACATAAACCGTATTGGGATCATAAAAATCCTCTCCCGCTTCACCCGGAACAATGGTGCCACCCATATCTCCAGGCTCAATAATGGCGTTTGCGCCGAAATCAGGTCCGCCTGCTTCAGCAACTTTGGTTGCCGTGGTGCCGGTGGTCGGGCCGCTAGTCACAGCATTCATGGCCTGACCAATTAAAGAATTCAGTGCTGCGGCTGTTGGATTCTTTCCAAGTGCGCCTGCCATTACAGCCTTGGTCACTGTATCTTTTAATATCGGCGGCAACTGATTCAACTCTTTGCTTCCCGCCAACAGGTCTTTTGTCCCCGCAGAAACTGCGCCACTTAGAAATGCTGCTGCAGGATCGAACCGCTGCCCCGTGATCAAACTGCCGATACCCTGTTGAGCAAGGCTTTTTACGCCGCCCTGAGTTGCGGTGCCAAGAGTATCAGCAAGCGATTCCGGGACACCAAGATCAATCAACTTGTTGGATGCAATACTGCCAATAGGGAGTTTCTGGGTTATTGGATTGCCCGCCGCATCAACTCCGGTCTGTACGTCAAACTTTATATTGGGCAGATTGCTGCTTATTTGCCCGCCGACATAAGAAAGCGCCGCAGCCTTTAACGCAGATTCAAGATCTTTGCCTGTTGCCAATTGTCCTGCTGCGCTTGCGGCAGCCCCGGCAGCAGGGGCACTTAACAATCCAAATCCGCCGGGACCAAGAGCCCCCCCAGTAATCATCCCAACAACGGCGCTCTTAATAAAATTATCCAGGGCGCTTGTGGGATAAGTTTTTGCCATGTATTCGGCAGACTCCGCAGAAAGTCTTGCCAATTCACTCTGCAACTGATCAGAAGTAGGGGCGTACAGCGTCCTACCCGGAACATTGGATACCGGCACCCGACCCGCATCTCGTTCGTTTTCGTAGGTATATGGCATGGTATTAAGCCGTCAAATCCCAGAAGGACAGGGAGCCGAAGGCATCCCCGGTTGTCGCACCCGACACGGTTCTGATCTGAACCGTAATGATGTCGCTGACACCTGCCAAGGACACACCGGGTTGAAACGCCCAGTTGTAGCCTGCCGGGTCAACAAGCGGCTGCGTACCGCCTGATCCACTGGATGAAACGTAGTCCGTTTGAACGATGCTGCCACCCGTGACTGCCGTAGCGGTCACGTCATACTCGACGTTTGAATCCGTTGGCATCGTCGTCCATGATGCGCCGGTCAGAGTTGGGTTCTTGACCAGTGCCACTTCATAGTTCTGACTGGTGGTGGGCAGTATCTGAATCCGGCCCGGAACAACTACCGCCCCGCCCCTTCCAGAGGCCAGACGGATGGATACCAGAGGTTTAAACGTAGTGCCAATGGTTGCGAGAGCCGTGGTGCGCCGTGCAATGTGACCCACCGAATACTGCTCATACCCACCCTCAGACACCACTGACGAGCAGATCTGCTTCAGCGTTGCAGCAATCCCGGTCGTGGATGTGATCTCATAACGCAGCGGCAGGGTAGCCGTCGTCATGTAAGTAGCGGTGATGTCGTTGGCGTTGTTAAACGTGTGGCAGACGATGTACTGGCCGTCAATGATGAAGCCGCACCGGACAGAGCCAACACCCAACCACTCAAAGTCCATCCACAGAATCTGAGCCTTGCTCGGGTCAAGCGTGAAGCCGGATGCCCCGGTGCCGTCCAACTTGTCACCATTCCAGGCGGATTGGTTAACCGTTCTGATGTCGCTTGGCGTACCCGGAGTGGGCAGAGAAGAAGAACGCAGGACAAACGAATAGACGCCATCGATGCGTTGGAAGAACACCCCGTTTTGGGTGTTGAAGTAGCCCACCCGCTGCGTGAGGTTCACGTTCTGACTGCCATCCATCACGAAGGTGGCGAGCACCAACAGGCCCTTGCCGGGTTGGTACGGGAATGAGCGGAACGTCTGGCGGACAACCGAACCCGCGCCGCCTGCCGTGACGGTCATGTCCAAGGCAGATTCGTTGGTATTGTAGGTTGTCGTGCCTGTGCCGGAAGTAGACGTATCAAATTGAGTATCTGCGGCGTAGCGGTTCTGGCTATCAAAGAGCGTGTAGGGCTGACTGACCCGCAACCGCCCAAAGGCATCCGTGTTGGTGCCGTTGATTGAGACCGGAATGGGTGAGGTTGTAGCCACGATCTGCCTCAGTAGTGCGTCTAAACGGTTGAAGTACAGACGCAGGACGTTGTTGAACTGCTCGTGATAGCGTGAGTCGTACTGCCCCGGCGCAAGGGGCAGGTTGGGCGGCGGAACAACAAGAGCATCTTCAATGAGGAGCGCCATCAGGTACCCCAATGCAAACGTTCAAGTTCTTTGCGATCCGTCGCCGCTTCCGCAATCGTATCGCGCACGGGAGCATAAAACCTTTTTTTGTTCGCAGTTATTGAGGCCATCCACTTTCCATAGTAGGTTTCAATAACCCCAGTCACACCAGACTTGTTGGATTTTGGGGTGCGGATATTCCTTGCTTGAACGTCTGGCGATGCCCAACGGCAATTTTCTTTGGTGTAGTTTCCATAGGTATCAATACGATCAAGTGTTTGATTGCCTTCCGGTTCCCCCATGTCAGTCGCAAATTTGGAGTACTCCATCCATTCGGAGCAGACAGTAATGCCTGCGCCCCCATATCGGGGATAGTCTTTGTCCGTTGGCACCGTACACCGCCGGATCATTGCCCGCCATGTGTTGTACGAGCCTTTACCGCATCCGCCGTGCTTGGTGATGCGCTCTTTTAAATAGCAACCACATGAAGTTGTATTGCCTGTGACAAGACTCCCAGACGGCACACAAACTTCCTTGCCGCACTCGCAGATACAACGCCACACAACCTTTTTGTTCTGATCCGTACCGGCACGCTCAACCACGCGTAAGCGGCCAAACATTTGCCCAACTCGATCCACAAGACGGCCCATAACAGACTCCTGAAAGAAGAAGCCTGTATTGTACATGTTGCCTTGTACCTTGTACATCTATCTACGTCCATCCATGCGAACATCGATTCGGGGTGAGCCCAACTGCCAGTTCACACCCAGATCAATGGATTGGGCTTTCATGATCATTTGACGGCCACGCACCCTGATGTAAACGATGTTGGTGAACTGTTCAATCGGAACGGTTGCAGTCCGGGTAACCCCCGCACTGCTTGATCCGCCCAGAGACTGGGGGGTGTTGTAGCCTGAACCCGATCCCTTCATGGGGATCAGCGTCATGGTCAGAGATGGGTTTGCTGTGGTTGAGCCCTGGAACGTCACATCGGGCAGCATCCGCCAGACAAAACCGAAGTTCTGCCCGTCCTCAATATCAAATTCGGCTGACTCAATGTAGGAATTGATGGCCGTCGGGGTGGCGGTTTCGTTGTCATCAACCCCGTTTTCATGGAAGACAAGGTTCTGGTTGTAGGTTGCTGCGAGGGGGAAATCAAGCAGGCCGGAATCAAGCCAAGCCGTGCGGCCCATCGTGCCGTAGTACCAGATCTTCTCCAAGTAGTTGTAAATGACGTACCGATCCACCACCGTGGAATTGGCAGAGCAATAGAACCACCAGACCTCATTGAAGCCCTCGTTGGTCCCCGCAAATACCTGGGCCGACTGCGCCTGATTGAAGTCGCTAAATACATAACGCCGCAGGTCGCAGTTCAGCGTTTGCACGCGACCGTCATAGGCGTAGAACTTGTCCACCCCCATCCAATACACCACCCCGGAGGCGATGATGGCTGCGTTTTGATCCACGATGGAGATGTTGTCACCCAGTACCTGGGCACCCCACACACCGGCCTGCGCCCCAAGATACTGGAGAGAGTAGATGGATGAGTCCGTGAAGACCACGATTTCCTGACGGGTCTGGACCGCCGTGACGATCTCTGAGCCGTGAGACAGACGCAGGCTACCCGCCTGATTGGTTGCTGCCGGGGTCCAGTTGACCGCACTTTCCTGATCCGACCAACGAATCAGCATCGGGTCTTGTATGGCGCTGCCGTAGTCATTGCAGCCGAAGGCGAAGACGAAACGGTTGATGTCCGAAACGTAGATGAAGTTCTGGATCGTCGGCACATCTGAGGCGCCAGACAACGACGACAAATTCACGCCACGCACAGTCACCCCGGAGGTTGCATCCCAGTAGTAGATACCACCACCACGAGGGCCGAAGATCAGGTCTTCACCCCAGTTACTCTGGCTCCACAGCCGGATCGGAGTAAGCGTTGAAGTGCCCGTACCCCAAACACCGGAGCCCCAGGGGCCCGCGCCCCACCCGACGAGCGGCACGGCAGTCGCAGATCCTGTATTGATCTGATAAACCGCAGATACTGCTGCGCCACCTGTTGTGCCCGCCGGGATAGCCGACGCCACGGTGATGGTGTAGGAGTTGCTGTTGACGAGGGTCAGTTGGAACTCACCATTCAACAGAGAAGCATAGGTGCCCGTGACACCGCTGAAGGTCACGAAGTCTCCGTTTACAGCACCATGAGATGGTGCGTTTACAGTGACTGTGGTGGTTCCGTTGCCGGTAAAGGGGTCAGCAGGAAGCGTCGTGGTAACGCGCAGCGGCGTGATGTCGTTGTAAACACCGCCCTTTTCAATGTAGAACTTGAGGTTGGTGCCAACGCCAACCAGATTCAGGTTGCCCAGGGTCACCCAGTTCCACAGGGAACGGCAGATACCGAGGAAAGTGCTTGAGGAAATGCGCTGCCATCCACCGATCTTTTCGGGGTTACCCTGGCGGAAACGGATCTTGTCGCACTCATACCAACCATTCTCGTTGGTATAGCGGGTGTTTTCTTTGTTTACACCGGGCTTGAGCGTGAGTTTCTTCAGCGGCATGGTTATCTCAGCAGTGCCGCTTCAGCCTCGCGTCTACGGGTTAACCCCTTCAGTACGCGGCCTGCGGCTTTGTTCCACTTGACGATTTCCTCGCACGCACCCGCCCAGTCTTGAGCGTCTACACGTTTCTTCAACGTGGAAATGCGGTAATTTCCTAGCCCGCAGTTATACGCGAAACTGATGATTGCGGCAAGGCGTCGAGGGGGTTCTTTCAGCAGTTTGGGGGACAGTTTCAACACCCCCGCACAGAAGTGCAACAGGTGTTTGTCGAGTTCTGCCTGGGCAGTTTCTACCGTCCAGACCGTACCGGGTTGGATGCCGGGGCCGGTACAGCCCCAACCGATTGTCCAAGGATCACCCTTTGTGCCGGGGTCTGGATAGGCCGTGCAGGAACCATCAGGCAGGCGCTTGGCGTAGCCCTCGAAGGGTTTGATCAGCGCATCCCCCGCCAGTTTGATGGCTTCCGTGGTCACTTCTGGTACTTCTCAATGCTGCGGCCAACGAACCAAAAAGTTAAGCACATGTTGAGCATGGCGAAGTCGTCAGCACCCCAGGACTCCCGCAGCACCTGAGTCCACGGAGCGCCGGTCTGGAAGGCAATCACCAATCCCGCAGCCTTGACCCCTGCGTACATGAAGAACAGCGCCCAGGTGATGCCGGGACGGACAAGGGCGGAGACTGCCGCCACAAACCATCCGGCTTCCTTGGCGGTGGTGGCCTGTTCTTTGAACGCTTCTTTGATGGCGTCGAGTTGGTTGACGCTGTAGTCAACGTACTTCTCTTCCATCTTGAACTCGCCACGCATCTTCTCCAGATCGGTCTGGAGCGTGAACATCGCCAGTTCATGCTTGCGCTCGTTGCCCTTGTCCATGAACTTGAGGACTTCCGGGGCGAGCCGGAACAGGCCCCCGAAGACGGAGCCAAGTAAACCACCACCGAGCATTTCAAACATATCAGGCTCCCAAGGCCACGAGGAACAGAAGCACCCCGACTGCACCCACACCGATGGAGGCGTAGAACAGGCTCAGGGTGACAGCCAGGATGGCCGCAGAGGACAGGACGATGGCAAGTTGCAGCGCCATGCCGGAGTAGGAATACCAAGAAGACTTGGCCTTGGCTGCATCCCGCTTGGCTTCTGCCTCACGGGCCAAGGCTTCGATCTCCACCATGTCGTCCTTGAGCCGGGTGGCCTGCTTGTCGAAGGTGTCCGCTGACTTCCCGCCCTGCTCTGCCGCAATGGAGTACATGGAGGCACGCACATTCTTGGTGCCATACCAAGTCCACAGGTTGTTGGACGCGATGGTTCCGTTCAGAACGGCAGATGAATTCTTCCCGGCAAAGTAATTTGTAACAGCAAGGAGAAGAGCAAGCAGGCTAATAGAAACCGCAGCAAGAGCCTTGACATGGGCTTCCCTTTCCGACCGGCTTGCGCCCTCTGGGGGTTTCTTGAAACTCATCTCTGCACCTTATCAATGAGGTAGTAAGCAAGCCCAATCAGGGCAGTAAGAAGGAAAGCAATACCTGCACCGTACTTGGCGTTGAGCATGAAGTTCTGCTGCCGTAGCCGGTGCTCACGCTCCTTTTTCTCGCGCTCCTTCTTCAGTCGGATGCGCTCCATGATCATCTCGTTGTAAACATTCTCACCGTAGTGAGCAACGATCAGAATCTTGAGTTCGTACTCCTGCTTGCGAAGAGCCTGCCTGTGCATCGTGATCTGCAAGGCTTCCTGTTCGATGCTGTCATCATGCAGCAGGCGTTTAAATACTGACGGCTTCTTGTTGGCCTTTTCGTTGGCGATGCGGTTGAAGTCCCCGAAGGCTCCATACCACTTGCCAATCTGACCGGCAACGTCCTGAATCTCTCGGCCTGTGGCGACGAGTTTCTTAACGGCTCCGAAAGCGGCATTCGCTGCTGATACTGCCGCAAGAATGCCGGTGATCGGTTCCATACATTACCTTTGCCCCCGATTCATCTTTTCCCGCTCTTCAAGAAGTTGAACTTTGACCTGTAGCGCGTGAATGTCGTTGTAAATCTGTTCTTTCAACTTATGCCGGGCATCTGCGCTGATCGGGCTGTCAGTGGGCACACCTTCCTTGGTGATGAGGGCGGGCATTGAGCCTTCAATCTTAGTCAGGCGTTCAGAGAAGGATGCAACCTGCCCAAGCAGCCAAGCAAGCGCAGCCACCACGATAGGAATGATGGCCTTGAGTACGTCTGACCAAGCCATGATTTACTCCGGCTGCGGAGGGGGAACGTAAGCGGCAATAGGTCCAAACTCACCCGCAATGGCCCTGGCGTACAAATCCCGTCCATGTTCTTCGGGGTCATTGGGATGTGCAGAAAACGGAAGCCATCCATAATCCGGATGCTCAATCTCAAGGTCCACAAAACCCGCGCTTGTGAACTGCGGATTCCTAGCATTTTTAATTTCTACGCGCATAAAAACCCCTTAAGAGATTCTTTGAAACAAACCTGTCCAATCCGAAAAACTAGACCTGTTTCCCCCAGATAACTGTCTCCATGTGCCAACGGTTAATTTGCCGTCGGAACCGGGTCCACCAGAGAAGTCCCCAATAACAGAAGCGGATGCGCTGCCGTTATGCGCTAAGTTAGCATACCTAAGCGCGGTGCCGGCAAAGGTATCTCCAACGTATGTTGTGCCGGTATACGAAGAGGTCGGCTGTGCAAAGGCAAGAGAACCAACAGCAGAATAAGAGGCGGGGACACCGCCACTGGCCGCTGTGGTTTGTATGGTGCTGTCGGGGAACTGAATACCCGTCGATACAAGGCTAACTGCCATTTCTGTGGCTCCTTATACAGTGCCGTTGGAGGTGATATTGCCCAACGCGGTGAGAACCCCCGCTGAACTGATACTCAGCACAGGCGTGCTGTTGTAACTGATCACGAGGTTACTACCAGACTGAGCAACCGTGAAGTTGGTCGTGGACAGCGACCCTGCCGACGTGGCGGAGGTTGCAGTTGTTGCACTTGTGGCCGTCGTAGCGGAACTTGCGGTGGTGGCGGAGGTGGCCGTGGCCGCGTTACCGGAGATATTGATGCCCCACGTGCCGCTTGCGCCGGAGCCCGTGGTTGACGGCACAGAGAGATTGGAGCGGGCGGTGGCCGCATCGCTTGCCCCAGTACCGCCATTGGCAACTGCTAGGGTGCCGGTGAAACTGATGTTGGGAGCCGTGCCACCTGAAGACGCCAGGGGCGACGAGGCGGTGACCGAGGTGATGGTGCCGCCCGAACCGGAAGCCGCAATGGTGATGCCGCCTGCCGTGTTGGTGATGGTCACGCCTGAGCCTGCGGTCAGCGTGGTGCGTGTAAACCCAGTGCCGTTACCGATGTCCAGAGCGCCGTTTACAGGCGTGGAGGTCAGGCCCGTACCGCCGTTGGCAACAGGCAGAGTGCCCGTGACCTGAGAGGCAAGGTTGACCGCAGACAGCGACCCGCCAAGCGTGAGCGACCCAGTGGAAGTGACCGTGCCCGAGAGCGTGATGCCCTGAACCGTGCCGGTGCCGGACACCGAAGTCACACCGTCGGGCGTGGAGGTGGCGACCGTCACGAAGTCGGTGCCCGTCCAGGCCACAAGAGCCTTCGCACCCGCTGCGATAGAAGTGCCGGTGGTGGCAGAACCCTTCACAACAACCGCCGCGTTGGACTGGTTGTCCACCACGTAGGCTTTGCTCTTGCTCGGGGCGATGATGTTGCGCGTGACACCCGGCGATCCAGTAGGGACGAGGATCGCGCACCGCGCCTGATTGGATGCTCCCGAGCCGGTGGTCGTCAGCGTCCAGTCACTCAGCGCGACAGTCTGAGTTGCCGTGGCGGCAATCGCATCCTCTGCCAACTGCGTGATGCTGTTGTTGACCGTGGTGCCCCAGGTGCCGTCCAGTTCACCCGGAACCGGCAGGGCGAATCCCAGGAGCGAGGTGTACGCGGTGGTCATCTTGAATCCTTACTCTTTGGGCGGAGGCACCGAGACGGGCTGACCCGCCATCTTCTGCTGATGCTCAACACCGATCTGACGCAGGCGCATGAACAGGTCGATGCACTCACCCAACTGGCCCATCGCCAATTGTTTCATCAGCAGGTTGTACTCGGCAACAGTAACTTCACCCAGGTTGATCTTGTCGTTCATTCAAAGCACTCCATTAAGGCGTGGGAGGGGTCGGCGAGGGCGGTGCCCAAGGCAACGGAGGTTCCGTCACAGGGTTGGCCTTGGCAGCAATCTGCTGCGCGATCTGGTCGTTGACATGCTGCTCATAACTGCCCGTGACCATCGGCTGAATCCACCCGAGCACGATGGCTTGGGTCAGTTGGTCGAAGGGCACGAAGTCGGTCTGGCTCGGGTTGGGCGTGAAGGGCGTAGCGCCGCTGAAGGTGCCAGTGTTGCCGTTCTCGTCCGTGCCGGTCTTCGTCCAGTACGTCTGCACGACGTAGTTGGACTCGCTGCCGACGTTGGTCACCTTCATACCGGTGACCGCCCAGGTGTAAGTGATTGCCATGATGTTTCCTTAGCGAAGTGCGTCCACCTTGGCGGACAGTTCTTTGATTGCCTCTACAAGAAGCGCCGCAAAACCACGATCTCTCAGAGACAGGTAGCCGTTTTCATCTTCACGAACAAAACTTGGAATTACGTCGCGCACCTCATCGGCAATAAAGCCCGTGTCTGCCCGCAAACCCACCATTTTGAACTCATCGGTGTCCTCTTTCCAGTCGAAAGTGCAACCGCTCAAACGCAACACCGTGGCAAGCGCGTCCTTGATCGGCCGTATGTTTTCCTTCAGCCTGCGATCTGACGGTGATCCATAAGCGGTCACGTTACCGCTGAAGATTGCGTTACCGGCCGAACTCACGGAACCAATAACACCGTTTGCGCCATTACCAAAATATATAAAATTACCTGCATAGTAGTTTAGGTACATTTGGTAACCAGAGGCGGCGTCCATGTGGAGATTGCCGTTTGTCGTGGCCACGCTTGCATACGACGTGCTAATGTTGCCGTTGCCCCCAACAGCAAGATATGCGCCCCAACTTACGTTAGGGCCAAACAAAGCGCCGCCGCGCATCCGAAGCGCAGTATTCGACGTGCTGTTGGGGTCGATGTAATACCCGGTGTCGTTGCTGTCGTAGAAGATCGGGGCGCGCATGTCGGCCACCGCAGTAGCGGTGCCGCTGCTGTTAATAGTGAACGTATTGGACGAGCCAGCGTTTCG
>Ga0213922_1001171_pt1 | contig 10195 bp, 9 predicted proteins | sample McNCre2917MG_FD_165060 | JGI IMG/M metagenome (GOLD analysis project Ga0213922, IMG submission 165060) | Freshwater microbial communities from McNutts Creek, Athens, Georgia, United States - 29-17 MG | ecosystem: Environmental > Aquatic > Freshwater > Creek | place: USA: Georgia | collected... | reverse complement strand
ATCAGCCAACCCGGCCTTGATGTTGGTGGATTCGCTGCCGACCCATCGTCCATTGCATTCGCTGGTGGTGGAAAGCTGGCGTCCATGGCTTTGCAGCGTGGCGTCGCTCAGATCCCGCGGATTTCTGCTGCGTTGCAGCGTGGTGGCGAGGGTGTGAGTGCTGCCGCCCGTATGCCAGAGGAGATGCTTGGCCGTGCGACAACGGCTGTCACAGGGTCCGGCCGTATGGGCGAAGCTGTGCAGGGTGCGGTATCTACAGGCACCACCGGCATTGCTCTTGGCGAGGCCGCGGGTCTGCCGATCTCCGGCACGCTGAATGTTCCTGGTGTTGGCACTGCTTCCCGCATTATCGGTGGCACCAAGGCGCTGGGAGGCACCATGGAGACGGTTGGAGAGGCTGGTGCTGTCTCTGGTGGCCAAAGCCTCACACCGATCCAGAGAGGCCTCCTAGGCGCAGGAGAACGCATTGCTGCTGCAGAGGGTGCTTCCGCTGCTGCGCGTGCTCTTGGAACGGCAATCGCCCGTAGTGGGCTTGAGGCTCCTGTGAAGGGTGCGGCCAGCATCCTCGTACCGATGGTTGGTGCAGGTACTGGCGGCGCTTTGCTTGCTGGACTGACTGGTGAGGAAGGAGACGCCGTTGCTGCTGCCTTCGGTAGCGGCGCAGCCTTCGGTGCCTTCGATGCAGGGTTCCGGCTTGCCAAGGCCGCATCGACCGATGCTTTCAGCGGTGGACGAGTGCGTCAGACCGCGGTTGATGACCTGAATACAAGGCCGACCGACGTGCAGTTCACATACGTCGACCCGGTTGCTGGCGAGCAGACCGTCACGATCAAGGATGCCGACGCCCGGGCGAAGCTCTACGCCAGCTTGGACAATAAGCAGCTCACCAAGGCGCTTTCGGAGGTTGCTGGCGCTGAGAACTCCGGGGTAGACGTGGTGTTCCACACCGATGCCGACACGGTTCCTACACCGTTGCAGTCGGTGAACTATGCCGGCGTATCAATCGGCCCCGACAACATCAAGAGCGGTCGACCGACGCTGCTGATCAATGTCGACAAGGCCAAGCCGGAGACGCTGCCGCATGAGATCCTGCACGCAAAGATCACGCAGGACGTGGTCAATCAGCTTGGCGCCAAGGCCATCGACACGGCCTCGACAGATCCCAACTTCCAGAAGCAGTTCACCGACTTTGCCAACAAGTACGCCGACAAGCTGGAGTCGGTTGGCGGACGAGTGGTTGCCGACCGTATCCGCACCGAGCTTAGGGACGCTTTCGATCCTGCTTTGCAACGAGCGCAGCAGGTCGCCTCGCTCAAGCGCATCACCGACGAGTTTGCTGCTTACTACACGCAGGAGTTCCTGAAGGGCAAAGACCCGAAGACGATGCTGCCTGGGCGTATTCCTTCGTTCATTGAGCTTGCGGTCAACAATGCCAAGGAAGCTGTCTCGGAGCGTTTCACTCGTCGCGCACTTGAGGCCGGGTTCGATCCGGTTGCTCGCACCTTCTACGACGTCAACGGAAAGCGCATCAAGATCCCGTGGATGGAAGACGCCATCCGAAACTTGGTGACGCCCAAGGAAGGCTACGAGCCTACCGAGCAGAAGGTCGACACCAGCAAGATGACCAAGGCGCAGCAGAACGCCGTCATCATGGCCCGGGGATACTCCGACCTGTTTATGACTGCTCCGGATGGCAGCATCATCAGGCCGTTGTCTAAGGCCGAGCTGGCTGCGAAGACAGCGGATGTCGCCAATCGCACGATGCGTGTTGTCGAGTCTGTGCCGCAGGCTGAACGCACCAGCATCAGCGGCATGGATGCCAAGGGCAATCCGGTCATTGAAGGGCGCCTGAGCCTGCGTGAGGCCGATGCGCTGTCGCAAAGCGGCATCTTCAGCCCGTCGACTTCTCGCTACATCATCGACATCGCAACGGCCATCCGGGACGGCACGCTGATGGAAGGCAAGTACTGGAAGGTTTACGGATCTACCGGCAAGTCCGGTGTGTTCGGCGAGTCCGACAAGCTGTTCCTGCCTTACGGCGTCTCGATCAACAGCAAGGGCGGCGTCAACGTCAAGGTGGTCGACTGGGGCAAGGTGCAGGCTCGGATGTACAAGGCTCTCACCAAGCCGACCTACAAGAACCTATTCCGCAATTACGATCAGGCGATGTCCACGCTGAAGGATGTCTACCTGAAGAACATTGCCGAGCAGAATGCCGTACCGTCTGCAGATGCTCTTGGTGGAGGCCTTGAGGGTGCCAAGAAGCGCAACTTCTTCAATGAGGTGATGGGAGCTGTGCCGCGGCAAGGCGACGTAATGTCTAACCTTCCGACTGCTGGCTACGTTGCCAACCGCAAGGGCGGTTCGGTCTACCAGGATCTGCGCATCGAGCGCATCCAGAATGCCCAGTCGACTGGCTCAAACATCCCGTGGTCGGGAGACATGGGAGAGCAGTCGAGCTACCGTCGCACCCAGCTCAACTTCCAGCCTGCTGAGACCATCGGTGAGACCACGGTAAGCACCGATCAGAACGCAGGCTATCGGATCTTGTCGAAGAACGGAAAGTTCCGCCTGTACGGCCCCGATGGATCAACCGCCGGGATCTTCGACACTCAGGAACAAGCCAAACTCAAAGCAGAAAAAGACTATGCCACTCAAGCAAGGATACAGCCAGAAGACGTTCAGCAAAAACGTGTCGATGGAAATGAAGCACGGCAAGCCACAGAAGCAGGCCGTGGCAATCGCGTACAGCCAGCAGAAGGAAGCCTGCAAAAAAGCGGGCAAGAAGTCGGTCCGGTGCGATATGATGGAGATGTAATCACATCACCAAATGAGACCGTTGAACCTGGGACACCAGCTCCAGACAGCGGAATCGAATCACTTCCAACTACCGGATCTCCGATTCGGTGGGATACGGCACCCGAAATATCGCAGGTCAGATTCATGCCTGAGATTGATCGGAACGCATTTCCGACAATGGATCAGAGCCTGTTTACTCGCCTCAAAGAGCAGACAGGCACTCTTGCAGCCATTCACATCGACCGACTGCGTGTCGGAAAATACAAGGACGTTGATCTGCAGGGAGGAATGTTCTACCCAGCGATCAAAGAGAATCTGCAGAAAGGCGTTGTGTGGGCATTCAACAGCCCTGGAGTTGCGCGTGCTGTTGCCAAGCGTGCCGCAGACAACAACGGTTTCGTAAAGCTGGTTCTGATGCAGGAAGGAAACGTCATCGGAAACAAGACGTTCACGCACATTTGGTTCAACGACCTGAAGGAAAACATCCAGAACGGATTGGTCAGCAAGATTGCAGCACTGCGCGAGTTGAACGCTGTCAGGTCCAAGTTCGCAAAGCATAAGGACGACAAGCTGGCAACGGGTCACACCAAGGCATGGAAGACGCTCGATGAAGCGTTCAACGACATCGTGTCGATGCCTCAACAAAAACGTGCGTCGACGTACTTCCAGAAATCCAAGACTGAGACAAAGTCGGAAGGCGAGAAGATCGCGTACCAATCGCTGCTTTCGAAGAAGATGACCGGAACAGGGTTTCCTGATGCTATCAAAATCGTCGAAGCGATTGAGGAGCCTGCATTCAAAGGGGTTCCATCTGGAGCCGCTGTTGGAATCATCCAGATTGATCCGCTATCCACAGACTCACCGATTCTGACAGGCAAAGAGGCTGGTGTTCCTGAACACCTGTCATACGAGTACGTTCTCAAAGGCAAGCCGGTTGCAAAGCTCGGGTTCTACTCGGTTGTTGAGCAGATCGCACCTGAGACCAAAGGAAAGATGATGAGTCAGGCTCAGGTCAATTTCCCGATTGAGAAGTCAGTTCCTCAAGCTACAGAAGCCGCTGGTCAATTGCGATTTTCGCCTGTGCCAGACTCCTCAATGCCCGGCGCCTACTCGTTCACCGGAGGCTACCGTGCACTCCCGGGAAAGTCGAAAGGCAGCCTGCGGATTTACAGCCCTGTCGGAAGCCTTATCGGCATCGCGGCAAGCCTTGACGAAGCGCAACGGATCATTCGACGTAAGGCCCAGCAATGAGCTACGATTCACAGACCAGCACGGCGCTGATCAACAAGCTGCGCAAGGACGTCGACAGCCTGACGCTAAAGATCGCGCTGATCGAGGATCGCAAGCCTGCTGGAACTGGTGGTGGAACCTCCGTCGCTACTACATGGACCACGCGCACGCTGAACACCGTCAGCAGCGATCCGAATAGCCTGATCCTCGACCTAGCGTCGAACACGTTCACGCTGGCTGCCGGAGCCTACCAGATCAAGGCTATCAGCCCGTTTCACAGTACCGAAGGCACTCGGATGCGCCTGTGGGACGTCACCGGCAACGTGGTGGTCGGCTACAGCGTCTCGACCTACATCTTCAACCAGACCAACGTCTATGTGGCGCTGGAGCTGCGTGTCCAGCCACACAAGGACAACGTCTACCGGATCGACTACTACTGCGACAAGGCAGTGGCCAATGGCCTCGGCATTGCCACTAACACCGGAGACGTCGAGATATTCACTACCGTCGAGGTGACCCGGTTGGACACTGGAATGACCAAGCCGTCCGGTGGTTCAGGCATTCAGGGTCCGCAAGGTCCGGCTGGGCCTGCCGGTCCTGCTGGCCCCGCTGGACCTCCTGGTAGCGGCACAGTGTCCAGCGTGTCTGTGGTGAGCGCCAATGGTGTATCTGGCACCGTTGCAAACCCTACGACAACGCCTGCAATCACGCTGGCGTTGGGAGCAATTACGCCCACCAGCATTGCGGCTACGGGTGCGATCACGTCTACGGCAACGATCACGGGATCGAATCTGTCCGGTGTAAACACTGGCGATCAGTACATCGTGCTTGGTGGCGACCGTATTCTGACAGAGGCGAGCGATGCTATTCTGACCGAAGGTCTGGACGGCATCATTGTGAATGGTGACGTGACAGGGTCCGGCACTGGTCGAATCCAGACGACCATCATGCCGCAGGCTGTCACATACGACAAAATGCAGTCTGTCAGCGCTACTGACAGGCTTCTAGGCCGTCAGTCTGCAGGCGCTGGCATTGTCGAGGAGATCCCATGCACCGCGGCTGGTAGGGCTATCCTTGATGACGCTACGGCCGCTGATCAGAGAACCACGCTTGGTGCTGCAGCCAGTGGCGCCATCACGGCATCCGGTCTAACTGTCAGCGCCAACAACCGGCTGTTGGGACGTGTCAACAGTGCCGGTGCTGTCGAGGAGATCAGTCTCGGAACCGGGTTGTCATTTACAGGCACAACGCTGAATGCAACTGAAGGAACGGTAACCAGCGTCAATGCCGATGGTGCGACCACCGGAATGACATTTTCAGGCGGTCCTGTGACTGGGTCCGGTACTTTGACCCTCGGAGGCACTTTGGCGGTCTCTAATGGCGGCACAGGCGCAACCAGCGCGGCTGCAGCGCTTACGTCTCTCGGAGCGTATCCGGCAAGCAATCCGAGCGGATACACCAGCAACACTGGAACGGTCACGTCGACATCGGTCACCACGGCCAATGGCGTCAGCGGTACGGTTGCCAATGCCAGCACAACACCGGCCATCACGATCACGTTGGGAGCGATCACTCCGACATCGGTGGCTGCTTCTGGAACGGTTACAGGCAGCAATCTGTCTGGCAGCAACACTGGCGATCAGACGATCACGTTGACTGGTGACGTCACAGGCAGCGGCACAGGATCGTTTGCGGCTACTATCGGAGCCAACAAGGTCACCTATGCGAAGATTCAGAATGCCTCGGGAACGTCTCGACTGATCGGCGCTTCTTCTTCCAGTACGTCGATCACCGAGATCACGCTTGGGTCCGGCTTGTCGATGTCTGGAACGACGCTGTCGGCTTCCGGTAGCGGCAGCGTGACTTCGGTTGATGTTTCCGGTGGTACGACAGGACTGACTACTAGCGGCGGTCCTGTGACCACTTCTGGAACGATTACGCTGGGTGGTACGTTGGCTGTCGCCAATGGTGGTACCGGGCTGACTTCTGTCGGATCTGTGTACCAGGTGCTGACCAGCACCGGAACCGCGGCGCAATGGGGCACAGTCGATCTCAACAACGGCACCAGCAATGTGCTACCTGTGTCGAAGGGTGGCACCAGCAGCATCACGGCACAGTCAGCAATCGACACGCTTGTCGGATCTACGGCCAACGGAACCTACCTCCGCGGCAACGGCACGCACGCTGTCATGGCGTCGATACAGGCCGTCGACCTGCCTCAGATTGCGCTGGGTGGATCGGCTGTCAGCGGAACTCTGGGAGTCATCAATGGAGGTACAGGCCAGTCGAATGTCTACACCGACGGCGATCTGCTGATCGGTAAGAGCCTTGGAAGCACGCTCAATAGGGCCAAGCTGACTGCAGGCACTGGAATCAGCATCACCAATGGTTCGGGAGCGATCACCATTGCTGCCACTGGTTCAGGATCTGGCGACGTTGTCGGGCCTTCGAGCAGCACAAACAATACGTTCGCGCTCTTCGACGGCACTACCGGAAAGCTGATCAAGGAGTCGAGCTGGGTTCAGAAGAATGGCGACATCCAAGGCCCTGTTGGCTACAGCTCAATGGCCGATGGTTTCGTGTACATCCCTGCCGGTCCTACCAGCCCGAGTGCTACACCGAGCAACGTGACGGCACCGCCCACCAACGTGCCGATGTTCCTGCAGACTAACAACGCATCGAACACCAACGTGCTCTGGGTCCACAACGGGTACGCCTGGAAGTACGTCAATCTGACATGACGGCAATCCACCAGTGCGCACCGCCGATCTGGGTTGTGACGCCACTCGGCGAAGGATTTGCGCTGTTTCTGATCGACTATGGCCCGAGCCTGAACAGCGTCTGGGTGGTGCATTTATTCGACTCGGGCAGTGTGGTTCATGTAGACTCCGCGGAGATCAAGGTCGGCGGGAACGAAATGTACGACATCAAGCACCCCAAGCGGCCTACATCCCGAAACATATGAAACACCTCTTCCCGTGCGTCGAGTCGATGCGGCGCGTCAACCTCAGCAATGGCCGAGTGCTGCGCGTCTGGCGCGACCGAACCAAGGAGCTGTTGTCGGCTTCCTACGACGACGCTGACATCGTCTCCACCTGTATCGCCAATGCCACCAACGACACGCAGTTGATGGCTGCGGTCGCCAAGCTCAAAGGCGTGAACGCTGTCGAGCTGGTGGACGCCAATGGACAGGGCACTGTGGTCTATACGGCGTGGCCGTGATCAATGTTTGATTCTACGGTATCCTTGGCGCCACAGGATCGTGCCAAGCCATTTGCCATGCCGCTCGACTTCATCCTCGTTCCATTCTGGGTGCATGTGGTGCAGAAGTTCATGCACTAGTACTTCAAGACGGTATTGCTCTCCCATTCTTGGGTCCAGTTCCACCAATCCATCGCCGACCCATGCGATACCGTCGGCGCCATGACGGTGAAGTTTCCGTTCCGTGATTTTGATTCTGGGTGTAGCCATAGTGCTTGATTGTTGATGCAAATAATGCTTGCAATCCTGCGTGACCGTTGTTCCAGCAAGAAAGCGAGTGATGGCTATCGGTTGCACCCATGGCAACCGGGCCAACAAGGACGCACTTGCTGCCGCACTGTTGTTTCGAGAGCAGTTTAGACCCGATGAAGTGATTCACCTTGGGGACGCGTATGACCTTGCTTCGCTTAGAGCAGGCGCTCTGAACAACGACAACGACAGCGATGCAGCAGACGACTACCTTGACGATATCGACGAGGGACGGAGGTTCCTCGGGGAGTTTCGGCCGACCGTTTTCATCGTGGGGAATCATGACGAGCGTGCTCGACGGTTGATGCATCACCACAACGCCGTAGTCCGCGGGTTCGCCGAAGCTGTCTGGCAGCGAATGATTGAGCCGATTGAGAGGCACGCCCGTGTATTCATCAAGACCCACGATGTGCTTCCTAGAAGCTGGTACACGCTGGGAGGTTTCAAGTGGGGCCACGGCCTGTTGTACGGCGAGAACTTCCTCAGAGACACCGCGGAGACTTGGGGCAACACCGTAGTGGCCCACGCGCATCGCGCAGGCGTGGCTACAGGGCGTCGGAGCGATAATCCGGTGTGTCTGTCTCCCGGAACGCTTGCGGACGCGCCTTGCATGGATTACGCGCTAAAGCGAAGGGGTACGCTGGCGTGGTCCCATGGCATCGTGTTCGGCGAGTACACCGAGACATCAGCGCAACTCTACGTTCACCAATGGCCACAGGGAGAAACACAATGGAATCTGCCGAGCTTCTAAGGCGCCTCAAGGCCGAGATCATAAAAGAGTTCCACCAAGTGCCTGATGGATGGAAGACTGCGCAGCAATGGGCCGCCGAATGGAACTTGCGGCGTGCTCAGGTGAACAAACTGTTGAGTGCCGGTGTTGCCACCGGTCTGTTTGAAACCAAGATATTCCGAGTACCATGTCCAGTCCGACAATCCTATCCGATGCCCCACTACCGGTCCGTTACCGCAACGCCGTCAAACCCAGCCTCGTCGTCGAAGTCGTTGCCGCAGACGCCGAGTTCCGAGTAGGCGAGAATCGCTGGATTTCGGTGATCTACAGACGCCTCGACAACGGCCGTTTCTACGCACGTCCGAAGGCCGAGTTTCTAGCCAAGTTTGCTCAGGTCAAAGAAAACTGATACCAATTTCACCACTGCAAACATTGGGGTTTCTGCAAAAAGAGTGAAAAATAGTAAAATTGTGTTGCAGGTGTTTGGCTGATGGTGCAGATTGATCCCGTCAACGAGATCAACACCATGAGCAACACGAACAACACGATCTGGAAGACCCAGCGCAACAAAGCAGAGGTCGTTCACTCAGCCAGCCATTTAGGCTTCCAGATTGAGATTCGGAACTACGTTGGAAGCCGATCAATGGAAGGCTTTATCTTCCGCAATGGTTCTGAATGGTTTCGCATTCAATGCGACAAACGGGAATGGCTTGTCGCGTCTCTGAAGCAAGAGCTTGTTGGATGGTTGACTGATCGTCTCTGCCAAAAACCCACCTTTTAGGGCCGGTGGCGCCCGTAAGCCACACCTTCCGCCTGAGAGTAAACACAGGCACCAGGGGCGCGACTGGTTCAACAACGCGCAACACTCTCCAAACCATGACCACCATCTCCAACCTCATCAGCGCTCTGATCATCGTCGAAAGCTCCGGCAACGACATGGCCATCGGCGACAACGGCAAGGCCATCGGGCCGTTGCAGATCCACAAGGCTGTTGTGCTCGATGTCAACCGGATCACCGGCAGTCACTACCGGCACCAAGACATGACCAACAGGGCGCAGGCTCGGGCGGTGTGCGAGGCCTACCTCAAGCACTACGGCCGCGGCGCGAGCACCGAGCAGCTTGCCCGGCGGTGGAATGGCGGTCCGTCTGGCGACAAGAAGCAGGCCACCGAGGCCTACTGGAACAAGGTCCGCAAGCATCTCAAATGAGTAAAACCAAGACACTGAACATATCGAAGGAAACGCACGAAATGCTCAAGCATCACTCCAAGGTTACAGGCCTCAAGCTGCACGCTCTCGCAGAGCTGGCGATCAGGGCTTGGTTGAGAAAGGCATCGAAGTGAAACGCATCCTTGCAATCGACCCCGGCCTGTCCGGCGGCCTGGCGCACTTCGCCAACAACCGGGTGACCCTGGAGCCCATGCCTGCCACCGACGGCGATGTCCGGGAGGTGATGATAAACTACTTGAGTCAGTCGGATGTGGTCTACATCGAGAAGGTCGGCGGATACATCGGAGGCAAGGGAGCACCGGGTTCCTCAATGTTCAACTTCGGCCGCAACGTAGGATTCATTCACGGCCTGATAGCTTCGATGCTCACCAGGTGCATCGAGGTGCCGCCACAGCGCTGGCAGAAGACGATAGGGGCAGGAACCAGCAAGACCCATGGAAAGCGCTGGAAGGCCCACCTGAAGGGTTTGGCGCAGCAGCGGCAGCCTAGCCTCAACATCACACTGAAGACCGCGGATGCGGTGCTCATCCTGGAGCACGCAATGCTTTCGGAGGGATTGAAATGAGCGACACACCGATGACTGATGAAAGGTCTATTGATATGTACGACGACACATATTCAGGATCGCCTAGGTACATGGTTGCAACTTCATTTGCACGCCAACTCGAACGCGAACTCAACGAGGCCAATAAGCGT
>Ga0213922_1001168_pt1 | contig 10212 bp, 3 predicted proteins | sample McNCre2917MG_FD_165060 | JGI IMG/M metagenome (GOLD analysis project Ga0213922, IMG submission 165060) | Freshwater microbial communities from McNutts Creek, Athens, Georgia, United States - 29-17 MG | ecosystem: Environmental > Aquatic > Freshwater > Creek | place: USA: Georgia | collected... | reverse complement strand
TTCATCTTCAACTTCTACTGGTTCATTAACCGTTGCTGGTGGTGTAGGGGTTGGCGGCTCATTATGGACCGCAACTACTAACTTTTCATCAATATCTGGTGTTGGATTCTCTAATAGTGTAATAACATCGGGAGTATGGTCAGGAGCGGCAATTTCAGCAGTTAATGGAGGCACAGGTCAAACTTCATTTACAACTGGTGATATTCTTTATGCTTCTTCATCAACAACTGTAGGTAAATTGTCATCAGGAACAGCAGGAAGTATTTTAACTTCAGCAGGTGCTGGTTCAACTCCATATTGGGCAGCTCCTGCAGCAACAGGTGTTACATCTATAGCGGCTTCAACTGGAATCTCAGTAAATGCTTCAACTGGCGCAGTAACAGTGACAAATACAGGTGTTGTTGCGCTCACTGGCACTGCTAATCAAGTTTTAATTAATGGCGGTTCAGGCACGGCGACTTCTGGAAATATTACTTTAACAACTCCACAATCAATTGGAACTTCATCATCTCCATCTTTTGCAGATGTTACTCTTATTACTGGAAGCAACTCTACTGTAGCTGCAGTTGGTTCAGCTCCAACAAGCATTGTTAATAAGCAATATGTTGATAATTTAGCATCAGGACTAGATATCCACGGTTCTGTTAGATTAATACAAATATCTTCAATAGGCGCAAGTTATATTCAAACACAATCCGCTGGTTCTGCTTCTACAGGTTCTTATCTCATCTCAACAACTCAAGTTGCTTTACCATCCATTGATGGTGTAACAATTTCAGCTACTGGAACCACTCAAAGAGTTTTGATAAATGGTGGATTTTCTGGTAATGCAACAATTGGTGGAACAACTCCATTTACTCCTGGCAACTCAAACATAGCAAATGGTATTTATTATGTTGGTGCGTTAGGTGGCGCTGGCACTTCAAACTGGATTCTTGTAAGAGCAACTGATACCGATGATAATACAGAACTTACTGGCGGTACCTTTACATTTGTTGAAGAAGGCACATCTTACGCTGATTCTGGATGGGTTTGTTCAAATGATACAACTAATCTTGGGCCTATTCTATTTGGTAGCACAGCAATAACATTTACTCAGTTTACAGGTGGGGGTGCTTTAAGTGTAGGGCAGGGTTTAAATAAAGTAAGTAATACTATTGCAGCTAAGATTAATATTTCTCCTATTGGAACACCGTCAGGCACTGGTTACACTCAATTCAATTTGGGTGGCACTAGTGGAGGTGGAACTGCTGATACTGGCTATTATCCTACCTTTGGAGTAAGAACTTCAGGAACAATAGCAGGATCGGCTATTTTGACCTTAAATTCTGATGGTTTTTCATTAATAGGATCTACTAACTTAAACAGAACTATTACAGTTACTGGTTCTGATATAACTTTAACTGGTGGTGGAAACACTTTAACTCTTACTGGAAGTATCTCATTGCCATCGCCAACAGCAAATGGTATAGCATATGGTTCAAGTTCTTCTGCTATATCATTCTTGACTGCATCTGGCTCTGGAGCATCTGTTTTGACTCAAACTTCAGGTTCAGCTCCAAGTTATTTAGGTCAGTCTCAATTAGTTGTAGGAGGTGCAACAACCTCAGCACGATGGCAAACATCAAGAACTATTACTTTTTCAGGTGGTGGAATTACAGGTTCATTTTCTATAGATGGAAGTGCCGATGTTTCTTCTGTTTCTTTGAATGTTGGCAACGATGCTGTAGCTCTGGGAACTAAAACTACTGGACAATATGCTTCTACAATAGCTGTTTCTGGATCTGGCATTACTGCAACTTCTGCAGCCGCTGATGATGCAACAGCATATACAATTTACTCATCCGCTGTTTCAACAAATACAGCGTCTTCTATTGTTTTAAGAGATAGCTCAGGCAATTTCTCTGCTGGTACAATCACAGGCACATTATCTGGCACTGCAACATCAGCTCAAGTTTTAAATACAACTACTGATAACTCTTCAACATTATATATTTTAGGCACAAGAAGTAATGGTGGATTTGCTGGCACTGCTATTTACGTTAACACTGGAATTTCTGCATTAGGAAACACAATAACAGCAACTTCGTTTAGTGGAACAGCTACTTCTGCTATCAATTCTGGATTTGCTGGTGCAGCAACCACTGCCACTACAGCTGGTTCAGCAGGTACTGCTGTAAATGCAGGTTTATCAGGTTTAGCTACTAATTTAGCGGGTGGTTCATTAGGTGCATTACATTATCAATCGGCTTCTAATGTGTCTGGTTTTATTTCATATCCAGGAGCTGGATATGCTTTAACTTCTGTAGGAGCTGGTACTTCATCTGTTTGGCAATTGCTCACTGCAATGACTGTTGGCTTTGCTGGTTCTGCAACTACTGCTACTAATGCAGGCTTTGCCGGAGCTGCAACTACTGCCACTACAGCTGGTTCTGCTGGAACATCTGTTAATGCTGGTTTTGCAGGTGCGGCTACCACTGCAACTAATGCTGGTTTTGCTGGTTCATCTACTAATGCAGCTAATATAAATATAACTTTAGACACAACTTCTACAATATATTTAACTGGTTCTAGAAGTAACGCATCAATTGGTTCAACCCTTATTTATGTGCTTTCAGGAGTAAGTGCTCTTGGAAACACAATTACTGCAACAACCTTTAGTGGTACAGCAACATCAGCCTCAAATACTGCTGCTATCAATGTAGTTTTAGACAATTCTTCAACTATCTATTTAAGTGGTTCAAGGAGTAATACATCAATAGGATCTACTGCACTATATATTTTATCTGGTGTTAGTGCATTAGGGAATACAATATCTGCAACAACCTTCAGCGGTACAGCAACAACGGCTACAAATACTGCTAATACAAATATTGTTTTAGATACCACTTCTACCATTTATTTAACAGGTTCTAGAAGTAATGCCTCTATAGGATCAACACCAGTTTATGTTTTATCTGGAGTAAGTGCCCTCGGTAATACCATCACTGCAACGACATTTAGTGGTTCTTTGTCTGGCACTGCTTCCATCGCCTCTTCTTCAATCTTATTATCAACTACAACAGATACTAGTTCAACATTATATTTGATAGGTACACGTTCAAATGGTGGTTTTGCAGGCACAACTTTATATGTAGATACGGGAATATCTGCTCTTGGCAATACTTTAACAGCCACTACATTTAGTGGTACTGCTACTACAGCTTCAAATACTGCTGCTATTAATGTGGTTTTAGATACCACTTCAACCATTTATTTAACAGGTTCAAGAAGTAATACATCGATAGGTTCAACAGCTCTTTATATTTTATCTGGTGTAAGTGCGTTAGGAAATACTGTTACCGCTACAACATTTAGTGGAACAGCGACAACAGCAACAAATACTGCCAATACTAATGTTGTTTTAGATACCACTTCTACCATTTATTTAACTGGTTCAAGAAGTAATGCGTCTATTGGGTCTACACCTGTTTATGTTTTATCTGGCGTAAGTGCTCTTGGTAATACTATAACTGCAACAACATTTACTGGTTCATTGTCAGGCACAGCAAGTTCAGCAGCTTTAGTGAATGTTGCTGCATCGACTGGAACAAGATATTTAGCTGGATTTAGTCTCAATACTGCTACAGGTTCTACTCAATTATTCACTGGATCTGGAATAACTATTGGTGATAACAGACTTACCACTGGAGGATTAGCTGTAACTTCTGGTACTGCTTCGACAAATACTACGACAGGCGCTTTAACTGTTGCTGGTGGTGTTGGAATTACAGGGCAGTTATCAGTTAATACTATTGCTTTAGGAAGCACTGGCGTTTCTGTCACCCCTTCTATGACTTATGTTGGAAGTGCTGGCACTGTCATTTCTATGAGTGTGCTTTCAGATACAACTTTGGCTTGGGAAGGTAGCTCAGGGCAATTATTCTCTATTGATAATAATTTAAGCTCTGGTGAAATATTCTCTGTAAGTGATATTTCAGGTTTACCAGTTATTACAGCTTCCGCAGGTCAAACAATTACTTTAAATGAGTTTGGCGGATATACACAAGTTGGCAATGGTCTAGCTTCAACTTCAAGTACAACTGGAGCTTTAAGAGTTATTGGTGGTGTTGGAGTTACTGGAGCTGTTAATATTGCTGGTAATACAAGTGTTTCAAGCTCAACTGCTTCTACAAATACTACCACCGGAGCATTAGTTGTAACAGGGGGTATAGGGGTTGGCGCTTCAGTTAACATTGCTGGAAATACAAGCATAACCAGTTCAACAGCTTCTGCAAGTACATCAACTGGAGCATTAGTTGTTACAGGTGGTGTTGGTGTTGGAGCATCAGTAAATGTTGCTGGAAATGTAATTATATCAAGTGTTACTTCTTCAACTAGTACAACAACTGGAGCTTTAGTTGTCACTGGTGGCGCAGGTATTGGTGGAACATTAAATATTGGTGGAAATATCAGAGCTGGCACCAATACTTTTTCAAAATCTGGTTTAGCAGCAGGTGATATTTTACTAGATAACGGCTCAGTTGACACACCAGGCCTTCTTTTCTATTGGGGCAACAATAGAAATATGGGTATTGATACCTACTATGGTGGTACTGGAGCTACAAGAATCAGAATAGTTAAAGAATTAAATGAGTCTGGAGGTTCTGAACTTTGGTCTCTTGATAGAAATGGAATTGTTACACGCTCTGCTTGGGATGTTGGAGAGGTCATTGCCTCAAGAATGTACAATTATTCTGATTTAAATATGTCTGCAACGACAACAGTAGGTGTCAATACTTATGTAAGAATTGCTAACCTAACATACACTCCTAAATCTTCATCATCTTATATTTGGATTGAATTTTCTTGTGTTTATGAAATTGCAGGAGCGGCAGCAGATGATTTCTATTCAAACATAACAGTTAACGGAACCGAAGTTGTTTATAACAGGCAGATATGGATTAATGGTGCTGGTGGCGGTACAAGATCTGGAGCATTATTCCCAATATCAGCTAGGTATACAAATTCTTCAACATCTGGCATAGCAATAACTGTTCAAGCTGCTAGAGGCTCTTCCGATGATAATGGCACTTTTGTTGGTAATAGTGTCTCAGGTTACATGAGAATTATGGAGATCGGTAGATAATGGGCACTAAATATAATCCAGCTATTGTAAGAGATGGTTTGGCTTTATATTTTGATGCAGTAAATATTAGAAGTTATATTGGCTCTGGGGTTACTGTAAATGGTCTTGTAAGCGGAGTTAATTTTACATTAACTAACGGTGTAGGTTTTGGTACTACAGGTACAAACTATTTTATTTTTGATGGAACTAATGACAATATCCCGTTTAGTGTTCCAAATGTGGGCACAACTTTATCAATAGAAATGTGGATGAGAATAAAATCATTTGCCAATGGAATGCCTTTTGGATTTAATTTATATGATGTCTGGGCAAATGGTGGAAATCTTGGATTTAACACTGCAGTCTCTGATATTTATGGATTGACATCAACTCAAGTAACTAATCTTGGTCTTCTTAATCAATGGAAACACTATGTTTTTGAAATGAGAAGCGATGTATCTTATTCAAATAATAAAATTTATATTAATGGGCAAAGTCAATCTTTATCCCAAGTTGCTGGAACAGAGAATGCAAGCAACAGAAGTTTTAACAGCGGAAATGGAAGAATTAGCTCCTGGCTTTTTAGTGATGTTTTTTTTATCGCAATGGATTTAGCCCAATTTAGAATATATACCAGAGCTTTATCAGTTGCAGAAATATCACAGAATTACAATGCTTCTAAAAAAAGGTATGGATTGTAATGGCGCTCGAGCATCATCCAAGGATAGTTACAAGCGGATTATTTGTTTATTTTGATCCAGCTAATGCAAGATCTTATTCAGGCTCAGGAATAACACTTAATAATCTTTTTGCTGGTTATGGTGCAACTTTAGTTAATGGACCAACATTCAGCTCTTCAAATGCTGGTTATTTATCTTTTGATGGAACAAATGATTATATTCAATTCTCTTTACCTGCATTAACAAGTTGGTCTTTTTCATTTTGGATTTACAATCATACAGTTCCTAATAGTTCTGAAAAACAATTACTATCTACTAATACAGACCCAACTGGATTAAGTATGTTATTCACAAAATATAATATATGGAACGGGACAAGTAATTATAGTACTTCATCTATCGCTCAAAGTACTTGGTCGAATGTTGTATTTACGAATGCTGCAGGAGTTGGTAGTTCAATTTTTATAGACGGTTTACTAGACGCTTCTTTTGCCACTAGTAATCAAATTTATGCTGGAGATGCACAACTATTGGCAATCCTATCTACCTTTAGAAACACCCCGGCTTTTCTTGGTTCTTTCTTAGGATATAACCGTTCTATATCTGCTGCCGAAGTTTTGCAAAATTATAATGCAACTAAAAAGAGGTATGGAAAATAATGGCAATTGAAGCAGGCCCAAGAATAGTAACAAATGGCTTGGTTTATGATTTAGATGGAGCTGGTTCAAGAAGTTACTCTGGTTCTGGTCTAACTGTCTATGATGCAGAAACAGGCCTTAATGCTGGAACTTTAGTCAATGGTGTTACTTATAGTTCGAACAATAATGGCTATTTTACTTTTGATGGTACCAACGATTATATAAATGCTGGCAATGACATTTCTTTACAAATTTCATCAGGGACGATTTCAGCATGGGCAAGAGCTTCATCTCCTGGTGGTTCTTTTAGAGGAATAGTCGCTAAACAATTTGCTTATGGTATTTTTTATGCTGATAGTACTTTTGTTGCTTATGATTGGCAAGCATCAGCTACTAGAAGTTCAGGAATCAATATTGCTGACGGAGCTTGGAAGCATTTAGTTTTAACTTTTTCTGGTGGTGCAGGGACACTATATTTGAACGGTACATCAGTTTTAAGTGCAGTATATAACATTAGTAACAATTCATATAATTTGTTTATTGGCGCAGAAGCAAATGCATTTCAATATGCTGCTTGTAATATTGCTCAAGTTTTAGTTTATAACAGGGCAATTACAGCTTCAGAAGTACTACAAAACTATAATTCTACAAAGAAAAGATATGGATTGTAGTTGATTTAGCAAATAGAGGTTTCGTAAGCATATAAAGTTAAGAATTAAGCATAACTTCAGCAGTTTTTTATGATTTTTTATAGGGGAGCAGCAAATGGCTTTATTAGATTTTCCATCAGGACCATCACTCAATGATACAACTACACAAAATGGTAACACTTGGAAGTGGAATGGTACATCTTGGGTAGCTTTTAATAATTTAAGTTTATCATCACAAGTCACAGGCATTCTAGCTGTTCAGTATGGTGGTACTGGATTTGGTGGCACATATACAGTTGGTGATATTCTATATGCAAGTTCTTCTAATACATTTGCTAAGTTAGCTGCTGGTACTGCTGGTTCAGTATTGGCTTCTGGAGGTCCAACAAATGCCCCTTATTGGAAGGTAGACGACGCTGGAACTGGTTCTGTTAGTGCAGGAACAATAGGCGGTTTTGCTTATTATAATAACTCTACTACATCCATTACTTCAGGAGCAGGTTTTTCATATATTGGTGGCGGTAGCAATAATAATGTAGTTTTAAAGAATGGTTATTTTTCTTTAATTGGAAGTACAATCGACTCTGGTACTTGGAATGGAAGTGCAATAGGAGTTCCATATGGTGGTACTGGATTAACTACCATAAGCACTGGACAAATTATTTATGGTTCCGGATCAAACACATATAGTGCTTTATCCCATCCAGGAGCTGGATATGCTTTGACCACCGTTGGTTCAACGGTGGCTTGGATTATAAACTCAAATTTAAGTGTAGGTTATGCCACCACTTCTGTTTCTTCGGGCACTGCTAATACAGCTACTACTGCTGGTACTGCTAATACAGCAACTACAGCTGGCACAGCTAATACAGCTACTACAGCTGGTACAGCTAATACAGCTACTACAGCTGGTACAGCTAATACTGCAACTACTGCTGGTTCAGCTTACACATCTAATTATTCTCTTAACTTAGTTGGTGGTGGAGCTGGTCAAGTACCATATCAATCTAGTATCAATGGGACTAGTTTCTTATCCCATCCAGGAGCTGGATATGCCTTAACCACCGTTGGTTCAACGGTAGCTTGGATTATAAACTCAAATTTAAGTGTAGGTTATGCCACCACTTCTGTTTCTTCTGGTACTGCCAATACAGCTACTACTGCTGGAACAGCTAATACAGCTACTACTGCTGGAACAGCTAATACAGCTACTACTGCTGGAACAGCTAATACAGCTACTACTGCTGGAACAGCTAATACAGCTACTACTGCAGGAACAGCTAATACAGCGACTACAGCTGGTACAGCTAATACTGCAACTACTGCTGGTTCAGCTTACACATCCAATTATGCTCTTAACTTAGTTGGTGGTGGAGCTGGGCAATTGCATTATCAATCTAGTATCAACGGAACTAGTTTCTTATCCCATCCAGGAGCTGGATATGCTTTAACCACCCTTGGTTCAAATACCTTGGCTTATGCTGCACTTACAGATTTAGCAGTTACTTATTTAAGCGCTGGCACTGCAATGCATGTAAGTGCAAATAAAGGTGCAGTTACTGTTAATAACATTGGTGTCCAGTCAATATCTGGCGCTAGTAATCAGATTTCAGCAAGCGGTTCAACAGGCGCAGTTACATTGTCTCTTCCAAGTACTGTGGTTGTTAGTGACATTCAATTGCAAGGTGGATCTTCCACACTCACTAATGTTGGTGGTCAGCCTACAAGCATGGTCAATAAACAATATGTTGACAACTTGGCTTCAGGCTTGGATGTTCATGGTTCCGTAAGAGTTGTATTAACAGCCGGTCTTGGAGGTAGTTATTATCAACCAAATGGTGGCATAGGAAGTTCTGCTATTGGTGCATATATCACTTCAATTGGAAATTCTGATTTGACTTCAGTCACGTTTGATGGAAAGACCCTTGCTGTGAACCAAAGAGTTTTAGTTGCAGGCGGATTGACTGGAACCGGAAAAACTTCTATTCTTGGCAGTGGTCTTGTAACTCCATCTAATTCATATGTAGTGAATGGTATTTACCTCATTGGTTCGGTTGGATCTGGGTCATCTCAATGGTATATGTACAGAGCCACTGATACAGATGATAATACTGAACTTACAGCGGGTACATTTACATTTGTTGAAGAAGGCACATCTTATGCAGACACTGGTTGGGTATGTACAAATGATACAACCAATTTAGGACCAATCCAGTTTGGTGGCACAGCTGTTACATTCTCTCAATTTACTGGTGCTGCAGCAATAAACTTTGGACAGGGCTTAACAAAAGTTGGAAATACAGTTGCTACAAATGTAAATTTATCCTCAACGGGAGTAGCTACTGGAATTGGATATACTCAATTCAACATTGGTGGAGCTGGATTAACTGGTGTTGCTGATACTGGTTATTTCCCAACATTCTCTGTAAGAACATCTGGTAATACTGTAGCTGGTACAGCTTTATTACAGTTAAATTCTACTGGTTTCTCATTGACTGGTTCTACTAACACTCCTGCTACTTTAACAATTACTGGAGATATATCTATACCAAATCCTGGAGGAACTGGCAAACTACCATATTCTTCTGATAGCAATACATTGTCTTTCTTAACCAATCCAGGAGCTGGATATGCTTTAACTACAGTTGGCAGCAGTGGAGTGGCTTGGACAACAATAGCAAATTTAAGTGTAGGTTATGCCACCACTTCTGTTTCTTCTGGAACTGCTAATACTGCAACTACAGCTGGTACAGCTAATACAGCAACTACAGCAGGTACAGCTAATACTGCAACTACTGCTGGTTCAGCTTACACATCAAATTATTCTCTTAACTTAGTTGGTGGTGGTGCTGGACAAGTACCTTATCAATCTAGCATTAATGGAACTAGTTTCTTATCCCATCCAGGAGCTGGATATGCTTTGACCACCGTTGGTTCAACGGTGGCTTGGATTATAAACTCAAATTTAAGTGTAGGTTATGCTACCACTTCTGTTTCCTCTGGTACAGCTAATACAGCAACTACTGCTGGTACAGCTAATACAGCAACTACTGCTGGTACTGCTAATACAGCAACTACTGCTGGAACTGCTAATACAGCAACTACTGCTGGAACTGCTAATACAGCAACTACTGCTG
>Ga0213922_1001165_pt1 | contig 10227 bp, 6 predicted proteins | sample McNCre2917MG_FD_165060 | JGI IMG/M metagenome (GOLD analysis project Ga0213922, IMG submission 165060) | Freshwater microbial communities from McNutts Creek, Athens, Georgia, United States - 29-17 MG | ecosystem: Environmental > Aquatic > Freshwater > Creek | place: USA: Georgia | collected... | reverse complement strand
TGTGGCCACGATGCTGGCGTCGATGGTTTTGTCTGCATCGGCCACCAGGTCGCTGGTGGTGACGTTGATGCTGTAAGCACCCGTGGCATTGACAGTACCGCTGTAGGTTTTGCTGTTGATGGTCAGGGTCACCACGTCGCCTGCGGCAAATGTGCCCGCCACTTTACCTGTCACGGCTGTGGTGGTTTGGCCAGCTTCGCTGCTGTTGAGGATGTTGTCAGCCGTCACGTTGTCCACGCTCAGCGTGGTGCCACTCAGGGGCGTCGTGTTGACACCGTAGTCTTGCTGCGCGGCGGCTGTCGTGCCGCCTGTGCCAGTCACGCTGCCGGTGACCATGGTGTCGCTGTCAGCCACCAGGTCGGCTGCGGGCACGTTGATGGTGTAGCTGCCGTTGGCTGCAGCTTGGCCGGTGAAGGTCTTGCCGTTGACGGTCAGCGTGACGGTGTCGCCTGCCGAGAATTTGCCAGTGACTTTACCGGTCAGTGTGATGTTGCCTGTCGATTCAGCGCTGCCAATCACGTTGTCTGCGGTCACTGGGTCAATCGACAGGGCTGTCTTGGTAGCGGTGCTGCCGGACTCGACGGTGTAATCCTGTGCGGCTGTGGCCAGTTGGCCGCCGTTGCCACCGGTGTCGGTGCCGTCGATCTTGGTGTCTGCGTCTGCGGCCAGATCGGCTGCAGGCACGCTGATGCTGTAGCTGCCGTTGGCTGCAGCTGTGCCGGTGAAGGTTTTGTTGTTGACCAGCAAGGTGACGATGTCGCCTTGGGCAAAGGTGCCGCTGACCTTGCCGGTGACAGCGATGTTGCCGGTGTTTTCTGCTGCCAGGATGACGTTGTCGCCTGTGATGGGGTCCATGGTCAGCGCTGTTTTGAGGCTTGCGCTGGGCGCGGGGTTGATGTTGGGGTCAACACCGTAGTCTTGCTGCGCGGCGGCTGTCGTGCCGCCTGTGCCGGTCACGCTGCCGGTGACCATGGTGTCGCTGTCCGCTGTCAGGTCCAAGGCGGGCACTGCAATGCTGTAGCTGCCATCGGCTGCAGCTTGGCCAGTGAAGGTCTTGCCGTTGACGGTCAAGGTGACGGTGTCGCCTGCCGAGAATTTGCCAGTGACTTTACCGGTCAGTGTGATGTTGCCTGCGGACTCGGTGCTGCCGATGATGTTGTCAGCGGTGACGGGGTTGATGCTCAGGGCTGTTTGTGTGCCCGCATTGCTGCTGGTTTCAACCACGTAGTCTTGAGCTGCAGTGGCGGTATCACCCCCTGTACCAATGACGCTGCCTTCGATTTTGGTATCAGCATCGGCCTTGAGATCAGCCATTGCGACCACGGTGCTGAAGCTGCCGTCTGCGGCCACGGCTGCGGAGTAGTTGTGGCCGTTGAGCACAAGGGTGACGATGTCACCTGCCGCAAAGGTGCCTGTGACCTTACCGGTGACGGTATAGCTGGTGGCGGCACCTTCGGTCGTGGTGATGATGTTATCGCCCGCAACGGGGTCGATGGCGAGGGCCGTCTTGGAGCTGGCAGGGGCACTGGCAGCATTGCTTGCGCTGGCTGTGGCACTGTTACCCGCTGTATCGGTGGCGATGGCCTGGATGGTGCCCGAAGGCGTATTGCTGCTGGGCGTGAAGCTCCATTGACCCGTGCTGCTGGCTGTGGTGCTGCCTAGCGTGTTGCCTGCGGCATCTTTGATCACAACGATGTCACCCGCTTCAGCTGTGCCGGTGATGGGGTTGGTCGTCCCGGCTTGGCCCGTGCTTGTAAAGGCCACGTTGGTGGAGGTGTCGATGGTGAACGGTGTACCGTTGGTCGTTGTGGCTGAGCCGCCAACAGGCGTGACAGTGACCGCTGGAGTGTATGTGCCATCTGGCAGTGTTGTCGGCACGCTGATGTTGTATTTGCCCGATGCGTCTGCCGTGGTGGTGTAGGTCACACCATTGATCACGACGGATACGGCCGAACCTGCTGGTGCGTTGCCGGTGATGTCAGGGGTGTTGTCCGCGGTTTTGTTATCACCCACAGCGCCTGTATCGCTGGTCGGCGCGAGTGCACCTGTTGTGTTGTTGCTCGCAGTCGCAACATTGAACGTGAGCGTGCTGCTCGCGTTGTTCAGGTTGTTGGATGTGTCCACAAACTTGTCTGCCGCCACACTGACGCTGCCCGTAGTTGCCGTGCTCGTGGTGCTTGGCGTAAAGGTGGCGGTGTAGACCAGGGGGGTTGTTGGGCTTTGCTGGAAATTGCTCAGGGCTCCACCGGTGACCGAAACGTCGGAACCCGTGAATTCATTGCCAGCACCTGCGGCTTCACTCAGCGTGAAGGTCAGTTGGGCTGTCTGACCAACGGCCACGTTGGTTTTGTCAGATGTGATGGTGACGCTGGGCTTGACTGTGTCAGCAACCGTCGTGTTGACGCTCAAGCTGACGGTGTTGTTGGCGTCAGTACCATCTTTGTTGTTGTTGCCAGCAGCATCACTGAATTTGGTGCTGGCAACACTGATGCTGGCAGCTGTTGTGCTGTTGACTGCGGGGGTGAATGTGGCTGTGTAAACCAGCGGGTTGGCCGCACTCTTGATGAAGTTGCTCAGCGTACCGCCTGTGACGGCAATGTCGCTGCTGTCAAAATCAGTGGATGCCTCGCTCAGTGTGAAGGTGATTTGAGAGGTCTGACCGGTGCTCAGGCTGCTTTTGTCTGCAGCGACAGCGATGGTCGGTGCCGTTGTATCGATGGTGAATGGCGTGCCATCGCTTGTGCTGCTGCTGCCGTTGGCTGTGACGGTGATTTTGGGGGTGTAAGTGCCGTCAGGCAGGTTGTTGACATTGGGAATGCTGTAGTTGCCGTTGGCATCTGCAGTGGTGGTGTAGTCCACACCGTTAATGTTGACCTTGACGCTCGAGCCTGCTGGAGCCTTACCGGTGATGCCGGGGTTGGTGACGTTGGTTTTGTTGTCACCCAACACACCGCTGTCGCTGCCTGCAGTGAGATGGCCGGTGCTACCGCCGGAAGTGGTGTTGGTTGGCAGACTGAGGTTGTTGTTGGCTTCAGCACCGTCCGTGTTGAAGTTGTTGGCAGCATCCGAGAATTTGCCGCTGCCCACAGTGATTTGACCAGGCGTTGTGCTGTTGTTGTTGGGCGTAAAAGTTGCCGTATAGACCGTCCCGGATCCGCTGAAATTGCTCAACGTACCGCCAGTCACTTGGACGTCTGCTGCGGTGAAGTCCGTGCTGGCCTCAGACAATGTGAAGGTGATGGTGGCTGTATCACCTGCAAGCAAACTGGTTTTGCTGGATGTGATGGCAACGGTTGGTGCTGTGGTGTCAATGGTGAATGATGTGCCAGTGCTTTGCGTCGTTGCACCGTTGGTGGTGACATTGATGACGGGGGTGTATGTGCCGTCGGGCAATTTGTCTGGTACGGTGTACGTGTAGGTACCATCAGGCTTGACGGTGACTGGATAAGTTTTACCGCCAATGGTGACCGTAGCAGTCGAGCCTGCGGGCACTTTGCCACTGAGGGTGGGCGAGACTTCATTGGTCTTGTTGTCACCCTTGATGCCAGAGTCGGAGATCGGATCGAGCCCACCGGTTGCAGCAACCGTGGCGGCGGCTGTTCCTCCGCCACCTCCACCGGCTGCAGCCGCTGCCGCACCGGCCAAGCCCAAAGCACCCAACAATGGGCCCAAAGCCAATGCGGCCACAGCCGCACCTGCAGGCTGCACTTCATTGCCCCCCAGTGCTGCGTTGACCGCTTCACCGCCATCACGCAAATTGGGCACCAAGCCACCCGCTTTGGGGTCTTCGGGGATGTATTCGTAGAAGCTGCCATTTTCTGCCTGACCAATCAGGCCGTTGTAGCCTTCTGTGCTGACCGCATAGTAGTCATCGATGATCACGCTGGCTTCTTTATCGCCTTCAAACAGGATGTGCAGGTCTTTGCCAACGCGCTTGGTCTTGACGTAATCGGGCGCAAACGCTTTGTCGCCCGTTTGCTCGTTGAGCTCTTGCAGCTGGTATTTGGCGCCTGCTTTGGCTTTGATGTGGACTGCCGTTTTACCTTTGGCGTTGCGTGGCACATCAACGATGCTGCCTTCGGACTCTTTACCGGCATTGACGAGAACTTTGTAGGACTTGGCCATGGTGTTACCTCTTCAGAATTTGGGGACAGTGCGCACCGCTTTTAGCGGGCGCTTTGACAGCACAAGGCGCAACAACAGTGCTGGGGCTGTTGTGCTGTCTTGATTAAAAAAATTGACGGTGGTAACAGTGATGCAGATCACTGCTGGCGTGCGGTGCCTGTGACTTCGATGGTCACGCGTCGGTTGGGCTGGTTGCAGTCGATATTGACTTGGTTTTGCACCTTGCCGCAGGTGCTCACCAGCAGTTGGCGCTTGCCACGACCTTCGGAGGTGACACCGCCTTTGATCAGGCGACGACCTTCGATGTACTGACGGATGGTCAGCGCACGCTGGGCTGACAAGCTGTCATTGAGTGCATCGCTGCCAAAGGGGTCGGTGTGGCCGATCACGTGCACGCGGTCAATCTGGCTGTACTCGGCGTTGATCTGGGCCGCAAGCTGGTCAATGGCGCGCAGGCCCTGCTGGGTCAGGCCAGCAGCATCGGAGCGACCAAACGCAAACAAGGTGTCACCGGCCAATTGCAGTTGACGCACGGGTTTGACAACGGGCTTTTCTGCCACCACAGGGGCCTCTGCGCTGACGCACTCCTCGGCCTCAGCCACGCGGCTGATGGTGTGAATTTGCAGACGTGTCTGCATGATTTCTTTTTCTGCATCGGCTGACTTGACGGGAATCAGCGCGATGTTGCGGCGGTTATCGCCATTGACACGAACAAACTGGCTTTGACCGCTTTGCAGCAACATTAGTGTCATGCTGTCCATGCCGTCTTTGTTGGCGCGACTTTGCAAGTCGATCTGGCGTGCGCCCAACTCCACTTTGCCTGGGGGCAAACACACGGGACTGAAGCCACCAGCGGACAAGGAGGTGTGGTAGCGGCCATTGATGTACACCGTGGCAGCACCGGGCAGCTTGGACGTTGTGGGGCTGTAGAAGATGATGCGGCTTTGACCCGACGCGACGCCTGTGTTTTGAAGGTCAAAAGCTTCGGCTTGGGCCTCCAGGCGGTTGCTTGGCGTTTTGTCTTGAGCCTGCACAAAGCCGGACAAACCCAACACAACGGCGGCAAGGATCAGACCACGCAATGCCCATGAGGGCGCAAAGGACGTCCAACGCTGGCGCGGATGTGAATGTGTTGTCAGCTGATTCATCGGTTTCTCCTAGTGATACATGTCATTGACGCACCTCAAAAAGATGCTTTAGTATCAATTTTATTCAATTGATGACTCATTATCGACAATAGTTAGAAGTTTTTCGACATTATTTGTCATATCAATGTGTTTTTTTGTATCTTTTATGATCAAAAAATTCATTTAATCCAAATTAATCGCAATTTTCAGTTTTTTTCAACAATTTCGATATTTTTTGATAGACACCTATAATTTTGATCAATTCAACTAAAAATACGTTCGATGGCGCACACAAATGAGATCGTATTTTTAATGACAGGCTTGATCGTCCTGGGAATGACGGTCCATGCTTTGTCTTTGTATAGCGGCTCGGCTGAGGCACGACCGAGCCGGTTTTTGCTGTTGGCGTTTCTGATCGCAGATGCGTCTTGTCTGTCCACCTTGGCCGTGCGCTTTGTCAGTCCCGTGTTGTTGACGGTGACCAACAGTGGGCTTTTGATGACGATCGCGGCTGTGGCCTTGACGGCGCGATCATGGCGGGTGCCACTCAACCGCAAGTTGGTGGTTCAAACGGCTTGTTGGATGCTGTTGGTGCCGGTGGCCTTTGAGTGGCTGCGACAACACGGCACATATTTACAACGCGTGGTGCTGTACACAACGCTGAGCACCGCCTTGCTGTGCTGGGTGCTTTGGGAGGTGTTTCATAAGTACCGGGAGGACCGCTCTTTTTCGCTCAAGTTTGTGATGGGTGCGGTGATGGCGAGTTTGGTCTTGCGGGGTGCGCGCATGGTGTTTGTACTGCAACAAAATGTACAACCCGATAATTTGATGCAAGAGTTGCCTGCGGCGGCCATGATACGCAACATGTCGGTGTCGATGGACGTGTTGATCTTGAGTTCGTTGATAGCTTACAGCACCCATTTGTTGGCGTTGCGGTATCAACAGTCGGCCTCAGACAACAAGGAAGTGCGGCGGGCACACCAAGCCCTGAAGGAAGTCTTGGAAGAGAAAGAGCAGATGCTCAGGGCACTGACGACGTCGACCAAGTCGCGCAATATGGGGGTGTTGCTGGCGTCGTTGGCGCATGAGTTGAGCCAGCCTCTGGCAACAATGCGCTTGAAGGTGGATTTTTTGCTGAGTCAAGCTGATTTGGCTGCAGAGGATCGTCAGGCTTTTTTGCAAGAGTTGATGGAGGACAACACGCGAGCGGCTGACATCATTGCCCAGTTGCGCAGTTTCTTGCGACATGGCTCTGGCCAGTTGAAGTCATTGGCTTTGGACCAAGTGGTCAATGAGGCACTGCATATGGTTAAGGCCGAAATAGAGCGGCAACACGTGCAGTTGCTCCATAAGGTGACGCCAGACACTTCAGTGATGGCAGTGGAAGGTCAGTTGCAGATGGTGGTGTTGAATCTGCTGAAAAATGCGGTCGATGCGATGAAGCCTGTTTCCGCGAGGCATGTGCTCGAGGTGAACTTGTCATCCTCCACCTCTGGAGTGGTATTGACGGTGTCGGACAGCGGCCCGGGCATTCCTGAGGCGCAATGGGAGCGGGTGTTTGACATGTTCTACACCACCAAGCCCGAGGGCATGGGCTTGGGTTTGTGGTTGAGTCGCTCGATTGTGCAAAGCCAGGGGGGGGTCCATAACCGTTTCTCGCAGCCCCTTGGGTGGCGCACTCTTTACCTTGAGCTGGCCGCGCATCGCATCCACAGCGAACAGCGTGGATGCAGCAAAGGCTCAAACGCCGTAGCGGTCGCGGTAGGCCTGCACTTTGGGCAGGTGTTGGCCCATTTCGTTGCCGTCTTGGGCGGACAAGTACGAGAGCAAGTCCGACAGCTGCGCGATGCAGCACACGCCCATACCCAAGGTGTTGCGCACGTATTGCACGGCGCTGTGGGGCACGTCTTGCACCGAGCCGTCGGCTTGTTTTTCGGTGGCCATTTCCTGGCGGTCCAAGGCGATGGCCATGGCGTGGGGCGTGGCGCCAGCGGCTTTGATGAGGGCAATCGACTCGCGGGCGGCGGTGCCAGCGCTCATGACGTCGTCCACGATCAGCACACGGCCCTTGAGCGGTGCACCAACCAAAGAGCCGCCTTCGCCGTGGTCTTTGGCTTCTTTGCGGTTGTAGGCAAAGGGCACGTTTTTACCCAGGCGAGCCAGCTCGATGGCCACGGCCGCGCCCAGCGGGATGCCTTTGTAGGCGGGGCCAAAAATCATGTCGAACTCGATGCCGCTGGCCAGCAGGGCTTTTGCATAGAATTGCGCGAGTCGGCTGAGCTTGGCACCATCGTCAAACAGACCGGCGTTGAAGAAGTAAGGGCTCATGCGGCCGGCTTTGGTTTTGAATTCGCCAAAGCGCAGCACGCCCGATTCGATTGCAAACTGCACAAATTCCTGAGCGAGCGCCTGTGTGTCGGCGCTACTTGTCTGTTCTGTCACCATGGGGAAATCCTTGTTCAAACTCACCAGCCTCAACCTCAACGGCATCCGTTCGGCCACGACCAAAGGGGTCGAAGCCTGGCTGGCGCAAGAAAACCCCGATTGTATTTGCGTGCAAGAGGTCAAAGCCCAAGCGCCCGATGTGGCGGGCAAGTTTGAAGAATTGGCCGGCCTGAAAGGCCACTTTCACTTTGCCGAGAAAAAAGGCTACTCGGGCGTGGGCGTGTACACCCGCCACGAGCCCAGCGATGTCGTGATCGGCTTTGACGGTGGCGAGTTCGACGCTGAAGGACGCTACGCCGAGGTGCGTTTTGACACGCCGAGCCGCAAGCTGTCGATCATCAGCGTGTACTTTCCGAGCGGCTCATCAGGCCCAGAGCGGCAAGAAGCCAAGTTCCGATTTTTGGACAAGATGTACCCGCACCTGATGGCGCTCAAGGCCGAGCGCGATTTTGTGGTGTGCAGCGACGTGAACATCGCGCACAAAGAGGCCGACCTGAAGAACTGGAAGGGCAACCTGAAAAACAGCGGCTTCTTGCCCGAAGAACGCGCCTGGATGACGCAGTTGACCACGGAAGGCGGCGTGGTGGACGTGTACCGCCACCTGCAGCCCGATACCACCGACGCTTGCTACACCTGGTGGAGCAACCGCGGCCAGGCCTACGCCAAGAACGTGGGCTGGCGTCTGGACTACCACCTGGCCACGCCTGCTGTGGCCCACACGGCCCGCGCCGAGTCGATCTACAAAGGCGAGAAGTTTTCGGACCACGCACCGATCACGATTGAGTACGACCTGAGTGTGTGAGAGCAGTCGCTTCGCGAAGGGCTAAAGGCCTGGACCCCGGGTCAAGCCCGGGGTGACATGAGTGGGCTGTCATCACGGACTTGATCCGGGATCCATCCCCCCTCAACGCGTGTAAGTCAGCATGCGCCCCTTGTAGGCTTCTCTGCCGTCGTGCGCAGCCTGGTCCAGCACCTGTTCGTGCATCGCGAAACCGACCCGCGCCATGTGTTTGTGAAAGGCTGCGCGGTTGCCCCGGTTGGGGTCGATTACCCAGATCTCTGAGCTGTGCGCGGCGTGTGCGTCGATGAACTGCGCAAGCGTGCCTTCGTCGTCGCGCTCATAAAGGATGTCGCTACCAATGATCAGGTCAAACAGGCCGGTCAGCGGCGCGTCGTGTGCTTGGGTCAGCACGGGCTGGCCGTCGTCACGCAAGGCGGCAGTGCCCCACAGACCGTGCCGGTACGGGATGGGCAGCAGATCATTCAATCGCGTGTTTTTGTCCAAAAACTCATGCGTGAGCGGGTGGCAGTCGCTGGCGGTGACGTTGGCACCGCGCCGGTGCGCTACCAAACTGGACAACGCCAGTCCGCAGCCGATCTCAAGGATACGCTCAGACGTGACGGGGCGCAGCGCCATGCGCGCGGCCATGCGGGCACCCGAAGGCCAGAGCAAGCCAAACAGCGGCCAGGTGGCCGAAGAAATGCCCAGATTGAGCGCCTCGTCCAGCGGGTCGTGGAATTGGTTGTTGTCGAGCAGCGAGCGGATGAGCAAATCATCCACGCCGGTGACGGCGATGCTTTCCTGTTTGGTCAGGTAGCCCAGTGGGGTGGTGTTCAGGGTGGCATTCTTTGCAGCGCGTTGACGGGAACTTGCATGGCGCTGGCTGGTGCTGACTGTACAGGTTTGTGCTGGGGAGCCGCTGTCAAAGGGGTTGCGCTTCGTTCATCGGGGTGGGGACTGGATCCCGTGTCAAGCCCGGGATGACATTTGGGGCCCGGGATGACATTTGAGGGGCCGGGATCCACGCCTTTCGCATCTGTGGTTTCAGGTGCCGCGCACGTAGGGGTTGGATTGGCGTTCGCGGCCGAAGGTGCTTTCGGGGCCGTGGCCGGGGATGAAGACGGTGTCGTTGCCCATGGGCCACAGGCGCTCTTTGATGCTGTCGATCAGGTCTTCGTGGTTGCCTTGGGGAAAGTCGGTGCGGCCGATGCTGCCGGCAAACAGCACGTCGCCCACAAAGGCGCGTTGGATCTCGGGCGAATAAAACACCACATGGCCTGGCGTGTGGCCCGGGCAGTGGCGCACTTGCAGGGTGTGGCTGCCCAAGGTGACGGTGTCGCCGTCTTGCAGCCAGCGCGTGGGCTTGAAGGCTCGGGCGGGTGGAAAACCGTACATGGCCGCGGCCTGGGGCAATCCGTCGATCCAGAACTGGTCACCAGGGTGGGGGCCGATGATGGGCAGCTGCAATTGTTCGGCCAAATCGGCAGTGCCTGAAGCGTGGTCCACGTGGCCGTGGGTGATCCAGATTTGTTCGAGCTGGAGGTTCAGCTGTTTGACCGCGCCGAGCAACACCGGCAGGTCACCCCCCGGATCAATCACCGCCGCCTGGCGCGTCTGATCGTCCCAGACGAGGGAGCAGTTTTGTTGGAAAGGCGTGACGGGAATGGTTTGGTATTGCAGCATCCTCAAATTATGAAGGATGCGCTTGCACCTGCACCGGCTTCCAACACGGGATCACCCAAGGCTGCT
>Ga0213922_1001161_pt1 | contig 10255 bp, 14 predicted proteins | sample McNCre2917MG_FD_165060 | JGI IMG/M metagenome (GOLD analysis project Ga0213922, IMG submission 165060) | Freshwater microbial communities from McNutts Creek, Athens, Georgia, United States - 29-17 MG | ecosystem: Environmental > Aquatic > Freshwater > Creek | place: USA: Georgia | collected... | reverse complement strand
GCATCAGCCAACAAAGCGGTAGATTCGTTGCGGGTTTCAGCCAGCTTCAATTCCACTTCTTTGTGCGCGTTGGACAGTTCAATCTTGGCATGTTCGGCAGCAGCCAAACCATGGGCAATTTTTTCTGAACGTTCATCGAGTGCGCTTGCGATGGGTGGCCACACGAATTTCATCGTGAACCACACCAAGACCGCAAAAACGATCATCTGGACGAACAGGGTTGCGTTGATACTCACGGCAACACCTTTCTTTTGGTAGTTGCGAGAATTACTTCAGGACGAAGGGGTTCGCGAAAGCGAACATCATGGCGATACCAACGCCGATCAAGAACGCAGCGTCGATCAAACCAGCCAACAAGAACATTTTTGTTTGCAGTTCGTTCATCAACTCTGGCTGACGTGCAGCTGCTTCGAGGTATTTGCTACCCATGATGCCGATACCGATACAAGCACCGATAGCGCCCAAACCAATGATGAGGCCAGCTGCGAGTGCTACATAACCGAGGACGTGTTCCATTTTGTTGCTCCTAAAGAATGGATGAGAGAGAAAAGTTAAGAAAAAACCGAAAACGAGTGCGCTTTAATGTGCATCATGCGCTTGACCCACATACACCAGCGTCAGCATCATGAAGATGAAGGCTTGCAATGTGATGATCATGATGTGGAAGATGGCCCAGATTGAACCAGCAATGATGTGACCGATGGGGAGCAAGATGCCAGGCAATGTGGCAGCAGCAGCACCACCCATCAAGGCGATCAACATGAACACCAATTCGCCAGCGTACATGTTGCCAAACAGTCGCATGCCATGAGACACGGTCTTGGCCGCGAACTCGATCATTTGCATGACAAAGTTGACGGGCCACAAGAGGGGGTGAGCACCGAATGGAGCACAAAACAGCTCATGAATCCAGCCACCGATACCTTTGATCTTCATGTTATAGAACACGCAGACCAACAAAACAGAGGTAGACAAACCCAACGTGGTAGACAGGTCAGCAGAAGGCACGACACGCATGTAAGCGTGGTGAGCATCGCCACCATTCGCACCGTAGATGATTTCCCAAATTTTGGGGAACAAATCAACAGGGAACAAGTCCATGGCGTTCATCAAGAAGATCCAGACAAACACAGTCAAAGCCAAAGGCGCGACCAATTTGCGGCTTTCAGCGTTGTGAATAATGCCCTTGGCTTGGCTATCCACCATCTCAACCAAGATTTCCACAGCAGCCTGGAAGCGGCCTGGCGCGTGGGCAGTTGCACCACGAGCAGCACGCCACAAGAAGAAGCTAGCAACCACACCCAACAACACAGACCAAAAAATCGAGTCCAAGTTATAAACGGAGAAGTCAATGACGCCGGCCATTGGCTTGTTTTGCAGATGCGTCAGGTGGTGAACGATGTATTCACCAGCGGTCGGACCATGTTCAACAGACATTCGTTCGCTCTTCTTTAAGTTGGCTTTACTGAGTAAAACACTTCGCGAAAGCCAAGCGCCACCCAATACACCTTCATTGTCACGATCAGACCTGCCAACATGGCAGGCCAGCTCAAATCATTTACCAAACGCGGCGCTGCAAACAGCATTGCCACCGTGAGGCCTATCTTGACCATCTCCCAGAGGAAAAAGCCAAGAACCGCAGCACCGACATTCACGGAAGCGACCCGACTGGTCAAACCTCGCGCAAACAGCGCCGCAGGGACAATCACCGCCAAGGCACCGTAAGCCGCCGAATAAACCGCAGCCATTCGCCCCGACACAAACCACACAAGAGTTGCCACTAAAAGCCCGAGCAATGCTTGGACTCCGACCACCCGCCATACTGACAGAAGGGGCTGATGCTTGCGCAACTCTGCAACCTGTTCGGCTGTAAGTGGCTCAAACGCTTCTTGTACGTTTTCTTGATCTTCAGGTTGTATTCTGGTCATGTTTGTTTACGCCCAGGTTACATCCGTCATGTCTCTTAAGAACCAAGCATTGTACGTGATAACCCATACGCTTTTAAGCTTGCCGCACCAAGAAGAGGATAATTTGCAGCATGAACACGCCAAGCACACCCCCAGAAAACCCACGCGCAGACTCGCTGATCGAGTATCCAAGCCAATTTCCCATCAAAGTCATGGGCACCAAGGTCGATGGTTTCGTGCATGCCGTGACCTACATTGCCGAGCAATTCGACCCCACGTTTGACGCCAGCACCATCGAACTGCGCGAAAGCAAGGGCGGTAACTATTTAGGCGTAACTGTCACCGTGACCGCCACCAGCCGCGAACAACTCGACGAGCTATATCGCACCCTCACCTCTCACCCCCTCGTGAAAGTGGTGCTGTGATCAAACACCTCGGCGTTGTGCCGTACCTGCCGACCTACCAAGCGATGCAGGATTTCACGGCAACACGCACCGCGGACACACCCGATGAACTCTGGGTGTGCGAACACCCGCCCGTGTTCACACAAGGCTTAGCAGGGCATGAAGATCATTTGCTTGCCCCCGGCGACATACCCGTCATACCCACCAACCGCGGCGGCCAAGTGACATTTCATGGCCCAGGTCAAGTCGTTGCCTACCCGCTGATCGACCTCAAACGCGCCGGCTACTACGTCAAAGAATATGTGTACCGCATTGAAGAAGCGGTGATTCGCACACTCGATCACTTCGGCGTGACAGGCCACCGCGTTTCTGGCGCACCCGGAATTTATGTGCGCTTAGACGATCCACACAGCCACGCCATGCTGGCTCAGCGTCCACAGAAAGACGCAAACAAAGACCCAGACTTTGCAGGTCTTGGAAAAATTGCGGCACTGGGTATCAAAGTGAGCCGTCATTGCACGTACCACGGCGTGGCACTGAATGTCGCCATGGACCTAAGCCCCTACCAACGCATCAACCCCTGCGGCTATCAAGGCCTGCAAACCGTCGACCTTTCTACAATCGGCGTATCGGTCAGCTGGCAAGAAGCCGCTGATGTTTTGAGCCAAAAGCTCGTCACCCATTTGGCGCCCTGAATCTACAAGGCCACTCGCTATGTCTACCCCTGACAATCAAGTCGTGCGCGAAGCGCAAACCGTTGAAAACTACAACGCTTCAGCCAAGCAAAAAGCTGCCGCCAAACTCTCACGCATTCCCGTGAAAGTTGAGCAAGGTGAAGTGCTGAAAAAGCCCGATTGGATCCGCGTCAAAGCAGGCTCGCCTTCCACACGTTTTTACGAAATCAAAGATGTGCTGCGTGCCAACAAATTGGTGACGGTGTGCGAAGAGGCCAGCTGCCCCAACATCGGCGAATGTTTTGGCAAAGGCACGGCCACCTTCATGATCATGGGCGACAAATGCACACGCCGTTGCCCCTTTTGCGATGTGGGCCACGGCCGCCCTGACCCGCTCGATGTAAACGAGCCTGAAAACTTGGCCAAGACCATCGCGGACTTGAAACTCAAATACGTGGTGATCACCAGCGTCGACCGCGACGATTTGCGCGATGGCGGCAGCCAACATTTCGTGGACTGCATTCGTCGCACACGCGAGTTGTCACCTCAAACGCAAATTGAAATCTTGGTGCCCGACTTCCGCGGCCGTGACGACCGTGCGTTGGAAATTCTCAAAGCTGCGCCACCTGATGTGATGAACCACAACATGGAAACCGTGCCACGCCTCTACAAAGAAGCGCGCCCCGGCAGCGACTACGCGTTCAGCTTGAACTTGCTCAAGAAGTTCAAGGCCTTGTTCCCCAATGTGCCCACCAAGAGCGGCTTGATGGTGGGCCTTGGCGAAACAGACGAAGAAATTTTGCAAGTGATGCAAGACATGCGCGACCACAACATCGACATGCTCACCATTGGTCAGTACTTGGCACCTAGCACCAGCCACATTCCTGTGCGCCGCTATGTGCACCCAGACACATTCAAGATGTTTGAGGAGAAGGCTTACGAGATGGGATTTAGCCATGCAGCCATCGGCGCAATGGTTAGGTCTTCATACCATGCAGATCAGCAGGCACATGCCGCCTCTGAAGCTGCGAAGTCTTAAAGCCCCATCAACTCGGCTGGTTCGTCGCTGGCCAACACCTCTTGTGCCCACGCCTCTAGGCGTGAGGCATCTGCGCGAATCACCTCTTGCTTGACGGCCAAGATTTGCGTCGGATGCATGGAGAAGCTGCGCAAGCCCAAGCCCAACAACAAACGCGTCATGGCGGGGTCTCCCGCCATTTCGCCGCACACACTCACACCCTTACCTTGTGCACGCGCTTCTTCGATGGTATCGGCCAATAAACGTAACACCGCGGGATGCAATGGGTCATACAAATGCGCCACCAACTCGTCTGCACGGTCAATCGCTAAGGTGTACTGAATCAAGTCGTTGGTACCAATCGACAAGAAGTCGAAATGGCGCAAGAACATTTTCACGCTCAGCGCGGCGGCGGGCACTTCAATCATGGCCCCCACTTTCACGGGGCCAAACACATCACCACGAGCATCGAGCTGTTTGCGAGCTTTTTCAAGCAAGGCCAATGTTTGTTTGATCTCACGCGCATGCGCCAGCATAGGAATGAGCAAGTGCACTTGGCCATGAGCCGCCGCACGCAAAATGGCACGCAACTGCGTCAAGAACATGGCGGGATCTGCCAAGCTCCAACGAATGGCACGCAAACCCAATGCAGGGTTTAAATGCGTTTCATCTTTGATGGTTCGATCCAAAGGTTTGTCCGCGCCAATGTCCACCGTGCGAATGGTGACGGGCAAACCCTTCATGCCATCCACAGCGCGCTTGTACGCCTGGTACTGCTCTTCTTCATCGGGCAGGGCACCTGCGCGACCCATGAACAAAAACTCGCTGCGGAACAAGCCCACACCGACAGCGCCCACATCCAGTGCGGCCGGCGAATCTTCTGGCATTTCAATATTGGCCAACAAGTCCACGCGCTGGCCATCAAGCGTGACAGCAGGTGTATGACGCAAACGCAACAAACGTTCGCGCTCTAAGTCGGCTTGGCGCTGCTTGAATCCATACTCAGCCAAGATGATGGGGGAGGGATTGACGATGACCACACCGGCATCACCATCGATGATGATCCAGTCGTCTTGACGTACCAATTGGCTGGCCGTACGCGCACCCACCACAGCGGGGATATCCAAGCTACGTGCCACGATGGCAGTGTGCGAAGTTTTACCGCCCACATCGGTGACAAACCCTGTGAACACACTTTGCTTGAATTGCAACATGTCAGCGGGCGATAAATCATGCGCCACCAAGACCAAAGGCACGTCCATTTCGTCATCGAGCTGCAGGTCTTGCTGACGCGGCTGGTTGCTACGTTTGGTGGAGGGATGAGGGATAACGTTTGTCACACCTTTCATGTGGCGCAGCATGCGTTCGACCACTTGCTCTAAATCACCCTTGCGCTCGCGCAAGTAGGGGTCGTCCATCTCGTCAAACTGGCGAGCCACCACGTCGAGCTGTGACGTCAACGCCCATTCGGCGTTGTAAAAACGTTCCCGAATCCAAGCCGTCACACCATCGGCCAACATGGTGTCTTGCAACAGCATCATGTGCACTTCCAAGATGGCTGACAACTCTGGGGGGGAGTCTTTTGGCAAGTGATCATGCAAGCTTTGCAACTCGGCCAGCACGGCTTCGCGCGCTTGCGTCAGACGCCTGAGTTCATCACTGACTTGTTGGTGCTCAATGAAGTAATGCGCTACATCCACGCGGCTAGACGCCACCAACACGGCGCGCCCAATGGCAATACCGCGTGCGACTGCAAGACCGTGAACTGAAAACGTCATGCGTGCTTACTCGCCTTCACCAAACTTATCGGCCATCAATGCAAGCAATGCATCCATGGCTTCTTGCTCTTGGGCGCCATCCGTTTCAAGTTCGACTTCGCTCCCAATGCCAGCTGCCAACATCATGACACCCATGATGCTTTTCGCATTCACGCGGCGTTCGCCTTTGCTGATCCACACCTCGCATGGAAAGCTGCCTGCGAGTTTGGTGAGCTTGGCTGAGGCACGTGCGTGCAAACCTAATTTATTGCTGATGGTCGTTGTGGTTTTGATCATGGATTCGACGATTTTGATTTTGAGGGGCGGTGATGGCTACCTGCATCACGCCTTGCGTGCCACCGGTGAGCGCGCGTGCCACAAGGGCGTCCAACGGCTCATGGCGATAGCACACGGTTCTGAAAAGCATGGGGAGGTTGACGCCAGCTATGAGTTTTGCATTACTTCCCGCCACTAGCTTTTGCGCCACATTGGCCGGGGTTGCACCAAATATATCGGTCAGCACCAACAAGCCACTATCCAGCGACGAGCCTGCCGCATCTAATGCGAGGGCCAAGGTGTCTTCTGGTTGCGCATCTGGTAAAACATCAATTGCGATGACATCAGCCGAACACTCGGCGTACACATGCATGGCGCAATCGCGCAAGGCCTGAGCCAAGGGTGCGTGGGCAATGATGAGGATGCGGTTACTCATAGAAATTCAAGTCTGTGCCTAGATTATCAACTGTCTGACTTGTGCTTTAAGAAGTAGCCATAGGACGCCAAGCAACAGACAAAATAGACAGCCATAGCGCCTTGAAAAGCTTGCGGCTCCATCAAGCCTTGCGCTTTGAACCCGTCGATCATCAAGCCCATGCCCCACTGCATGACAAATACGCCTAAGAACAAGACTAAGTTAAAGGCTGACAACGCGCGCCCAGCGACAGCCGCAGGAAAAGCCATACCCACCGCAGGTTGGGCCAATGCCACAAATGAGCTGCTGATACAGAACAACGCCCAATGCAACGCCCCCGCGTCCGCACCTGCCAAGATGATGTAAATTTGCACACAAAAATTCAGCGGTACGCCGAAGGTCATCAATTTATTCGCGCTGTAACCACGTTTGGTCAATGCTGGTGTGAATAGGCCCCATAGCCAAAACGTGAGCAACATGCAGACATTGAGCCAAAACAAGCCTGTTGCAGCTTCCAGTGGGGTATAGCCCGCCACCTTGACCATCCACGGGCCTGCCCATAGAGTTTGCATCGCAACAAAGCCTCCGTAGTTAAAGAAGCCCATCGGCGTGAGGCTTCGAAAATAAGGATGCATCCAAACTTGTTTATAGCTAGCCAAAATGCCCACGCGCTGACTTGGCTCGACCTGAGTTGTCGGCTCGATTATTCGCCACTGGGGCACTTGCCATGCCATCAAGGCCATTGACAAGACAATGAGTAAAGCAAGCCCCACAAATATCCAACGCCAACCAACGACAGGCAACAACCATTGCACGGGCAACGTCGAGGCCAACATACCGAAGGCGCCTGTCATTAGCATCCACGAGTTTGCTCGTTGCTGATTTTCTAGAGCCAGCCATCGACGATAGCCCGTGAGTGGTGCCATCAAGCACGCACTAACGCCCACACCGATCAACACACGCGCCATCAACAAACCATAAAAGTCTGTTGCCCATGAAAACGCCAAGCACCCTAATACGGCAACGCCTAAAAAACTCAACACCACTTTCTTTGGGCCATGTTGATCTAGCCAATGCCCCATAGGCAGTTGCGTGAGCGAAAAGCCAAAGAAATAACCCCCAGCAAGCAGGCCCAAGTCTCTTGCTTCGAGACCGAAGTCCAACGTCAACATCGGCGACAACGTGGCAGTAATGGCGCGTAGCAACGTAGACAGAAAATAGGCAGAGGCAAACGCCACAAATACCCATATCGCAGCTCGGCGGGGCAATTGATCTTGATTCATGGCTGTGTGCTCTCTTGTATATCCATCATGGTTCAATTATCAAGACAGTTACTGCTTGATTCTTACGCTTATGCATCTGTAAGCAACTCCACTGTCACTTATTGGACTTAACTTGAACCACCAATGCAAACGGGGCAAGGCCCTATAACCATTGCCCCGTTAGATTCATAGACGCGTATGTCTCGTGCGAATCAGAAACGTTTTACTTGTTTTTGAAATCGTCGTGGCATGCTTTGCAAGCAGCACCAGTCGCTGCAAATGCTGTTTTGAATGCATCTTCTTTGCCAGTCTTGGCTGCAGCAAGCAATTTAACGGATTCAGCTTGGAGCTTGTCTGCCGCCTCTTTGAATTTGGCATTTTGCTTCCACACCTCAGGCTTGGCTTTGGTTTCTGCTGTTTCAGTACCTTCACCAAATGCGTGCCATGGCAGCTTCACCATGTTCGCAACAATCTCTGCATTCTCAGCGGCGATCTTGGCATCGAACGGTGCTTTCCCAGATGCCATGGCGCCCATGCGCCCAAAGTGCGCCGCGGTCACTTGAAATGCGGCTTTACGGTACTTCACCGCATCTTCTGGCTTGGCAAACTGAGCTGCGGCTGAAAAGCTAATAGACGCTGCGCTGATTGCGATCAATGTCAGGATGATTTTTTTCATGGGTTGGGTCCTTTAGGTAGAAAATACGATTGTCTCGACGCTCAGAGTTTACGAACTTTGTCGCCGTCTGTCTTTTTACTTTGCTTTTACCTTATGCCACACACACATTCTTTGCATCGCATCCGCGTTTGGGACCTCCCCACACGGTGCTTTCATGTACTTCTAGCCTTGTGCGTCGCAGGTCTGATCGCAACGGGTGAGCTTGGCGTCATGCAGCTTCACTTTTGGCTGGGCTACGCTGTATTGACCTTGGTGCTGTTTCGTCTGGTTTGGGGATTTGTTGGGGGCCACTGGTCACGTTTCATCAATTTCGTTCCTACACCTGCTAAGTTGCGCGCCTACGTGCAAGCCATGCGTGCGCAGCAAGCGCCACACAGCATTGGCCATAACCCCTTGGGAGCGTTGTCGGTGCTCGCTATGCTCAGCGTTTTGTTGATTCAGGTTTTCAGTGGTTTTATCAGCGACGATGAAGTTACCAGCACTGGTCCTTGGACTGCTTTTGTTCCAGGCGATTGGGTTGAAATTGCCACGGAATATCACAGTGAGGTAGGCAAAGTCATCTTGATTTTTCTCATCGTCTTACACGTCGGCACCGTGCTCTATTACAAGCGCATCAAGCATGATGATTTGATCACCCCCATGCTGACAGGCGACAAAGTGCTGACAACCGACACACAAGCCTCTCGTGACACACGCACGTCTCGGCTCTTTGCCCTTGGCATTTTGATCGGTTGTTCGTATATGGTGTATCGATTGGTTAACCTCGCATAAAAATTGATGCAGACCACGAAAAAAAGCCGCGCAATGCGCGGCTTTTTTATTCCGTATTGCAATTACGCTTTGGCTTGTGCCAACAAAGTCTCAGCATTGCTCACTTCGAACTTGCCTGGGGCTTCAGCATTCAAAGCAACCACTTTGCCATCTTTGACCAGCATGGAGTAGCGGTCACTACGCACGCCCATGCCTTTGGCTGTCAAGTCCAGAACCAAACCCGTTGCTTTAGCGAAATCTGCACTGCCATCGCCCAGCATGCGAACCTTGCCGTTCGTCTGTTGATCGCGTGCCCAAGCACCCATGACAAATGCATCGTTCACACTGACGCACCAAATTTCATCCACGCCAGCCGCTTTGAACTCGTCATGCAAAGCTACGTAGCCTGGGACGTGCTTTGCTGAGCACGTGGGCGTAAATGCGCCTGGTAGCGCAAACAAGGCAATGGTTTTGCCGGCAGTGGCTTTGGCCACATCTACGGCGTTCGGGCCAATGCTGCAGCCTTCACCTTCGACCTCTGAATATTCCATCAGGGTGGTATGTGGCAGGGTGTCTCCAACTTTGATCATGGTGTCTCCAAAAATATATGACATTACAAAAACAAAAACGACCCACATTGTGGGTCGTTTTCTTTAGCCTTGCAGAGCCGAAGCCCTTTGGTATTTAAACCGCAGCAGCTTTCTCAACCAAACGGGTCGCAACCCAGTTTTTGGTTTTCGAAATTGGCTTGCTTTCAGTGATCTCGATCATGTCGCCCAAGTGGTATTCACCTGTTTCGTCATGTGCGTGATACTTGCTCGACTTAGCAACAATCTTGCCGTAGAGAGCGTGCTTCACACGACGCTCCACGAGCACTGTCACTGTTTTAGCGCGCTTGTCGCTAACCACCTTGCCAATCAAGGTGCGTTTGAGGGATTTCTTAGCGTCCGTCATGTTCACTCCTTACTTGGCGGCTTGCTTTTCAGCAAGAATGGTTTTCGCACGTGCAATGCTGCGACGTGTAGAACGCAGTTGTGACGTGTTGTTGAGTTGTTGCGTACCTTTTTGCATGCGCAAGCCAAAGTGAGCTTTTTGCAACTCTTTGACTTCAGCTTC
>Ga0213922_1001160_pt1 | contig 10258 bp, 17 predicted proteins | sample McNCre2917MG_FD_165060 | JGI IMG/M metagenome (GOLD analysis project Ga0213922, IMG submission 165060) | Freshwater microbial communities from McNutts Creek, Athens, Georgia, United States - 29-17 MG | ecosystem: Environmental > Aquatic > Freshwater > Creek | place: USA: Georgia | collected... | reverse complement strand
CCAACACGTCCCACCCGTTTGAGCAAGACCCAAGTTGTTCATTCCTATTACACTGTAACATTTTTAGTCACTTCCACACCCGTGCATCGGGCAATAATACGGGTCTTGACACGCGTGGTTCCACAGGTCGTAGAGCTCCTGCGCCTTGGTCTTGTCACACCTCTGCCATGCTTCACGCGCGTTCTTGTATAGCGTCGCATCTGTCGGCGACCGTTCCCAGTGTGTGGGAGGCTCTTCACCAGGGAGAGCCTTCCAGACACTGATATGAGGCTGGATACGCCAGCCGCAAATCATACCGAGTCTACTGTTTCTGTTTTTCTGGTAGGTCACGCGGTTCTGGACCTCGCGGACATACTGTTGCGTGTACCAGATCTCGAGTGGGGAAGACATTTTGCGCGTGATTGAGAGGTGTCAAACGGCGTTTGGTATGGACATTACACGAATTTTTAGTCACTCGAGCCTCGCAGGGCCCTACGGATCACATCGAACTTACGTTCCCATTCCTGCTCGGTTGAACACACGGTCGTCTCACGCACGTAGTACTCGATGTCATCCAACTCGCGGAGCGCATCGGCTTTCCATGTTGGAACCACCACTTTCTTCGGCTCCTCCACAAACATGATCTCTGCGATGTACTCCTTTTCGCCTATGGTGACGCGGCACGGCTCTCTCGTCCCGGGGGGCGGGATCTGGGGACTTGGGTTTGTGCGGAAGACGTGGACGTTCCCCTGGAGAGCGAGCATCACGCTCTTGTAGTCGCACAGCACCTTGAGTGAGAGTTGGAGGATAGACTCCGGGTGCGTGTACTCGGGTGTGGTATCCGCCTCAAGCGCCGCGGCGAGTTTCTTGTAGTACGCAATCCCAGGCGCGGGGCGCAGGATACCATCGGTGGCGGGCGCGATCCAGAGGACCTTCAGGTAGGTGGGAGCCATTGTGTCTGTTTCTGGTTTCGCTTGGTCTGCGACCCCTTGGCCAGGTCTGCACACGTTTTTTAGGGGTCGCGTTGATGCCACGAGCCGTTCACCTCCACGAGCCGCCCGTCAGCCTTCATGGCGGCGATACGCGCGGCCCATCCCTCGATCGGTTGGCCGTGCTCATCTGACCGTTGGAGCGCCCGAGCCTTGGCCCAGCGCTCACGCTGCACCGCCGTCACAGGAGGCAAGACCACCTCTGGACGGGCATTTCCGTATACGATTTGCTCAGGGGCGTTGGGATCGACATCAGGGTCAAGCTGAAGGGGCTTAACAGGCTTGACCTTGATGAGCTTCTGGAGAGTCTTGGGTGCCATAGTGTTTGAACTTGGTTTGTGACGGTTCATGGGCAGGGGAGGACACGTTTTTTAGATCCCTGCATACACTTGGCCCAGTGGTGTTAAAGACCCATCATCATTGAATAGAGCACTCGTCCCCATGTGCGTGTCCTCAGGGGTTCGGGTCTTCCACGAGTACCGCTCAACATATGGGCGAGCATCAAGTCCGGCACATGCTTGGGTCATGAATTCTTGAACTAAATTGGGGGCGAACCCTCCAGGGAACTTTCCGGACCAATCTGCAACGGCAAACTCCGTGATCCATATAGGCTTCTGATACTTGGTGTATATGGCATCAATTTCCTTCAAAAATGAAGCAGAGTTTGGAGGGGCGTACCAGTGAACACAGATGAAGTCCACCTTAGGAGCAGCGTCCATGAACTGTTCGAGCCAAGACCCTGTGGTCGCGGGGTTCCCGGCCGTCGCTGGGCTTCCTACCCGATCTCCACTGCTGATGACGTGTGTCCATAGACTCAGAGCCTGTTGGACAGTGAGGTTCGACTGAGCAGCTCCATCAGGCTCGTTAAATCCGAGAATCATTGGAGAGTGCGTCTGAGGCAAAGACCCCTTGCCCCATGCCATGGGTGTAAACGGGATGTCCACGTTCGGAGACCCGTGGAGACCCCATGTATAATACCACTTTGGGTTGACAGACAACAATTTTGGAACAAAATTGGGGTCCGACAAGTCATACACGAAACCTTTCTTCGCACTCATCACTTTTTATTTTTGAATATTTTTAAATCGGGACAAGATTGCGACCGGCGCATGTATGGAAAGAATGCTAAGATGACGTGGAGTGGGAACTTGCCCGTATAGTACCAGTACTGAGGTGCTTTCATTTACCATACATACTCAAAATTTCCTTAATAACTTGAGACCGAACAACATCAACGTCCGAAAACTCGAGGTGGCGAATATCTGTTGATCCGGATGGTAAACGGAGCAGAAGATCAACGAGTCCATTTTCCTCGAAGCCACGCTCGTGTTGTTGCGTGTCACCAGCCACCACCATCTTTGAACCTTCCCCGATGCGAGTCAGAAGCATCTTCATCTGGGACGGCGTTGAGTTTTGCATCTCGTCAGCAACGACCCATGCACGATCAAAGGTTCTGCCACGCATATACGCCAAAGGACAAATCTCAATCTGTTGGTCATAGACCATTTCCTGAACTTTTTTGGGGCTAAAATGGCGGTACAAAGCATCGAACATGGGTCGAGTCCACGGTTCCATCTTTTTGTTCAAATTACCGGGCAAGTACCCGTGTTGCTCATCCACACTCACAGCCGGTCGGGTCAAAATGATACGCTGGACTTGACCCGCCACAAGCGCCTTGGAACCTGCATGACACGCCAGAAGGGTCTTCCCCGTACCGGCGGGGCCCGTACCGATGACAACAGGGACGGACGAGTACAGGAGGTCGAGGTACTTGCGTTGGTTGAACGTGCGCGGACTAAGCATCTGTTAGTGGGAATACACGCTAGACTTTTAAGGGCTTTTGGAAGAGCCAAAATCCGTCCCATATGAAGAGGGCGACTGAAAACAGCTTGATAAACGTATCTTCGTACTCGAACCCTTTCTTGGCAAGGACGGGACTGACAACAAACACGGCAAGGACGCGTCCGGGCTGATCAGTGACGACAAAGGCGCTGCTTGGACTTTGTACGAATCAGAGACAAAAGGGCATTGAAGACAGTCATGGTGGTTACTTTTCGACAAGAAATAAGTATTAGGACACTCCAGGATGGAACTCGTATACCGAGTCGCGAAACACTCAGAATCACGGGAACGAAAGATTCTTGGGTTTGATCTCGAGACGTGTATGAAACACAAGTTTCCTCCAGGTCGGGTCGAGAAGGTCATCACTGAATTTCCATATAAAATTGGAAAGAGTGAAGTCCTTCCGAACGACCGAACACGGTGGCTCGTGTCAAAAAACGCGGGGAGGGGTACAGGACTCCATGTCCAAAGGACATATGACGAGGATGCATATTCAATAAACGATATTCGTTACACGCATCACTATAACTATGATACTGGAGAGGTCAGGATTTATCACGATGATACGAGGTCTTTTGAGGAGTATGTGTCAACGGCTCACAGACCCGTTCCAGAGGCGGGTCAGGAGTGAGCCGGAGAGTCTCTGACACCTTCGTCGGCCATATGTACCCCCAGTTCATATAGTCTCCAGCATCAAAGCGGTAATAGTCGGGTTTCTTGCGGTTCAACGCGGCGCGGTGTGACATGTGTATGGGTCGCCAACCCCACCACCACGGCGGTCGCGGGTTCCTGCAATGCGGCAATTTTTGCATGTTGTTTGTGTACCCTTGAGCAATCCACTCGTCGATCATGGCATTACAATACACGGCCAAAAAGCACGTGTGACCCTTCCACATCTGGGTCGCGGGGTGGTTGATCCAGCCCTTCGTCGGGGGACCTTCGGTCCCGTCGGGAAGGAACTTCCCTCGCCCTGTCAAAGCCAACCAAATCTGGTATGCTTCACAACGCTGCTTTCCAAGCCTCCTGTAGTCTAAAGCCTTTGCACACGCCACAGGGTCGTCAAAGGGGACGAAGGTAATCATGTCCAGTTGCGTAGCAACTGTTCTGTCCGGAGGACTTGCCCCTCTTTACCTATTCAAACTGAACGACTCAAATGCCTTCAAGAACCCCTTTCCGTCCGGCTTATAGTACTCGTGCTTCCAAATGCGCTGCGCGGCGATGATCTTGTCCTCTTCACGCTCGACAGACCCGTCAGCGTGGAGGTACACGTTTTCGCCCGTGCTATTGAGGCGGCGCTTTTTGGTCACCTTTCCAGCCTCAACGTCCTTCTCAGCGTCGTAAATGTCCTTGTACACAATCAAGGGCCCGTCCATATATAGACCGGTCGACCGTCTGGTGTGGTTGCTATATGAGTCACGCGACCCTCTATCAGGTCTTTGATAAACTGCGCGTCTGTGTGTTGAACGGGAGGCTTTGAAATGCGTTCAACACAGAGAGAGCACTGGCACATCTGCTGTGAATTTACAAGAAAATTGGGGAGACTTGGGTTGGACAGGACACGTTTTCTTACTTCTTGTCCTTCTCAGCCTCCTTGCGAATTCGGCGGTAAAACCACCAGTTTGTTGCCGTCGTGAAAAATACCCAAAGGCCTATCGCCTTCCCTGTGAATTCAATGGGGTCAAGAGCTGAGCGCGGAAGTACGGAGCGACGGACGGCGCGCGGGGGTGGGTGGCGGGGTAGCTGGAGCCGCGGGTGGGTCAGCACTAACATTTGTAGTATCCGCAGACTTTCCCAGAAGGGATTCAATCGCGGGGGTCTTCCAAAACACCTTCGCCTCTTGGAACAGAGACGTGAATCCGTCGCACGTGAGAGACCACGTGTTTGGCTTGTCAGTCTTGCTGATCCATGGGTTAATGGGGATAGGGACAAACGCAAGGGCGGCACACTTCAGGAACGTCCAAAGGAAACTCATCTGTACTGGTCATTACACGCTCTGCATCTCTAAGCTCATATCTTCAAACTGGCGCACGAGTCGGCGCTTACACGCCGGGTGGTTCGGGTCGTAGTAACACCGCCGCCAATTGCGTTGGATCAACTCGATGTTGTGCTGGTACGGAAGCATGGCGGCATCGATACGGGGGATCCACGAGGACCCGAAAAATATCATGACGTTTTCGAGGACGCGGGCCAGGAACTCGTCGGCGTCTGGAGGCCGGGGCACGTCGACACACATGATCACACCATCCTTGAGAATGTCCCGAGACGCCGCTAACATAGCCCGAACATCGGAGATGTTTTCCCATCGCCGAAGAATGAGATCAAACGCCTCTGTGATGGCGTGCCGGATCTCGTACTCTGTATCCTTGGATTGGCGCGTCGTGGCGGCCCAGTACGCGTGGTTCACCTCATGGAACAGCGCACGACACAAATACACCTCCAGGTCGTGCATAAGCTCGAACAGCTGGTCTTCCACACTAAAATACCTGGACTTACGTGGGGCGTCCATTGTTTGCACGTGCCCTCTTGAGCCGGGGAGACCTCCTCGGCGTGACAGAACACGTCTTTTTGTTGAGCAGCTGTCGAATCAAATTCTCAGCACTGTTTGTGTTCAGACCCGCCTTGCGTAGTTCGGCCTTCTTCTTGTTTGTTTTGTTTCCAAAATAGAAGCTCACGTTTCCACACTTCAAGAGGTTTGCCATGTTGGCGGGAACTTGTGGGACCAGAATTTCAAACGTATATTCAGGTCGGGCGTTTCGCAAGGCATTCTTCACAATATTGATGTAATTATTGGAACCCATATACTTGCTTGTCTTGGCCACCAAATTCTTCGTGTATGTCCCGCTTTCCAGATTAAAAAGAACCTTGGAACCATTCTTTGACAATTCACCAGCCGCTATGATGATCCTATTTTTGTTCAAAATTGGGAGCTGAAAATGCCGTGAGCCAGATTCGAGTTTGTTCAAGACCCGAACAAAGGACTTGTGGTACCTGTTTGTCTCGGGATTATACTCGATCAAGTACAGGTACGCACCGTCTGGAAGAGTTGCGACGTTCGTGTTCCTGTACGTTCTATTTTGGGCCAAATTTGCACGGCTCTGACCATAGTATAGCTTGGGCCAGTGTGTGGGAAGACCCGTAACATGGTTTGACTTGATAATTTTCTGAACACGCTGAATGGCGTTTCCGCGGTTGACAACGGGCCAGGGGTGGTTTGGGACGCGGAAGAGACGTTTGACATTGAGCTTCGGTTCCGTCATATATTACACGCACACTAAATTTCCTCGAGCCCATCATACCGCGGGCCGTCCGTCTGCGACTCACCATCCTCCCACCCACCGCGCCACTGCTCCTCCTCGTGCAACTCGCGCTCGAGCCGCACAACCTTTGCCGCCAACTTGAACTTCAGGTCCATCTGGAAGTTGGCATACTCCTTGTAAATGGGGCTGTTGGGATCAAAGGGTGGCATATCATCACACGCCTTGACCTTCTCGCGGTAACGTTCGAGGTCCGCCTCGAGATTGTGTCGCATTTGCTCGTGCATTGTCAGACGCTCCTTCCACGGAAGCTCGATATACGCAGTGACAGCTTGCTCATCATACGAGCCATCATAATCCTCCGCCTCAATGGCCCACCGCGTCTCCTTGTCCAAGTTATCATACACGTATTCAGACATGAAATCGTACATGGAGGGCGTGATGGCCTCACCAAAGTACTCCTCGAAGTCTGAGTACGTCCAGGTTTTATACGTGCGCTCTCCGTCCGTTGCAATGAGCATGTCATCATCATTGAACTCGAGATAGACGTTGGGCGACATGGTGTTTGGTCTTTGGGTTTATACAGGTGTCAGGTCTTTAGGCCGGACAGGACAGGTTTTTCATATATCATCATAAATGTCCTTCACTATTTCACACTTCGCCACCGTCTCCTTTGCAAGTTGACTGCCACGCTTCTCCACTTCAGCGGCGACGCACTTGACGACCCGTAGAACGGGCTTGTGCTTGAGCAGAACCTTCAGGGCTTCATCATCTCCATGGTTGAGAACAATGGATAAAAAGTTCCACTCGTCCGCATCCGTGTAGTCGGGGCTGGCACCGATTTTGAGCATCTCCTCAATGAAATCAACCCCCGGGTAGTAGTTGGGATAGTTGGAAAGCGCTGCAGTCTTCACGGACTTGGTCTCCTTCTTGAACAGGTTCTCGAGTGTGTCCATACCATCATCCCAGTCCCAAAAGAGCTGATCTGCACGCGCACGGTCATCGGCACCCTCGTGATCAAGCTTGTAACGGAGGACTTCCATTGTTTGTTGTTTGGTCTTCACATAGACTGAGTTGGGTTGGGGCGGACAGGACGCGAATTTTCAGTCAGGGAACGGTGAGACGCTTACGCGTCTCCCTCCCCACCCTCCTCCTTCTTGGTCAGCATAGACAGTGTCAGCTTCAGCGCGTTTGCCGCCGCCACCTTGTCAGGAACCTTATCGGGCACCCCCGCGGTCTCCTTGATGGCATCCAGGAACGCCTTGTACATGGGGGTCTCCTCGACGGCAGCCTTCAGATCGGCGTTGGCCGTCTTCAGGTCAACCTTCAGGTTCGCCACCTCATCAACCAGCTTCTGAATGTTCTTGGGAGCCATGTGTATTCTAAATACTCGCTTTTCTTTTAAGCAGCCTTGAAAAGTATTTTCTGAGAAATAATAATGAAACCTGAGATTTCGAACGCTGTTATACATGTACTTCGACGGAAAGCAACAAACGGAAACCTGCATGCCATCAAGACACTCGCCAAGCTTCGTGTAACGTCTCGTCAAATGAGAAATAAAATAGGACCCATGACTCGTAACGAAGTACTGGGTCTTTTTCGTAACAGAACGATTCGTAATCGTTTGATACAGGATGCGCAAAACGGAAGGCCCCTGACCAGGTACCCCGACACTTTGATACTTTACGCGGTAAAGAAACTTGCACAGAACGTTGCAAATCGAGGGTACCGATATACAATCAACAGAGACGGTCACCCCACACAAAATGGAAACAGAATGTCACGTCGGAACCTCAATGCTGAACTTCGGTACTGGATCAACGCAAAACAGAACATGGGGAACAATTATGTAAATTTTCCAGTTCCGGCAAATTTTGAATAATAAAGGATACTGAAGTAGTATACTCAATGTCCAATCCTTATGAAGCACTTGGGATCCAGAAGGGTGCAACAGATGACGAGGTCAAGAAGGCCTATAGAAAACTTGCTATGAAACACCACCCCGACAAAGGTGGCGATCCAGAGCAATTCAAAAAGATCCAGGGAGCCTATGATATTCTCTCAGATCCTCAAAAGCGTCAGAACTTTGATCAGTTCGGGACACCAGATGGGCCTCAAGGTCCTCCTCCAGGTGCGAATCCCTTTGACGCCATGTTCTCCCAAATGTTTGGTGGAGGAAATCCTTTCGGGTTTCAACAAGGACCCCGTGGTCCTGTTCGACGTTCTAATTTTGAACACGAATTGAGAATATCTTTTGAAGAGTCATATCGTGGAACAACACGGAACATGCGTATTACACTTGATAAGACGTGTTTTGCATGTAAGAAAAAGTGTCCACAGTGTCATGGTCGTGGGGTTGTTCAACACCATATGGGTCCCATGATTATGAATCAACCATGTGGCACATGTCGCGGTGAAGGAGGTGTTGCTCAAGGTCCGTGTGAACAGTGTCAAGGTGGACGCAAAAAGGAAGTTCTCAATTTAGAACTAAAAATACCAGCTGGCATAGAAGAAGGGAATACCCTGACAGGACACGGTCTTGGGGAACAACCAAGGAATCCCGGTGAAGAGCCTGGCGACGTTTTGTTTCACATCAAAGTCGGCCAACACTCGGAGTTTATGCGTCAGGGTCTCGACCTCATATTTCAAACCAAAATTTCATTCGAAGATTCAGTCAATGGTAAGAAGATCCAGGTTCCACACTTCGACGGGCCTATACACATAGATACGGCGGATTGGGGAGTTTTGGATCCTCGGGAAGATTACATCATACCGTTCAAGGGGTTCAAGGTGGGGGACGCGCAGGGGAGACTTAGGGTTCAATTTAATATCACATATCCTCATTCAAAAGACAAGTTCAATCTTTCGCGAGTACAAGAATAAGCGCCATAAGACCTGAGAGGGCACTGATGGTTGCTTGGTCGATGATAAAATGGACCGCCTCGTTCGTCGTCAGTGGTGCATGGTGAATCAACACGTCATCAATCCCGCTTGGGATGACACTAATTACAGCCCCCTTAAGGACCTTTTTCTGAATACGAATACTCGTTCGCAAGGTTTTCTGAGTCAGAGGGTGTCTCTGAACCTTGCGAACGACCACGCGGACCTGCGTACACGGCTTGTTCATATCTCCTTACTAGAAAGGCGTTTTTAAATTTTATATATAATTGATGCAAACACGAACGAGGACGTCAGTGGGAACGTGGATGAGAACAAGTAAACTGCTGGTGTGATGATGGTGATCATCAACGCATCAAGAACGGGTCCTGACATGGTCATCCCGCGTTTTTTCCGTTTAAGTAGTAACAATGGACCGCGTTCCGGGAGAGGATCTAAAGTTCCTCTCCCGTCAAACTCGTGCACACAAATACCTCCACAACTTGTCAAAAGCCGAGATCCAAACAATCCTTGAGCGTCACGTTCCCAGACTCAGAGAGATTCGTGTCCTTTCCACACCCCTTGCACCACCCGAAGTCCATGACGAGTACCTAGAGTTGCGGTCTCGGATCGTGGCCAAGGCCCGTGAAGAATTACAGAACGAATTTCAAAAGAAAATTCGATTACCACCAGGGTCTGACAGTGCTCTGGCTTTAGGGTTTTATTTGCGAAGTATTTAGTAACATGGACGTGGATGAGTGTCCAGTTTGTCTCGAGCCGCTCACAGGAACGGTGGTTCAGATGGCATGTTGTCGGAACAGGGTCCATATCCAATGTTATATCGATAAGTGTCCATTATGTCGCACACCTCTTCCTCTGCCCCGCCAAGTCGAACCGAACCAAATCATCGTTCCCGTTCCCGTCCCAGTTCAACCACCTCCACGGAGACAATACCATGTGACGCAGACCCTCGTCTTTTTGCTGACAACGGGAATTATCATTGTTCTTACGGTCAAGCAGCACTAAACGTCATACTCGCGGCACGCAAGGGGGTCATCAACACAAAGTTCTGAACCGTTCTTTGTCTCGATCATCTGACGCGCCAATTCGGATGACAGCTCCTCAACGTCGTCCCAGGCTTGCTTATACTCTGGAGCTTTGGGATGGAACTTCTGAGCGTGACGAATGGCCTTTTTCACGTCGACGGGTCGAACCTTGGTCCGCGGGGGCGTGCACATGCACAAAACGAGAGGCATGTTTTACTTAGAGACGACACTTTTATCTATAGTAAAATGAACCGCGTAACACTTCGCGCGT
>Ga0213922_1001159_pt1 | contig 10273 bp, 11 predicted proteins | sample McNCre2917MG_FD_165060 | JGI IMG/M metagenome (GOLD analysis project Ga0213922, IMG submission 165060) | Freshwater microbial communities from McNutts Creek, Athens, Georgia, United States - 29-17 MG | ecosystem: Environmental > Aquatic > Freshwater > Creek | place: USA: Georgia | collected... | reverse complement strand
ACTTTGACGGTAAGGCCGGAAAATCCTGAAGCTGGCCAAATGGTGTCGGTGACGGCAACCATAGATGCCACGCATGCCACTTCGACGATGAGGATGCCGCGATGAATGACGAAGGATCGATTGCGCCGCTGGCAATCCTGGGTGTAATGCTTTCGCTGGTGCTTGGGTTGGTTGTGATTTCAGCGGATCAGGTGTTCCAGCAGCAGCGGTCACTAAACACCGTTTCGGATTCCCTGGCACTAGATTTGGCGGACCTAAAGTTGCAACCTAAAACCAAGCTGGACTTTGCAATGGCCGTTGGCGAGTTGGCCCAGCTATCTCAGGGGCTTCACGGTCCAGCGGTTTCGCTGGCCCAGTTTTGGCAACCAAGCGAAAGTCGGGTTTCGGTGCGGATTTGTCAGCAAAACCGACTGCGTTGGTTGCCACTCACTGGGTTGCTCTCCAAGAGCACGCTCCCGGATGTGTGCGTCACATCGGTGGCGGAAAACCGCTAGTTATTTGATGCCGTTGCGCGGCAGCGACCAATATCCAAGTCCGGCTCCAGCCAAGCCCAGGGCACCGAAGACCAGCATCGAGCCAGGCAACAAGATCGTTGCCGTCATGAACCCGAGCAGAATCGGGGTTGCGGCTGTGGCCGCATCGATCATCAGGCGGAAGGCCGCCAAGAACTCGTTGCGCTCTCCAGGTGGAGCAAGATCGGCTCCGATGGTGAGGACCAGGCCGCTACCGGTGGCGTTGGCCAGTGAGAAGAGCAGAGCCACCAGCACAAACGCAAACTCGTTGTGGGCAAAGGTGAGAGCTACTACGCCCATCGATAGGCCGATGAGGGTTGGCACCAGAGCTGCCCGGCGACCGTAGCGGTCCATGATTTGGCCACTGACGTAGAACAGCCCAAAGTCGATGGCGCCGGTAACACCGATGATGAGCGAGGTGGTTCCCGGGTGCATTCCAATGTAGAGACCCCAGAGCGGCAACCCCAGACCGCGAACCGTGCGCATCACGGATACCACGGCAGCCGAAAGGCCTGCGGTCAAAAGCTTGCCGCGGTTGTCCATGGCAACGCGGTAGGTGGAGATTTTCTCAACCTCGGTGACATCGGAAACCGCGTCTCGTGGGCTGAAGAAGAGTACGGCTGCGGAGAGCATCGTGGTTACCACGGCAACGTAGTAGACGGTTTGAACGCCGGAAAGGTAGATGATAAGCGAGCCCAGCAGTGGGCCAACCAGCATGCCGCCGCGGAAAATGCCGCCCATCAAAGAAAGGGCACGTGCTCTCTGGGCAAATGGCACGTGTTCGGCAAGCCAACCGTGTCGGGCAAGACCGTAAACGGAGGTCATGGCGCCAACCACCACCATGGCTAGTGCCAGCAACAGCAGTGAGTTGGTTAGTTCGGCGGCGATGTAGGCCACACAGGTGGTGAGTCCGGCAGCAATCATGGAACGGCGCTCGCCAAGAATGGCAACCATTCGGGCTGCCGGTACGTCCCAAAGAACCTGACCGATTAGCGAGATTCCGGCGATGAAGCCTGCCAGCGAGAGGTTGGCACCCAGGTGCTCGGCGGCTGAAGGCAGAATCGGTAGAACAGCACCCTCGCCAACCGAAAACAGGAACGACGGCAGGTACACCGGAAAGATCAAGTCGCGTTTGCGGAATTCGTTGGAGGCGTCGGTCACCCCTCTAGCCTAAACCTGTCGCCTGATTGGTCTTCACTCAACTGCTTGGGCTCGCCGTTAAACTAGAAGCAAATGGCTGAACTCGATATCACTGCAGAAATCCGCGATCTACGAAAGACCATGGATAGCGTGAGCGCCGTGGTTGACCTGCCAAAGCTTGCCGCGGAGATTGCGCAGCTTGAAGAGCAGGCCGGTGTAGCAAATCTCTGGGATAACCCAGATGTGGCCCAGAAGGTAACCAGCGCTCTCAGTCACAAGCAAGCCCAGCTCAAGCGGGTTTCTGAAGCGATTGGGCGCATCGAAGACTTGGAGCTGCTGGCCGAGATGGCAAATGCCGAGCAAGACTCCGCTGCCCAGGCCGAGGTTCGTCAAGAACTGATTTCAATCCAAAAGGTTGTAGCCGAGCTTGAAGTTCAGACACTGCTCAACAACGAGTACGACGAACGCTCCGCAGTAATCACCATTCGCGCCGGTGCCGGCGGCGACGATGCCACCGATTTTGCCGAAATGCTGATGCGCATGTACCTTCGCTACGCCGAAAAGCACGGCTACAAGCGCAACGTGCTAGACATCTCCTATGCCGAGGGTGCCGGAATCAAGAGCGCAACCTTCGAGGTTGAAGCACCATTTGCCTATGGAAACCTCTCGGTGGAGGCAGGAACCCACCGTCTGGTGCGCATGAGCCCGTTCAATTCGGCTGGAAAGCGCCAGACCTCATTCGCTGCCGTTGAAGTTGTGCCGCTCATCGAGCAGACCGATGCCATCGACATCCCAGACGCCGATATTCGCGTAGACGTCTTCCGTTCATCGGGGCCAGGTGGGCAATCGGTGAACACCACCGACAGCGCTGTGCGCATCACCCACCTTCCCACCGGCATCGTGGTCTCCTGTCAGAACGAGAAGAGTCAGCCACAAAACAAGGCTTCGGCAATGCGTGTTCTTCAGAGCCGCCTGCTTGAGATCCGTCGTCGCGAAGAAGAAGCCCACAAGAAGCAGCTGGCCGGGGATGCCACCGCGTCCTGGGGAGACCAGATGCGCTCATACGTTTTGGCCCCGTACCAGATGGTAAAGGACCTCCGCACCAACTTTGAGGTCAACAATCCAGACGCAGTGTTTGATGGCGACCTGGATGGATTTATCACCGCCGCAATTCGTTGGCGCAAGCAGGCCGTAGCAAACTAGCAGCTTGCTGTGAATCTGCGGTTTTAGCCCGTGTCTGCGGGGGTTTATCGCCCTGTTTCTCCTAGTGTTAACGCACAATGATTCGCATTGATAACGTAACCAAGCAATATCGTGGCGCCGCTCGTCCGGCCCTAAATAACGTCACCCTCGAGATTGAAAAGGGCGACTTCGTGTTCTTGGTGGGAGCTTCCGGCTCGGGCAAGTCATCGCTTATGCGCCTGATTCTGCGTGAAGACGTTCCAACCAGTGGCCTGGTCTTTGTGTTGGGCGAGAACCTCAAGCGAATCCCAGGTCGTCGTATCCCTTACTTCCGCCGCAAGATGGGAATGGTTTTCCAAGACTTCCGTCTGCTGCCTAACAAGACAGTGGCACAAAACGTGGCGTTCAGCCTCGAGGTAATCGGTAAGTCGCGTGCCTTCATCCAGACTGCAGTGCCAGACGTGCTAGACCTAGTTGGTCTTGGGCACAAGGCAAACAACCTTCCAAGCGAGCTCTCCGGCGGTGAGCAACAGCGCGTTGCCCTGGCCCGCGCTATCGTCAACAAGCCATCCATCTTGCTTGCCGACGAGCCAACCGGAAACCTGGACCCAGCCACCTCCGAGGACATCATGCGACTCATCGAGCGCATCAATGCTCAGGGCACCACGGTGGTGATGGCCACGCACGATCGGGGCATCGTAGACCGCCTCAAGAAGCGCGTTGTGGTTCTAGCCGACGGCGAGATCATCAGCGATGAGCGCGGTGCTGGATATCGCAGTTCCGAGACCACCGTGGTTGGTTCAAAGAGTTACTTCGACGAGATTGAGGGAGCCGAATAATGCACCTCGGTTTTGTTTTCCGTGAGGTTGGCCAGGGTCTCCGTCGCAATGTGTCGATGGTCATCTCCATCGTTTTGGTCACCCTGGTTTCCCTCACCTTTGTTGGTACCGCGCTGCTGCTGCAGTTCCAGATCACCCAGATGAAGAACTACTGGTACGACCGCGCGCAGGTTGCGGTTTACCTCTGCACCGACACCTCACCGAGTGCCGCCTGCCCGCAGGGCGAGGCCAGTGCCGATGTAAAGACCGTGGTGGAGCAGAAGCTCAACTCGCCACTGTTGAAGCCATACATCTCCAAGTACTACTTTGAAGACCACCAGCAGGCATACAACAACTTTGAACAGCAGTTCAAGGGCAACTCGGTGGCAAAGTACGTAACGGCTGCCCAGCTCAACGAGACCTTCTGGATCAAGTTGAAGAACCCAAACCAGAGCCCCGTCATCACTCAGAGCTTCTCTGGAATTGCGGGCGTTGAGGAAGTGCGCGACCAGCGCAGCTACCTGGATCAGATCTTCAGCATCCTCAACGTGGCATCCCTCGCGGCTATCTCGGTGGCGGCACTGATGCTGCTTTCGGCAACCCTATTGATTTCCACCACCATTCGCCTAAGCGCACTTTCGCGTCGTCGCGAGTTGAGCATTATGCGTCTGGTTGGTGCCAGCAACTTCTACATCCAGTTGCCATTCATCCTCGAGGGTGTGGTGGCTGCAACCATCGGAAGCGTGCTGGCCAGCGGAGCGGTGCTTGGCATCGTGCAGTTCTTCGTTCAGGGCTATCTGGCAACCGCATTGCCATTCACCAGCTTCGTTGGACTAAATCAGGCGCTAATCATTGTGCCAATCCTGGTTGGTGCCGGTGTCTTGCTGGCCGCCTTTGCATCGGGTGCGGCAATTAGGCGCTACCTCAAGATCTAGCAAGTTTGTTAGAGTGATTGGCTGGCCTACAAAAGTGCCAGTGAATTTATAGTTTTCAATCCAAGGATGTAGTTGTGCCTAGAGAATCGGGTCAGAAGGTTGTTGCCACCAACCGTAAGGCTCGTCACGACTACCACATCGAGGATCGCTACGAGGCTGGTCTAGTTCTTACCGGCACCGAGGTTAAGTCGCTTCGAGCCGGCCGTGCATCGTTGGTTGATGGCTACGCAACCGTTGAAAACGGTGAGGCTTGGCTGGAAAACGTTCACATTCCTGAGTACACCCAGGGCACCTGGAACAACCACCTAACTCGACGTCGTCGTAAGCTGTTGCTAAACCGCCAAGAGATTCACAAGTTGGCGCGCGAGCTAAAGGAGAGCGGCTTTACGCTGATCCCACTGAGCATCTACTTCCTGAACGGCCGAGCCAAGGTTGAGATTGCGCTAGCCAAGGGTAAGAAGGAATACGACAAGCGTCAGACCCTCAAAGAGCAGCAAGACACCCGCGAGGCTGCTCGCGCGATGTCTACCAAGGGCAAAGACTGGTAGCAAAATACTTCTAGGGGATTCATAGCAATCTCCCAGCCTAGATGTCTGGGATGCGAGGTATCCTTGATGTAGTTCGGAACGGTTTGCAACGGTCCGATTGGTAACTAAATATGGGGATGATCGGTTTCGACAGGATTTATTGATATCTGGAGAAGCGTGCCGAGAATGTAGCGTCAACTCGTAAATGTCCGCTGCAAAAGATAAGTGCTGATGCAAATCGCGCTGACTTTGCCCTCGCTGCCTAGTAGCTAGCGAGCCCGAAGTCCGTCTGACCACATTTGATTTCGTTGTGGATCCAGGCGTCATTTAGAAATCTTGCTGAGCAGTTACGCCTTAGGGCTGTTCGGGACTTGAACTCAGGCTGGGCTTGTCGGTTTGGTTGTTTTACGCTGTGACCGGAGCCAAGTAGAACCATAGTGAAACTACGCACGTAGAAGTACACGTATCTAAGTTTTGGACGGGGGTTCAATTCCCCCCATCTCCACCAAATTGATGCAACCATCGAAAGATGGGGGCCTTCGGCCGGCGAAGCGATAGCTTCGCTTCGCTGTTCGGCCTCGCATCTCCACCATGTTTCTCTGCAAAGAGACGCAAGAAAATAGGCCTTCCGATGGGCCTATTTTTGTTTAACCGGGATTTCAGCCGGTCACTGGTTTATGAGCCAGGAAAGGGCTTAGTAGCCCTGATAGCGACCTGGACGGTGGTTCATAGCCAGGCTGAAGTTGAGGATTACCGCGCCCACGGCCGAGTAGAGCACCACCAGCGGGCTGGTGATAGCCAGTGAGGCCAGGATGATGACCGAATCGAAGGCCATCTGCACGTAGCCGGCACGCCAACCCCAACGCTCCTGCGCGATCACGGCAAGAACGGTGATGCCGCCGAGGCTGGATTGGTGTCTAAAGATCACCAGCAGTCCAAGCGCCAACAGCAGGTTGCCAGCAATCGAGGCGAAGACCTGATCCACCGAAATACTGCCAAACTCAGCTGCGATGTATGGCTCGAAGCCAGCAACCAGCAACACGCTAACAGCGCTGCGCAGGGTGAAGTTGAGGCCCTTGGTCATCAGACCAATGGTGAGGAATGGCACGGCCAACGCTAGATAGATGTAGCTGAAGGGAACCGGCACTACGTAGTTGATCAGTAGCGATAGTCCGGTGGTTCCGCCGGTAACGAGGTGAGCACTATCCAGCAGGAACATTCCAAAGGCTGCAACGAAGGTGCCGGTGAGAATCGAGGTCACATCGTTTATAAACGAGTGCTTGGCGCCCTCTGGTGCCGAGCCATTGTTTGATGCCATGTGTTTGCCTCTCTAGTTCCTTGGATACGCTACAGCACCGAGGGGAGGGGGCGGCCTTGCCACACTGGTGTGGTGCAGCCTGATGGGCACGAGGCTCCAACTAGGGCAATATTGAAGCATGTCTGCTTCGTCCCAACTCCCATGGCTTGTTGCCAATGGCAGCGTCATCTTCGAGTCGGTGGGTATCTTGTCCTACGCACTCTCCGGCCTTATCGAAGCCGCCCGCAAGAAGCTAGACCTGGTGGGTATGGTCATGATGGCCGCTGTCACCTCGTTCGGTGGCGGAACCCTGCGCGACATCTTGCTGGACCGCAGGCCATTCTTCTGGGTTGAAAACCTTTACTGGATTTACGTGATCCTTGGCCTTTGCATCGGTGCTCTGCTGTTTATGCGCGCCAGGCACCTTGATTTCACCGAGCGCGCCATGCAGTGGCCGGACGCAATTGGTCTGGGCATCTTCAGCGCCGGTGGTACTCAGATTGCCCTGCAGGCACACATGCCGCCAATCGTGGCTGTGGTCATGGGTGTGCTCACCGCAGTTTTTGGTGGTGTGGCGCGCGACGTTATGGTTGTCGAAATTCCAAAGTTGTTCATCGACCACCAGCCTTACGCGGTCTTGGCCTTTACCGGCTGTTGGATTGTGGTGATCGGAGATTCGCTGCAGTGGCCAGACTTCGTGTCCCTTGGTCTCAGTGCCGTCTTCATCATTGCGCTAAGAATCAGCGCGATTTTGTTTGGTTGGCGTCTTCCGGTCTGGAAGGTTTAGCTCAGCAAAGCTGGTTGGCCAGTTATTTGCAGGGGAGCGCTAGGAGCAGTGCGCTTAGTGGCTCTAGTCGCAGAGCTGAGCAACGCGCTGTGGCGTCACGTTTAGCAATACAGCGATGTCTCGCATGGTGAGGCCCTGCTCGCGAGCGCGACGAACTACGTCGCGGATCTCGTGCGATGCCTGCTCCTGAAGTTTGGCGGCCTGAACCATCTTTTCTTGAGCCGACTGAATGTCGCAGACGATGCCGGGCATAACGGCCTCGATGGTCACCACGATGTCGCAGATTGGCTCGCCCAACTGCTTGTTAGCAAGCTGCTTGATTAGTTCCTCGGCCTTGTCCAGGCGCTTAGTGGTGGCCTTGAAGTTATCGAGCTCGGGGCAGTTGACTACCCACTCGTCATTCTGACGCTCGGCCTGTGCCTTAATCTCCAACGTGCTCACCTCTTCACTAATCTTAACAAACACAATAATCTGTCAAGCCCCACTTGACTTATTTAGTCAAGGGGTGCTTTACTATTCAGTGTAAGCAGAAAAAGGGAAATAGACAATACTTTCTGCGGTTTTTGAAAGGACCAAAATGAACATCGTTGCAATCGTGGCCGCCTGGGCCCTAACCGTATTCCTCAGCCTCGTCTTCTTCAAGGCTGGCCGTTTCAAGTTCACCGCACCAATCGAGACCCTTGCCGCCGCAGGCATGGCCTGGACCAAGCAGATTCCTGCCGGTCTGGTGCGCACCATCGCGCTTCTTGAGATCCTCGGCGTTGCAGGAATCGTCTTAGCGCCAATCGCCTCCGAGTTCCTAGGCTTCGGCTGGGCACAGCCTTGGGGCGTAGCGGCTGCTGCCGGCCTTACCCTCACCATGATCGTTGGCGCAATCATGCACATCGTGCGTGGCGAGTTCAAGTACACCTACAAGATCAACCTGCAGGTTATTGCTGCCGGTCTAGTTCTTACCGTGCTACTTGCCCTCTACGGCGGATCTGTTTTCGCCTAAGCAATAGTTTTATAGCCGGCCCTGCGGGCAACTCTTTCGAGGGTTGCAAGCAGGGATGGTGCCGTTAACAGGGTAAGTACGAGAGTGGTTATCGCTCTTCCGGTATCCCAGGCCAGACCGCCGGTAACCAACTCGAAGGTGAAAAAGCGCTCGAGGTTGCTGGCCAGGGGAGCGCCAGCCGAGTACGAGATGCTGGAGCCATTCCCGGCTAGGAAAGGCCAGTTCCACATAGTCATCAAGGCGCCGTAGGCGTAGGCGCCCACAACTGCCAGCACCGATAGCCATACCAGCTTGAAACCGATGCGTTTTGGATGCGGCAGGTGGCCTGCGGCAAAGCCAAGCAGACCGGCAGCCATCATCTGGAATGGCAGCCACGGGCCCACTCCACCGGTAAGCAGCGCGCTAACCAGCAACGACCCGGCTCCCATCAGATAGCCGAAGCTGGCACCAAAGGTGTAGCCGGCGATGAGGATGAGGAAGAACGCGGTCTCAATGCCTCCGGCGCCGGCACCAAGCATGCGCACCACCGAATTCAGGGCGATTAGAACACCCAGGATGGCGATCTGCCGAGAATCGATGCCGCCGCTGGAAAACTCGGTGAGCATAAGCAGCACCAAGACCGGCATGAGAACCATGAAGGTGGTCTGGGCAAGTGAGGCTTGGGCCGAGCCGTCGTGATTGATCAGGAGTGGCCAACAGAAGATTGCGATGGAGAGAACAGCCACAACGTAAATCAGAAATCGAGCACTAAATCGCATCTGCCACCTCCTGCACAGTGAGGGCGCACTGGGTGATTTGCCATACCTGTGGAGCGTATTCACCAAGGGTGGGCAGGATCTGGGCAGCGGATCCCTGGGCGATTGCGCGACCGCCTTCCAGAACCAGCATGTGGTCGGCTAGGCCGGCAACAAACTCCACATCGTGGCTGGCCAGCAGGATGGTTATTCCGTTTGCGCGCAACTGCTGCAACTGCAGTGCCAGCGCGTGCTTAGCCTGGTAGTCTAGCCCGCGGGTTGGCTCGTCCAGCAGCAAAATCTGTGCACCCTTGGCAAGTTGGATGGCAAGTGCCAATGCCAACTGCTGGCCGGCAGAGAGGTCTCTCGGGTGACGCTTCAGGTCTATAGCACCCACCAGGTCAATGAATAGAGCCTCGGTGGTTCCCGTAGGAGCGTTCGCAAAGTCATCGGAGTCTTCCAGCTCCTGCGCGATTGACGAAAGCAGCAGCAGGTCGCTGGCAGATTGGGGCACAAGCGCCAGATGGTGCAGTCTCTCGGTGGCCTTTAGGTCTGCAGGATCCTGACCATCGGCCAGCGTCACGGTACCGGTGTGAACCGTTTCGCCCAGGATGGCCCATAGAGTGCTGGATTTACCCGAGCCATTTTCGCCAAATAGGGCAGTAATTGTTCCCTTGGCAAGGCTCTGGCTGAGGTTTGAAACGGCAGGAGTGCCGTCGTATTTGACCTCGAGGTCGCGCACAAACAAGGCAACTTGGCCTTCGATATGAGTGTGCTGGCTAGGCGTTGCCAAAGGCAGCCCAGACTGTTCCCAGAGACTCTTCGCCTCCGCGATGCTAAGGGGAAGCGGATTCCAGTTGAGCTGCTTGCCAAGCTCGATCATCGGTGGAACCAGCGGCATCTGGTGGAGGATTTCATCGAATCCTTCAGTGCGCAGAGCCTTCGTGGCCCTGCCCGTTGAGTCCAGGTAGGTGATTGAATCCACCAACTCCAGCACTCGTTCGATTCGGTGTTCAATCATGATCACCGTCACGCCATCAATCGTTGCCAACTCGCGAAGCATGTGCAGCAGTTTGCCGGCTGCGGCTACATCCAGTGCGCTGGTGGGCTCATCCAGCAGCAATACCTTTTGACCGGCTACCAGAGCCGCTGCGATGGCAACCCGCTGTTGCTGTCCACCGCTTAGTGAATCCAGTGGACGCTGCAGCAGGTGGGAGATTTTCATGCGCTCGGCAATTCGGTCAATTCGCTGATGCATCACATCGGTCGCGAATCCCAGCTGTTCCATGCCAAACGCTAGTTCCTCTATCACGAGATCGCTTACGAAAGCACCCTCTGGCTGCTGGT
>Ga0213922_1001146_pt1 | contig 10341 bp, 8 predicted proteins | sample McNCre2917MG_FD_165060 | JGI IMG/M metagenome (GOLD analysis project Ga0213922, IMG submission 165060) | Freshwater microbial communities from McNutts Creek, Athens, Georgia, United States - 29-17 MG | ecosystem: Environmental > Aquatic > Freshwater > Creek | place: USA: Georgia | collected... | reverse complement strand
TGGCCGACATCCCTGGCATTGAGCGCATTCGCTACACCACCAGCCACCCCAACGAATTTACCCAGCGCTTGATCGATGTGTACGACAAGGTGCCGAAATTGGTCAGCCATTTGCACCTGCCCGTGCAGCACGGTTCCGACAAAATTTTGATGGCCATGAAACGCGGCTACACCGCGATGGAATACAAAAGCACCATCCGCAAACTGCGCGCCATCCGCCCTGACATGGCCATGAGCAGCGACTTCATTGTGGGCTTCCCAGGCGAGACCGACGAAGACTTCAACAAGATGATGAAGCTCATTGAAGATGTGAGTTACGACACCAGCTTCAGTTTCATTTTCAGCCCTCGCCCTGGTACACCGGCGGCCAACTTGCACGATGACACACCGCACGAGGTCAAGCTCAAGCGTTTGCATCACTTGCAAGCCACCATCGAGGCCAACGTGAAGCGAATTGGCGACAGCCGTCTCAACACCGTGCAACGCATTTTGGTGGAGCGCCCTGCACGCAAAGACGCCACCGAAATGGCAGGCCGCACCGAATGCAATCGCGTGGTCAATTTCCCAGCCGGCCCCAATGGCATGCGCTTGGTGGGTCAAATGGTGGATGTGCGCATCAACACGGCGCTGTCACATTCTTTGCGCGGCGACTTGGTCTTGCCCGAATAAGCATCAAGCTTTTGGGTGCGCAACATGGCGACGAAAGTCGCCATGTTCAATTCTGGGACGTCCAGCCAGAGACCAGTTGTAAACATAAACTTGTGCACGCAGTGCTTGCGGCCCATCGGCTGAATGCCACAGCACATCGGCCGTTGCGCGCACGTACATGGAGTTTTCGATCGACGCAGGATCCACCTCTTCAAGCGCATCCAAATGTGCCCAATGAGATGCTTCAATGTTGTACAACTCGCCCATCACAGGCCCCAACGGTTGAGACAAGTGACCCGACACCAACATGGCGGGGTACTCACCCAAATCAAACAAAGCGCCCTGGATTGTGGCGGGCCCTAAGCAACATGCACCTTGCATGTGGTGGTGATTGCTGAGGCCAGACAACAAGGTGCCATAGACAAACAGCAATTCGTTTTCAGCAAAGGGCGGCTTGCGCGAAATCATTTTCTTCCTCTGTTTTTTGCGTTAAAGTGAATTCATGAGAGCAGAACAAAACGAGCGCTTCACGCGCATTGGCCAAGGCACACCGTGTGGCGAAATGCTACGCCATTACTGGCACCCTGTGGCCTTGATGGACGAATTTGACCCTCAACTCGATCCTCGCATGGCCATCCGGCCAGTTAAAGCGGTGCGTTTGCTGGGCCAAGACTTGGTTTTGTTCAAAAATAGCCAAGGTCAATTCGGTTTGCTCGACCGCGATTGTCCGCACCGCGGCGCTGACCTGGCTTTCGGTCGAAATGAAGGCGATGGCCTGCGATGCCCCTTTCACGGATGGAAGTTTGACATCACGGGCCAATGTCTCGAAACCCCTGCAGAGCCCAAAGGCAGTGTCTTGTGTACCCGCATCCAACAACGCCATTACCCCGTGCAAGAACGAAGCGGTATTTTGTTTGCATGGATGGGGCCTGAAGGCAGCACAGCGCCTCCTTTGCCCGCCATCGATTGCTTCCAAGCACCCAGCACCCACACCTTCGCCTTCAAAGGTTTGTGGAACTGCAATTGGCTTCAAGCCTTTGAAGTGGGCATCGATCCTGCACATGCCTCTTTTTTGCATCGCTTCTTCAACGACGCGTCCTTGGAAGATACCTACGGCAAACAATTTCGTGGCGCCAGTGCCGGCGACATCGATGGCGAAAAATGGCCCATGACCCGTGTCATGCGCGAGTTCGATCAGCCCGACATTTCTTACACCGAACAACCCTACGGCATGCAACTCACCACACTGCGGCCCATGAACGATCAGCTCACGCATGTCCGCATTACCAACGCATTGTTCCCCAACACCTTTGTGATTCCCTTGTCAGAAACGATGACCATCACTCAAATGCACGTGCCGGTGGACGACACGCGCACCTACTGGTATGCGGTCTTCACGAGTTTTGCCGATCCGGTCAACAAAGACGCCATGCGCAATCAACGACTTGAAGCCGTCAGCTTGCCCGACTACATCCCCAAATCGGGACGCCACAACAACTGGGGCTTCAACCCCGAAGAACAAATGACGCGCACGTTTTTGGGCATGGGCGAAGACGACATCAACGTGCACGACCAATGGGCCTGCGAAAGCATGGGCGCCATTCAAAATCGAACCCGTGAACACTTGGGCACCTCCGACAAAGTGATCATCGCCAATCGCCGCATTTTGGCCAAAGCCATTGACGACGTGGCGGCAGGCCAACTGCCCCCCGGATTCGCCAGACCCGATGTCGCAGCCACCCGATGGGGTCCTGACACCGTTGATGGCATCGCGCCCGCGCAAGATTGGACCACCTGGTCAGCGCAAACCATGCAAGCCAAGCGCGATGGTGCGCCTTGGCATGCAGACACGCTCAGCGCGCCTTGAGTTCACAGACATGCGTGCTTCCACCGCCCAAACTTTCGCTGACAAGTGTGGCATCAACACGCCCGCCCGACAAACCGAAGTCCAACGCATACTGGCCTTGGCTGAGGCCTCAGGTCTAGAGTGGATTCGCTTGGTTTGGTGTGATGTGCACGGCAGTTTGCGTGGCAAAACATGGGTCACCTCCGAGCTGGCCAATGCGTTTGCGCAAGGCATGGGCATGGTCAGCACCTTGATGCTCAAAGACACTTCCGATCGCACCGTGTACAAGGTGTTTGAAGCCGATGTCAAAAACGAATTGCCAGGTTTTGAGGGCGCCAGCAATGTGATGCTGTTGCCCGATCCCAGCACCTTCAAAATTCTGCCCTGGGCCGCAAAAACCGGATGGTTGTTGTGTCAGCCTTGGTTCCCTCATGGACAAGTGGTGCCCTGCGATTCGCGCCGAATTTTGCAAACTGCGCTCCAAGATCTGGCGCAAAAAGGCTGGGGCATGCGATGCGGCCTAGAAGTTGAGTTTCACATTTACAAACTCAAAGACGCCGAGCACGGGAACGATGCCGACCCTGCGCAAGCTGCATGGCCAGGGCCTGCACCCGAGGTCAGCATGATTCATCCAGGCTACAACTTGCTCAATGAGTTGTGGTTTGACCGTGCAGAGCCTGCGCTGCGCATCGTCAAACAAACGGCCCAAGATTTGGGTTTGCCTTTGTTGTCTTTGGAAATTGAACTGGGCCCCAGCCAAGTTGAAGCCGTGTTCAAAGCCACCGATGCCATGACAGCGGCCGACAACATGGTGCTGTTCCGAAGTGCCGTCAAGCAAGCACTGCGTCGAGCAGGCTATCACGCCACCTTCATGTGCCGTCCGCCCTTTGACAACATCATGAGCAGCGGTTGGCATTTGCACCAGTCGCTGTACAACTTGGACACGGGTCAGAACATTTTTGCGCGCACCTCAGCGCAAGAGATTCAAGAGGCGCAAGCCCTGCGGACAGACGATGCACGGCACACCCTCGCCAACATCGGCGCACATTATTTGGCGGGCTTGTTAGCGCATGGCCAGGGCATGACCTCTTTGTGCACCACCACCGTCAATGGCTTTGGTCGTTTCAGGCCCAATGCCTTGGCGCCTCAAAGTATTCTTTGGGGCCGTGACAACCGGGGCGCCATGCTCCGTGTGGTGGGCGGCCCAGGCGATGCTGCCACGCGCATTGAAAACAGAATGGGCGAGCCCGCTGCCAATCCTTATTTGTACATGGCCTCCCAAATTTGGGCGGGCTTGGATGGCATTGAAAACGCCTTGACGGCACCAGCCGCCACAGAGGCGCCTTACGCAGAAAATGCCGTGCGCCTGCCCTTGACCTTAGGTGACGCCTTGGCGCGATTGACGGAAGATGCGGCCTTGTGCACTGGCTTGGGAAAGGACTTTGTGCGCTACTACCAACGCATCAAGCAGTCAGAGCAAACGCGATTCAATGAAGCGGAAGACAAAGTGGCATTTCAGCGGCACGAATATTTCAGCCGCATTTGAAGCAGGAAACGGCGCGATCAGAAAAGTTTGAACCTTGGCTTTTGATCAGCGTTTCATGCCAGGGAAACCGCCTCCACCCATACCGCCAAAGCCGCCCATGCCCTTCATGGCACCCAAGCGTTTCATCATTTTCATCATGCCGCCGCCGGACATTTTTTTCATCATGTCTTGCATCTGCTCAAACTCCTTGAGCAAGCGGTTGACATCTTGCACTTGAACGCCTGCGCCCATGGCAATGCGGCGCTTGCGCGTGGCTTTGATCAGTTCAGGTTTGCTGCGCTCGCGCGGTGTCATGCTGTGAATGATGCCTTGCTTGCGCGCGATGTCTTTTTCAGCTTTTCCCAGATCCATGTTGCCGGCTTTGGCCGCCAACTGCGTGGGCAATTTGTCCATCAAACTGGACAAGCCGCCCATCTGCTTCATTTGCTGAATCTGCGCCAAGAAATCATTCAAATCAAAACCGCTGCCACTCTTGACTTTGGCGGCCAACTTTTGCGCCGCCTCCATGTCCACGCCAGCCGTGACTTGCTCGACCAAGGCCAAAATATCGCCCATGCCCAAGATGCGACCGGCATGGCGCTCGGCATCGAAAACTTCCAGGCCGTCGATTTTTTCGCTGGTACCGGCAAACTTGATGGGCGCACCCGTGATTTGACGCACGGACAAGGCCGCACCGCCGCGTGAGTCGCCGTCCATCTTGGTCAACACAATGCCCGTGAGAGGCAAAGCATCTTTGAAGGCCTTGGCGGTGTTGGCCGCATCCTGTCCTTGCATGGCATCCACCACGAACAAGGTTTCAACAGGATTCAACACCGCATGCAGTTCTCGAATTTCTGCCATGAGGGCTTCATCAATGGCCAAACGTCCTGCGGTGTCCACCAGCAACACATCGAAGAAGTGCTTGCGCGCGTAATCGATGGCGGCACGTGCAATGTCCAAAGGCTTTTGATCTGGCGAGCTGGGGAACCATTCGGCGCCCGCCTGTGCCGTGACGGTTTTCAATTGCTCAATGGCTGCAGGACGGTAAACGTCGCCAGATACGGTCAGCACTTTTTTCTTGCGCTTTTCAATCAGGTGCTTGGCCAGTTTGGCGGTGGTGGTGGTTTTACCTGCACCTTGCAAACCCGCCATCAAAATCACAGCGGGTGGTTGCGCGGCCAAGTTGATGTCGGCCACCCCCTCGCCCATGGTGGCCGCCAACTCGCGGTTCACAATGGCGACCAAGGCTTGACCAGGTTTCAAAGAACCCAGCACCTCTTGCCCAAGGGCTTTTTCTTTCACACGGGCGATGAAATCACGCACCACCGGCAAGGCCACATCGGCCTCCAGCAACGCCATGCGAACCTCGCGCAGCATGTCCGTGACATTGGACTCTGTGATCCGTGCTTGGCCACTGATTTGCTTAACAAGTTGCGAGAGTTTGTCGGTGAGGGCGGAAGCCATAGGAAAAATTTCTCATAAACCGCTAGGTTTTGAAGCGATTGCCAAATTGCAAGGGCTCAAAACGCTAAACTAGGAAGCATGATTTTAGCCAGTCCATCTGATTTGGCGATGTGGTTGACGCTTTTAACTGCCATCGCCTATGCCATTCCCGCCATCACGGCGGCTCGAATGGGCCCCAGCTTGGCACGTCGTTATCTGTGGCTTGCATGGCTCATGCATGGCGCCACCATTGGCATCGGCCTCATGGGTGAAACGCCTCGTTTTGGTTTTGCACCTGCATTGTCCGTCACGGTCTGGTGGGTCCTGACGGCCTACGCTGTCGAAAGCCAATACTTTCCCCAACTCAAAGCACGTTGGGCCATGGCCGCTCTGGGCAGCGCCGCTGTCGCACTGGCTTGGGTGTTTCCTGGCCAAGCACTACAAGTGAGCGCCTCCATTTGGTTACCGATGCACTGGGCCTTGGGCATAGCCTCGTATGGCATGTTTGCTGCAGCTGTGGTTCATGCAGCCCTCATGACCAGTGCTGAAATTGAAATTCGACAAGGCAATGAAAACAAAAGCGGCCTGCCTTTGCTGACGCTTGAGAGGTTGATGTTCCGATTTGTGATGTTGGGCTTTGTGCTGCTCACCCTGACGCTCATTGCGGGCTTTGTATTTGGCGAGCAGCTGTATGGCGCCGCAGGTGTGCATTGGAAATGGGACCACAAAACCGTGTTCTCAATCCTGTCCTGGCTCACCTTTGGTGCTTTGTTGCTTGGCCGACACCAATTTGGCTGGCGCGGCCGACGTGCTGTTCGTGTCCTCTACACGGGCGCCACTTTGCTGTTGTTGGCCTATGCCGGCTCTCGCTTCGTGCTGGAAGTTATTTTGGGACGCAGCCTTTGAAATTTCTGCTTTTACTGCTGACGATTTTGTTTGCGGTTTGGCTGTGGCGCAGAAACCGATTGAATGCCTTGAACGATCGCAAGACAAAGTCGCCAGAAACCCCGTCTTCCCCTGACACCGCCGCCACCTCAGAGCCCAGCCCCATGCAGGCTTGTAGCCACTGCGGTGTGCACATGCCCACGGCCGACATGGTGACTGGGCAACGCGGCATTTACTGTTCACAGGCGCACCGCCAAGCGGCCTCTGACTCCCCGTCCTAAGCATGCGCTTCGATCTTTGGCAAAACGGGTGGTGCGAGGCGGCAGAAAAATGTCCATCGCCCAACCATGGCGCTCGGCCGCCGCAAGCCCAAATCGATTTGATCGTGGTTCACGCCATCAGTTTGCCACCGGGCGAATACGGTACGCAAGCGGTGCATCAGTTGTTCACCAACCAACTCGATTGGGATGCCCATCCTTACTACCAAAGCATCCGCGGCCTCGAAGTGTCTGCGCATTTCTTCATTGAGCGCCAAGGAAAAATATGGCAGTTTGTCAGCTGCGACGATCGCGCTTGGCATGCGGGCGCATCGCATTACCGTGGCCGCAGCAATTGCAATGACGACTCGATTGGCATTGAACTGGAGGGCTTGGAAAGTGACACTTTTGAAGTTGCCCAGTACGAAAGTTTGTCGCAACTTTGCAACGCTCTGAAACAACACTACCCCATCGCGCATCTGGCCGGTCACGAGCACATTGCACCAGGTCGTAAAAAAGATCCTGGACCTGGATTTGATTGGGCGCTGTTGCAAAAAAATGTCGCATGGCCGCCTCAGTACTTTCCCGAATTTTGAAATATTTTTCGAGACCCTGAAAAATATTTTGCATGCGCTCCAGGCCGTTTTTTTGCACCAAGCAAGCGCATGCTTGTCACTTGCCAAAGCAGGGGAATTCTTGAATGCCTGAATTTGCAAGGCTTAGCGCAGGCAAATGCAAGCCAAAGCACGCCAGTCCTCAATGGCCATGCAAATAGGCAGATTTGATGCGCATTGCAGGGCACCGTTTTGATGCCCCAAATCAGCGCTTTGTAACTAGCACAAGTGCTGCCCTCTTTGTCAAGATCTTTGCGCAGCCCCGTAGCAGCCTGTACACTACCCCTAGTGGCTTGAATTCACCCCAGACCCCAGATATAGTGTCTCAACGCCAAAGACACTTTTCGGTGAAAAACCAAAAAACACGCCACTTTGACGACCCAGATTGACTGCTCAACCAAGCGCCTGCAAGGCTGCAGCCAACCAGAATTTAGAACCGACACTGACCACCGAGAACGTTATGCAAATTGAGCAAAATCTGACATCGAATCCCCAAGGCTTCTTGGGTACTGTCGATGCATCCACCGCATCAGCTGCGGCACCCCATGCTTTGGCCAACTACCAAATCATTCGCCGCAATGGCGCTGTGGTGCCTTTCGAGCCGAACAAAATTGCCGTCGCCCTGATGAAAGCCTTTTTGGCAGTTCATGGCACGCAAGGTGCGGCATCTGCCAGCGTGCGCGAAGTGGTGGACGGACTCACCCAAACGGTGGTGCGCGCCCTCATGCGCTCACGTCCTGGTGGCGGTACTTTCCACATCGAAGACGTGCAAGACCAAGTTGAGTTGGGCCTGATGCGCAGCAGCAACCATGAAGTCGCGCGCGCCTATGTGCTCTACCGCGAACGTCGCACACAAGAACGCGCCCAAATCAAAGAAGAAAAAGCCGCGGTCAGCAACGTTCCCACTTTGCATGTTTTGGATGGCGGCCAACGCGTGCCCCTCGACATCAACTACTTGCAAGGCCTCATCGTCAATGCCTGCCAAGGTTTAGGCCAAGACGTTCAGCCCGACCCCATCGTGGCCGAAACCATGCGCAACCTCTACGACGGCGTGCCCATGGAAGAGGTTTACAAGGCGTCCATCCTGGCGTCTCGCACCCTGATCGAAAAAGACCCCGATTACACCTACGTCACCGCCCGTCTGCTCATGCACACCATTGCCAAAGAAGTTTTGGGCAAAGAGGTGCTTTTGAAGGACATGGCCTCGCACTATGTTGACTACTTCCCTGGCTACATCAAAAAGGGCGTAGACAACGGCCTGCTCGATGAAAAACTCCTGCAGTTCGACTTGCGCAAACTGGCCACCGCCCTCAAAGCCGAGCGCGACCTGCAGTTTGACTACCTCGGTTTGCAAACACTCTACGACCGCTACTTCTTGCACGTCCGCAAAACACGCATCGAATTGCCCCAGTCTTTCTTCATGCGCGTGGCCATGGGCCTGGCCCTGAACGAAGCCGACCGCGAAGCCCGCGCCATCGAGTTCTATGAAGTGCTGTCTTCCTTCGACTTCATGTCCAGCACCCCCACGCTGTTCAACAGCGCCGGTTTGCGTTCACAGCTGTCCAGCTGCTACCTGACCACCGTGCCCGACGACCTCGACGGCATTTACGAGTCCATCAAAGAAAACGCTTTGCTGTCTAAATTTGCCGGCGGTTTGGGCAACGACTGGACACGCGTTCGCGCTTTGGGCAGCCACATCAAGGGCACCAACGGCGAATCACAAGGCGTGGTGCCTTTCCTCAAAGTGGTCAACGACACCGCTGTGGCCGTGAACCAAGGCGGCAAGCGCAAGGGCGCGGTCTGTACTTACCTCGAAACATGGCACCTTGACATTGAAGAGTTCCTGGAACTGCGCAAAAACACCGGCGACGACCGTCGCCGTACGCACGACATGAACACCGCCAACTGGATCCCCGACCTGTTCATGCGCCGCGTCATGGAAAAAGGCACTTGGACTTTGTTCTCGCCTTCTGATTGCCCCGACTTGCACGACAAATTTGGCGTTGAGTTCGAAAAAGCCTACGTGGCCTACGAGCAAAAAGCCGCCGCCGGCGAAATCAAGCCCAGCCGCACCATCCAGGCCAACGACCTGTGGCGCAAGATGCTGTCCATGCTGTTTGAAACTGGCCATCCTTGGATCACTTTCAAAGATGCCTGCAACATTCGCTCGCCTCAACAGCATGCTGGTGTGGTTCACTCCTCCAACCTGTGCACCGAGATCACCCTGAACACCAGCGACACCGAAACGGCGGTGTGCAACTTGGGCTCCGTCAACTTGCCACAGCACTTGATGGACGGCCCCAATGGCAAACAAATCGACCACGCCAAACTGCAGCGCACCATCAAAACGGCCATGCGCATGCTCGACAACGTGATCGACATCAACTACTACGCCGTCAAAAAAGCGCGTGACTCCAACATGCGTCACCGCCCTGTGGGCTTGGGCCTCATGGGCTTCCAAGATGCGTTGTACCAACTGCGCGTGCCTTACGCCTCCCAAGAAGCGGTGCAGTTTGCCGACACGTCCATGGAAGCGATCTGCTACTACGCTTACTGGGCCTCCACCGAGTTGGCTGCCGAGCGCGGCAAGTACTCTAGCTACAAAGGTTCTTTGTGGGATCAGGGCATCTTGCCTTTGGACACCCTCAACCTGCTGGAAAAAGCCCGCGGCGGTTATGTGGAAGTCGACCGCAGCAGCACCATGGACTGGGATGCCCTGCGCAAAAAGATTGCCAAAGACGGCATGCGCAATTCCAACTGCGTGGCCATTGCGCCTACCGCCACCATCTCCAACATCATTGGTGTGGACGCTTGTATCGAGCCTTGCTTCGGCAATCTGTCGGTCAAGTCCAACTTGTCTGGCGAATTCACCATCATCAACAGCTACTTGGTGCGCGACTTGAAGCGCCTGGGTCTGTGGGACGATGTCATGGTCATGGACTTGAAGCACTTCGACGGCTCATTGCGCCCCATCGACCGCGTACCACAAGAAATCAAGGCCTTGTACGCCACCGCATTTGAAGTGGAAACCACTTGGATTGTGGAAGCTGCTGCACGTCGCCAAAAATGGATTGACCAAGCACAGTCGCTCAACATTTACATGTCGGGCGCATCTGGCAAAAAG
>Ga0213922_1001144_pt1 | contig 10350 bp, 11 predicted proteins | sample McNCre2917MG_FD_165060 | JGI IMG/M metagenome (GOLD analysis project Ga0213922, IMG submission 165060) | Freshwater microbial communities from McNutts Creek, Athens, Georgia, United States - 29-17 MG | ecosystem: Environmental > Aquatic > Freshwater > Creek | place: USA: Georgia | collected... | reverse complement strand
ATGCCGTCCTGCATCAGCTTCATGTGCTCGTCCATGTGTGCCTGCCGCTCTGCTGGCGTTTTGGCCGCCAGCATCTTTTCGTGCATCGCTTGCATGGCTTTCATGTGCTCGTCCATCTTGGCCATTGCAGCCATCGGCCCCGCACCCGTTGGCTTCGCGGCCGCCTTCATGTTGGCGGACGCAGGCGATGTGCTGCCTGCTGGGTGATGGGCTTTGTGCTCATCGGCAGTTTGCGCCATCACGCCCAGTGAGAGCGAAGCGACACAGATACCGACCAGGGTATGGCGGATTTTTGACGTAGTGATCTCCTTCTTCCGATGAAAAATCGTCGCAGTCAGCATTCGAACCCTCTGACCGCGACGACACAGCACGCCCGAGCAGCGTGTTCTTACTGAGCGGGCTGAATGTCAGTGACAACCATCTTCCCGCCCTCGTTGACGACCATGAACTTGACCTTGTCGCCGGGCTTCACCTTGCCCAGCAGATTCTTGTCTTTTGCGGTAAACACCATGGTCATGCCGGGCATGTCCATGTGCTTGATTTCTCCGTGCTTGATTGTGACTTTGCCAGCCTCAATATCTACTTTCTTGACCTCGCCTTCGGTCATCGATGCAGCAGGCCGCGACATGTCCATCTTGCTGTGATCCATGGTGGTCTGTGCCACGCTGCCGACAGGCAGGCCAATGCCCATGGCCAAGGCGGAAACGGCGGTGATTTTCTGAATAATGTTCATGGTTATCCTCGTGGGTAGGTGTTGAAAACAGTGGTGCTGCCATCGCGCTGAATCAACAGCACCTGATACGCATCGCGCCGGTTGTCGTAAGCAGGCCCATCCATGCCTGGCGACCCAATCGGCATGCCTGGCACTGCCAGTCCCAAGGCTTTGGGTTTTTCTTTGAGTAGGCGTTGGATGTCTGCAGCGGGCACGTGACCCTCAATCACGTAGCCTTGGATCAATGCCGTGTGGCAAGAGCCAAATTTCTGCGGCATACCAAGGCGTGCGCGTGCGGCGTTGTTGCCTTGGTCAATCACAGTGGTCGCAAAACCATTCTTTTCGAGGTGCGCAATCCAGTCTTTGCAGCAGCCGCAGTTGGGATCTTTCCAGACCTGCAAGATTGCCGGTGCGGCGTAGGCGACCATGGTCGAAGGTGCCAGCGCCAGCACTCCGATACCGGCAAGCCAAATGCGTCGGGTGGTACATGCCATTGAGTGCAGTCGTGACATGGGGCGCTCCTTGTTGATTGCTCAAACTATTTTTTGCTGACCTTGACTTGACCCTTCATACCGGCCTCGTAATGACCTGGCATCAGGCAGGCAAAATTCACAGCTCCTGCTTTTGTGAACTGCCAGACGATTTCCCCCTGCTTTCCAGGAGCCAGCGTGACTTTGCTGGGTTCATCGTGTTCCATATCTGGAAACTTGCGCATCTGCTCCAGGTGTTCCAGCAATTCCTGCTGGGTACCCAAACTCAATTCATGTTTGACCTTGCCTTTGTTTTTGACGATGAAGCGCACCGTCTCGCCCTGCTTGACTTGAATATCGGCTGGCGTGTAGCGCATGTTGTCCGTCATCTCGATGGTGACGGTTCGGCTGGCCTTGCTGGCCACGCCGGGTTTTCCAATTGCCGTCTCGTCGCTATCGTGTCCGTGGCCACCAGCATGGGTGCCACCGGCAAACGCGGCACTGGACATAGCCAGCGCGGCGATCAAGGTCAAGGGCCAAAGGGTGCGGGTCATCTGGGTCATTGCAATTTCTCCTGGGTTAAATGAAAGCGGATCAGTGGTTCTCATGGCCACTGCTGGGTTTGCGCACCTTCACTTCCGTTGGGGTGGGCGGTTTCTGGATACGTGGCATGGATTGCCCGCCTTCCGACTTGAAACGAGCAGGTTCGGCGAGCGGCCCGGTGTATTCGTGCGCCACCGTGCCCTCCGGGTGCTTGAACCACCCCGGATTGCTGTAGTCACCAGGCTTTTGGTCACGACGTACCTTAAGTACGCTGAACATGCCGCCCATCTCGACCGATCCGAACGGGCCCTCGCCGGTCATCATGGGCGCGGTGTTGTCAGGAATGGGCATTTCCATCTCGGTCATGTCGGCCATGCCACGCTCGCCCATCACCATGTAGTCAGGAATCAAGGAATTAATCTTCTTGGCGATCCCACGATGATCAACTCCGATGAGCGTGGGCACGTTGTGGCCCATGGCATTCATGGTGTGGTGGCTCTTGTGGCAGTGGAAGGCCCAGTCGCCTTCCTCGTCGGCGAGAAACTCGATCTGCCGCATTTGGCCGACCGCGACATCGGTGGTGACCTCGTACCAGCGGGTGCTCTTGGGAGTTGGCCCGCCATCTGTGCCAGTGACGAGAAACTCGTGCCCGTGCAGGTGGATCGGGTGGTTGGTCATCGTCAGGTTGCCGATACGAATGCGAACCTTGTCGTTCAACCGCACATTTAATGAATCGATGCCGGGGAAGATTCGGCTGTTCCAGCTCCACAGGTTGAAGTCCAGCATCGTCATGATCTTGGGCGTGTAGCTCCCAGGGTCGATGTCGTAGGCGTTGAGCAGAAAACAAAAATCCCGGTTCACTTCATCGATCAACGGGTGCTTGGCTTTGGGGTGAGTGACCCAGAAGCCCATCATGCCCATGGCCATCTGCGTCATTTCATCCGCGTGTGGGTGATACATGAAGGTGCCGGGACGACGTGCGACAAATTCATATACAAAGGTTTTGCCTGGTTGAATGGCGGGTTGATTCAGTCCAGCAACCCCATCCATACCATTGGGCAAGCGTTGTCCATGCCAGTGAATACTGGTGTGCTCAGGGAGCTTGTTTGTCACAAAGATCCGCACGCGGTCGCCCTCGACCACTTCGATGGTGGGGCCAGGGCTTTGCCCGTTGTAGCCCCAAAGGTGGGCCTTGAAGCCGGGGGCCATCTCGCGCACCACCGGTTCGGCCACCAAGTGAAACTCTTTGACGCCGTTGTTCATACGCCAGGGCAAGGTCCAGCCGTTGAGTGTCACCACCGGGTTGTATGAGCGCCCAGTATTGGGCACCAGTGGCGGCATGGTGTCAGGGCTGGTTTGAATGACGGGCTCTGGCAAGGCTGCAAGTGCCACGCGGCTCACAGCACTGGCTGCAACTGCACCACCGGCGATACTGGCCAATCGAAAAAAATCTCTTCTGGATGTCATTGCTTTACTCTCGTGTTCAATGTCCAGCCGCGCCAGCGCTAGGCGCGCTGGTCATCACGGACAGGGAGGTCATAGTGGGGCGGCCGATCAACGATGCCTGCAAGGCTGCGTCCGCCAGCCAGTACTGCTGCTGCGCAGCGATGGCGGCGGTCACGGTGCCGACTTGATCACGAGCATCGGCCATCAGCTCAAAGACACCAATCAGCATGCCGTTGTAACGAAGCTGGTTTTCTTCGGAGATCACACGGCGCACGGGCAGCACTTCATCCCGGTAATGCTTGGCCACATCAAATGATGTGCGATAGGCCGAATAACTCTCGCGCAAGTGCGAGCCCGCCGCGCGCACCGTGGCCTCCAGTTGATTGGCCGCCGCGAGCGTGCGGGCATTCCACGCATCGCGCTGCATGCCGCCCCAGTCGAAAATTGGTAAGCGAACCGCCACCTCGAATCCGCGCGGTTCGGTTCGGGTTCCTGCTGCGTTGTCAAATACCGTATTGCGCCGCGCGGTCAGTTCGATGTCGGTGAAGCTGGTGATGATGTTCAAGCCTTGTGCCTTGCCCGCGCCAGCCAGTGCGCTTTGCGCCAAACGAATGTCCAGACGACCATTCGTCGCCAATGCGCCGACCGTATTTGGTTCGAGCGGCGCTTTGGGCAAATCGGGCAGACGTTCGGGCAGTTGGAGTTGTTGCCCCTGCGCCTCATCAAGCCCCAGCAAACGAATCAGCTCCTCCCGGCTCGCGGTCGCTTGGTGTTGGGCCGTCGCCAGGCGGGTAGCGGCATCGGCATAGAAAGATTGCTCACGGGCACGACTGATGCGGTTGAAGTTGCCTACCGACTGCATGCGCCGCGCGAGTTCGGCACCTGCCTCGGCGCTTTCAAACACCTGTCGCGCGTAGCTCAGGGCCTGCTGAGCCGCCACGGCACGCACCCAGGCTTGGCGTACCTGCGTCACGCGATCCACCACCTCAGCAGAAAGACGCAATTGCGCCTGCTCGATGCGGCGCTCGGCGATGCCCGTGCGGGCAGGCAAGGTCAAGAGATCCAGCAGACCAAACGAGAGCGAGCGCGCCAACTCCAGCTCATCACCAACCACCATGCGCTCAAAACTGAAGATGGGGTTGGCAATGCGGCCGACCTGTGCGGCGTCGGCGGACTCCGCCCAACCTTGCGCCAGCAGGGCTTGCAAGGCGTGGCTGTTGGTCAATGCGAGCTGCACAGCTTCTTTCTGCCCAAGGGGTTTTGCCAGCAATTGGGCAGCGAGCTGTGCGCGTTGCTCACGTTCCTGATTGCTTTGGGCCAAGCTCAATTGCCCGTCAGTGAAGCCGGTGGTCTCGGTATTGACGCGGTTCACGTTCTGCTCAAGGCTGACGCTGGCACAGCCAGACAAAACCCCGATAGCAACCACGGACACCGCCAGCTTGGCGCGATGAGATGAGAGCAAGCGCTTCATTGCTTGCCTCCCTCATGGTGACCGGCATGCGGATTGGCCGCCGGTGGCGTATCGGGCGCTGGCTGTCCAGTTGCGGCTTCCTTGGCGTAGGCGCGCCAGCCGCCAATCCGGCCAACCCGGTCATTGGCCTCACGCCAGGACTGCACCGCCTGATCGGTGTAGCCCTGATAACTCGCCAATGCAGAGGCGTACTGCAACTTGGTCGGCAATGGATTGGCCTGAATTTTTTCCACTGGCGCGGCCAGTGCGGCACCGGTAGCCAGCACGCAGAGCCACGGCAACAGACTTCTGGACAGGGACGAAGGGTTTGGCATCACCGCAGGCTCCTTTCAATTTGTTGAAACATGAGAAGAGTTTGGGCCACCACCCCTGTCAGGAGGGTGACTCCAAGATGACATTTATGTCATCTTGCTGCCATAAAGACAAAATTCTGTCAGACTAACCGGTAGAAATAGATGGAGCAGGCCCGTGAAAATACTGATCGTTGAAGACGAACCGAAAACCGGCGAATACCTGCGTCAAGGCTTGAATGAAGCCGGTTTTGTGGCGGACTTGGCGGCCAATGGCAGCGATGGGCTGCACTTGGCTTTGCATGGCGAATACGACTTGGTGATCCTGGACGTGATGTTGCCGGAGCTGGATGGCTGGCAGGTGCTGGCCTCATTGCGTCGGCGCGGGTTGGACATGCCGGTGCTATTTTTGACCGCACGCGACCAGGTCGAGGATCGCGTCAAGGGTCTTGAACTGGGGGCTGACGACTATCTGGTCAAGCCATTTTCTTTTGCGGAGCTTTTGGCACGGGTGAGAACAATTCTTCGCCGTGGGCGCGGAGGTGGAGTGGATAGCAACACCCTGCGCACGGCGGATTTAGAACTGGATTTGCTGCGACGTCGCGTTACGCGAGGTGGGCGCCGGATAGATCTGACCGCAAAGGAATTCGGTCTCCTCGAATTGCTGATGCGCCGACAAGGTGAGGTATTACCACGCTCCTTGATTGCGTCTCAAGTGTGGGATATGAACTTCGATTCCGACACGAATGTCATCGAAGTGGCAATGCGACGCTTGCGAATCAAAATCGACGATGGGCAAGCGGTCAAATTGATCCAGACAGTACGGGGCATGGGATACGTGCTTGAAGTGCCGCAGGAGCCCTGAGTGTTGCCTCGTCTATCGTTGACCCACCGGCTTACGCTTTTTTTTACCCTGGTGGCCTCCAGCGTGGTGCTGGGTTTGGGCGGGCTATTCATGGCTGCGGCGGATCAACACTTTGTTGACCTTGATCGCGGTGCACTGCAAGACAAGCAACATCTCATTGGCGAAATCATCGCAAGTAGCAGATCCTCCAAAGATTTGGATCGCCGGCTCGACGAATCGCTCAATCATCACCAAGGACTTTTCGTGCGCGTCAGCAGTGGTGATGGGCGAATCCTCTTTCAGACCGAGGGTTATCCTGCGGCTGATCGTCTGCAGTTGCCTCCAGATGTGAATCCTTTAATGGCTTTGATGTGGTGGCGTCGCGGACAGCAGGAATTCCGACATCAGCAATTCCAGGCAGAGGCGCAGTACGCGCCAGGAATTCAACTCACGGTCAGCCTTGCCATGGATACGGCCCACCATCAGCATTTTCTAAATGAGCTTTTGAACGCACTAGGCTTGTATGCGCTAGCAGCAATCGTCGTCAGCGGTTTGCTTGGATGGGCAGCGGTCTATTACGGCCTCGCTCCACTAAGAGCCATTAAGGCGCATGCTGCTGCCGTAACCGCCCAGCGTTTGCAGCCTTGCATGCCGGTTCAGTCTGTGCCAATCGAGATGGCTGATTTGGCGAAGACGCTCAACCAGATGCTAGAGCGGCTCCAGGATGACTTTCAGCGATTGTCTGAGTTCTCTTCCGACTTGGCTCATGAACTTCGGACGCCAATCAGTAACCTGCTCACTCAGACTCAGGTTACTTTGACTTCCAAGCGTGAGAACGAGGTTTACAAGGATGTTCTTGCTTCAAACGCCGAGGAGTTGCAGCGACTGGCTCGCATGGTGTCTGACATGTTGCTGTTGGCTAAAACCGAACGCAGGGTGGACCTACCGCACAAAGAAGACTTCATGGCCGCAGATGAAGTCCAAGCGTTGATCGACTTCTACGAGGCTGTGGCAGACGACAAGAGTATTGCTCTAGCCCTGGAGGGGAACGGCCCGGTGCAGGGCGACCGCCTTATGTTCCGGCGTGCATTGAGCAATCTCATGTCGAATGCGCTACGTTACGCGCCTTCAGGCAGTTGCGTAAAAATCACTGTTGCCAGTCGGATGAACTGCACCGACATCTCAGTTGAGAACAGCGGCGAAGACATTGATCCGCTCTTGATGCCACGATTATTTGACCGCTTCTATCGCGTGGACCAAGCGCGCTCGCATCTCGGGTCAGATGGGGTGGGGTTGGGACTTGCCATCACCAAGGCGATAGTGGAAGCACATGGCGGCAGCGTCTACGCCAGCTCTGCCCGCGGCATCACTCGATTTACCTTGACGTTTCCTCATTGAATGAACCCGCCGGAGTCGTTTGATTGACGTCTTAGTATTCGGAGGTTAGATTGCTTTCTTCGAACCGAGCAAGAAACTTTTTTTCCTGTAGTTGCCAGTCCATGGGGAACGGCTCCAGCAGATCCCTCATGGTCAACCAAGCTGGGTGTGATCCGTCAAGGATTGCCTGAACCACTTTGGGCGACAAGTAGGCCAGCCGCAGGATACGGCTGACGTAGGATGGGTTGATCTTCTCCGCGGCAGCCAGGTCTTCGATGGTGGCGTAGGTCCCGTCATAAAGCAGGCGCTGCCACCTGAACCCGCGTGCAATCACCTTGATCATGGTGTTGTCGATCGTTGCCTCGCGGCGCACCAAACCACGCGATCCATCGGGCAAGACGATGACCGTTTTGCCGCCCCGCGGTCGAAAGGTCATTGGGATGTGGGTCGTCTCCGGCATTTGCGCAGCTTGAGTCATGCAGCCTCCTTGTAGGCCTGTTGCATGACCGTGTCGCGAAGCAGTTTGGTCATGCCGGTGGACTTCCACTTGATGTCGATACCGTCCGTGCGAACCGTGATCCGCTCGATCAGCGCTTTAGCGATGCATGCCTGCTCAGCCGGAAACAAGTTATCCCAAACCTGGTCAATGGACTGGAGTGTCTGGATGGCATCGGCCTCACTGATGTCTGGTCGAGACGAGGTGACTTCCCGGACCGCCTCGGCCAGGATTTCCGGCGCTCTCAAAACGCCGCGCAGTCGCTCGACCACGACCCCTTCAATTTCGCCGGCTGGCACACGCCGGACTTCGCAGGCAGCCGCGACAACAGACATATGCAACTCAACTTTTAACGAATTTCCTGAAACCTAAGCCAGATGCGGCGCACAAGGTTGTTTTCGCAAGTTAGAATGGCTTGTGAAAATCGTAAATTTGGCTCTTTTGTCGGAAAAGTTGTAAAACGCAACTTTTGAGTTTATTACACGGTTTATTACACGTAAGTTCTAAATTTACGTAAGCGTTTGATTTGTAAGGGTTTTTCAACAGCCTGGCTTTCTGTTAATCCGTAGGTCCCTGGTTCGAGCCCAGGTCGAGGAGCCAAAATTAAGAACCCCTTCAGCAGCAATGCTCAAGGGGTTTTTCTATGAGCTAAAAAATCAAGCAACCAATGCTCTCGGTGCAATTTTGGGGTTCCTTTTGAACTTCATATCGGCAGCCCAAAGATCCAAGGCTTCTTGCATGCGAAGCCAGCTCTTTGGTGTACCGCCAACAGCACGCGCAATGCGAATAACCATCTCAGCCGTAACAGACTTTCTTTCGTGCAACAAATCAGAGACAGTTTGACGACTGACGATCAAGCTCGCTGCCCATTTAGTTTGCGTCCAGCTAAGTTCTGGCAACACATCTTCTCACAGAACCGCGCAAGGGTGTGTAGGCAAGCTATTGGGATTTCGCAAAGACCTCATTAGTGAAGGTCCTCCAAGTTAGCATTACGTTTAGATCAAGCTACTGCACCCAATCCATAACGCCCAGTAAGCAGGCGACCGGTTCGAAAGCGTTCAAGCGAGTACGGTAGCAAACTCACATCTGTAGGTAAGCCAAGAGCCTGTTGCGCCAATACCCGTCCAACTGCAGGCGATAGTTTAAAACCGTGACCAGAAAAACCAAAACCAACCACCAAGCCACGAACTTCGAGCACATTTCCCAAGACTGGATTCCAGTCTGGGGTTACGTCATACACACCAGTCCATGAAGAGGCTAAGCCTGCATCAGAAAACGAGGGGAACCGATCGGCAACTTGCTCACCGAGTTGGGCCACATCGTCCATAGATATGTCGCCTTGTAAGTTGTTTGGCTCGCTCAGAGTTTCGCCTGATGTGCCCTCACTGACCAACATTTGACGGCCACCATAACTGCGGCAATACAACATGCCAGTAGAGCCCAAATCTTTGTAGACTGGCATGCCATAGGTATAAGCCTGAGGGCCTTCGAGGGCAATGACTTTGTGTCTTTCGGGTGCCAAGGGTACGTGAATTCCTGTCCATTCAGTCAATTCATTTGCCCAAATATTTTGCGTACTGATGACGACTGGCGCACTATAAACACCGCTTGTTGTCTCTACCCCTGAAACACTTGATTCATGCAATTGCAAACGCGTGACACGCTCTCCTTCTATAATCTTCACACCTAGCCTGCGAGCAGCTCTTGCATAACTGCTAGCTACCAAATAGGCATCGGCAAAACCGGCATTGGGTTCAAAGCCAATTAGAGCTGCATCATCAAAACGGCAGATTGGAAGAATTTCGGCCGCCTCAACTTGCGTCAATTGAATCACTGAAATTCCACGATCTCGTTGCGCCGCTAATGCATCGCGCAATGGAGCAAGTTTGGGGCCATCGGGTGAAGCAATCAGATATCCACAGCGAACCAGTCCCGCACTTGCTTCTTCATCTTGCAGATGCTCTGCAAAGTTATTGAAAACATTCCATGACAGTTGCGCAAGAGCCATATTTTCCACCACGGAATAATGGGTTCGCAAAATGCCGCTAGATTGTGCGGTTGTGCCAGAGCCAATTTGGTCTCGCTCCAAGACCAAGACCCGTTTGACCCCAAGGGTCGCTAAATTGTAGGCAACAGAGGTACCCATCACACCAGCGCCAATGACGATTGCGTCCCATGAACTCAATTCGAACTCCTGACAAGTAGCTGTTTCAACAGAATCGGGGTAAATGACTATTGAGCAAATTTGACAGTGTTGGTATTATAAATTTGCACATAGAGTTGAGGAAAGCACTGATGGTTTGTGTTTGTACATGAATCAATCTTTGTCAATGTAGCGCATTCATTCTAATCACATCACCCATTCAAAAGGAAACCCATGGAACTCAATCGCCGACTTGCCACGATACTGCTTGCTTCAACCGCAATCCTATCTGGCCACGCCATCGCTCAGCAACGCGTCTTCTTTGGTATTGCAACGGGCGGTACAGGTGGAACCTATTACCCTCTCGGTGGCATGTTGGCCCAATTGATTTCTAACAAAGCAACCGTTGATGGCAAAAAAATTACTTCCACAGCAGAGGCCTCTGGCGCCTCGGTGGGCAATGCAAAGTTACTGGGCACCAAAGACATTGAATCGGCATTTGTGGCAGCTGATATTTTGGATGCAGCCTATAACGGCAAGGCTCAGTTTGCCAATGCA
>Ga0213922_1001142_pt1 | contig 10362 bp, 19 predicted proteins | sample McNCre2917MG_FD_165060 | JGI IMG/M metagenome (GOLD analysis project Ga0213922, IMG submission 165060) | Freshwater microbial communities from McNutts Creek, Athens, Georgia, United States - 29-17 MG | ecosystem: Environmental > Aquatic > Freshwater > Creek | place: USA: Georgia | collected... | reverse complement strand
TCAATGCAGCCTCTACTAGCTTGGGGCTTTGCGGCGTGGTCTTGAACGCTGCCCACAAGTATTCTCGTTTCGCACTCATACGTTCTCCTTTGTTACTCGTCCTGTTACAACGTCGTTTTGCAGCAGTGCTGCTTCCCAGTGCACTTCCATGTTGGTGATGTTGGCGACGTACTTGCAGCGTGAGCCATCTTTTTTGCGCACCACCACAAGTACCTGCTCATCAGCCTCGGTTTCATCAAGCGCACAAGCAAGCGCAGCAGTTGCACTCCACCTTGCATCAAAGGGCTCAATGCGGCTCATGCGTTGCGCTCCTTTAATTTGGCCTGCACTTGCAGCATCATGAGTTCGGGTCTGAATTGCCAGCGGTCATCGCACAGAATCTCAGCGAACTCTTCGCGGGTGAGGTCAACCCATTCACGCTTGGGCTGTGCGTGTTGCGCAATCAGTTCGGCCTGCCAGTCGGCAATCTCGGGGCATAGGTCTTGAATCCATTCCTTCATGTGTCCTCCTTGACCCATACCGTGTAACGGTACTTGTAGATTGGTAGTAAGCCAAAAAGCCAGCGGCCAACTTCAACGCGCTCTACTTGTCGGTGCCACACTTCGGGCGTGTATCGGTCAGGCTTGTTGATGACGCGGGTAAATTCATCTTCGTAGTTATTCATGTGTTTTTCTCCTTGAGTTGAGTCATTGCAAAAACAACCCCAGCACGCCATGCGTGTGCAGTCTGTAGAGCATAGTCGGAGCGCAGCAGGCCTTGGTCGATCTCATCATCCGTCAGCCCAACCCATTCACGCTGTGGTTGTGGGGTGATGGCCTTTAAACGATGTGCAGAACATGGCTTATCGCAAAGAGATTGGCATGGTTCGTTTCCGAAAGGGCAGTAATCTGGCCTCATTAGTCTCTCCCTGTTTGATCCATCATTACTGTGCGTGCCAGTGCCTCGCAAGTCTGGCAAGGTTGCGGTGCTTCATACAAAGGTTTTCCGGATGTCCCGTCGATCTGTTCCCATTTGTCATAGTCATTGATTGTGAAATACCCAATAGGCTCCTGCTTCTCTGCTTGCTCTATGGCTTGGCGTAGGGAGTTAGTCAGCGTGGTCACTGGAATTCCACTGGCTTCCCCTTTGGCAAACTTCTCCAACGCCTCAAGCGCCATCTTCATTGCGGTGATGCTCATGGCTTATCCCCCGTTAAGGTCAGGCAAGCGTCCACCAGATGCGGGGGTGTAGGTTTGCCGTCCCTGTACCTGTTCAGAATCTTGTTGGCTTCTAATCTGTTCAGCAAGAAGGTACTCTGTAAACCGCTTAAGCTCGTCATACTTGTATCTGTACTTGGCTTCACCTGTTTCACGGTAGGCGATACGTAGCTCATCTAGTCTCTCCTCTATGTAGTTTTTCATGGCTGTTCTTCCTTAGTTAATTTTTTAACCTTACGCGCATAGAAACAGAACCCGAAGGCTCTGCCTGTGGGTAAGTTATCCCCAGTGTTATCCACTGGGAACAGATGCTCTCGTTTATCTAGGTTAACAATCACTGGGGTACTACCTTGCTGACTGCTCCCGTTTTCTCTAGCCCGAGAGATGCTCACTCAGGGACTACAAGCAGGACTCACCACGTTTATCTCACTTGGTCGCATCCACCGCATGAAGGGCTGGGTTATAGCCCCGTTCATGCTGACGTAACAGACAACAAAAAAGCCGCTTACAACTGCATTTGGGTAGCACCCTCCAAGAATCCTCAGAGGCCAAACGCATGTGTAAACGGCTTTCAACTGTTGTGTGCTACGACAACGAGAGGGACTTTACCAAACCCTTTTGGGGCTTGTCAACCCCCTTCTAACGAATCTCACCAAGCAGTAAGCCTAGCAAGAACCCAAACCCGAACATGGCACAACTAAACACCATCCAATCACTACGCACCTTACGCGCGTACAGATGGATAGCTACGTATTGGTCGGGGTAATCCTGAGGGAAGGCTTCTTCAAGACTACGGGGGAAGCGTTTGGTTGTCTCGTTGATTTGCATGTTCTACCTCACTTGCAAACATACTCGGGGGTTGTCAGCATCACGCTGGCGTTAGCAGCATGGTATGCACGGATGTAGGCTAGGGTAGTCATCCCTTCGTGATACTTAGGGAAAGCCCTAGTTTCTGCTTGCTGTCTTGTTTTCCCGATAGCCGGTGCTTTACGTGGCTTGCTGGGTTTACGTGGCTTGTTGATTGTGATGACATAGCTCATGGTCACTGACTCCTAGTTATGATGCAATAGCGCACCCAGTAGCTCACCTTATGAGCTACTAGTTAAGCTATCAAGCAGCTACAGGCATCGCTGTAGCGTCAAGCCCGTTGATGTAATCCGCTGCTTTTTGAGCAAGGGCAGCGGCCTTAAAGATAGCCCGGGAATCATCCCGGCATGCTTTCAACCAGTGCCCGATATACCCGGCGTGACGTAGCTCACCCTTGATGCCGTAATCCTCACAGAGGAAAGCAGCGCCCATTTCAGCGACTAGCTCCTCGAAGGCATATTGTGGGTCAGCAAAGCGTTTACCCTTTGTTCTGTCAAGCCGGTGTTCAGCGCCTGACCAATGCGTTAGCTCATGGAAAGCAGTCGCATAGTAGCTGCTTTCACAATCGAAACTTGCTTTGTGTGGTAATTGGATGCGGTCTTGACTAGGTGAGTAAAAAGCAGCGTCCCCGCCGTGAGAGATAGCGGCCCCCGTCTTGATGATGCGCTGCTCTGCTTGCTCTACAGCGTTGAAGGGTTTGGAATCTACAGCGGCCGGTGTTATCTCGATGCCGTCTACTTGCGAAGCGTTAAACACCCAGTAGGCTTTAAGCACTGCATAGCTCTCAGTCTCGCCTGTAGCCTTGTCTTGCTTTGTCACAGGCGAGTAAAACACTATCTTTGTGCCCTTCTCACCCTTGCGTACATTCGCGCCCAGTGATTCCCACTGTTTGTAAGATGCCCACACCGGCACATCAAAACCATGTGCCATGGTTGACAGACCTAAGATAAGCCGGTTAATGCCTTGATAAGGTTTCTGAGAGATGACGTTTTTGTCAGCACTGCTATCAGCTTTCCACGGCTTGACCCACGGCGCAGCGCCTTGTTCTAGCTGGGTGATGATGGATTGTGTAATCTCATCGTAGAGAGTATTTGACATAGCTACTAGCTCCTGATTTAGTTCACAGCGACATGTGCTGTATGTATGATTATACGTGTATCACGATACAGCGCAACATCTTTTTTCTTATCGTTTACCCTACCCTGATAGTCTCTATACAGTTTAGTTTATAGAGCATAAACATACTATATAGATTAAAACCTAGAACGTCAATCTATGTCTAGGGTGTGTGTGTAGTCTATGCTGTGGGTACTGTCACAGCTAGAAGGGTTGAGTGTATGCCCCCATCCGTCCCCCGGGGTAACACAAAATGGGTTAGACCTTTTCCCGCGTGTCATCACTGCTCAGACGCACGCATATGCTCAGGGATGGGTCTGGTCATCATTCAAGCTAAGCACGACACGACACACGCACAGAGGGCAGGTGAGATGGGTTCTGAAAGCTGTAGGGTGTGCCCCCCACTTTGCGCCCACCCCAAAAAAATTTACGTGTTTTGCTATACTTGCCTCACACGCATGGAGATTGGCAAGCCGCGAGACGTGGCGGCGACCAACAGGCACATCGCCTGAGTTCAGTCTCCAGCCGTGTTTCAGCAGTTGCCTAACGAGGAACTTTAGCCAGCCTACTTGTGCTGGCTTTTTTTTAGCTGTACTATGTGGTTATTGATAGAGAGGTAGATATGTCTATTACGGAGATTGGGATAGAGAAGGGTATAGATGTGCCACGGGCTAGGGTGGTGTTTGCGTACCCGTATGAAGACATGGATGTGGGTGACTCTTTCACTGTGCCGGTAGATGCAAGGCAGAAGGTTCTTAATGCCAACTACAGGGCTTTTAAGAGGCTTGGCTGGCGTTTTATTGCGAGGACAGAGGGTAATGTCATCCGAATATGGAGAACGTCTTAGGAGGGCGTATGGAATCGGAACTACTTTGGTTGGATGAAGACGAGTTGAGAGTTGTTTGCTTGACCTTATCTGAACTACTGGTTCGTTCCGAAATGAACCGTGTACATGACATCAACAAGGCTTTGCAATATGGATACAGAGAAGGATACGCAGATGCAGCTTTACGAGTCCCGTTTGCGTCTGAAGAGAGAGATGCAACGTGCGCTCTCCTGCATTAGCCCGAAGGTCAAGAGGATGCTGGCTGCTGAGTGGGAAGACAAGTACTCGCCTATCTTTTACCGGGAGCTGCTGAACTGTGCCCGTAACAAGGAAGTCGCCCGAGCCATTGCCGACTGGAATGTTGAAGGCATGAAATGAATTTTGACCTGAAGAAGTTTTACAAGTTCTGTTCCGAACTCAAGATTGAGACAAAGGAAGAGGGTTTGAAGAAGATGGGTCGTCTGCTGGGCACTCAGACTTATGTGATGGGTGAGATTGCGAAAGGCTTGGAAGAAGATGTGCATCACTACGTCATCCTCAAAGGCCGTCAGTTGGGTATCACAACGATTAGCCTTGCTCTCGACCTCTACTGGCAGTTTACTCACCCCGGATGGCAGGGAACTCTGGTGGCAGATACAGAGGAAAACCGGGATATGTTCAGGTCAACGCTTGCGATGTACATGGAGGGCTTACCCAAAGAGTACAAGATTCCGCTGGTGGCCCACAACAGGAACCAGATGGTTCTCAAAAACAGAAGCCGATTGTTCTATCAGATTGCTGGAAACAAGTCTCGTCTGGGGCAAGGTAAAGCTATCACTTACCTGCACAGCACTGAAACCGCCTCCTACGGCAACGAAGAAGGTATCGCCTCCCTGATTGCTTCTCTTGCTGAAAAGAATCCTGAACGCCTCTACATGTTTGAAAGCACGGCACAGGGTTTCAACATCTTTCACGACATGTACAAGACCGCCAAGTCTGCAAAGACACAGCGAGCTATCTTCTGCGGCTGGTGGCGTAACGAGTACTACACCGTGGATGCTGAGAGCAACATCTACAAGGTGTATTGGGATGGCAAACTGACCGGGGAAGAGAAGGAGTGGGTCAAGGATATTAAAAAGCTGTACGGCGTGGAGATTAACTCTCGCCAGATGGCTTGGTGGCGCTGGAAAATGCACGAGGGCATCAAGGACGAGAGCCTGATGTATCAGGAGTTCCCGCCTACTGAAGACTATGCCTTTGTGATGACCGGCACGAGCTTCTTCTCCAACACCCGTTGCACGGACGCTGCAAAGCTGGCTAAGAAGACAGACTACCAGTGCTACCGCTATGTGTTTGGTCAGATGTTCCAAGACACAGAAGTTATCCCCTCTACAGAACGCTTGTGTACCCTCAAGGTGTGGGAAGAGCCTGTAGACACGGCTTACTACGTCATCGGTGCTGACCCTGCTTACGGCAGCTCTGATTGGGCTGACCGCTTCTCTATCAACGTGTACCGTGTGTACGCAGATGGTCTAGAGCAGGTGGCAGAGTTTGCAACCTCTGAAATGAACACGTATCAGTTTGCGTGGGTCATCGCACACATTGCTGGCGCTTACAAGAACTCTACGCTGAACTTGGAAGTGAACGGCCCGGGTCAGGCGGTCATCAACGAGATACGCAACCTCAAACGCCAAGCCTCTGCTATCGGCGGGGCGTTAGGCGCAGGTTTGATGGATGTGCTGGGTTCTATGCAGAACTACATCTGGCGGCGTAATGACACGCTGGGCGGCTTGTCTAACAGCATCGGCTACTTGACTACCAGCTCATCTAAAGAGCGCATGTTGAATTACATGAAAGACTTTTTCGAGCGGGACATGATGACCATCCGCAGCATGGAAACGCTGGAAGAGATGAAGGGCATCGTGCGTGACGGTAGCTTTATTGGCGCACCCGGCAGGGGTAAGGATGACCGTGTGATTAGCAGCGCCCTTGCTGTCGTTGCTTTTGCAGAGCAAGTCCAGCCCCGCCTGATTGCACAACGCTTGACCCGAGAAATTAGCAAGAAGCAAGAAGAATTCACCCCCGAGCAAATCTCTGTTGGCAGAAATGTCAGCGACTACTTAAAAAGGATAGGAATGTATGGAGCTTAATAAATTCAACGAGTACACCCGACTCGCACAAACAACCGTGTACTCAGAGCCTGAGGAAAATAACTTCCACACCAAGCTCATTCCCGAGATGGTGAAGCACTTTTTCACCCCTCTTGAGTTGCCTGTATCGTCTTACATCCTCGACATCGGTTGCGGTCAGGGTACGTTTTTGGACTTGATGCGGGATGCTGACTACACCAACACCATCGGCGTGACTCTGAGTACGGATGATGCCGCTGCTTGCGGGGTTAAAAATCACACAGTCTTGAGTTGCGACATGACTGACCTAGATGTTCCTGCCAACATGGTGGACTTCATCTGGTGCAGACAGGCTATTGAACATTCGCCTTACCCCTTGTTTACCTTGTACGAGTTCAATCGTGTCCTGAAAACAGGCGGCAAGGTGTACATTGAAGTACCAGCCCCGGATTGCGCCCGTCATCACGAGTTCAACAAGAACCACTACAGCGTCCTTGGCGAGAAAATGTGGGGCGCACTTTTTGAAAGAACAGGCTTCAAGGTCTTGCAAGCCAGTCATTTTGACTTTGAACTGTCTCACGAAGGCAAACCTATCCCTGAACGCTACCTTTGTTTTGTTCTTGAGAAACATGACTCCGTTACCAAAGTCTGAACTGAAGCGGCAAATCAAGAAATTCCTTGCTGACCCCGGCAGAGGCATCTCACAAGCCCTGTTTGCTGAACTTGCAGGGATGAGCAAGGTTCACTTGCTAGATGTTTTCATGTACGAGAAGGAACCTTTGACTGAAAACGTCCAACGCAGGGTTAACAAAGCCTACATGCAGTGGAAAGCAGGGAATGTGCGGGTGATGCAAAGGAAAGATAACTCCCGCTATGTGGACTACAGGAAAGAATCTAAGCCGGTGTATGTCCAAGGATTGGGGCTAAAAGTCACATCTGAGGGCATCAAAGTCCGTGTTGGCATGGTCAACCGACACGACTACAGTGAAATTGACCTAGACGAAGCACTGAGAGGGTAATCATGGCTGTTTTACACGACTATTTCTGCGATAACCACGGTTTGTTTGAGGCATGGGAGCCAAAATGCCCCATGAAGCTCTGCAAAGGGGAAATATCGAAGGTTTTTCTCAAACCAGTGGGCATGAAGTCCGATAAAACCAAACATACAGACAAAACGCTGGATGGATTGGCAAAAGACTTCGATATGACGGACATCAAGACCACCAGAGAGGGTGAACACCAGACTGGCTACCTCAAACGCAACAATGAGCTGACTGACAAGCAGTTTGCAGAGGCTACAGACGCGATGAACGCCCAAAATCAGCAAGCACAGCGGGAAACACGACCCGGTGACAGCGTTATCTGGGGCGGTGGCGGTAATATCAACATGAAATCCGTCATGGGTGGACAATTCAAATCCGTGATGGGAGAATCTGTCGGCATAAACCCCAAAGCTGCTGGCAATTTAGCTGGCCCTAAAGCCGCCAGCTACATGTCTGACCCGGACAATTTACAGGTGAGCAAACCATGAGAATACCTACCGACTCTGTAGACCGCGAAGAGTTTTATTTAGACCTAATTCGCAAGTGCAACGTCAGCCAAGAAACTCGTAAGGTTGACTACGGCTCTCTACGGAGTTGGTATTTGTTTGGTAACGGGCCTGATGAAAGTCCAGCCCTTTACAACAAAATCTTTCCTCACATTGACCAGCTCACATCGTTCCTGTACTCAGCAGAAACGACCAAGTTCAGCATCAACTTAGGCGCGGCTGTTCACAACGAAGAACACAAAAAAGTTCCAGCACTAACTCGTGCCCTCAACGATAAGTGGCTCGACTCCAATGCTGACCAAGTGTTCTCGCTGGCAACAACTTGGGCGTTGGTCTACAACTGCGGCTTCATCAAGTTGGTAGTCAAGAACGGCAACGTGCATCCTTACTACGTAGAACCCGCATGTATCGGTGTGCTGCGTGAAGACACGCCTTATGTTGACCGGCAAGAAGCCATCACACACAAGTACTACATCACCAAGTCTGAGTTGTACGCGCAACTCTACAGCCACAAAAACCGTGACAGCATTGTGAGCCGTTTGGTGTCCATGCCTCACGAGCGCACAGAAGTGGCTAACGGTATTGAGCGCATCATCTTGTCGCAGTCAAACCCGACCATGTACGGTAACGTCAACCTCGACTTGGCTGGCATGAACCGCTACAAAGCGGAAGTGGCAGAAGACACGGTTGAGATGACTGAGCTGTACGTCTGGAATGACGACACAAAAGACTATCAGGTGGTCACGATTGCCGAACCTAACATTGTCATCTATGACCGCCCGAACGAGAGCATGTTCCTCAAGGGTGAGCTGCCTCTGATTCCGATTACACCTAACCCACTGTACGACTACTTCTGGGGTGGCTCTGAAGTTCAGCGTTTGGTGTTTTTGCAACAGTTGCGGAACAAGCGCATGACCGAGATTCTTGACTTGTTGAGCAAGCAAGTTTCTCCACCCACTGCGCTCATCGGCTTTACCGGCATCCTTGACGAAAAGAACTTTGCTCTCAACCGTGCAGGTGGTTTGTTGGCTACTGACATGCCTAATGCCAAAGTTGAAAAGCTCGCACCACAAATCCCGCCAGACTTGTTCAGAGAGATTGGTGAGATTGATGCGATGTTTGAAGAAGCATCTGGCATCGTGTCTGTGCTGCAAGGCCGTGGTGAATCAGGTGTGCGTTCATCTGGTCACGCATCACAGCTTGCTCGTCTTGGCTCTAGCCGTGCGAAGAAACGTGCGCTGGTGATTGAGGACAGCTTGGAAAAAGTTGCAACCTTGTATCTCAAACTGATGCAGGTGTACGACAACACACACTTCACAGACGTAGACGGACACAAGTTCATTGCTGAACAGTTCACCCGTGACTTTGTGGTGAAGGTGGATGCACATAGCAACTCGCCTATCTTCATGGAAGACCAGCGACAACTTGCTTTTAACTTGTTCAATGCTGGCGCAATTGACAAAGAATCACTGCTTGACTTGCTTGAGCCGCCAATGAAACAATTGCTCAAAGACCGTCTTGTTAAGATGGAAGAAAAGCAAGCTGAAGCAAAAGCCCAACAAGCCCAGCAGCAGCAACCAAAACCTGAGGGTAAACCCGAACTGAAAAAGGTGGGATGATGGCAGAAGCTAAACAAGTCGCAGCGAAAGCAGACCAGCCCCGAGTTACTACAGGTGATTTAACTCGTCAGGCAAAAATGCCTAGCTTGACATACCGGCAAATAGGGATTAAAACCTCAAACAATCGCGGTCAGAGAGAATCTAGCCGCAAATAGTTTCCTCGAAAGGGAAAAGGGGTGTGGCTTCCTTCCCCTAACCAAAAGGTCGCCGCCTCTAACTGGAGAAGACCATGCGTAAAGCTCGCAAAGGCCGTAAGTCTCGCAAGTAATCAAGGGAAACCTTGATTGCGTGAGCAGCACATCATTGGTAGTTGGATGAAAACTAACTGCCACCTATTGACATGTGGTTTGTTATCATCTACAAACCGCAGTAAGGAGAATATATGGGCGTACCGGCAGATAAACTGATGGAATTGATGCGTAATCCCCGTTCAGCAGGGATGGGCGCAGCTCCCCCAGCTTCTCCATCTCCTTTTGCCCCTCCTGCTATGGGTGGTGAGGTTGAAACTCCCCCGATGGCATCCCCCATGTCCACCCCTGAACCCAAAATGGGCAGCAAAGAAGCCGCCATGATTAACTTGGGTATGGCTATGGACTTGCTGGAGCAATCTCTTCCTGCTCTTGGCTCTGAAACCGAAGAAGGCCAGAAGGCTTTGAACGCTATCCGTGTTCTCAACGGTATTCTTGGTCAGCGCAAGAACAAAACCAATGAACTGCAACAAACTGAGATTCTTCAGTTGCTGCAAACTCTTCCTCAAGCAGGTGGCGCATCGCCTGAGGGTAGGGCTATTGCTCAAGCGCCGATTCCCGGTATGCCGCCTGCTGGTGGCGCACCAACTCCTCCCCCTATGTAAGGAAATATCATGGACTTGTTCAAGCCCCGTGGCGCAGCCGCCCCCCGCCGTCCTACTGACAACAACCAGCAGCACGGTGTTATCACTAACACTCCCCGTTTCTCGCAGCTTGGTGGCCTGAGTGCCCCCAACAAAGTCGGCAAGACCGGCATGGCTGTGCAGAAACCCGGTGACGGTAAAAAAGTTATCTAAATTAGATAAGAGGGTAATACTATGTCACTAGAAAAC
>Ga0213922_1001141_pt1 | contig 10368 bp, 14 predicted proteins | sample McNCre2917MG_FD_165060 | JGI IMG/M metagenome (GOLD analysis project Ga0213922, IMG submission 165060) | Freshwater microbial communities from McNutts Creek, Athens, Georgia, United States - 29-17 MG | ecosystem: Environmental > Aquatic > Freshwater > Creek | place: USA: Georgia | collected... | reverse complement strand
TTCTGCACAAGAAATTTTACAATCTAATCTGGGACTAAGTTATCCTATTGATGATGGCTATGTGTTACCTAATTCAATTGGTGATATTTATGCTAATGGAAAACAAAATGATGTTGCATTAATTTTAGGTTGGAACTTAGATGATAAAGTAACTGGACCTCCTGTTAATGCAGTAGCATACAAAGAGCAGTTATTAAAACAATATGGAAATAATGCAGCAAAGATTTTGCAACAGTATCCTGCTACCAATGATTCTATTGCAGCAATCTCTCAAGGAAATTTAAGTAGAGACGGATTTTTTGGTGTTCAAGGATACGCGTGGGCGAATGTGCAACTGAAAAAAGGTAAGTCTAAAGTTTTTGTATATAATTTTAATAGAAAGCTTCCATATTATTCTGAAGCTACCAATTTTGGCGCTTTTCATACTGCAGAAGTACCTTATGTGTTTAATAATTTAAAAACAGTGAATAGACCTTTTGAGGATGCCGATATTCAATTAGCAGATCAAATGTCTAATTACTGGGTTAATTTTATAAAAACGGGTAATCCCAATGGAGCTAAATCTATTAACTGGCCTGTCTATACTTCAGAGAAAGACCAAGTATTAATACTAGATAAGCAAATAAGCGCCCAATCAATGCCTTTTAAAGAAGGGTTAAGAATTTTATCTACGGTTTATTAAAAACTGGGTTAAAAAAGGATGGATTTGGCAATTTTTACTACATTTGAGAAATGATTAAAAATCATAATATGAAAAAAGGTATAATTTCTTTCTTGCTATCATCGGTTATTTTGATGGCATGTAGCAAATCAGGAGATAGTCCAGCACCTTCGCCAGCTCCTCCTGCACCAACTCCTGAAGCAACCATTGTATTTACTATTGATCCAGATCCAGGAACAGCTATTTATGGATCATTAGGTGCTTCTCAAGCAATGACCTTGACTGTTTCATCTACCATCCCATCTGCGGGGGTAACTATAGATGTAAAAACAACAAAAGATAGCGATGGCTCAACTGTTTCTTCAAGCAGTGTTTCAAGCACTACTTCAAAAAATAATATTACAATAGATAATTTAACTGCTGGTGTTTTATGTACAACAACAATCACTGTTACTTCTAAATCAACTGCAAGTAATAATGCATCTAAATCTTTTAAGATTGCTAGAAAGTAATAGCTAATTGAATTATAAAAAATGCCACTCCATGGAGTGGCATTTTTGTTTAGTATCTTTTAAGTAGATCAATCAACTTCCTCTTGAACCACCCGTTTTGATAGGTTTCTTATTAGCGCCAGTTGACTTCGTACTAGCTTTAGCTATGAATTTAGAGCTCCCGCCTTGTACATTTGCTTTTGTGTTATTAGCAGCATTTTTGGCTGCTTTCTTTTCGTTGATATGAAATCCCATAATGGTTATATTTGAGGTATAAATATAATTAATAATCATCATGCTACAATCAAGTACTATACAGTTTTTAAAATCCCTTAAGAAAAATAACAATAGGGAGTGGTTTGAGAAAAACAGAAAACAATACGAACTAGCTAAAACAGATTATTTAAATTTTGTAACTAATGTACTATATGAGATTCAGCTATTTGATCAAAGTTTGGCCGAATTAGAACCCAAAAAATGTGTTTTTAGATTAAATAGGGATGTAAGATTTAGTAAGAATAAAGATCCTTATAAAACCAATTTTGGAGCAAGCTTTAGTAAAGGCGCAAAAAAAATTCAAACAGCAGGGTATTATTTTCATTTAGAACCAGGAGAAAACTTTGTAGGGGGTGGTTTATGGATGCCTATGGCACCTGATTTAAATAAAGTACGACAAGAGATAGATTATTGTTTTAAAGAATTTGCAAGCATTTTAAAAAAGCCAGCTTTTAAAACTACTTATGGAGATATGGATAACTCTATGAAATTAGTTCGACCTCCAAAAGGTTTTGAAATAGATAATCCAGCATTAGAATATTTAAAACTAAAAAGTTTTGTAGTTACAAGGGTAGTGAAAGATGCAGAATTAACAGACAAGCATTTAATCAAGAATGTAGTAAAGGATTTTAAAACAATTGCCCCATTAGTTCATTTCTTGAATAGGGCAATTGAGTAATATACTTATCTAATTTTTCCTACTAAAACATTCCAAGGTCCTCCGTTGTATACTTCTACACCAGCACTTTTCAAAATACTCTTTGCCATTCCACTTCTAGCGCCACTCTTACAAACAGTAATAATGGGTTTATTCATATTTTTTATAGCCTTTACTTCTCTTTGAATCTTATATAATGGAATATTTTTTGAACCCTGAATATGACCCTGATCAAATTCTTGAGGTGTTCTAACATCTATGATAATAGCACCATTTTCTTTTAATGCTTTAAAATCAGTACCTGGTCCGAATAATTTTTTTAAAAAACTAAACATATTAATTATTGTTTAAAATATTATTTAATGTAAAAATACCGCCTCCATTATAGGCTTCGTTAATGCCATTTTGCTGTAAAATACTTGTTGCAACGCCACTTCTGCCACCGCTTAAACAATAAACTACAATTGGTTTTGGCATATTGGCTATTTCTTTAATTTTTGTTTCAACTGTGTCTAAGGGAATATTAATGGCACCTTCAATATGCTCTCCTTCAAATTCCATAACACTTCTAACGTCTAATAAGGTACCTTTTTTTGCCTTAATTTGATCAATGATGTTTTGCATAGTTTTATTTTTTCAAATGCAAAAATTGATAAAAACATAGAAATATAGCGTGACATTTATCACACTACTTATTTTTTATCCAATCAAAGGAGTTTCTACTTAAAGTAATCCAACCATTGTTTTCCATCTTTTTTAATAATCTACTAATTACTTCTCTAGAAGTATTTAAATCGTTGGCAATTTCTTGATGTGTTAATTTTACCGTTTTCCCTGCTTTTTCAACTTGCCTTTTAATATAAAATTCAAGTCGCTCATCCATATTTTTAAAAGCTATTTCATTTATTGTGTTAAGCAATTCCTCATATCTGCTTCTATATGTACGTATAACAAAATAGTGCCAGCTTTTATATTGCTGTAACCATTTATCCATACATTCCAGTGGGATGGCCAAATAGCTTATGTCGGTGACAGCTTTGGCTAAAACCTGACTTTGCTCTAAGTGATAATTACAAACTAAGGTTACTGCGCAAGCTTCACCTGGATTTAAATGGTACATGAAAAATTCAGATCCTTCTTCGTCTTCTTGATAGAGCTTTATGGTGCCTTCAACTACCAGCATGGCAGATTTTATATTTTGTCCTTTTTTTAAAAGAATTGATCCTGCGGCTGCTTTTCTTAATTCTGCATACTTTTCTACCTCTTCGTATAATCCCTTCTCCCAATCTGGGAATAATTTTTTTAAAGCATCTATAGTTATCATAGTAGATTTTTCAAATGTGAAGATACTCTTAAATGTAATAAATGTCACAAACTAACTTATTGCAATAAGCTAATTTTGTATAAAATAGTAACCATGAGAAAAATATTTTCAAATATTGATTGGATTTTAATGATGCGTTTGGTAATGGGAGGTTCAATGGTCATTATTGGCTATCAATCTAATGATTATATCCCTGCAGTTGCGGGAGGATTTTTTATCCTGTATTCAATTATTGGTGCTAAATATAAAATTGGTTGTGGTTATAATTCAAGTTGCGGAATACCAACAAGAACAGCATTTGTTAAGACTAAACAAAATGATGAAATTGAATTCACTGAAATAAAATAATAAATCATGTCTACTACAGAAACATTTGGATCAATTATAAAAGGAGATAAGCCTGTATTAGTTGATTTCTTCGCAACATGGTGTGGTCCTTGTAAAATGATGCCTCCCATTTTAGAGCAAGTAAATAAACAATTGGGAGAACAGGTTAGAATAATCAAAATTGATGTTGACAAAAATCAACAATTGGCTTCTGAATTAAATGTCTCAAGCGTTCCAACATTAGCCATCTTCAAGCAAGGAGAAATAAAATGGAGACAGCCTGGTGTTCAGCAAGCAGGAATATTGATAAATTTGCTTAAGCAATATATTGATTAGCCAAATTAGTGAAATTATTTATTTCTTGAATAACCCAATCATTATTTTGTTTTAATTCTATTGCCATAATTCTGGCAACCTCTGGAGCAATTTGAATGGCAATTTTAGCATCATAAAATAAAAATCTAATTCTTCTAGCAAGAATATCTTCTACTTTCATTGCCATTTCATATCTAATTGAATAAATAATTTCAGCCTTTATAAAACTAAATTTTTCATGTATTTGTTGATTCCAATTTTTATTTTCATCAATAATTTTGTTGATAATATCTCTTTTGTTATATAAAGGCTTAATTTTTAAATGATTTGTAACACATTTTGATTTTTTTAATTTTCCAACAAATTGAGCATTATTGATAGTATCTTCTGCCATTTGTCTATATGTTGTCCATTTTCCTCCAGTTATGCTAATAAGTCCTGAATTAGAGACTTTAAGTGCATGAGCTCGAGATATTTTTGAAGATTTAATTCCATCATGTTTAATCAGAGGTCTCAATCCAACATATATAGAAAGAATATCTTTTCTTTCAATTGGAATTATACAATATTTATTAAAATGAGTTATAATAAAATTGATCTCTTCCTCCAATGGTTTCGGTTCTATAGATATTTTTTCTAAAGGGGTATCTGTTGTGCCTAAAATTATTTTCCCATGCCAAGGAACAGCAAACAATACTCTTCCATCACTTGTTTTTGGAATCATCATGGCATTTAAACCCTTAAAAAAATATTCATCAATAACTAAATGAATTCCTTGTGAAGGTCTTACAAAGTCGTGTATATGAGCATCATCTAATTTCATAATAGAATTGGTAAAAACGCCAGTTGCATTAACAACCACTTTTGATCGAAGTTCATAATCAATTTTATTTATACAATCTTTTATTTTGACTCCATTTACTTTATTGTTATACTTTCTAATTTCTTCAGCTTTACAGTAGTTGATAACAGTTGCCCCTAAATTGATTGCTGTTGAAGCCATATCTATACTTAACGCACTATCATCAAATTGACCATCATAATATAATATCCCACCATATAAAAATTTATTATCAAGAGAAGGCAATTCGGTAATAGTTTCTTTTTTTGACAATAATTTAGTTGGGCCAATTGTATACTTCCCAGACATTAAATCATATATTTTTAAACCAATTGCATAAAACCATTTCTCCCATAAATTATAAACTGGTATGATAAAACTTTGAATTGATACGTGCTGAGGTGCGTTTTCAAAGAGCATTCCTCTTTCTCTCAGTGCCTCAAGTACTAATCCTATATTTCCTTGTTGTAAGTATCTTACACCACCATGTAGAAGTTTTGTAGATTTACTTGAAGTTCCTTTGGAAAAATCATATTGTTCAACAAGTAAACATTTATATCCGCGTGATGCAGCGTCAATTGCTGATCCTAAACCAGTAGCACCTCCACCAATTATAATAATATCCCAAAGGAGATCTGATTTAATTACTTCTAATTGTTGATTTCTATTCATCTTTTATAAAGTTCAAATATTTTTTTGCAAAAATCTTTATTTTAAGAAAATAAATAATAATGACTTAATCTTTTGTTTTATATTTAGTAAGTCTTAACGATTAGCTATAGACACTAAATACAATTATTCTATGAAAGCTTCTTCATTGTTTATTTCATTGTTGACATTATCTTTTTCCTTACATGCACAAGTGCCAGAAGGCAAAACGGTAATAAGTTCTTTATATGTATATGATATGGCTACTGGCCAATCTAATATGGTTACAAGAGAGCTTCGACATTTTGAAGCACCCAATTGGTCAAGAGATGGAAAATATTTTTTGATCAATGCTTATGGGAAATTAGAGAAGATGTCCATGACGGGTGATAGAATGGGTTATTTTAATACTGGTTCAGTTCAGGATTGCAATAATGACCATGGATTTAGTTTTGACGGCAAAAATTTATTTATTTCTTCTGGCAAGCCCAGTATTAAAGAACACAGTTCCTTTATTTTTAAAGTGCCTTCAGGTGGAGGAGAGCCAGTTCAATTAACACCTACTACACCTTCTTATTGGCATGGTGTTTCTCCTGACGGCAAGACTATTGTGTATTGTGCAGCAAGAAATGGCAACTACGATGTGTATGCCATGTCTTCTGAAGGTGGCGAAGAAAAAAGATTAACTTCTACTGAAGGCTTGGATGATGGCCCAGAGTATAGCCCTGATGGAAAATATATTTATATCAATTCTTTTAGAACGGGTCATATGCAAATTTGGAGAATGGCTCCTGATGGATCTAATCCAGAACAAATGACTTTTGACGACAAGTCAAATTGGTTTGCCCATATTAATCCCAATAATAAAGTGGCTACTATTATTAGTTATGATGAAGATCAAGTGCAAGCACATCCATTTGGTAAACAAGTAAGAATTAGATTATTAGATCTTCAAACAAAGAAAATCAAAGATTTAACTGGGCCGTTTTTTGGAGGACAAGGTACTATCAATGTGCCTTCTTGGAATCCGGAAGGAACCAAGTTTGCTTATGTGAAGTATGAATTGTTCTAACTAATCATTCTAACATACAAATCTTCCACTTCTTTTCTAGCCCAGGGAGTTTTTCTTAGAAATTTTAAACTTGAGTTAATACTAGGATTGCTATTAAAGCAATTAATACGGACATGCTGTCCAAGCGTCTCCCATCCAAAATGATTGACTAGTTCGGTTACGATAAATTCAAGCGTTTTTCCATGTAATGGATCTTTTGAAGCTTGTTGCATATGCAATATTAAGTAATTTGCCGCCATGAATACAGAGAGATACTTTATTATTTATAAGCCAGTGAATATGGTCTCTCAATTTATTAGTTCCCATGCAGTAAGATTATTGGGAGATTTAGCATTTGATTTTCCAGAAGGTACTCATGCCATTGGCAGACTGGATCAGCATTCCGAGGGTCTTTTATTATTGACGACGAATAAGAAAATTACGAAATTATTATTTCAAGGAGAAAAGCCTCATACTCGAACTTATTTGGTGCAAGTAAAAAATAAAGTGAGTAAAGAGACTGTTCAATTATTATCTAAGGGAATTGAAATTAGTGCAAGTAATGGTGAAAAGTATATGACCAATCCTTGTTTGGTGAAATTAGTGAATAAGCCCAAATACATTACTGATGCTGAGATCCCATTACATCCTAATGCAGAGTACTCTTGGTTGGAAATTAGTTTAACAGAAGGAAAGTTTCATCAAGTAAGAAAGATGGTCGCAGCAGTGCATCATAAATGCATTCGATTAATTAGAACCTCTATTGAAGATATTGATATAAAAAATCTATTACCTGGAGATGTGAAAGAAGTTGATGAGCAATACTTTTTTGAAAAATTGAAATTATAAAAAAGGCCCCTATAAAGGAGCCTTTTTTATTGGAAAGTATTTATTATTTGAGAACAGGTAATTGAATAGTAGAAGCGTCATGATAAATTTTGATAGTAGCTTTTTTAAAGTCGCTATCCTTTGCTTCATAAATATTCATGAATTGTTGTGGGTTTCTATCAACTAATGGGAACCAGGTACTTTGAATTTGAATCATCATTCTATGTCCTTTCTTAAATTGATGTGCAATATCTGGTAAAGTAAATTTCACTTGAGTAGGTTTGCCAGGCACAAATGCTTCTGGTTTTTCAAAACTATTTCTGAATTTACCTCTCATCACTTCGCCTCTTACTAGCATTTGATATCCGTTCATTACATGATTGGTTGGCATCTTGTTTTCAAAATTATCAGGATATACATCAATTACTTTTACAATAAAATCTGCATCTGTTCCGCTTGTGCTAGCCATTAAGTCTGCAACAATTGGTCCAGCAAGTGTTAAATCTTCTTTTAAAACTTCTGTTTGATACACCAATACATCTGGTCTTCTTGCTGCAAATCTTTGATCATCCAACATATATTCCTGTGTACGACCTGAATGAATTTCAGGAACATAAGGCACTGGTTTTGATGGATCACTAATGTACTCATCAAAACTAGTAGATACTTTAGAGCTTGCCTTGCCCAAACTTCCATTCTTTCCTAAAGCATAAGATTCCATCGTCATATTAGCTGCAGGCCAAGTTGCGAAGTTTCTCCATTCGTTTGCGCCACTTATAAAAATGGTCGCTTCTTTAATAGATTCAATGGAACCTTTGTTTTTCAAATAATAATTAAAGAAGGGTAATTCAATATTTTTACCATACCATTCACTAGTATTAGATCCAAATTCAACAAATCCTAAATGAGTTCCATCTGCACGACCCCATTGGCCATGATGCCATGGTCCCATAACTAGTTTGTTATTATTTTTTGTATTTGTTTCAATTGCCTTGTATAAGTTCCAAGCACCATAACAATCTTCTGCATCAAATAATCCACCCACAATTAATGTAGCAATATTTGGATTGATTACATTCACATTTGATCTAGCATTTCTTGCTTTCCAAAATGCATCATAGTTAGGATGAGCCATTAAATCTTTCCAGAATAATAAACTGTCACCTGTCAATTTGGTGAAATTGGTTAAAGCACCAGTTTGTAAATAGAAGCCGTAATTATCTTTAGTTGGAAAAGGGAATCCACTTGGCCCAACACTGGTTGGTTTAGGTCTTGGTTTACCAAAACCTGAATAAAAATTAAAAGCATCTAATAACATGAAAGCGCCGTTGTGGTGAAAATCATCGCCAATAAACCACTCACTCACTGGCGCCTGCGGACTAACTGCTTTTAATGCGGGGTGATTGCTATGCGCAGCCATATTCGCGTAGAAGCCAGGATAAGATGTACCAAATACACCTACATTGCCATTGTTATTAGGAATATTTTTAACCATCCAATCAATTGCATCGTATGCATCTGAAGCTTCGTCTATTTCATTTCCTTTTTTATTAGGATTAAATGGACGCACATCTTCAAAAACCCCTTCACTCATCCATCTACCACGAACATCTTGAATTACATAGATATAATTTTCTTTAAAGAAATATTTTCTTGGATTATTCCAAATAGCAGAAAATTTATCTTCTCCATAAGGTGCACAAGAATAGGGAGTTCTTGTAATGATAATTGGATGTTTTTCAGAAACATCTTTTGGTGCATAGATAGTGGTAAATAATTTTATACCATCTCGCATAGGAATCATTACTTCCTTTTTGGTGTAATTATTAAGTACCCAACTTGAATCTATTTCTTGCGCACTAACCAAAAAAGGGATGGCGCATAATAAGAATAATATTTTTTTCATTGATTTTATTTTTGAAGACTACCGTAAATAATGTTTTCAATTTTGTTTTTTAAATCACCATGTGAGTTAGGTGTATGCTGCGTCATAACAAGTACAATTAAATTTTCTTTTGGATCTGCCCAATAATTAGTTCCATAATAACCACCCCAAGAAAAAGAACCTGCACTTCTTAAATTTCTTTCAGCACTTTTTGCAGAAGTTACTGAGAAACCTAAGCTAAAGTAGTCTTCTCCTTCTTTTTGAAAATCTAATTGATGACTTAACATTACTTCCACTGTTCTTGGACTTAAAATTTGATGACCATTGTATTTTCCTTTATTCAATAACATATCTAAGAAAATCGCATAATCAAATGCAGTAGATGATAAACCAGCGCCTCCAGAGAAATAGGTTTTAGCTTTTAATGGATAATTAGAATTGATCTTTCTAAAATTCTCAGGCCATTCAATTACTTCATTTTGGCTGTTTTCTGTATATACTGTTGGAATTCTGTTAGCTTTTGAAGCAGGTACATTGAAATAAGTATCCTTCATGCCCATTGGCTCAAAAATGTTTTTATTAAAATACGCTTCAAGACTTATTCCACTTACAATTTCAACCACTGCGCCCAATACATCGCTGTTTAATCCATAAGTGAATTTTTCGCCTGGCTGATGTGTTAAAGGAAGTTTTCCTAAAGCAGTCATTCTTTCTACAAGGTTCGCATCAAAATAACCAAGTCCAGATGGGATACCTGCTTTATTATAAATGGCGCTCATTTTAGAAGAGCCAATATCTGTATAATTAATTCCAGAACTATGTGTCAACAAATCTCTGATAGTGATTTCTCTTTTTGCATCAACAGTGGTATAGCTTGTATCTTTTGCATTATAGTCGCTAATTACTTTAGGATTTTTAAAGCTTGGAATATATTTTGATAAGTTATCGTCCAACTCTAATTTACCTTGCTCATACAATTGCATTACAGCTAAACTAGTAATAGCTTTTGACTGACTCATTATTCTATACAATGCGTCTGCAGCCATTGGCTTTTTTGTTTTTT
>Ga0213922_1001138_pt1 | contig 10380 bp, 11 predicted proteins | sample McNCre2917MG_FD_165060 | JGI IMG/M metagenome (GOLD analysis project Ga0213922, IMG submission 165060) | Freshwater microbial communities from McNutts Creek, Athens, Georgia, United States - 29-17 MG | ecosystem: Environmental > Aquatic > Freshwater > Creek | place: USA: Georgia | collected... | reverse complement strand
CCGAAGACTTCCGTTCCGGCTGGGTGCAGAACGATCACACGCTGGCTGGAAACCACGCTAAGCACGCCTTGGACAAGGGGTTCATCTCTTCCCTTCCAGACCTGTCGCAGCCTTGGCTGTTTGGTATCAAGCCCAGCGAGGAAACAAAGGGTAAAATCGTCATCAATCGCAGCCCTCGCTACAATAACCCTTACTTCCAATGGAAAAAGGTGGTCGAGTTCTATGGCGATGACCTAATTTTCATTGGCCTTGACCATGAGCATCGCGCCTTCTGTGATGCTTACGGCGTCGTGAAGTTTCGAGCCACAGCCAACATGCTTGAGGCGGCTGAATTGATAGTTGGATGCGATCTGTTTATCGGAAACCAAAGCTCTTGCATGACGATTGCGGAGGGTCTGAAGCACCCGCGCATTCAAGAGGGATGTCTTCATATTGCTGACTGCGTGTACCCGAACGCGGAGAATGCTCAGTATGTGTTTGATGGTTCAATGATTTTGCCGGGCATCAATGGTCGAAGCACTCTTTCCATCGAATCCACCGTCAAAAACTGGCGCAACTACATCCTCAACGAAGTGCCCAACTGCGGACGAGGACGCTATGGCTGGTATTATCAGCATGGCGACGTGATGATCTGTGAGGGCGATTTTGAGTTCGCGTGGCGCAAGGTGAAACGTCTGACCAAATGGGACGACGAGGTCTGCCAGAAGGCTGTCGTTGATTTCACTGTCGCCTTGAATCCCCAGTGGTTTGAGCGCAAGGTTCGCCTGCCGCAGCTTGACGTTGCAAAAAGGGCATTGAGGAATGCGGGATATACAGAGCATCCCATTCTGTGAAATTCCGTAAGTTTCACTTGCCAACCTTACAGCCGTGACTACTAAGTCCGGCATAATGATCCTAGCCATCCCCGTATCGAAGTCGGACGTTCATCTGCTCGCCAAAAAGGCGGAACTCATCAAGAAACTTGGCCCGTATCCGCGCCATATTCTTGTGATGGTGCCAGATGAAACGGTAAAGCAGCCAACAGCGGAAGTTTTCGCTGATTTGAAGCCGCTTTTCCAAGATGCACACCTGTTGCCGGTCAGCCTGAATCTTACCGGCTGGCCTGTTGCCGCGAATCGTCACTTCAAGATGACGGCAGCGCATATTCACACCACGGGAATCAAGGAGGCTTTCTACTTCTTCGAGCTGGACAACGACCCGATGGTTTCGGGCTGGCTCGACAAGCTCCATGACGAGTATGTGGAAGCTAACAAACCCTACATGGGTCACGTCACGCCTACTCGCGGCTTTGAGATGACGCCGGAAGGTCCGCAACCTGCTCTTGGCGAGGATCATATGGTCGGCACCGGCATTTACCCGCCTAATCTGGCAGCATATTCGGTCAAACTTACCTCGGTGGACAAGTATGCGCCGTGGAGCCATCTACCAATGGAGCCATTTGACGTGGCGATGCGTCACGAAATCGCTCCTCACGCGCATAACACGAAGCTGATTCAGCACAACTGGCGAACTTGCAACTATCGCTATGAAGGCGATTCTCTGGTTTGCGATGATGTGGAAGACGTTGGGCCAAATGAATCCCACAAGAAGCCTTGGAATGGCGTGGCTATCGTCATTCACGGGTGCAAAGATGGCTCGCTGACTGAGCTTATTCTCAAGAAATCTCCCAAGACTCACCCCATTGATTCCGCCAAGGTTGAGGTGGCTGCGGCAGGGGAAAATGCCACAGGTTCATTGACGCCGCCCGCTGCCGACGATCAACCTAGCAGCGAACCTCCTAAACGCCAGCATCCGACATTCCTCGGAACACAGATTGGCAAGCTGGTGGCCGCCAAATCGCAGAAGATCGCCGACTTGGCAAAGGCGCTAAACATCACCAATGAGCAGGTCGAAGCTGAGATTGCCAACGCCTCGAATGGTTTGGCTATTTCTGGCAAGGCTAAGTGGGTGAAGAAGGTATAATTTATGACAATCCCCGAACCAACATCAGGCCGTCATGTCATCCGACCATCTGAAATTGGATGGGTAATGGAACCTCGAACCGGTAATCCAAGTGAAGGCGTCCTGTCTCTCATTGTTGATAAGGAGGGTAAAGTTACCGGCGACATCGCACGGACAAACGAAGGAATGCGCGTCAACAAGGCGGCAATCCAGTTTGACGAGGGCTTTATCTCTATGCCAGCCCTTTCAGCCGTGGCGGATGTCATCAACGACGCCATTACAAAGCTGACCATGAAGGGGCGCTCGCTTTTCTCTCTGGAAGTTGAGCTTACACCACTGCTTCAACCTAAGCTGATTTTGACGGGAGTGGACTCAAATGGGTTTACGGAGGGGACGGAAAACACCCTTGATGCTCAAACCAAATGAAACAGGACGACATTCCAGAAATTGAAGACAGGTCTGAATTCAGGCCATTTTGGTCCTATTTGATGTTTTTGAAGCAAAGCATGCCAAGGTACGCCCATATCGTTCCAGAGCCGCCAGAGTGGATTGATTGGCATGGTGAGGTGGATGAGTCTCCGATCAATGGAAATATTCTCCTATGGGAGGCCCGCTTCCGAGATGGTGCCGTATCAAAAATTTCAGAACCACCTTGCCATTATCATTGGAAGCACGCTCGTTCGTCCGCCGATATTGTGGCGTATCGAGTTCTCGCTGACATCTCAGATCACAAAAACGACCCGTCTTGGGTCATGTTTGAAGGCGATGATTGCCCGATTGTTGGAGAGACTGGAAAGTGGCAGGCTCTTTTTGAGAATGGCCTAGCAACGCCGCGATACGATCTTGGAAACAAGAATCAAGCAAGATGGGGCTACCTGTCAGCTATGGGTAAGATTGTTGCCTATCGTCTGTTTGTGGAAAATCCCGTTGATAATTCAACCTCGGGTGGAACTATCGGCTGATTATGGAACTTACCACCGCCCTCAACAATTACGCGCCACCAGTCGTTGACACGCAAGGCGAGCCGCTAAAACGCCGCATTCAATCCGTTGATGGCGCACGTTCCCTTTGGTTTCGCATGCAGCAGGCGGACCTAGCCAGCAATCAGCAGATGGCAAAGGTTCAGGCGATGGTTGACGGCAGGGAGCCCTACGACCCTGCCCTGCTCCAAAAACAGGGCTTGGGCTATATGTCCAACTTCAATCCGGGCGACGCTAAGAGCTTTCTCGATCAGTCTGTTGCGGCGTTCATGGACCTCATCACTGGCTCCGAAGGTCTGATTGATGTCCAGACCAAGTATGGCGACATTTCCGAGCGCCAGAACCTTTCCCAGCGGATTTCGCTACATCTGAGCCGGACGATTCGCTCTTGGCCTGAGTTTTTCTACCGCTACGCCTTTATTCCGCACTACCGGACCCTGCATGGCACCGGAATTGCCTACTTTCCCGATCCGAATAACTGGCAATGGGACGTAACTAGTCTGAGCTACCTGAAAATCCCCCGCCAGACACGCACCTGTGAGGACGCGATTCAGTATGCGGCGATGAAGAAACTGGAGCAGCCCGACCAGTTGATGAAATACATCCAGCTTGGTCAGTATGCCGAGGATGAGGGGTGGAATGTTAGTGCTCTGAAACGGGCAATGCAGAATGCCTATCCGCAGATCATCGACCCCTACAACTGGATGGACTGGGAGCAGCGTTGGAAGAACAACGACCTCGTTTTGGGTGAAACTGGCCCAACCATCCCGCTGATTTACATGTGGATTCGCGAGAATGACGGCACGATTAGCCTGATGATCTTCGCGGAAACGGGTCTGGCGTCAAATGACGGCTCCAAGGAGGACTTTTTGTTCTACAAACAGGGTGTTTACCGCTCGGCACAGGAGGCCTTCATCTTTTTTACGAAGGGTATCGGCACCAACGCGACATTCCACGGAGTTCGTGGCCTTGGCGCTGACATGTTCAACGCCATGCAGCAGCTTATGCGCCTGCGTAACAAGGCTGTTGACGTGGCGTTTGCCAGCGGCCCTACTTGGCAGGTGGAAAGCGAGGAGGCAGTCGAAAACTTCCGCATCGTTCCCTACGGTTTTGGTTTCCTCGCCACACCGGGAGCCACGTTTGTTCAGCAGCAGCCGCCAGACATCAGCCGTTCGCTTGTTCCGGCGCTGGAAATGCTCCAGCAGACGGTCGGGACGAATATCGGTCAATACACCTCGACCAAGACGCTTGATACAGGTCGCGAGATTTCCAAGTTTGAGGCGATGGCCCGCTTGGACCTGAATGCCCAGCTCTCGGTGACGGAAATCAACCTGTTCATGCAACCGCTTGACCGCCTGTTCAATCAGGTGGTTCGCCGGATGCTGCGAAAAGGCTACGAACGTGGTGATCCCGGCGGACAATACGTTTGGGAATGGTTTGAACGCTGTCTTGAAGATGGTATTCCGATGGAGGCGCTTGAGAAAATCGACCTTCGATACACGAAAGCTGCCAGAACTATTGGCTCAGGCTCCCCTGCTGCTCGTCGCCTTAGCTACGAGTCTCTGATGGGCCTCTATCCCTACTACGACGACTACGGCAAGCAGCAGTTGGTGCGCCTTCAGACCGCTTCCGTGGCTGGCTGGGACATCGCCAATCAGCTTACACAAGCCCCCGGCTCAGATCAACGTCCGCCTATTGATGCCGCGATTGCGGATTCGCAGAACGTGGCTCTGGCTCAGGGCTACGACCAGATGATTCTGCCGAACGAGAACAAGCGCGTTCACCTCGAAATTCACATCGGCAAGCTGTCGGAATACTACCAACAGTTTGACGAGGCTGGGCAGAATCCGGCGCTTTACGCGGAAATCGTGCCTCCGATGGCGAAAATCTTCGATCACGCCGCCAAGACGCTTGAAAGCTATACTGGCAATGACGCTCCGATGTTCCGTCAGCAGCTTCAGCAGTTCAATGAAATCATCACGAACGGCACTCGTCACCTGCAAAAGGAGGAGGCGCGTCAGGCTGAAGAGCAGGGCCAACCTCAACAGGACCAAGGGCCGTCTGAAATCGAGAAGATGATGGCAGAATGGCGCATCAAGATGGATCAGCGTGAGGAAGAATTCCGCGCCAAGATGCAGCAACGCCAGCAGGAGACGGCTCAGAAAATGGCCCTCAAGCAGCAAGAGTTTGCCGCTGACCTGTCCCGCAAATCCGCAATGGCACAACTCCAACGAGCTAGTTCACCCGTATGACTCTAAAACAACAATGGCTTGAGGACGGCCTCGCGCCACAACTGAAGCAACTCATCGAAAGTGACGTTTTCAAACGCGCTGTCGAGGTAATCAAAGAACACACCGAACCCAACGACGAGTTCATCAAACTAGTTTACCGCACTCAGCCAGAGAATGCCGAGAAGGTAATTGCTGCCACGCATCAGGTGATGGCTGGTGAGCGCCGGTTTCTTCGCATGCTCGCATCACTTGCCAACGCCAAACGAGTCGAGAATGGCGAACTGCCACCTCCATTCGATCACTACAACGAACAGTATTTTGAACCCAAGCAATAAAACCCTATGACACAAGCACCAGCAGTAGCCGTCCCTGATCCAAATATCGCCGTTGATACCGTTCCCGGAGAAGGAAACTTCGACGCCACGGTGATGATGGAGCGTTTCAACGAGTTCACCAAGGCCAAGGAGCCAGAAGTGAAGGTTGAAGAGCCCGTCAAAGAAGAAGTTAAGGTGGAGGAGCCAGCTAAGACCGAAGAAAAGAAACTGGAGATTCCAGAGGACTTTCCACATCCAGAGAAAGCCACAGAAAAAAGCGTGGCTCGCTGGAATGACCTCAAAAAGGCAGCGGAAGAGCTTCAAGAACTCAAAGAAAAGCAACTCCCGCTCAAAGAGAAGGAGCTTCAAGAGCGCCTGATCGAAATCGAGGAGGCTAAGAAAAAGCTGGCCGAGTTCGAGGGCAAAGACCTTTCTCAATACGAGAAGCGAATCAAAGAGCTTGAGGAGCGCGACGCGGAGAATGAGAAGTTCCGAAGCATCCACGATGTCGTGAACTCCCGCGCCTTCCAAGAGGAAGTGATTCGTCCGTCCGAGCAGATCGGAGCCGCTGTTGAGGAATTGGCGCAATCCTACGACATCTCACCTGATGTCTTGAAGGAGGCCATGAAGGAGGAAAACCCCATCGAGCTTCGTAAAAAGCTGCGTGAGCTTACCTTTGAGTGGAATCCTATGGATGCCGCTGAGTTGGCAAAACATGCCAAAGACCTTCGTGAGATTGTAAACAAGTCGCAGTCCATGCTCGACAACGCCGAAAACGCCAAAAAAGAACTCAAGTTCATCGAGGAAACCGAGGCAAAGAAGCGTGCAGAAGCCGAGGAAATTGCCATCAAGGCGGCAAACGAGGCCGTCGAGAAGCAGATCAACGAGAAGTTCGCCTTCTTGAAGGAGCATCCTGATGTTCTTGAAGCCATGAAGTCGTCCAAGTTTGAGGACACGCCAGCCAATCGCGCTCTTGCAGCCAAGTTGGCACCGCTCGTCACCAAGTTGAACGACCTCTACATGGCTGAAAAACAGCGCGTTATGCAACTTCAGGAGGAGATGAACAAACGGAATGCCGCCAAGCCGAACGCCAGCACGAACGTCAATCAGCCGGTCAAGGAAGCAACGCCTGAGCCGGGAGGACTTGATTGGGAGAGTTCTTGGGGCCGATTCCAGAATGCTCAGAGGGCGAGTTGACGCCGATCCAACATTGAGTTAAAAGACGAGGCCCGCTGGACCACGAATCCAAGCGGGCCTCTTCAGTAATCACACCGATATTATGACTACCGATACATCTAATCAATCACAGGTTGAAGCTCCGATCAAGAGGAAGCGTGGATTTATCCGCGAGGACGGAATGGTCTTTTGGGCGATAATGAGTGGTCGTGAACGCTGGATGACACCAGAAAAATTTGCTGAAAAGCAGGCAAACGAGCGCCAAAAATACCTACGGGACGCCGAGAAGATTAAGGTCAAGTTGAAGGCAAAGTATGAGTCCGATCCCGAAAGGTATAAGGCAAAAGCAAGGCATTATGGAGTCGTGAGGAGGGAGGCTATTGCCATACATCACAAGGAGTATGTCGCTAAGAACAAGGACAAGCTGGCCGAATACAGAAAAGAGTATTACCAGAAAAATAAGAATGCAATCATTGCTAAACAGAAGGAATACATCAAGGCCAATCCAGAGGTAAGAAGAAAGGCATTAAAGAATTGGATTCAGAACGCCAGTCCGCTTACCAAGTTTGGATTACGAACAAGAAACCTAATCAAGGAGTCGCTAAACAGGAATGGGATGAAGAAGGGCTCAAAGACCGAGATTATTCTTGGTTGCACAATAGCCCAATTCAAAAAATGGATTTCAAGCCAGTTTCTTCCCGGAATGTCCTTTGGAAATCATGGTGAGTGGCACATTGACCACTACATACCAATGAGCTTTGCCAAGAACGAGCAACAGGCGCTCGCTTTAAACCATTACAGTAATTTGAGGCCGTTGTGGGAAAGCGATAATTTGAAGAAAAAGGACACGATTCCAGAAGATATTGTTGACAAATGGAATGAACTCTGCAAAAGAGTCGGCCTAGAGCCTTAAAATCCATCTGCAACATGGTTTCGGACCGCTCGCCGGATGAAAGTGCGATGAGCTAAAATTACCTAATTCTTCGCTCGGAGTTAGAACAGAACCGCCAGCAGTGTTCCGCGTGGAACAATTTGCACATTGGCTGTTCAAGCAAGTTCTCACCACCTCTTCAAAATTCATCCGCCCTCAGGGCTTTTTCTTATGGCATGTTCAACTGACATTAACAACTACTTCGTTTCCGAAGCAAATCGTCTCTCTAGCGATACTATGTATCGTAACTGGGCAACCTCTCCTTGGGATACCGAGGAAATTGTTCCTAAGACCCGTTGGCCTGATGGCATGGGCGCAACTCCCAACTTCCTCGTGTTCGAGCGCAGCATGCCTCTTACGAATGGAATCACCTTCCAAACCTACGGCTTCAATGACGGCGGTGAAGGTGATGGAGGCGGTTCTTGCACTCCTCCTACTGTTACGGTTTATCAAGCCTCTACCCGTCGCACGATGAGCCTTAAAAAGGCTGCTGTCGAATCTGAGCAGATTTGTATCGAAGACGGTCGCATGGCTTGGGAAATCGTCCAACAGGGTTCCCACATCCTCCGCAACCTTCAGAACAACTCCCGCTATGCTTGGTCCGTCCAGCGCAAAACGGAGTTCACCTCGATTTGCTCTAACAAGGCTGTGGCTGACTCGTCCATGACGACCTCTAGCTCGTCCTTCGGCACCGGCACTATCGGCACGATCAATCGTGAAATGCTTGACTACTGGTATGACCGCCTAGTTGCTGATGGCGCTCACCAGAACAACGGTCTTGGCACCAACGAATACGGTCAGCCGGTCCTTCCGCTGATTCTCAGCCGTGAAGCTCAGGCCACCCTCGTCAATAACGAGACGAGCCTGAACAACATCCGCTGGTCGAACAGCGCCGACAAGCTCCTTGGTCCTCGCGGTTCCTTCGTGAACCTTGAAGGCTTTAAGCACAAGATCGACATTCAGGCTCCTCGCTGGAATCTGGTTGGTGGTGCTTGGGTGTCCGTTCCGTTCTACCTCCCCGCCACCTCGGCTGGTCAGGATGCGGAAGTCAATCCTGACTACTACACTGCTCAGTATGAAGACCTCTTCATCGCCAGCAATCAGGTGGTCAAGTTCGCCATCCCCGGTGCCTCCCTTCAGGCTGGCCCGATGAAGTTCAAGCCGCAGGATTACCTCGGCAACTTTGAGTGGCGCAACATTCAGGATAACGTCTGCAACAAGGACGGCAATATCGGCTACTTCCGTGGCATCCTTGGCTACGGCGCACAGCCCGGCATTCCTGAATACGGTTGCGTCCTTCGCTTCCGCCGCTGCCCGATCAACTGGACAGTGAATACTCGCTGCTCCTAATCCCGCATCGGACCTAACCTCAACCGGGCGGGGTCGGCTTTGACAAGAAGCTGACCCCGCCCATTCTCTTACCACCATGCTCACCTTTAAAGCCCCCCAAGGATGGGAAATCCCCCAAGACGCACAGCCCGGCAAACCCTTTTCTGCCGTTGGCACCTTCACTGTCGATAAAGACGGCAATGTTACCTTGACCGAAATCGACGGTTCTGCCATCGAAGCCCCCGAAATGGAGATGGAAATGGAAGTCGAGGAGGAAGGTGAGGAACCTGAAGAAGCTGAAGCTGGCATGACGGACATTGAATCCGCCATGAAGCGAGCCGAAGAAATGGGACTCTTTTCCAAGTAACCACTATGCCCGGTATTCCACAAACCTTGGCTGTTCCGCCACCTATTGACCCGAACTGGCTGATTAACGCCATTCGTGTTGCGTTTGTGAATGCCAATCACCCCGGAGCGATTACTTACAATCCACTTACCACCCCATCTCCTCCAGAAGACACTGGAACTTTGTGGTGGGCGGTGTATCGAGCCGCACAAGGACAACTCCAATCTTAAACCACTATGCCCGGTATTCCACAAACTCTAGAGGTGCCGCCTCCAGTAAGCGTCCAAACCATCCTCTACGCCATCTATCAAGCTGTCAGCGGAGGAGGCGGTGGTGGCGGCGGCGGAGATTCTAGCGCAATCACCGGAGAAGGTAAACTCTGGTTCACCAGCGTAGCGCCTACTGGGTGGCTGCTTTGTAATGGTGACGTTGTAAGTCGCTCAACTTACGCCAATCTTTTCGCAGTCATCGGCACCACCTTCGGACACGGCGACGCCAGCACGACCTTCAATCTCCCGGACTTTCGTGGTCGCGTGCCAGCAGGCCTTCAAGCTGGACCGGGGGTATTTGAGCCTCTTGGAGGGACTTTGGGCTCAATTGAGAGTAATTTGACGGCTACCAACATGGTTCCATTGGACGTTACCACCGTGAGCGCGATGGAGGGTAGCGTCACCTATCCAATTCAGTCGGTGAATTATGGGTCAGCAGCCGGTTCTCCATTCCAGATCATCCAGCCCACCATCGTCGTCAATTTCATCATCAAGACATGACCCCCGGAACATCCGCCCAACTTGATGCCAATCTGGCTTACGTCCAAGGTGACACTTGGGGCGGTATTCCGACGATCACCGTCACGCCAGCGCCGTCATACACCGCTGAAACGGCAATCTTTGCCATCAAAAAGCAGGCGTCAGACATTCAGACCGTCAAGCAGCTCAGTTCGGATGATGGCGAGATTGTTATCAGTGATGATGTGAACTGGATTTTTACCATCCCTGCTCAAACATTGGCACTCAACGCGGGAACCTATGTCTGGCAATTCCGAGTCACCGATAGCAATGGAGGCATTCAAACCTATCTCCAAGGCTCCATTCAAATCCTCCCACAATACTCCCTTCCAGCCTGATGAGCA
>Ga0213922_1001137_pt1 | contig 10385 bp, 3 predicted proteins | sample McNCre2917MG_FD_165060 | JGI IMG/M metagenome (GOLD analysis project Ga0213922, IMG submission 165060) | Freshwater microbial communities from McNutts Creek, Athens, Georgia, United States - 29-17 MG | ecosystem: Environmental > Aquatic > Freshwater > Creek | place: USA: Georgia | collected... | reverse complement strand
AAGGTCACCGGCAACACACTGAAGACAGGGGACGACATGCTCGACTCCCTGCTCAATGATGTGTTTGTTGCCACCGGCCCCGGACAGAGCGTCGATGTCACCGGCAAGAAGTTCATCAACCCCGTGGGCGATGCAGATACTCAGAGGGTTAATGTTGAAACCACAACATTCCCGACCGAAGCGGATGAGGTGGTGACGACAAAAGGCACTGATGATGTCACCGATCAGAAGGTTGATGTCACTGATACACGCCTCACCAAGGACGACACAACCACCACAACCACACCTACCACCACAACCGTCACGCCAACTGTTACTACAACCACATCGCCCCCTGGCGGCGGTCCAGTAACCAAGACAACTGCCTATAAGCCCTGGACACCAATTCCGGAGGCTCAGGCTCAGCAGCCTTTCCGGCCCGGGTTGGCAGATGTGTTTTATGGGAAGGGCGCACTGGAATTTGGTCCCGGTGCAGCAGCAATGGCGGATGTTGCAGATTTCCAAGGACGGAAGGCTCAGGCACGCCGCTCAATGGAACTTGCTCTTGATGCCGCAGGCGGAGAAAATCAGGCAGACGATGCCTACGAGAGACTGATGTCCTTGGCGAAGGAAAGTCCCGCTGCCACGGTACAGGAACTGATGAACATTATTGAAGGGGGCCGAAATGCCTGACACGATTGGGGATCAAACTGGCTTTATCGGCCTATCGGGAACCCTTGGGGATCAGCCGGGCGATTACGACATGCCCACAAACGCACAAACGCCCAATGCGTTTGGAAACATATTCAATCAAATTTCTCAGGCTTATAACAATTCGGGCCTGTCTGGTATTTTGGGTGGCGCACTTTCTGGCGCAATTGGCGACAAACTGGGGCAACTTGCCGCATTTGGTGGGCTCGGGGCGCTGCTCAACAAATTCGCAGGTCAGCAATCTCAGCAGCCTGTTGGCTATCAAGGTGGTATTCCTCAGTACACCGCATCCCGCACTCAGTACGACACAGGCTTCTCCACTGATGCAGCCAGACTGAAGCAGGCAGTGAATGACTCACTTGCCCAAGGCTTCACGATGGATCAAGTGCGGCAGGGTGCTCAACAGAAATTCGGCATCTCCCCGCAGCAAATCAGTGATGCAATGGCATCTCCTGCAGGGGCATATCGCCGTCCGGGCCAGGGTGGCATCACTTATTTCAGTCCCGTGCAGTACAACAGTCCTTCTGCGGAAGGAGGCATTGGCGCCTTGACCGGCGGTAGCGCCACCATTGGTGACAACATCGAACGGCGCACCGCGCTTTCAGCAAAGCGTGCGGGGGATGTTGCTCAAGCGACTTCACAGCCCTCGGGCGCAATGGATTACAAGGCGGCGGAAAAGTCACTGCTCTCCTCGCCTCAGTATGGGGGCCAATACTACGGATCTGGCATTCAAAGGCTTGGCGGCTTGCCCGCCAACCTTTCCCAAGAGCAGTTGGCAAAGTTGTTTCCGAAAGGAACTTCCGAATACATCCCTCAAGAAGTTTCCGTGAGCATTCCGGATTACTTTGGATACATCGTAAACAACCCTAACTTCGACACTTTGTACGACCGCGCCAATGCAGCGCAGCGTGCATTCTCTCGCTCCGGGGCGGACCCCGCTCAAATGGAGTATGAGATGAAAAATTACCTGAACAACCGGGCGGGAGGTTTGCCGTATACGGGTGGCGTGGATCAGGGCGTCAAGCCGATAATGCCGCTGCTGACTTCTATTGATGCCGCCGCCGGTCGATTGACTGCGGAGCAATCGGATGCACTGCAGTTCATCATCAACAATGCAGAAACCTACAACCGACTGAAGCAAGATATTCCGGTTTGGGAAAAGGAAGGTAACACTGCTTACCTCGCCAAACAGAAGCCGTATTTTGAGGAATTGGGTAACGCGATACGGAATTACCAAAGCAAACTTTCTGGACTTGATCCCAATACCCTTGCCTCCAAAGAACTTTTTTCTTTGATTCCAACGCTGTCCCCTCCCGGCGCTGCCGCAGGCGGACAAATGCCCGGTGGTATTGCCATGCTTGCTCAAGGGCGGTATCTGAAGGGTAATGGTGATGGAGTATCCGATTCCATTCCCGCCCGGTTTTCTGGATCAGGACAAGAGGCTCGGTTGGCAGATGGTGAATTCGTGATTCCTGCCCGGGTTGTTTCCGAGATTGGAAATGGTTCATCTGATGCCGGGGCGCGTAAACTTTATGCGATGCTTGATCGTGTGGAGTCGCATGCCAAGAAGGCCAAGCGCGGAAAGCCATCCGGCGCGGATCGTGAATTAAACAAGTTGGCGTAAGGATTAAACATGACAACCCCACAAGTAATGACCATTCCGACGGGTCAGACCGGGCGTCAAGAAACCCTGTCCGAATGGGCGGGCCCGTATGTCACAAGCATGCTCGGCAAGGGTCAAGCCCTGTCAGAGATGCCCTATCAGACCTATCAAGGTCCGCTGACGGCAGGCTACTCCCCCCTCCAGATGCAGGCTTTCCAAGGTATCGGTGGTCTTGGGGTGTCGGGTGATATTGGCGCGGCATCCAAGGAGGCTACTGGGGTTGCCTCTACCGCCACGGGTATGGGCTACACACCCGGCCAATTTGCAAACCCATTCCAGGCACCATCAGCGTTTACACCTGGAACCTTTGAGGGCGGCATCTTCGGGACTCAGCAAGCGCAGCAGTACATGAATCCGTACTTGCAGCAGGCTCTGAACCCGGCCATGGATGAGGCTCGTCGGCAGGCTGAAATCTCCCGCACTCAGCAAGCGGGAAGACTTGCCCAGGCAGGAGCCTTTGGTGGCTCCCGTCAAGCCATCATGGAATCTGAGTTGAACCGTAACCTGATGCAGGCTCAGAACAAGATGCTTGGTGAGGGTTACGCATCGGCCTACGACAAGGCCATGGCCCAGTACAACGCTGATATGGCCCGCTCAATGCAAGCCCAACAATTGGGTGAACAGTCCCGTCAGTTCGGCGCACAGCAGGGCATGACTTCGGCACAGCAGGCCGCTCAATACGGATCAGAGGCGCAGCGTCAGGCTGAACAGTCTCGCCAGTTTGGTGCTCAGTACGGTCTCCAGGGATTGACGCAGCGTCTTGAGGCTGCACGCCTGTTGGGATCACTGGGGCAGACCGCAGGTGCAGAGCAGCGTGCAAACCTTGCTCAGATGCTTGGAGCGGGTGAGGATCAGCGTGCTGTTGAGCAGCAAGGTGTGGCTGCGGATCTGGCCGAGTTCCAGGCTCAGCGCGACTACCCGTACAAGATGCTTCAGTTCCAACAGTCGCTTCTCCAGGGTCTGCCCATCCAGTCGATTGCTGCCTCATATCAGCAGCCGAGCACCCTGACCAGTGTGCTTAACACGACCGGCGGCTTGATGGATCTGTACCAACGACTGTTCCCGACTCAGACTCCCACCAAGGGTTAAACATGGCACAGCAAAACAACCAGATTGATCCGGCCACGGCCACGGTTCTCCAGGCGATGAACAAGATCAGCCCGGTGACGCCGGAGGGCAGGCCAACTGTTGCCGCTGAAGTTTTAAACGCAGCAGCGCAGATGGGTGGATCCCAGATGTCGCCATCTGTCGGACAGGCTGCTGAACAGGCAGGCATTGCTGCCCAACTGGAAAACATGAGGATTCGTCGGGCCCAGGAGGCCATGATGAATCAAGCCATGCAGGCCAGTCAGCCCCCAGGCATTGAAGGTTTAAACAGTGGCATCCAGGGATATGCCGAGGGCGGAATCCTTGGCTACGCCGGTAAAGATGAAAGTGTTGCTGTTGATCCGGGAAGTGAAGGTGGAAGCAGTTATACCGAACAAATCAAAAAGGTTGCCGCTCTTTTGGGACTCCCATTTGCGGCGGCTGCGGATTTGATTGCACTGCCTTATAGCCAATACAAAAATATCCGTGAACCTGATTTTGGTTATACGCCTGCCAGTGATGTTTTGAGAAGGGTGATTGATGGGCCTTCGGCCAAACCTCTCTCTATTGCAGAGGAGTCGGCCCGTGAAGCAGCCCGCTTTGCACAAGATGTGCCCTATGGCACCGAGGGGCCCGCACAACGAATTGCCACCGAAGAGCAGGCCCCTGCTCAAAAACAACGCGCCCCTGCGGCTCCTGCCGCTGCGCGTGCTCCCGGCCTTGCGGCATCTTCTGCCCCGGCATTTGCTGAATTGTTCTCAGAGTTTGAGAAGTTGAAGAAAATGCCGACCACCGGCACCCCCGAAGATGCAATTGAGCGGGCCACCAAAACGCGTGAGGCAATGGATCAATATGTCCGCTCACGAGGCGGTGATCCTGATCTTGTAAACAAGATGATGGCCGATTACGAGCGCGTATACGGCGAACAACTTGGGAAGGTTGAGGCTCGCCGTGCTGCTGCTCAAGAGCGTGCAGAACGCGGTGGCATGTCTGCATGGCTGCGCGGCTTCCGTCAGTTGAAGGGTCAGGGCGTTGGAGAAGGCTTCCGTACCGCAGCAGAGGCGGGCGAGGCATTCGATGAAGCCATGCGTAATCGCATTGAGCGTCTTGAGGACATGGGCCTTGAGATCCAACGCACCCGCATGGAGAAGGTCAATGCTCTGAAGAACCAGAAGTATCTGACCGACACGGGTGACTTCGTTAATGCCCGGAAAGAGGGCGATGCCGCTGCCGATGCTGCACGCCGTGAGCAAATCCTCTTGCTTCAATTCAAGCAGTTCCAGGCAGGTGAGGCATCTCAAGAGGCTCGCACTGCTGCAACGATCCGCTCCCAGGAAGCGGCCCGCGCTGAATCCACCGCTCTCCGTACTGAGCAAGAAAAGCAACGCACTCTCTTGGCTGCTCAGGGCAGACTCACCGAGGCAGAGAAACTTCGCGCCACGGTGGCCGACAAGGTTAAGACGGTCCTGGCCCTGCCCAAGGACACCAAGGATCCCATGACCCGTCAGATGCGTGAAAACGCAGAACTGGAAATGCGTCAGGCTGATGAAAATGTGGCGTCTGCCCGGGCCCTGTACAACAACATGTTGAATCAGAGTCTTGGAATCGCAGGGGCGGCCCCAGTGACTGGCGGCAAGGGAGCATTTAAACTTGTGAGCGTTCAACCCGGACCACGATAAGCATCATGCCGATCTACAACATCCAAGGCCCCGATGGACGGATTTATTCCCTTGAGGGGCCGGAGGGTGCGACTGAAGATCAGGTAATCAATGCCCTGAAGTCCAATCTTTCTTCTCAGGGCCTTGGATCTCTGCCGTCGGCTCCTGCCATGCCTGCCCCGCCGGTAGAGGGCGGGTTCATTCCGTCTGTCCGTCGAGGATTTGCCCAGACCGGCATCCTTCTGGGTGACATCCTGCCCGCCATGGTGGGCCGTGCCATTGGTGCCAATGAGTACGCTGAACGTCAATTTAAAGAGGCGGCAGAGACCCAGAAAGAGATTGAAGAGAAGTACCCCGCAGCCATCCCCTCCTACAAGGACATCAAGGGGGTGGGGGATGCCATCACCTACGCAGTTGAGTCTGTGGGTGAAATGGTTCCGTCCATCCTTCCCTCCCTGTTTACAGGTGGTGCTGCGGGCGTGATTGGACGAGGCGCTGTTATCGCTGCCAAGGAGGCGGCAGAAACAGCAGCCCGTAAACAGATTGCCGAGAAGGGAATCCAGGCCCTGACCGAGAAGGAGGTGATGGATCAGATCCGCAAGGCGGGTCTTGATGCGGCCTCCAAGACCGCCCTGAAGTATGAGGCGGTAGGTGCCGTTACCGGATCCGCAGCCCAGAACGTCCCAGAGGTTTATCAAAACATCAAGGACGAAACTCAACAGGAAAGCCTTGGAGCCGCCCTTCTGTTTGGTGGTTTAAACAGCCTCTTGGATGCGGCCATGCCCCTGTCGTTGCTTGCCAAGGCACGCAAGGCGGGTGTTCCCGGTGAGGAAATCATTGGTGCTTGGTACAAACGATTTGGTGTTGGTGCTGCCAAGGGCTTCGCCACTGAAGGTGCGACGGAAGCGGCTCAGGAAATGTCTTCCGCCGCAGCCGAGAAGTTCGTTGACAACAACATCGACTTCTTCTCCGAGAAGAACCTTGAGCGTTTCATCAATGCAGGTTTAAAGGGTGGTCTCGGTGGCGGTGTGGTGTCTGGCACCACAGATGTCATGCTTGGTAAGAAGAGCCTGACAGAGGATCTCAAGCCACTGGATGAGGACATCCGCAACACGCAAAGTGACATCCTGGCCCGCCGGGCCCTGTTGGATGAACTGCGTGCCCAGGCAGATGAAGAGGGCAGAAACAAACTGGATGCCGATGCCCTGAAGGATCTCGGGTTCGGCACCAAGTACAGCCTTTACCAGTCCCTTTTGGACAAGGACATCAATGATCCTGCCCAGGCGCAGGAGGTTGTAAACACGCTTGAGACTGCAATCAATGCGCCAGATACGAAGGGACGGGAGCGGGTCGTTGCCAATAATGCCCTTGAGGTCATTAATCAATATCTGTCCACGAGAGGTGAGCCTGATGTTGGACAAGTTGTCGAGGAGCCAAGTGGAGCAGGCGCTCCAGTGCCTACAGAACCCGTCACACCTGCCCCTGCCGAAGGAGTTGCAGGAGTTGAGCCAAGTGGAGTGGTTCCTCCTGTCGCGGATGTTGGAGTACCTGTTGGAGGAGAAGGACTCGCAGCCGCTCCAGTAACGGCCCCGGTAACGGCTCCTGTAGAGGCCCCTGTTGAAACGCCACAGGCTGCTCCTGAGTTGCAAGCACCGGCTGCTCCGGCTCCTGCTCCGGCAGAAACTCCCCCGACCACCCGCGAACTCATCACTCAGCAGGAAACTGAACTTGCCAAGCAGATGGAGAAGTTCCAGGGCCTGCTTACCCAACAGGTTCAGCGGTTCGGTTTAAAGGACATTGCCGTTCAGGTTGCTACCGATCTGAAGGATGCGGACGGCCTGTACACAAAGGGGCTGATCAAGTTGGCGGTGGATGCTGCGGATCCTGTCCGTGCCCTGCGCCATGAATCGATCCATGCCCTGAAAGAACTTGGCTTCTTTAAACCCACCCAGTGGGATGCATTGATCCGTCAGGCAGAGTCCTCATGGATCAACACCTACATGCGTAATCGCAATGTGGATGGCGGGTTCATTGAGCCGGGTCAGACGAGCCGGTACGACGCCTACATTGACCTGTTTAAAAAGCAAGGTCTGACCGACGAGCAGATCCGTGAGTCGATGATTGAGGAGGCCATTGCTGACGCATTCGGTGACTTCAATCAGACCAAGGCACCTCCGGGGATGATGAATGCCATCCTGATCCGGATGAAGAACTTCTTCCAGGCGATGAAGGAGGCGGTGGGTCTTTCTGGCGCAAGCCCGGAAACCATCTTCGGGCGTATTGAGAAGGCAGAACTGCCCGCCCCCAAGCCCGCCCCTGAGCCTGTTAAACAGGAAGCGCCACAGGAAAAAGTCGAGGCGAAAGCAGAAGAGAAGCCTGCTGAAGAAGCGCCCAAGGCGGAGGAAGTCACTCCTGCCAAGGCAAGCCTGCGCGGAGAGGTTCCACTGTCCACCCGGACGGTCATGGAATCCAATGATGATTTCGCCCGGGCAGAACTTGGGTTGAATGTGCAGCCCAAGCGGGGCATTGCCAACAAGGTTCGGGACATTGGTATTGCTTTAAACGAGCAGACCAAGCGCGAGCAGGGCCAGATGGACCGCCAGAAGTTGACCCTGGACAATGAGATTTCCATTGCCAAGGCCATTGCTGACGAGGTCGCCTATCAATTGACCGCAGGGCAGCGCAAGACCGGAACCGGACTGGGTTGGTATTCCAACAACTATCCCCGCGCAGTGAAGCGCCTGGGTGATCGCTTCCCTGAACTTGCCACGAACCGTCACGCCCGTTCAGTGTTTACAGCATTGGTGGCAGTGACTTCAAACGGCGAGAAGGTCAACAAGAACATCGACAACGCCATTACGCTGTACTCCAAGTTGCGTGATGGGAAGCCCATGTTTGCGATGGGCAACCGCCGAGCCACTGCCCTGGTCAACAACCTTCAGGTCATCCAAGACCTGTTGGCAAAGCATGGCACCGACTTTGAGAAGGTGCTTCTGCAAGAGATCACGGTCAAGGACATGAATGCCCAACTCAGGGCGATGGGTCAGAAAGCAGATACGAGTTATCTTGCCACCACCACCGTCCCTGCTGCTGCCGTTTACTTTGGTCCCAAGTTGGGAGCCTTCTACGCCAACCTGTCTGGCTCAGAGGGTTACCTGACGATGGATCTGTGGTGGACCCGATCCATCAACCGGATGCGTGGTCTGCTCCTGCCCAAGGCCACAGATGCCTCCATTGAAAAGTTGCGGGAGATGATTGGCGACCCCTCCATGACTCGGGAGGACTTGGTTGCTGCTACCGTCCCGCTCCGCAACAAATACGAAGAGTTCGGTTACACCACTGAACTGGAGCATCTGGTCAAGAAGAAGGAGCCCTCCACCAAGGGTGCCAAGCCTGCATGGTTTGCTCAGGCCAAGCGGGTTGCAGGGCCTGCCTACGATCAACTCCTGTATGACCACAATCTTGAGAAGATGGCGAACACCATCTACAAGAATGAGTTTGAGGGTCTGGAGGAGGCACCGTTTACAGCCAATGACCGAGCCTTCATGTACCGAGCCGGTCGTCGGGCCCAGAACCTGTTGCGTTCTGAAGGCATCGACCTGACCCTGGCAGACATTCAGGCTGCGCTTTGGTACTATGAGAAGCGCCTATACGAAAAACTCAGCGGGAAGAAAGCAGATGACATCGGATACGAAGAAGCCATCCTCTCCCAGGCCGATAAGGCTGATAGACGAGAGGGACCAAGCGTGGTCTTCCCTGAACGAGATGGTCGTGGGGATGTCGCCAGAGGAGAGGTCGCAGGCGCTACAGAAGTTCGTGCAGAGCCTGCCGAAGCAAGACCCGAAGAAGTAACTCCTCCCAAGTTCAGTATCTCTGGCCCCCGTTTAACGCCAGAGTTGAGGCAGGCTGCTCAGGGCTCTGCCATCGTGGATGCAGAAGGGAATCTGATTCCCATGTACCACGGCACTGCTGTGGACATCACGACATTTCGTGGCAAGCAGGCAGGCGCAATCTTTGTCACGCCCGATCCCGAATTTGCTTCTGGATTTGCAAAGAACAGCCGCAAGTGGATGGTCCGCCATCCCGAGCAGTTCATCACCAAGCCCGAGATCCGTCAGGCTATCCAGAAACTGCGTCAGGCCATTTATGCCGAGTACGGCAAGCAGAGCCGTGTCACCAAGCAATTCATGGAAGAAATTGGCGAGGTCTTGGATGACGCCAAGGAAACCGGAGCCTACAACTTCAAGGGTGAACTGGGCGACAAGTGGTTTGAGATTGCTTCCGACATGCTCCCCGATGGGGAGAACGTCATGCCCCTGTACGTCTTTGCCAAGAAGCCATTCGATTATGAGAACAAGGCAGATGTAAACAGGGTTGTTAAACAGTTGGCAAGCGATCCCGAGGTCCGTAAAGAACTTGGCAGCAAGGCCAAGCCAGAAGGTGCCCCGGAAAACTTCATGCTTGCCCGGATGCTTGAGAAGACCAAGGACGAGTACGAGGCTGATATCCGGGATAAATACCGGGATGACATCCTCAATGGTAAGTGGGAAGTCATCGAATCCCCCGAGGTGCAGCGCGCCATCAAGGCTTCGGACTTCGATTCCTTCTATGTGATGGAGGGTGTGAAGAACCTTGCCGTCTACGATCCCCGTTTAATCAAGTCTGCCACCGGAAACGTCGGCGTCTTCGGTCAGCGTGCTCCCACAGAAGAGGAAGCCGCAACCCTGGGCATGGAGCCTGCCGAGGCTTTGAAGGCTCAGGAAGAGGGGGACATCCGGTTCAGCCTGCGTGCTCCTCAAGCAGAAGCGTTCAAGCGTTGGTTTGGCGACAGCAAAGTAGTGGATGCCAACGGTGAGCCGCTTGTCGTTTATCACGGGACTGGATTTGATTTCAATGTTTTTGAGGGGGCAAGGAAAGGAACTGAGAAGGCATACTTCTTTACCGCTGATTCGGAACTGGCGGGAAGTTTTGCCAATACATCAGCCGGTGTATATGAGGGCAGTGCAAACATAATGCCCGTGTATCTACGGATGAAAAATCCTTTGGTAATTGATTACAAGGGCGGTTTGAAATGGGGAAATGATCGCCTAATGAGACAGGCGCTTGATAGAGTATGGGCGGGAGAATATGATGGCGTTATTGGCAAAAATGTTGTTGATGGGCATGGAAGCCAAACAACAATTTACGCCGTTATTGCGCCCGAGCAGATCAAATCCGCCACCGGCAACATAGGCTCTTTCGAGCCAACAAGCCCTGACATCCGCTTCAGCCTGCGCTCTCAGATGGAT
>Ga0213922_1001131_pt1 | contig 10400 bp, 9 predicted proteins | sample McNCre2917MG_FD_165060 | JGI IMG/M metagenome (GOLD analysis project Ga0213922, IMG submission 165060) | Freshwater microbial communities from McNutts Creek, Athens, Georgia, United States - 29-17 MG | ecosystem: Environmental > Aquatic > Freshwater > Creek | place: USA: Georgia | collected... | reverse complement strand
CAAGAGCTCGATGCTCAACTGCATCAACGGCGTGTACACACCACAAGAGGGGTCCATCACCTTCCGTGGTCAAACCTTTGACCACATGGACAGCCACCAAGTGGCCACCATGGGCATTGCGCGCACTTTCCAAAACTTGGCCTTGTTCAAAGGCATGAGCGTGTTGGACAACATCATGACCGGCCGCAACCTGCGCATGAAGAGCAACATCTTCATGCAAGCCTTGCGCATTGGCCCTGCGGAACAAGAAGAAATTCGTCACCGCGAAAAGGTGGAACGCATCATCGACTTCTTGGAAATTCAAGCTTTCCGTAAAACGCCTGTGGGCCAGTTGCCCTACGGTTTGCAAAAGCGTGTCGACTTAGGTCGTGCGCTGGCGCTGGAGCCTCAAGTGTTGTTGCTCGACGAGCCCATGGCTGGCATGAACGTCGAAGAGAAGCAAGACATGTGTCGCTTCATCTTGGATGTGAACGACGAGTTCGGCACCACCATCGTGTTGATCGAACACGACATGGGCGTGGTGATGGATATTTCTGATCGCGTGGTCGTGCTTGACTACGGCAAGAAGATCGGCGACGGCACCCCCGATGAGGTGCGCAACAACGAGGAAGTCATCAGCGCTTACCTCGGCACTTCACATTGAGAAAGATTTGTGGGACTGTCCAAGCTTTGCGTAGCTCAGCTTGCTCTGTCCCCAACTGATTGGAGTAGACATGGCATTTTTTCTTGAAACCCTTTTCGGCGGCCTCATGGCAGGCATGCTGTACTCATTGGTCGCCCTCGGCTTCGTGTTGATTTACAAAGCCTCTGGCGTGTTTAACTTCGCGCAAGGTGCGATGGTGTTGTTTGCTGCGTTGGCCATGGCCCGCTTTGGCGAATGGATTCCGGCCTACACCGGCATCAACCACTTTGTGTTGGTCAACCTGCTGGCCTTTGCGGGCGCAGCGGTCGTCATGTTTATGGTGGCTTGGGTGATTGAGTTCTTGGTGTTGCGTCACTTGGTTAACCAAGAAGGCACCACGTTGCTGATGGCCACTTTGGGCATCACCTACTTCCTTGACGGTTTGGGTCAGTCCATCTTTGGTAGCGACATTTACAAGATCGACGTGGGTATGCCCAAAGAACCGTTGATGTTGATGGAGTCCACCTTTGATGGCGGCATCATGATCAACCAAGAAGACTTGGTGGCTGCTTTCATTGCAGCTGCTTTGGTGGCCTTGCTCAGTGTGTTCTTCCAAAAAACCACCACCGGCCGTGCGCTGCGTGCGGTGGCCGATGACCACCAAGCGGCACAGTCCATTGGTATTCCACTCAACCGCATTTGGGTCATCGTTTGGTGTGTGGCCGGTGTGGTGGCTTTGGTGGCCGGCATGATTTGGGGCTCCAAGTTGGGCGTGCAGTTCTCGTTGTCAACGGTGGCTTTGCGTGCGTTGCCTGTGGTGATTTTGGGTGGCTTGACATCGGTGCCCGGCGCCATCATCGGTGGCCTCATCATCGGCGTGGGCGAGAAGTTGTCGGAAGTGTTCCTCGGCCCGTACGTGGGTGGTGGCATTGAGATTTGGTTTGCATACGTCTTGGCCTTGGGCTTCTTGTTGGTTCGCCCACAAGGTCTGTTTGGCGAAAAAATCATCGACCGCGTGTAAGGAAAAAAACATGTTTTACAGAGAAAACGGTCAATTCAAAACCACCTACAAGGCAGATCAGCAGATCTTCCCGATCACGCAAGACCGCATTGGCGTGTTGTTGCTCATCGCGTTTGCATTCATCGGTGTGCCCATGCTCGCTGACGAATACATGTTGCGTGCGATTTTGATTCCCTTCCTCATCTTGTCGCTCGCCGCTTTGGGCGTGAACATCTTGGTGGGCTACTGCGGTCAAATTTCGTTGGGCTCTGGCGCCTTTATGGCGGTGGGCGCTTATGCCGCGTACAACTTCTTTGTGCGCATTGACGGTATGCCACTCATCGTGGCCTTGCTGATGGGCGGCTTCTTTGCCACCTTGGTTGGCATGTTCTTTGGCATCCCTAGCTTGCGTGTGAAGGGCTTGTATTTGGCGGTGGCCACGCTGGCTGCGCAGTTCTTTTGCGACTGGGCGTTCTTGCGTATCAAGTGGTTCACCAACGATTCGGCCTCCGGCACGGCTTCGGTGGCTGACTTGCAAGTGTTTGGCATGCCCATCAACACGCCTTTTGAGAAATACACCTTCTGCTTGACCTTCTTGGTGGTGTTTGGTTTGTTGGCCAAGAACTTGGTGCGTGGCGCCATTGGCCGCGAGTGGATGGCCATTCGCGACATGGACGTGGCGGCCGCGGTCATCGGCATTCGCCCCATGTACGCCAAGCTCAGTGCGTTTGCTGTGAGTTCGTTCATCGTGGGTGTGGCTGGCGCTTTGTGGGCCTTCGTTTACCTCGGCTCTTGGGAGCCTGCTGCGTTCTCGGTGGACCGCTCGTTCCAGTTGTTGTTCATGGTCATCTTGGGCGGCATGGGTTCCATCATGGGCAGCTTCTTTGGTGCGGGCTTCATCGTGATTTTGCCCGTCATCATCAACCACGCTTTGCCTTGGTTGGGTGATCTGGTGGGCATCCCTGTCGACACGGCGGTACTGACCCATGCCGAGCAAATGATTTTTGGTGCTTTGATTGTTTGGTTCTTGATCGTGGAGCCACATGGTTTGGCCAAGTTGTGGAGCGTGGGCAAGCAAAAGCTGCGCTTGTGGCCTTTCCCTCACTGAGTTGCATTTCGTTTTTCTGGTGTTTACATAAATTTTTCTAAGGAGACTTCAAATGAAAATCCGTTCCCTCATGATGGCTGTGGCAGTTGCCGCAACCGGCATGACCAGCGCTCTGGTCACCACATCTGTTCAGGCGCAAGCCAAAGAGCAGTTCTTTCCCGTGTTGCCTTACCGCACCGGTGCTTATGCGCCGAACGGTGTGCCATGGGGTAACGCTTATGTGGACTACCTCAAGCTCATCAATGCACGCGATGGCGGCATCAACGGCGTCAAGATCACCTATGAAGAGTGCGACACCGCCTACGCCACAGACCGTGGCGTGGAGTGCTACGAGCGTCTGAAGGGCAAGTCACAAGGCGCGGTGTTCCAGCCGTTGTCAACCGGCATTACCTTCGCATTGACAGAGAAAGCGCCTGCAGACAAGAACCCGCTGATCACTGGCGGCTATGGACGTTCGGAGTCCAGCGACGGTCAAGTGTTCAAGTGGAACTTCCCATTGCAAGGTACTTATTGGTCTGGCGCTGACATCATCATGCAGCACATCACCAAGAAAGAAGGCGGCAACATCAAGGGCAAGAAGATTGCCTTGGTGTATCACGACAGTCCGTTTGGCAAAGAGCCCATTCCTCTCCTGCAAGAGCGCGCCAAGATTCAAGGCTTTGACTTGCAACTCTTGCCGGTGACGGCGCCTGGCGTGGAGCAAAAAGCCACTTGGTTGCAAGTGCGTCAAGCCCGCCCTGACTACGTGTTGTTGTGGGGCTGGGGTGTCATGAACTCTGCCGCTTTGAAAGAAGCCGTGGCCACCGGTTACCCACGCGAAAAAATGTATGGCGTGTGGTGGTCCGCTGCTGAACCCGACGTCAAAGACGTGGGCGAAGCTGCGAAGGGCTACAACGGTTTGGTGGCGACAGGCGAAGGCGGCAAAGTCATTGCGGACATCAAGTCTGTGGTGCATGGCAAAAGCAAGGCACAGGCCCCGTCGAAGAAGTCGGCACCACGCTCTACAACCGTGGCATGGTCAGCGCCGCTTTGGCGGTGGAAGGTGTGCGCCGTGCGCAAGAGCGTTTTGGCAAAGGCAAGGTCATGACTGGCGAGCAAATTCGTTGGGGCTTGGAGAACTTGGCTTTGGATCAAAAAGCACTCGACAAGCTTGGCTTGGGCACCGTGATGAAACCCATCAGCACCTCTTGCGTGGACCACGAAGGCTCACGTTCTGCACGCATGCACACCTGGGACGGCAAGAAGTGGGTGTACAGCTCGGACTGGATCGAAGCTGATGACACCATCATCAAGCCGTTGGTCAAGCAGTTTGCAGACAAATACGCCGCTGAGAAAAAACTCACACGTCGTACTGCTGCAGATTGCCAGTCTTAATTTGACAGGCGTCACCTAGTGACAGTTTGGTGGCTCGAAAGAGCCACCAAACCACAGGCTCCGAATGATTCAGGGGCTTGCGGTTTGGTCCAGCCCAACAACGTTTTTTAGCAAGGTAAGTTATGAGCGCCAACAACATCGTTCTCAACGTCAATGGCATTGAAGTCATTTACAACCACGTCATCTTGGTGCTCAAGGGCGTTTCGCTCAACGTGCCAGAAGGCAGCATCGTTTCTTTGCTCGGCGGCAATGGCGCGGGCAAAACCACCACCTTGCGTGCCATCTCCAACTTGCTGCAAGGCGAGCGCGGTGCGGTGACCAAAGGCAGCATTGAATTTCGTGGTGAGCGCATCGAAAACCTCACACCCGCTGATTTGGTCAAACGCGGTGTCGTGCAGGTCATGGAAGGGCGTCACTGTTTTGCCCACTTGACCATTGAAGAAAACTTGCTCACAGGGAGCTACACCCGCAGCAGCAAAGCCGAGATTGATGCGAACTTGGAGAAGGTCTACAACTACTTTCCACGTTTGAAAACACGCCGCACTTCACAAGCCGCCTACACCTCGGGGGGGGAGCAGCAAATGTGCGCGATTGGTCGCGCCATCATGGCCAACCCCAACATGGTGTTGCTTGACGAGCCCTCGATGGGCTTGGCACCGCAAATCGTGGAAGAGGTGTTCAACATCGTGAAAGATCTGAACGAGAAAGAGAAGGTCACCTTCCTCATTGCCGAACAAAACACCAACATGGCTTTGAAATACGCCGACTACGGTTACATCATGGAGTCAGGTCGTATCGTGATGGATGGTGCTGCATCTGATTTGGCCAACAACGAAGACGTGAAAGAGTTCTACCTTGGCATGGGCGGCGGCGAACGCAAGAGCTTCAAAGACGCCAAGAGCTACAAGCGTCGCAAGCGCTGGTTGGCGTAACAGGAGTGCTCATGTCTAAACACTACGACGCACTCGAAACCCGTAACCCTGCTGAGCGCGAAGCCGCGCTCATGGCTGCATTGCCAGCGCAGGTGGCTCACGCACAAAAAAATTCGCCAGCCTTCGCCAAATCATTGGCTGGCGTGAATGCAGCCAACGTCACCACTCGCGAAGCCTTGGCCAAGTTGCCTGTGATTCGTAAATACGAGTTGTTGGCCCAACAACAAGCGCAGCGTGCCACCCATGTGTTTGGCGGTTTTGCTGCGATTGGTTTTGGCAAAGCCATGCCACGCGTGTTTGCCAGCCCCGGCACCATCTACGAACCCGAAGGTGCACGCCCAGATTACTGGCGCATGGCCCGTGCTATTTATGCTGCAGGTTTTCGCCCAGGCGAGCTCGCGCACAACTGCTTCAGCTACCACTTCACGCCTGCGGGCTCGATGATGGAAACCGGCGCACACGCCATTGGCTGCACGGTGTTTGCGGGCGGCACAGGGCAAACAGAGCAACAAGTTGGCGCGATGGCCGAGTTAAAGCCTGCGGGCTACATCGGCACACCCAGCTTCTTGAAAATCATTGTGGAAAAAGCCGCCGAGATGGGGGTGAAGTTACCCAGCGTCACCAAGGCCTTGGTGTCTGGCGAAGCCTTCCCACCCAGCTTGCGCGATTGGCTGGCTGAGCGTGGCATCGCTGGCTACCAGTGCTACGCCACCGCCGACCTTGGCTTGATTGCCTATGAGACCGAGGCCCGTGAAGGCTTGGTGTTGGACGAAGGTGTGATTGTTGAAATCGTGCGTCCCGGCACAGGCGACCCCGTGCCCGAAGGCGAAGTGGGCGAGTTGGTAGTGACATCGCTCAACCCCGATTACCCATTGATTCGTTTTGGTACTGGCGACTTGTCTGCCGTGTTGCCAGGCCAGTGCCCCACAGGTCGCACCAACGTGCGCATCAAAGGCTGGATGGGGCGTGCAGACCAAACCACCAAAGTGCGCGGCATGTTCGTGCACCCAGGGCAAGTGGCAGAGGTGGTCAAGCGTTTCCCTGAGATCAAACGTGCGCGTTTGGTCGTCACGGGTGAGATGGCGAATGACCAAATGAGTCTCCAAGTTGAAGCGCAAGATGCCCAAGGGTTGGTGCAAAAAATTGCAGACGCCGTGCGTGACATCACCAAGCTACGCGCAGAGGTGACCCTGGTTTCCTTGGGCAGTTTGCCCAACGATGGCAAGGTCATCGAAGACGCCCGCACTTACCAATAATGACTCTCTGTGTCGAGGTCGATGTACCTCAATTGAATTAGGTAATTCTCGCCACTAATTTAGGGGCCGTTCGCCTCTACTATCATGCGTTGTCATTAAGGAACCCCTCATGAAAAAATTGTTCACTTTGAGTCTGCTGGCTGTTGCGGCATTAACTGGCGCCAACGCGGCTGATTTCCCCGTCAAAGACAAGCCTGTCACCATCGTGGTCCCTTTCACTGCGGGTGGTCCAACAGACCGCGTGGCGCGTGATTTGGCTGAAGCCTTGCGCAAACCTTTGGGTGCCAACGTGGTGGTGGAAAACGTGGCTGGCGCTGGTGGCACGATTGGCGCCAACAAAGTTGCCAAAGCCCCTCAAGACGGACACACCTTGTTGTTGCACCACATCGGCATGGCCACCTCGCCTGCGCTGTATCGCAAGATGCCTTACAACACCATGGACGACTTCGAGTATTTGGGGCTCATCAATGAAGTGCCCATGACCTTGATTGGTCGCCCCACATTGCCAGCCACCAATTTCAAAGAGTTGCAGGCATGGATTGCACAAAACAAAGGCACGGTGAACTTGGGTAACGCGGGCTTGGGCGCTGCATCGCACCTGTGTGGCTTGTTGTTCCAAAGCGCTTTGAAAATCGACATGACCACCGTGCCCTACAAAGGCACAGCACCAGCGATGAATGACCTGATGGGTGGCCAGATCGATTTGTTGTGTGACCAAACCACCAACACCACCAGCCAGATCGAAGGCAAAACGGTGAAAGCATTTGCGGTGACTTCATTGAAGCGTTTGAGCACCCCCGCTTTGAAGAACTTACCTACTTTGGATGAGGCAGGCCTCAAAGGGTTTGAAGTCACCATTTGGCACGGCGTGTACGCGCCCAAAGGAACTCCCGCAGATGTGACCGCCAAGATCAACAAAGCTTTGAAGACGGCATTGAAGGACCCTGAGTTCATCAAGAAGCAACAAGGTTTGGGGGCCGTTGTTGTGACCGACAAGCGCATGGAGTCTGCAGAGCACAAAAAGTTTGTGGCTTCAGAAATTGCCAAATGGGGTCCGATCATTCAGGCTGCAGGCGTGTACGCCGACTGATCTCACACACCGGTTGGTTGACCAAAAGCCATCCCACAGGATGGCTTTTTTCATGGGGTAAACACTTGCATTGGGTTTCACCAAGGCGACTGTTGAATCGGCTGTGTCGCTGGCATCATGGCCTTAGAAAAATCTAAGGAAACACGATGACCACACGCCGCCGTTTACTCACGTTCAGTTTGCAAACTTGCTTGCTCGGTACGCTGACCCTGACGGGTTTGTCGGCTTATGCGCAGCAAGTGTGGCCAGCCAAGCCCGTGCGCATCGTCGTGCCGTTTGCACCCGGTGGCACCACCGACATCTTGGCACGCGCCATTGCGCCAGAGTTGAGCCGTGTGTTTGGTCAGACCTTTTATGTGGAAAACAAAGCAGGTGCGGGCGGCAACTTAGGTGCAGAAATCGTGGCGAAAGCGCCGAACGATGGTTACACCTTGCTGATGGGGACGGTGGGTACGCACGGCATCAACCGCGCGCTCTACAACAAGCTGCCATACGACCCGATCAAAGACTTTGTGCCAATCACGGTGGTGGCGGGGGTGCCCAACGTGATGATCATGAATGCCGACATGGCCAAAGCGCGCAACATCAACTCGGTGGCTGATTTCATCGCGTATGCCAAAGCCAACCCCGGCAAACTCAACATGGCCTCCAGTGGCAATGGCACCTCCATTCATTTGGCGGGCGAACTGTTCAAAAGCATGAGCGGTACCTACATGGTTCACTTCCCCTACAAAGGCTCCAACCCCGCCTTGTTGGATTTGATCGGTGGCTCGATGGATGTGATGTTTGACAACTTGCCCTCGGCCATGGTGCATATCAAGTCGGGGCGCCTCAAGGCCTTGGCGGTGACCAGCAGTCAGCGCTCATTGGCCATGCCCGAGTTGCCCACGGTGGAAGAGGCGGGAGGCCCTGCGCTCAAAGGTTTTGAGGCCAGCTCATGGTTTGGTTTGTTGGCGCCTGCAGGCACGTCAATGGATGTGATCAACCGCGTTCAACAAGAAGTGGCGAAGGCGTTGAATACACCCGCCATCAAAGAGAAGCTGTTGGTGCAAGGCGCGATTCCCGGTGGCAATAGTCCTGAAGAGTTTGCCAAGTTCATCGACGCTGAACACAAGAAATGGGCGCAGGTGGTGAAGGCCTCGGGCGCTAAAGTGGATTGAGGTTGGACTCATCCATCAACCGTTCAAATGGCAAGGACGGTTTTACCAAGATGACGGTACAAGGCGATTCCATCGCCACCTTGATGGGGATGGTCGCCACAAAGCGTTGCATCTGCAAGCCCCGCGTTGCAGCCCCTAGGACGATCATGCTCACGTTGTTGCCTTCGGCGTAGCGCACGAGGGCGTTGGCCACATCGGTGGACTCCAAGACGTGGTACGAGGTTTGGTGTTGACTCAGGTCCAGTGGCTGTGCCCACTGCTGCAGCATGGTGCGATATTGACGGTGCAACGTGGTTTCGCTCTTGTCGCTTTCGGTCGTGTTGCTTTGGTTGGGTGAAATCACAGTCACCACTGCTAAGCGTGCACCGGGTCGAATGCCCAGTGAGCGGTCTACCGCTTGGCGTAGTGAGTACAGCGTGGCGTCACTGGGCTCGTCGTGAGGTAGGGCGACCATCACGATGGGCACCTCCTCAATTTGCTGCGATGGCAAAGGGCTGGGTTGGTAGTGCATACCTGCCGCTTTGAGCCAACGTTTGAGGTGTGTGAAGAACGGCGTGCGCAGCACCTGTTGGCCGCGTTTGGTGACCTTCACTTGTTCGGGGTGCTCTAAGTCAAATGCCAAATGCGCGGCCGATGGGTAACGTTTGGCCGCTTCGGGTTCTAAACAGCGCAGCACCACTTCTTGAAACCATTCAGGCAAGTCGTCTCGTAAGCGGCGTGGCGGGGTAGGGTCCATCCATAAACGCTGGCGCATGCCGCCGTTGGTTTGTGGGTTGCCAAAAGGCAGCGCCCCTGTGGCCAATTCGTACAGCATCACGCCAATGGCAAAAATGTCGCTGCGTGGGTCGCCGCGCACCCCCACCACTTGCTCGGGCGCGATCCAGGCGGGTGAGCCCACCGCTAGGCGCAACTCTTCAGCCAGAAAGTCGGGATAGTGCGCGTGGCATGACAAGCCAAAGTCCAGCAACACCGCGTGGCCATCGGGGTGCAACAACACATTGGCCGGTTTGAGATCCAGATGACAGGTGTTTTGTTGGTGCAGGCTGTGCGCCGCGCGAGCGATGGCGGCGCCCATGCGTGCCATGTCTGACACTTTTGCGCGCGTGTCTTGTTGTGCGCTCTCGTTCAATACTTGCTGCAGTGTCAGGCCGGGCACATGCTCCATCACGAGGTAGGGCATGGTGACTAAATCACCTGCGGCCACCAAGCGCGGCACATGTGTGCCGTGCAGCGCTTGCAAGATTTGATGTTCGACCTCGAAGCTCACGATGTTTTCTGCGCCATCGCTGGCGGTCATACGCGGTACCTTCATCACCATGTCGAAGGGGGCTGCATGTTCGTCGGCGTAGCTCACCTCATAAATGTGGGCCATGCCGCCCACATGCAAGCAAGCGCCGATGCGGAACCCGTCCAGCTCGGTGCCTGCTGCGAGGCGTTTCATTTGCCCGTCTCCAAGCGTTGCGCAAAAAACTCAGGCAAGCCAGCTTCGCGCACGGCGCGCGCGGCAGCGCGGTGGTCATAGGCCACGCGGTAGAAGGTGAGCTTTTCCGCAACACTGTCAAACATCGCGTACATCGCACGCGGGTTGCCATCGCGTGGCTGGCCTACCGAGCCAATGGTGGCAATCCACTGGCGGTGTTTGGGGGTGGGAATGGATACATCTGCGGTGGGCTTGAAGGCCATCAGCTGCCGTCCCATGCCTCGGTAGTACAGGGATTGATGATGGACGTGGCCGCCAAACACATAGCGCACCTGCGGGTTGGCGCAGGCTGCATCTAAGCTCAAGCTGGACGTGCGTTCATTTTCTACATAGTGCCACCGTTCTGGTGCATCAGCGCTCGCATGCACCAGCAGCATG
>Ga0213922_1001129_pt1 | contig 10413 bp, 8 predicted proteins | sample McNCre2917MG_FD_165060 | JGI IMG/M metagenome (GOLD analysis project Ga0213922, IMG submission 165060) | Freshwater microbial communities from McNutts Creek, Athens, Georgia, United States - 29-17 MG | ecosystem: Environmental > Aquatic > Freshwater > Creek | place: USA: Georgia | collected... | reverse complement strand
AGTTGAACTTGGCTGCTGCGAAAAGCACTTTGGCTGATTCACAAAAACAAACCAACGCCGCTTTGAGCGTGAAAGACGCACAAGAGTTGTTGGCTTTGCAAGCGAGCCTGTTCCAGCCTTTGGCTGAAAAAGCTGTGGCTTATAACCGTCACTTGGTTGAAATCGCCACAGGTACAGGTTCACACTTCCAAGGTCACGTGGAATCTAAAGTGGCTGAAGCTCAAAAAGCTTTCCACGCCATGGTGGACAACGCTGCTAAAAACGCACCTGCTGGTTCCGAAGCCGCTGTGGCCGCATTCAAAACTGCAGTTGCCGCTGGTAACAACGCTTTGGAATCTGTGCAAAAAGCTGTCAAGCAAGCCACTGATGTTGCTGAAGCCAACTACAAAAACCTGACTGAAACCGCTTTGAAAACAGCCAAGCCTGCTGCTAAGAAGCGTTAATTTTTAAGGTCCTCCAAGACCACTGAAACGGCTCCTTCGGGAGCCGTTTTTCGTATGTGCTTAAGATTGGTTCAAAACACGGGAGAGCAGCGGTGGATAAAGTAGACGGTGTGGTGATTGGCGCAGGCGTGGTGGGCCTGGCTGCGGCGCGTGCTTTGATTCAGGCAGCACCAGAAACTGCTCGCGAGTGGTTGGTGTTGGAAGCGGCGGACGCCATTGGCACGGGTACCAGTTCGCGCAACAGCGAAGTCATTCACGCAGGCATTTACTACCCGCAAGGTTCGCTCAAAGCCAACTTGTGCGTGCAAGGTCGCGACATGCTGTATGCCTATGCGGCGGAGCGCGGTGTGTCGTACCTGCGCTGTGGCAAATTGATCGTGGCGACACATGTGGACCAGCTGCCTGCACTTCATGCCGTTTTGCACAAGGCCCATGCCAATGGCGTGACCGATGTGGTTCTGCTCAGCGCCGAACAAGCGCAAGCGATGGAGCCCGCGCTGTCATGCGTGGCGGCCTTGCATTCACCCAGCACGGGCATTGTGGACAGCCACGGCTTGATGCTGAGTCTGCAAGGTGATTTTGAACATGCAGGCGGCATCGTGGCCTTGAATTCGCCTGTTGCTTCAGCCGTGTGCTGCGGCGATGGCATCGTGGTGCGCATGGCCGATGGTTCTGAGTTGTTGGCGCAAACGGTGGTGAATGCAGCAGGGCTGACAGCACCTTGGCTGGCGAAACGCTTTGAAGGTTTGGCCGCGCAGCATTTGCCGCAGGCTTACTTTGCCAAAGGCAACTATTTCACGCTCTCAGGCAAGTCAGCGTTTTCGCGTTTGATTTATCCCGTGCCCGAAGCCGCAGGTTTGGGTGTGCACTTGACGCTTGACCTAGGGGGGCAAGCCAAGTTTGGTCCTGATGTGCAATGGGTGGACGGCCCAGATGATTTGGTAGTGTCCACCGCGCATGAGCAAGCGTTTTACGACGCCGTACGCAAGTATTGGCCAGCCTTGGGCGATGGTGCGTTGCAAGCAGGCTATGCGGGCATTCGCCCCAAAATATCGGGCCCCAACGACGAAGCCGCTGATTTTTGTATCCAAGGCCCAGACGTGCATGGCGTGAAAGGCTTGGTGAATTTGTTTGGCATTGAGTCGCCAGGCTTGACGAGTGCACTCGCAATTGGTGATGCGGTGGTTCAGGCCTTGCAGTAAAGTTGCGCGCATGAATAAACGCTTGTTCCTCAGCGTTTGCACGACGCACTTTTTGTTGGCCTGCTCGACGGTGTCGCGTCAAGCGTCCACGCCGACGTCATCAAACTATCCAAACAATCCAGCGAAACGACAAGACATCGTCATGCAAGCCATGGCTATGCTCGACCGCAGCTACACCTATGGCGGCAAAAAACTTCACACAGGTTTTGACTGTTCGGGATTGGTGACATTTGTTTACAAAGAGTCAGCCGGCATTCCGCTCCAAGGCAGCGCAGCGCAAATGGCACAAGTGGCCAAGCCCATTGATCCTACGCAAGCGCATCCCGGTGACTTGGTGTTTTTCAATACTCTAGGCAGTCCGTTCTCGCATGTGGGAATTTATGTAGGCTCAGGCAAATTCATCCACGCTGCGAATGAAAAAACAGGTGTGAAATCGGAACGCTTGAGCTCCCCATACTGGGCCAAGCGGTTTGAAGGATATCGCACCGTTTTTGCTTGATGCAAACCTGATCAGACTTGGTCGCGAATGGCCAGCGCAGCCTCTTTCACGAGTACAGGACCTTTGTAAATCAATCCGGTGTAAATCTGCACCAGATCCGCACCTGCTTTGATTTTCGCGACGGCATCGGCACCGCTCAAGATGCCGCCCACGCCGATGATGGGGAAATTGGGGCCCATCGCCGCGCGCAATTGGCGAATCACGACATTGCTTTTCTCGAACACGGGCGCGCCTGAGAGGCCGCCGGTTTCGTCGGCGTGAGCCATGCCTTGCACCGCGTCGCGGGCGATGGTGGTGTTGGTGGCGATCACGCCCCAAGATGGCGTGCCTTCGTGCACACAGTGGCGTTGCAACGTGGCTGCAATCACCGCAATTTGGTCGCTGTCTAAATCAGGCGCAATCTTGATGAACACAGGCACTTGCTTGTTGTGTTGCTGAGCCAGCTCTTTGCGGCGTTTGGCGAGTGTGCCAATCAGCGCATCCAAGGCTTCATCGCTTTGCAGCTCGCGCAAATTTTTGGTGTTGGGGCTGGAGATGTTGACCGTCACATAGTCAGCATGTGGGTACACGCCGTTGAGGCAAATCAGGTAGTCGTCCACCGCGTTCTCAATGGGGGTGACCGCGTTCTTGCCAATGTTCAGGCCCAGCAGCATGGGTGTGTCGCTACCTTTACGGCGGAACTGCGCTTGTTGCACGTTGGTCAAAAACACATCGAGGCCTTCGTTGTTAAAGCCTAGGCGGTTAATCAATGCATTGGCTTGCGGCAAACGGAACATGCGGGGTTTGGGGTTGCCAGGCTGCCCCTTGGGTGTGACGGTGCCAACTTCGACAAAGCCAAAACCCATCGCAGCCAAGCCGTCAATGCAGTGCGCGTTTTTGTCCAAGCCTGCGGCCAAGCCCACACGGTTAGGGAATTTCAGGCCCGCGAGTTGAATCGGATCTTGCACGCGCTCTTGGCAGTAGGCCCAAGCCAGCGGCGTATTTTGCGTGCGGGCCAGCATGGCCAGCGTGTGCTCATGGGCGGTTTCGGCGTCCATAGCAAACAGAAATGGTCGGGCGAGGGAATAAGGTAACAACGACATGGATAATCTCAAGCTTTTATAAAACCCTCGGATTTTCGCCCATGAACACGCCCACAAATGCCATACCTTTGTCTCAAGACGAATTGAAAACTTTGGTGGGCCAAGCGGCACTCCAATACGTGGTCCCAGGCGAGGTGGTGGGCGTGGGCACAGGCTCAACGGTGAACAAATTCATCGACGCCTTGGCCACCATGAAAGACCAAATCAAAGGTGCGGTGTCCAGCTCAGTGGCATCCACCGAACGCTTACAAGCTTTAGGCATCAAGGTGTTTGAAGCTGCCGAGGTCGAAAGCCTGTCGGTCTACATCGACGGTGCAGACGAAATCGATCACCACGGCTACATGGTCAAAGGCGGCGGTGCGGCGTTGACGCGCGAAAAAATTGTGGCTGCGCAATCCAAAATGTTTGTGTGCATTGCCGATGAAAGCAAACTGGTCGATGCACTTGGCGCGTTCCCCTTGCCCGTGGAAGTCATCCCCATGGCCACTGCGCGCGTCATGCGCCAATTCGCTGCGATGGGCGGCAGCGCCAAGGTGCGTTTGAAAGACGGTCAACCTTTGGTCACAGACAACGGCCAACACATCGTCGATGTGACGGGTTTGAAAATCAGCGACCCTCTGCAGTTTGAAACCGACGTCAGCCAATGGCCGGGCGTGGTGACGGTGGGTGTGTTTGCCCATCAAAAAGCGCAGGTGTGTTTGTTGGGCACATCGAATGGCGTGAAGACGCTGAAGTTTTGAAAAGCCTAGGCACTTCGTATCGAGCTTTGGTGCTGGGTGCATCAGGTGCACTGGGGAGTGCTTTTGTTGAGGCCTTGCAGGCCGATGCCGCATGCGTCGTAGTAGTTGGTTTGTCGCGCAATTCGCAACCTGCATTTCGCTTAGAAGACGAGGCCAGCATGGCTGCTGCGGCTACTTCATTGCATGGCCCGTTTCACCTCATCATCGATGCCACAGGGGCACTCACCATCGACGGGAAGGGGCCAGAAAAACACATGGCTGCACTCAATGCCACACAACTGGCCCGTGCGTTTGAAGTCAACACCATTGGCCCCGCGTTGCTGCTCAAACACTTCGTGCCTTTGCTCGCTATTGAGCAGCGCAGCATTTACGCCAAGTTGTCGGCGCGTGTGGGCAGCATCAGCGACAACCACAAAGGTGGTTGGTATGGTTACCGCGCATCCAAGGCAGCACTGAACATGGTGCTGCAAACCGCAGCAATTGAAGCCACCCGTAAACGCCCGCAACTCGTGGTGGCGGCCTTACAACCTGGCACAGTGGCATCGGGTTTGTCGGCGCCGTTTGTGCCAGCACAAGACTGCCTCGCACCTGCGCAATCGGTGGCAGGTTTACTCAGTGCTTTGGATGATTTGCCAGCGCAAGCCGCTGCGCACTTTTTGGACTACAAAGGCGCAGCGATTGCTTGGTGATGATCAATGCGCGGCGCTCATGCCTTGGTGGCGCAGCAGCGCATCCAACTGAGGCTCACGACCACGGAAAGCTTTGAACGATTCCATCGCGGGGCGGCTGCCGCCGACTTCCAAAATGGTTTCGCGGTAGCGGCGGCCTGTGTCAATGCTAGGTTCGCCATCTGCGCCTGCGGTTTCTTCAAACGCAGCATAGGCATCAGCACTCAGCACTTCGGCCCACTTGTAGCTGTAGTAACCGGCGGCATAGCCACCCGCAAAGATGTGGCTGAAGGTGTGCAGCGTGCGGCCCCATGCAGGGCTTTGCAACACGGCCACTTCGGCGCGCACATCGCGCAGTACTTGCATGAAGTCTTGCGCTTTGTCACCGTCTGAGTGCAGCAGCATGTCCACGAGTGAAAACTCGATCTGGCGCAGCGTTTGCAAACCGCTTTGGAAATTTTTAGCAGCCAGCATTTTGTCGAACAACGCGCGTGGTAAAGGTTCGCCTGTGTCGACGTGTGCGGTCATGTGGCGCAACACAGGCCATTCCCAGCAAAAGTTTTCCATGAACTGGCTGGGCAACTCCACCGCATCCCACTCAACGCCGCTGATGCCAGACACATCGCGCTCGTTCACTTGCGTGAGCATGTGGTGTAGGCCGTGGCCGCATTCGTGGAAGAGGGTGATGACGTCATCGTGGGTGAGCAGCGGTGGCTTGTCGCCCACGGCCTCTGAGAAGTTGCACACGAGGTGCGCCACGGGCGTTTGCAATGCACCTGTGTCGGGGCGCAACCAGCGTGCGCGCACATCGTCCATCCACGCGCCGCCGCGCTTGCCTGCGCGCGCACCGGGGTCAAGGTAGAACTGGCCCACTAACTCAGGGGGCAAACCGCGTGCGCGTGTCTCTTCGGTGTGGCGCTCAATGCGGTAGAACTCCACTGCTGGGTGCCACACGGGCGCTTGGTCGCGTCGAATGCTCACCTCAAACAAGGTTTCCACAATCTTGAACAAACCCGCCAACACCTTGGGCGCGGTGAAGTACGGTTTGACTTCTTGCTCGCTGAAGGCATAACGCGTTTCTTTGAGCTTCTCGCCGATGTACGGCCAGTCCCACGGTTGTGGGTCTTGCAGGTTGAGGTGTTCTGCCGCGAAGGTGCGCATCTCGGCCACGTCTTTTTCGGCGTAGGGACGGGCGCGTTTGGCGAGGTCGCGCAAAAAGTGCATCACCTCGGCGGGCGACTGCGCCATCTTGGCCGCCAACGACACCTCGGCGTAGTTGGCATAGCCCAAGAGCTGTGCTTCTTCTTGGCGCAGGGCCAAAATTTCTTTCACCCACGGTGTGTTGTCTTGTTCGGTTTTGCCGTTTTGCACCGCTTCCGATTGGTCAGATGCGCGTGTGGCGTAAGCGCGGTACAGCTTTTCGCGCAAAGCCGAGCTGTGCGCAAACTGCATGATGGGCAGGTAGCACGGCATTTTCAAATTCAACTTATGGCCAGCCACACCATCCTTCTCAGCCGCAGTGCGTGTGGTTTGCAACACGTCGTCCGGCACACCGGCCAACTCTTCGGCGGTGACGATGGCTGACCATTGGTCGGTTGCATCGAGCACGTTCTCGCTGAACTTTTGGCTCACTTCGGCTTGGCGTTCTTGAATCGCAGCAAAGCGTTCTTTGGCGGCCCCCACAAGCTCCGCACCCGACAACACAAAGTTGCGCATGGCCAAGGTATGGGCGTGTTTTTGCTCGGCATTCAAGCTGGCCACATCAATGGCTTTGTACTTGGCATACAAGCGCTCGTCTGCACCCAGTCGCGTGTAGAACTCGGTCACACGTGGCAATGCTTCGGTGTAGGCCGCGCGCAGCTCAGGTGTGTCGGCCACCGAATGCAAATGGCTCACGGCGCCCCAAGCGCGGCTGAGTTTTTCGGTGGCGACATCCAACACGGCAGCAATCGCTTTCCACTCGGCGGGGAAGTCAGCTGCCGTGACTTTTTCTAATGCGGCATCGGCTGCTGGCAAAAGCTGGTCAAGGGCAGGCGCGATGTGCGCAGGTTGGATGGCATCGAACAGCGGGTGATTCGAAAAGTCGAGAAGCGGATTGTTCAATGACATGCAAAACTTTCAAGAAATAGATGGCCGAAATTTTCGGCATACCCAGCACCGTCGCCAAGCTGAGTGGTCAGCGCTTGATGCAGCGACATTCGCTTGCGAGGAGCGCAGCAAGTGCTGGCCGCTCAGCTTGGCAGAGCGAACGCCCACCCAATGAATGCAAATACCTCAATGCTTCTCAGATAAGGCCCGTTGCGCCGATTCCAAGGTGTTGACCAGCAGCATTGTGATGGTCATCGGTCCAACCCCACCCGGTACAGGGGTGATGTAGCCGGCCACTTCTTTCACGCCATCAAAGTCCACATCGCCGCACAGCTTGCCTTCATCGTTGCGGTTCATGCCCACGTCCAGCACCACCGCGCCGGGCTTGACCATGTCAGCCGTCAGCACATTGCGCTTGCCCACCGCGGCCACGATGACGTCGGCTTGCAAGGTGAGGACTTTGAGGTTTTGCGTGCGCGAGTGCGCCACTGTCACTGTGGCATCTTTTTGCAGCAGCATCAAAGCCATGGGCTTGCCCACGATGTTGCTGCGGCCAATCACCACCGCGTGTTTGCCCTTGAGGTCGTAACCAATGCTCTCGAGCATCTTCATGCAGCCATACGGTGTGCAAGGCCAAAAACCAGGCATGCTGGTCATCAAGGCACCGGCGCTGGCGATGTGAAAGCCGTCCACGTCTTTGGCGGGGCTGATGGCTTCGATCACTTTTTGCGCATCGATGTGCGCCGGCAAGGGCAGTTGCACCAAGATGCCGTGAATGGATGAATCGTTGTTCAGCGCTTCCACGCGGGCCAGCAAGTCGGCCTCGGTCATGGTGGCTTCGTATTTTTCGAGAACAGAGTGCAAGCCTGCATCTTCGCAAGCCTTGACCTTGTTGCGTACATATACCTGGCTGGCTTGGTTGTCACCCACCAGTACCACGGCCAAGCCGGGTGTCAAACCCTTTGCTTTCAAGGCGGCTGTGTCGGCGGCCACTTGGGCGCGCAGTTGTTTGGAGAGGGCGTTGCCGTCAATGAGTTGTGCAGTCATGGTCTTGTGTATACAGAAGAGAAGTTGAATTGAAAACGCCCGTGAGACACGGGCGTTCAAAGGGTGAGCAAACGTGCGGCCTGATTAGGCTTTGGCAGCGTTTTGTCCGAGTGCGGTTTTCAGCAAGTCGGCCACCGTGTTGGCGTTGAGCTTTTCCATGATGTTGGCGCGGTGCGCTTCTACGGTTTTGATGCTGATGCCGAGGTCGTCTGCAATTTGCTTGTTCAAACGGCCGGCCACGATGCGCTCCAACACTTGAGCTTCGCGGGTGGTCAGCTTGGCCATCAGCGCGTCGCGGCTGGCGGCTTGTTGTGATTCGGCGAACGACGTGGTGGCTTGGGCCAACATGCGTTCGACCAAATTCACCAAAGCGGTTTCGTCAAAAGGCTTTTGGATGAAGTCCATCGCGCCTTTTTTCATGGTGTCCACGGCCATGGGCACATCGCCGTGACCGGTGATGAACACGATGGGCAAAGGAGACTTGCGTTCGACCAAACGGTCTTGCAGTTCGAGGCCTGTCATGCCACCCATGCGGATGTCCACAATCAAACAAGCAACTTCACGTGGGTCGTAACGGCTGAGGAACGTTTCGGCTGAATCGAAGCAACGAACGCGGTAGTCCTTGCCCTCTAACAACCATTGCAAGGAATCACGTACAGCCTCGTCGTCGTCCACCACGTAGACCGTACCTTTTTTGGGAATCAAACTCATCAAAAAAACTCCAACCTATCGGACCGGTATCCAGAAGGAAAAGCGGCAGCCCGTTATTTCCTCAGCATTGTAGAGGTTCTCAGCCTTCATTCGGCCTTGGTGCGACTCCACGATGGAGCGGCACAAATTCAGGCCAATGCCCATGCCTTCTGACTTGGTGGAGAAGAAGGCTTCAAACAAACGCTCCATCACCTCGGGCGGCAAGCCTCGCCCTGTGTCAGTGACTGAAAATTCAATCACAGGTTGGCCTTCTTCGCTGCGTGGTAATACCTTTAGCTCCACATCGCGGCGTGTGAGCGGGCGCTGGGCGAGGTCAATGGACTCTGCGGCATTGCGCAACAAATTCACCAACACTTGCTCAATCAAGATGGGGTCCACGTTCACGGCGGGTAAGCGCGCCGCGACCACTTGGGTCAGGCGCACCTGTCGTCGGCGCATTTCAATGCCAGCCAATTCCACGGCTTCTGCCACCATGGCAGTCACATCGGATAGGGTGCGGTTGGGCTCGCTGCGTTTCACGAAGGTGCGAATGCGTTGGATGATTTGTCCTGCACGTTGGGCTTGGTGGGCGGTTTTTTCCAAGGCCTTGAGCAACTCTTCTTCGGTCAAATTGTTGGCTTTGATGCGCGACACCATGCCGCTGCAGTAGTTGTTGATGGCCGTCAATGGTTGGTTCAATTCGTGTGCCACGCTAGACGCCATCTCACCCATGGTGATGAGGCGGCTGGCCGATTGCGCGCGTTCGGCTTGCACTTGGGCTTGCTCCTCGGCTTGGCGTCGCGGGGTGATGTCTGAGGCAATCACCATCTGCGCCAAGCGGCCATCCACCCAGTTGAGGTAGCGTGAACGCACCTCTAACCACTTGCCTAACTCAGGCACATAGATTTCGGCGTTCTCGGCTTTGGTTTCGGTGATGCCTTCAGTGGGTAGCCCCATCAAGCCATCGTCTTCATCTTGACCGTCATCGTTTGCGGCGTCTGATGTTGTCGAGGGACGTGGCTGACCCGCTTGCGAGACCAAACTCAGGTGACCTTGTGTAGTGCTGGCAAACCATTGGCGATACAGCTTGTTGGCAAACAACAGTTCTTTGCTGCCCAACGGCGCGACAGACACGGAGGCGTCCAAACCTTCGAGCACGGTGGTGAATCGGTCGTGGGCGGCAGAGAGTTGTTCGCGCACGCGGTTGGGTTCGGTGATGTCAGTCATCGACGTCATCCAACCGGTTTGTTGGCCGCGCGCATCCACGAGCGGTGAGACATACAAACGTGCGTCAAACACTTCGCCGCTTTTGCGTTTGACGCGCACTTGAAAGCCACTGCTCGTGGTCTCACCCTGTAACTCTTGGGTTAGCTTTTGCTCTAATGTTTCGCGGTCTTCCTCGGGCCAATAGGGAAAAGGCGGGACACGTCCTACCAATTCATCCTCTGTCCAGCCTGTCATTTGGCAAAACGCAGCGTTCACATAGGTGATACGACCCTTGAGGTCCATGGCGCGCATGCCGGTGAGGATGGAGTTTTCCATGGCGCGGCGAAAGTTGGTTTCGGCTACCAAGGCTTGTTGAGCTTGCACGCGTCGGCGCGTGTGTCGCCAAGTACCAATCAGCATCCAAGCGGTCATGGCGCTTAGCATGGCCACCAACCAAAACACGCCGTTGCCAATCAAACCTTGCGAGGTGCGGTAAGCCTGCGCGTGCAGTGACAGCGCATAGCCCACAGGGGTGATGGGCACTTCGTATTCGTTGGTTTGAAAGAGCCAAGGCAACACCTCCGTCACCTTGGGACGTGCTTTGTTGGCTTGGCCTGCCAGCACGTTGTTGTTCACGTCTCGCAAAGACACGGCATAGCGGTTGGCGATTTCGCTGGGCACCGCAAAGCGCAGCATGCCATCCATCGTGTATTCGGCTAGCAACACGCCTTCAAATCTGCCGTGGTTC
>Ga0213922_1001119_pt1 | contig 10471 bp, 9 predicted proteins | sample McNCre2917MG_FD_165060 | JGI IMG/M metagenome (GOLD analysis project Ga0213922, IMG submission 165060) | Freshwater microbial communities from McNutts Creek, Athens, Georgia, United States - 29-17 MG | ecosystem: Environmental > Aquatic > Freshwater > Creek | place: USA: Georgia | collected... | reverse complement strand
TTGGTATTACTGCACAGGGCCAGCCTTATGGTGCAGGTAAGTACACTTTTTATAGTTTAGAAAAAAATACCATTATTGCTAATACCGATAGCGCAACTACTAAATGGGACTTGGCTTTTAATGGTACAAAGATTTTAACCAACGGTGGTACTAGTGGAATGGGATTAGGTGGAGCTTTTGTTCAAGTTGGATTATTTGATAATTTAAAAACCATTTCTACCGATTCTGTATTTAAAACAGATAATGCTCCTGCTAGTTATGCAGTAACTTATGGTAGCGGTAAAGGATGGTATACTTATGACCCCATCAATAATTTAATCACCCCTTTAGCTGGAAGAGTATTAGTAATTAGAACAGCCTCTGGTAAATATGCAAAAGTAGAAGTTATCGCTTATTATAAAGGTGGCGCGACTTTAGCAACAACAGCTACAGATGTTGAAAAAATGAGCAAACAACGTTACTACACATTTAGATATATTTTCCAACCAAATGGCACTAAAGTATTTTAATGTTTACTTCCCAAATAAAAAGGTCTTCCAATTCGGAAGACCTTTTTTATTAACTGACGTTATTTTAAACAGACTTCTTTACAAACTTTGTTAAAATAACAATAGTATCATTATTAATTTTTCCTTCGATTTGCTCTGCATTATCAGGTACTAATCTAATTTTTCTAACAATAGTTCCTTTAGGTGCCATGAAACTTGCTCCCTTCACATTTAATTGTTGTGTTAAAACAATGGTATCTCCATTCTCTAATTCAGTACCATTACTATCCACATGCTTAGCCGCTACTTGGAAAATAGATTCAGCCCATGTTACCACTGTTTCATCTAATTCGACAGAACTTAATATTTCATTAGCCCATTCTTGGTCTTTCATGCCATATAAAATTCTATAACTTAAGGCTTGTACACTTGGCTCTGTATTCCAAATACTTCCTGCCAAACAATTCCAATGAGAATCTTTTGCACCAGTTTCAATTAAAGTTAAGCAAGTATCACAAACAGCTACTTCGTTTTCAATGGCTTCATTTCCTTTTGGGCTTACAGCATAGGCATATGTTGCAGCATTAGATGCGCATAGTTCACATTGTCCTTCTGCTCTGTCTTTTAATTTTGTAGATAGACTTGATTTCATAATAATATAATTCGCGCGAAGATACTATTTTGCAGTAATAAATTAGGAATGGCTCTTAACAAATTCGCTGCAATAAGATTTAATCATCTCTCTTACACGAACAAATTCTGCACGAATCTCTTCTTCAGTTCCATTTAATTTAGAGGGATCTGGAAAATTATGATGTAATTTTTCAGCATTAGAGGGAAAATAAGGACACACTTCTTTGGCATGATCACAAACAGTAATCACATAATCAAAATCAATGTCTTTGTATTCTAAAACATTATTTGAAGTATGCTCACTTATATCAATACCATCTTCTTTCATAATAGCAATGGCTTTGGGATTAACTCCATGAGTTTCTACTCCTGCACTATATACATTCGCATTTTCACCATAATAATATTTTAAATAACCTTGGGCTATTTGACTTCTGCAACTATTGCCCGTACACAAAACCAATATATTTTTCTTCATATTTTCAAAATTATATCAATTTATGTTTAAACTTTTACCTAAAATTTATATCTAAATCGTAACTTGTCATTATCAAACCAAATAATATGAAGAAAAAGAACATTATTAGCTTATCAATTGCCTTTGCCTTTTTTGTTTTAGGCACATCTGGAATTTTATTGTATATCAAACAAAAGCCTCATTTTGTGGAAATGACCCACACTATTTTCGGGCTAATCTTTGTTAGTTTTGCCATATTTCATATTGTAAACAACTGGGGATCTTTGAAAAACTACTCAAAGGATAAAAATACAGGCGCTTTCAAGAAAGAATTATTGGTTGCAGGTATAATAGGTATTATTGTATTAACCCTTTCTGTTACAGAAGTGTTAGAGCCAGTAGCAGAATTTGGTAGAGTATTTGCACCAAAAAGAGGTCCAAGACCAGATGCAGGCATTAGCTTTCAAGAAAAAACAACTTTAGATTCAACTAATGGAATTGCAACAACTTTAATCTTACAAAAAACTAAAGACAACGAAGCTGCAAGTTTAAATATTGAAGTTGCTGATAGCACTGGTAAGGTATTAGAAACTTTATATACTGCAGAAAAAAATCCTAGAGGCCCTGGTGCTAATTTAATTTTATCTACAAAAATTTCTACACCTGCTCCATTTAAATTAATTGTAACAGGTATTAGTGCTAAAAAATCAGAAGAAGAGGAAGAAGAAGGAAAGCCAGGTATTGAAACAAAAACACAAGAAAGTTTCAATATTCAATCACTTACTCCTGGTGCGCAAGTTTTAAATTTAGCAGATTCTAAATTATTAAAAAGAGCGATTATTGAAATTAAATAATCGTAATCAATATTTAAAAATGCCTCTTCAAAATTGAAGAGGCATTTTTATTACCTTCTTGAGAAATTACTTCTTCTTGTTTTAATATTGGGCTTGTATTCGGGAGTCTCCCCAAATTCAGAAGGCACTGTACCTTTTAAAACAGGCGCGCCTAATAGTTCTTCAATTTGAGCGAATTTAGATTGTTCTTTTTGACCTACTAAAGTAAACGCTGTTCCCAAACTAGCAGCTCTAGCGGTTCTACCAATTCTATGGATATAATCTTCTCCGTCATTAGGAACATCGTAATTGATGACTAAATCTATATCGTCAATATCAATGCCTCTACTTAAAATATCTGTTGCAACAATAATGGAAATTTTTTCGTTTCTAAAATCTTGCAAAGCTTGTTCTCTTTCTTTTTGTTCTAAATCAGAATGCACTTCGGCTACAGAAAGTTTTGCATGTTTTAAATCTGCGGTCAATTTTTTTACATTTTGTTTCTTTGAACAAAACACAATCACTTTTTTAAACCTCTTTGATCCAAGCATATCTTTAATGATAGCATCTTTCTGTGCATCATAAACAACAAATGCTTTTTGGGTTATATTTTCAGAAGCTTTTGAAATGGCAATATTAATTTCAACTGGATTAATTAATAAATTCCTAGCCAAAGCCCTCATTTTAGTTGGCATGGTTGCAGAGAATAATAAATTCTGTCTTTGCTTAGGTAAATAAGTAATGATCTTGTTAATATCATCACTAAAGCCCATATCTAACATTCTATCTGCCTCATCCAATACTAAATACTTTAATCCATTCAGTTTAACATAACCCATATTTAAATGAGCAATCATTCTGCCGGGTGTACATACTACAATATCCACTCCTGTGGTTAATGCTTTCTTTTCAATGGCAAAAGAATTGCCATCTCCACCGCCATATACTGCAATAGCACTCACGTCAGTAAAGTAGGATAAGCCTTCGATACTTTCAGCAATTTGAATGGCTAATTCACGAGTAGGCACAATAATCATCGCATTAATATCAGAAGCCTGATGTGGCGATGTAATTAATCTATGTAAAAGTGGTAGTAAAAAAGCAGCTGTTTTACCTGTACCTGTTTGTGCTGCTGCAATAATATCCTTTCCTTCCAAAATGGGCACCATTACTTGCTCTTGAACTGGTGTAGCATTTTCATACCCCATTGCATCAATTCCCTCTAAAATTCTTGGATCCAGTCCTAAATCAATAAACTTCAAAATACTCTTTTTTAATAATAGCTACAAAGGTACAACTAATAAAGTCTATTACTATCCAATCTTGACAGAAGTCATTGTTAAAGATCCTCCAACAGGTTGGTCATTGAAAAAATGAACAGGGTCTTTTTTATCTTGTAAGCCTAAAGTGTACAATAAAGGCAAATAATGCTCAGGTGTTGGAATTGCCAACATGGCTTCTTTCCCTAATTGTTCATAATGAATTAATGGTTGATGATCGCCATGTAGTATTAATTCTTTAAAAGTTTGATTCATGTGTAAAGCCCAGTCGTATCCGTAAGCTGGTCCATTTAATTTATCCCATGCAACCATCCTTAAATTATGCACCATATTACCACTTCCAATAATTAACACTCCTTTCTTTCTTAATGCAAATAGTTCTTTCGCTAATTCATAATGAAAAGAGGCTGGCTTTGAATAATCTATGCTTAATTGAAGTACTGGAATTTTTGCATCTGGATACATATGTCTTACAATAGTCCAAGTTCCATGATCTAATCCCCAATCATGATCTAATTCAACATGCGTTGAGTGAATTAAAGAAGCTGTTTCTTTTGCTAGTAAAGGATTGCCGGGTGCAGGATATTGTACTTGATACAATGCTTCTGGAAATCCACCAAAATCATGAATGGTTTTGGGAAAGTCCATCGCAGTTATACTTGTACCCTTAGTAAACCAATGCGCAGAAATAACTAATACTGCAGTAGGTGTAGGAATTTCTTTAGCTATACTAGTCCATCTCTGACTAAATTCATTGTCTTCAATGCCATTCATTGGAGATCCATGACCCACAAATAACACAGGCATAAGGTAATTTAAATCGGGCAATGCACTGGTGAAGGATTTGAATTCATTTAAACTCTCCATAACTAAAGATTTACTGCAAAGCTATCAAGCTTTGAATAGAAAAATTTACCATTTTAGAATATATTGGAAGATTTAATCCATATTTTAGTATAAATATCAGACTATGACGCACGAATTAGGCACTTGTTTATGGATGGATAAGAAAGCTAAAGAAGCTTTTTTGTTTTATAAAGAAGTTTTTGGGGATGTTGAATTGATTTCAGAAAACCCTATGGCAGTGGTGTATAAAATATTTGGAAGAAGAATGATGAACCTTAATGGGGGACCAGGCTTTACCATTAACCCTTCTATTTCTTTCTTCATTAGTGCAGACAATCAGGATGAACTTGAAACCATTTGGAATAAACTAATTGTTGGTGGAAGTATTTTAATGCCTTTAAATAAGTATCCTTGGAGTGCACAATATGGATGGTGTGCCGATCAGTTTGGAGTGAATTGGCAATTAATGCTTGATCATAATAGCAGTAGTAAAATAATGCCACATATGATGTTTGTAGGAGCTAATGCAGGAAAAGCGGAAGAAGCGATTAGCTTTTACAGTTCCATGTTTGAGAAAAACAAAGTAGTAGCCATTAGCAGATATGAAGAAGGTGAACCTGACACTACTGGCTTTATTAAGTATTCTCAATTTGAACTACATGGGCAACCATTTGGAGCAATGGACAGCTCGGCTAATCATCAATTTAATTTTAATGAAGCTGTTTCTTTTATTATTACTGTGGATACGCAGGAAGAGATTGACTTTTATTGGAATCATTTATTAGAAGGTGGTGCAGCTGGTAAATGTGGATGGATCAAAGATAAATATGGAATTAGCTGGCAAGTAGTTCCTTCTATTTTAGGAAAATTGATGACCAATCCAGCAACAGCGCCAAAAGCAGCTTACGCTTTTTTACAAATGTCTAAATTCGTCATTGCAGATTTAGAAGCTGCAGTAAAATAAGAAAATATGAAAAATAAATTTATTTACTTCTTAGCAATCTTGATTTTATTATCTGTTAAAAGCATTGCTCAGGTTGAGAATATTGCGCCAGCTATTCAACAAATATTTAAAGAAGAAAAAGTAGTGGGATTGTCCGTGGCAGTCGTAAAAAACAATAAAATAATTTATACTAATTCTTTTGGTTCAAGCAATATAGAGACAGGGGCACCATTAACAAATAATAATATTTTCAGAATAGCCTCTATTTCAAAATCTTTTTCAGCTAGTTCAATTATGCAATTAGTTGAAGCAGGTAAACTAGATTTAAATGAAGATGTAAGTAATTTGGTAGGATTTAAAATTCGTAATCCTAAATATCCAGAGACCGTTATAACACTTAAATTACTACTATCACATTTATCTTCTATTAATGATAGTGAAGGGTATTTTAGCTTAGACTATATTAATCCAGCTAAAAACCCCAATTGGCAAAAATGCTATAACAATTACGAACCAGGAAAGGGGTATCAATATTGTAACTTAAACTTTAATATGGTGGGAACCATTATTGAAAGAACTTCTGGCGAACGTTTTGATCAATATGTTAAGCATCATATATTAGACCCATTGGGTTTATATGGAGGCTACTGCGTGGATTCATTAGACAAAACAAAGTTTGCTACCATTTATGACTATAATATAGATTCAGCAAAATTTATAGTATCCCCTAATGCTTATGCACCAAGAAGTGAAGAGATAGCTAATTATACTATGGGGTATTCTACGCCTATTTTTTCACCAACTGGGGGAATGAAAATTTCAGCGACTGATTTAGCTAAATATATGACCATGCATATGAATTATGGTAAATACAAGGGTGGTAGGATAATGTCCAAGAGAAGCTCCAAATTAATGCAAACTCCTCTTTCTGATGAGGAACAATATGGATTTGCAATAGAAAATACTACTAAAATGGTAGATGGAGTTCATTTAACAGGACATACAGGATCGGCTTATGGATTGTTTTCTGCTATGTTTTTTGATCCAAAGAAAAAATATGGAATTGTTGTAATAAGCAATGGTTGTCATCCGGAATACAAAGGCGGATACAATCATGTCATAAAACGAACAGTGAATGTATTGTATGATAATCTAATCGCAAATCCTTAAAAAGGAATATTAACACCTGTATTCCAAGTAAAGGAAGTTCCAGGCATATCACTAATTGGCCAAGCAGTTGTTATAAATACATTGCATGGCCAATTTTGTTTTTGATAAGTACTGGTTTGAGCTGCAAAGAAACCACTCACCCATTTATAATCTTTTAAATAAAAAAAACTTGGCCTTGTATAGAATACATTGTTGCCAAATTTGATTTGATCAAAGGCATAAGCAAAATTTACAAAGTCTTCATATAAGACACCCACTTTATCTAATCTGTCTGATCTCCAATAAGAAAAATAAAAAGTTTGGTTCTTAGAAGGCTTATACTGTCCATTTAATTCCACAGATCCATATCGTTGTACTTGAAACTCTTCATTATTAATCATCGGCACATGTTTCATAAAAAACCAATTTAAGTTTGCAGCTATACCAATTGTCCATTTCTTATTTTCTACTAAATAATACCCTACTCTTGAAAAAATAGTCCAAGGCTTGGCATCTATGCCTAAATTAAATTCTGGATTAAAGTAAAACTTGCCTTTTCTAATGGTAGCAGTAGTTAATACAGCAGGCTTACCCAAGGCAAAAATAGGTACTGGAGCTACGCCATTATTGGTTAACTGAACATTCCCTGAAGTTTGACCTTGCCCCTTTATAATAATCAGCAAGCAAACAAGAGCAATGAATGGCTTTATAAGATTCAATGAATTAGTCTTTGATGATTTGCTTATAAAATCCAACAGTTCTATTCAAATCAGAGATTCCAATTCGCTCATCAATTCCATGAAATCCTTTTACATTAATCACTGGAGCAAAGTTTAATACAGCTTCACTAAAACCTCTAAAGTATCTAGAATCAGTAGCTCCAATTAATAAGAAAGGAGATACAATCACATTCGGCACAGATTTATATAAAACAGTTTCTAATTTTTTAAAAGCCGGATTCTCAAAAGAAGTAATAGGCGAAGGTTCCATTAAAGAAATAGTTTGTTTCTTAATAACCACTCTTTCGTCATTCACTGCTTTTTTTACAAAATCAACTACATCCTCACTTGTTTGTCCGGGAAGTATACGACTATTAAAAGTGGCTTTTGCAACAGAAGGAATTACATTGTCTTTAATACCAGAATGAACTATTGTTGGCACCAAAGTGGTATGTGTCATAGCATTGGTTTCTTTAGTTTTACTTAATTGTTGTAAAACAACATTATTAAATAACCATAAATTACTTAATACCATTCTTTTGGTAAAAGATTCAGCAGATTTTGTTCTGTTTAACATCTCTAAAACTGTCGGCGGAATTGAGCCTGGCATTTGTTTAGCTCTAATATTTACAATTGCCTTATTCAAAACATCAATCGCCGTTTCTGGACTTGGCATAGAAGAGTGGCCGCCTGGAATTTCTACCGTTAAGTCAATATTTACATATCCTTTCTCACTTGTACCAATTAAGGCCATCGGTCTTTTTAATTGCTCAAAATGTTTGGTATCAATTTGTCCTCCCTCATCCAAAACCAATGCTGGTTTAATATTATTGTCTTTAAACCATTGACTATAAAATTTAGCACCACGCTTTCCAGAGATTTCTTCATCATGTCCAAAACACAAATAAATAGTTCTATTAGGAGTGTAGTTCTCTTTTAATAATTGCTCTACTGCTTCCATAATAGCAATCACAGCAAACTTATCATCCACTGCACCTCTTCCCCAAATAGTATCATTCTTAATAGCACCACTAAAAGAAGGTACTGTCCACTTGCTCTCAGCCACTGCTTCTACAGGTACAACATCCATATGACCCATTAATACATATGGGGCTAAACTACTGTCTTTGCCAGTCCATTTGTATACATAACTAAATTCATTAAAAGTTTGCTTAGGCAACTTAGCCGTAATATTCGGATAAGTAGTTTCCATGAATTTTCTAAATTTCAAAAACTCTGCTGTATCTATAGCCAAAGTATCGCCAAAAGACACCGTTTTAATTTGAATGGCTTGGCTAAGATGCTGCGCTGCAGTGTCTCCAGTAGTTTCAAAAGATTGTTCTACTTTATAATTAGGAAGTGGCTTATTATCTCTAAGTGTATTAACAACCAATACAATAATTAATAACAAAAGAGCTACACCTAATAAAGAGAACAATTTTTTCATGGATATTTTTTTATGAATTTACTTATTTTTTCTTTACAGCATATTTTTGGTTTCTAGCATCTTTAATCACTCCCTTCCAATTTAAACCAAAGCCAAAATTATACAAATTGCCTTGAGCATCTTTATAAGGCACCATATCATGAGGTACATCTTCAAATTGTTTCTCCACTGTACTCATATCTTTTGGCATTTGCAAGGGAAGTAAACCAGATGGCTCTACTTTACCAGAAATAATATCTAATTGTGCATCTAATTGAACACCAAATTCGCCCACGATAGCATCTACTTCTTTTTCAAATTCACCAAATACCATTGGGTTGGTAATAGACACAGATACAATCACTGGTTTTCCATTCATTGCTTTCTTGGTTTCTAAAATAGTATTCAAATCTGGATAAGAATTAGATTTTGAAGTTTTACCCTTATAAGATCTATTAGTAATAGTAGGATCTATTACTGGGTCGCCAGCGGCAATACTATGCTCTCTTGCTTCATTGGCAGTATAGTCTTTCAATTGTAAGCTTATTGGCATATAACCATTGCCACCAGCTTCTCTATCCGCTCTGCTATATCCATTACTTAATGGACTTTTAATAAATACAATGGCGAAATCTGCTTTTGAAGCATCATCTGTTACATTGTAATACTTCTTAATTAATTCAAGATTCACAGGATATTCAATTTTTTCAGGAGAAGGCATTCCAAAAAAGTTAATACCAGCAGGGGTTACTCTTTTAGGAACATATACTGTTTTACCTTTTGCTATAGGTAATGTTTTATTTTGATTCTTGATTAACACGATAGATTTTAGCTGAGCTTCATAACCAGCTTTCATATATTCTGGCTTCCCTACAATTTGCTTAGATTCATTAGGATCCAAATAAGGATTTTCAAATAAACCAACTCTAAAGATATTTAATAATAATCTTACTGCAGATAACTCAAAACGCTTACGCATAAAGCTTTCCCCGTGTTCTTGAACACCCATTTGATAAGCTTCTAATACAGGCTTAATATCATTGTTTCCGCCAAATTGATCTGCGCCTGCCATTAATACTTTATAATGTCTTTGAGCAACAGTTAGTTTTTCTGTACCCCAAGATTTACCTACAAACATATCAGGCTTAGGACCTTCATCTGCAGTCACTAACCAATCGGTACATACTACTCCATCGTATCCATATTTATTTCTTAATAAATCTGTAATTAAATATTTGCTATATCCATTTCCAACATTTTCGTGATTCTTAATATCTTGATTATAGGAGATAGTATAATAAGGCATTACAGCTGCTGCTTTTTTTGTACCCAAGTTTAATTTAAAAGCCCCTTCTGTAAATGTTTTCAAATGTGTTTGGAAATTATTTCCTGGATACACTGCAAATTTTCCATAAGCAAAATGCGCATCACGACCACCTTCTTCTGGACCACCACTAGGCCAATGTTTTACCATAGCATTTACACTCTTATTACCCCAACCATTATAAGTACCAATTGCTTGAGGAGATGTTTGAAATCCATCTACATAAGCTCTTGCCATATCAGTTGCCAATGCTGGATCTTCTCCAAAAGTGCCTATAAATCTATTCCATCTTGGCTCGGTAGCTAAATCTATCTGAGGTGACAAGGCTGTGGTAATACCCAATGCTCTATATTCTTTAGAGGCAATAGATCCA
>Ga0213922_1001116_pt1 | contig 10504 bp, 17 predicted proteins | sample McNCre2917MG_FD_165060 | JGI IMG/M metagenome (GOLD analysis project Ga0213922, IMG submission 165060) | Freshwater microbial communities from McNutts Creek, Athens, Georgia, United States - 29-17 MG | ecosystem: Environmental > Aquatic > Freshwater > Creek | place: USA: Georgia | collected... | reverse complement strand
GAGATCCAATATAAAGAGATCACACAAATGAAAAAGATGCTCACCGAGTTGTATGTTAAACATAATACGGCAGGTAAGACCTATGAGCAATTTGAGAAAGACATGGATCGTGATACATTTATGAGTGCTGAAGAAGCATTGGCATATGGCTTGGTTGACAAGATTGTTGAGCGACGTTAAAATTACAATAAATAGAGATAGCGGCCTTAAACGTCATTCATCCCGCTTTATAAATTCTGCATGTCGTCAAACTTGCTACTTTAAATAAAGGAGACTAGAGATGGCAAATCTTCAACCAGTACAATATAAGTACACATCAACAAAAGAATACATCGATGCATTCCCTTGCGCTTATCGCCAATGGCGTGCTGATAGTCATTGTAATCTAAATCACGGATATTCATTTAGTATGAAGTTCTATTTTGGAACCAACGATTTAGATGTCCGTAATTGGGCGGCTGACTACGGTGGTCTGAAAGAACTCAAAAAAATATTAGAAGATCAATTTGATCATACTACATTAGTCAGTGCCGATGACCCAGAACTAGAGTTTTACAAAGAAATGGAACGCCGCAAGTTAGCCAAACTTACAATCTTACCCAGAGTAGGATGTGAAAGTTTAGCGGACATGCTGTACAAATATGTCAATGGAGTTTATATTCCTGACTATTGGGGCGAGGGAGAAAGCAAACGTCTATGGTGCTATCGCGTTGAGGTTCGCGAAACACAGGCTAACATGGCGTTCCGTGAAGGACATCGTGAGTGGAATGAGGACTTGTTTGCATGAACGCTAAAGAAAAAGAAGTAATGGACATTCTCCAAGAAGAATGTGCTGAGGTAATCCAAGCGGTAAGTAAAATTAGCCGCTTTGGTATTGACAATTTAAAACCTGGTAAACCTAAAACCAATCGAGAACACCTCGAAGAAGAATTAGGCGATATGCTGGCAATGATTGATATTATGCTGGATTTAAATCTAGTATCTATAGAGAATCTCGAAATTGCCAAACAGGCTAAAATTGAAAAACTTAAACAATGGTCTAACATTTATATACCCTTATGAAAAAAATATTAGTAACCGGTGGTGCTGGATTTCTCGGTAGTCACCTTTGTGATCAATTAGTCAAAGAAGGACATCATGTTCTTTGTGTTGATAACTATTTCACAGGCAGTAAAAAGAATATCGAACACTTGCTCGATTATAAAAACTTTGAAGTTATTAGACAAGATATATGTTTGCCTTTATATGTTGAAGTAGATGAGATTTATAATCTTGCTTGTCCTGCAAGTCCATATTACTATCAGTGGGATCCAATTCAAACTATGAAAACTAGTGTAATTGGAAGTTATAATTTATTAGGACTTGCTAAACGTACAGGTGCTAAAATATTGCAGGCAAGTACCAGTGAATGTTATGGAGATCCCCACGTTCATCCGCAACCAGAAGAGTATTGGGGCAATGTAAATCCTGTTGGTATCCGTAGTTGTTATGATGAAGGAAAACGTGCAGCAGAAACATTGTTCATGGACTACTACCGCGTACATGGCGTTCATTCTAAAATTATGCGTATTTTTAATACATACGGACCTAGAATGGCAGAAAACGATGGCAGAGTTGTCAGTAATTTCATTGTTCAAGCACTACAAGGTAAAGACATTACTATCTACGGTTCAGGCCAACAAACTCGCAGCTTCTGCTATGTTGATGATTTGTTAGATGGTATGATGGCACTTATGGCAACAGAAGATGATATTGTAGGTCCTATTAATATTGGTAATCCAGGTGAATTCACTATGTGGGAACTTGCTGAAAAAGTTATCCAACTTACTGGAACTGATAGTAAGATTCTCCAAATGCCATTACCACAGGATGATCCAAAACAACGTAGGCCAGATATTACCAAAGCTAAACAATTACTAAATTGGGAACCAAAGATTGATTTAGAAAATGGATTGATCAAAACGATTGACTATTTCCGCAATATCGTGTAAAATAATAACATGAACTATACTATTCGCTGGCAACAATCTTATTACAATTGGGAACCTATTGAGTTTCCAATTACTGATTTTACTCAAGCATTAGAAGTTATTAATATGATTAGGACCAAACAATGACTACTACAGCAACATCTTGGACAGTTACATTAGAAGAAGCAGAAGATGGTAGCGGCGATCTTGTCATGCCCTTACCACAAGAAATGCTGGATTTGCAAGGTTGGCGTGAAGGTGATACGCTAAATTGGGAAGAAGGCGACAACGGTTCATGGACTCTATCGAAAGTTGAAAAGTGACTAAACGTATTGGTTTTGCTTGTAAATGGATTGATCACGCAGAGCAAGTTAATGGTATTAAACCCACCGACGATGCTAAAAAATATAATACAGGTGCTACCACCGTTGCCTGGTTAAATAGACAGAGCAAGGAAGTTGCAGAGCAAAAACTCTGGGACTTGATGGCAGGTAATATTGAAAGCACCAGATTGCTGGTGGAAAGAGTAGGACAACTTGATCAGAATCTTAGGATGGTTCGCCTTAGTAGTGATTTGCTGCCTGTTTATACCCAATCTGATTGGGCTTATTTCTGGCGCCGTAGCGATGTTCGCGATTATTGCGAGCGCAATTTTCTATCTATTGGGAACAGCGCTCGTAGCAATAATGTACGTCTTAGCTTTCATCCTGGGCAGTTTACTGTGCTTGCCTCTGATAATCCTGATATTGTCAATCGGAGCATAGAGGAATTTGAATATCATGCAGATATGGCCAGGTTCATGGGCTATGGTAAATACTTTCAGGACTTTAAAATTAACGTCCATATCTCAGGTAGAGCCGGTCCAGCAGGTATCAAAGCTGCCCTCAAGCGACTCAGCCCTGAAGCAAGAAATTGCATTACCATCGAAAACGATGAAATTAGTTGGGGAATCGACTCAAGTCTTGAACTCGGGGACGATCTCGCTCTGGTGTTAGATATACACCACCATTGGATACACACAGGAGAATATTTTGAAATTAATGACGACCGTACTAAAAGGATTATTGATAGCTGGAGGGGCGCTCGCCCTGTTTTACATTATTCCCTCAGTCGCGAAGATGTACTTACAGGCCATACCAGACTACAACGCCCCGCTCTTGTTCCGCTAATGGAAAGTGGATACAAAAAAGGCAAACTCAGAGCACATTCAGACTTTATGTGGAATAAAGACGTTAATGAATGGGCGCTGAGTTTCTTAGACCAATTTGATATTATGGTCGAAGCTAAAGGTAAAAATTTAGCCAGCTTCGCATTACACGAAGAGGCTAAACAATTAGGCTTTCTTTGATTTAGCTTTCTTTTCGGCTTTAACAACTGTCAATTTAGGAGCCTTGGCTTTTGCTGGGGCTTTTTCTTTGACTGCTGTTTCTGCTTTAGGAGTGCGTGGTTTACGTGTTTTCTTCTCAGGTGCAGCGGTTACAGCAGATGCTTCAGCAGCAACAACTACCGCTACTTGATCTACAACTGGTGCAGATACTTTTTCTACAACAGATGTAATTTCTGCTACTTTTGCTGGTGCGCCCATTGTTGGTGCTTCTACTTTATATGGAGCAACTGCTGTTACTTCTGCGGGCTTTCCCATGAAGAATTCTTTGATTTTCTTTAACATAATTTATTTCCTTTAGAATTAAATGTTAGTATTATTTACCTCAATATAAATACCTGGTTAATAAAAAGAACCTATAATGATTAATAAAGAAGAAGATTTTAGTTTCGAAGAGTTAGAAGATGGCGATTATGAATTTGTAATAAGAGCCGATGGCGAACTAAAAAGCATCATGATCCCAGAAGATTTAATGGATGATCCTCCAAAATCAGTAAAAAAAATATTAAAAATATTTGGTATAACCGATATACATCTGCTCAACAATAGTACATTACATTAGATTATCATAAATACTGCATAAATCGGAATACCCATTATGACAGTAAGAGCCCCCCTTTCGGAAGTTTTATTAAATGATATAACACAACCAAGTCCTGCTACGGTCTTTATTGTATCGGATCAAGGATCAGAAGGTAATATAACAGTTTCTGCGGCGCAGACATTGCTAGGGCAAATAACACAAGGTCCCAAAGGTGACGTAGGTTATACTGGTAGTACGGGTACTCAAGGTCCAGTCGGCTTTACTGGTAGTCAAGGAATACAAGGATTTACTGGTAGTACAGGTACTCAAGGTCCTTCAGGTTTTACTGGTAGTACAGGTACTCAAGGTCCTATAGGTTTTACAGGTAGTACGGGTACCCAAGGTAGAGCAGGTTGGACAGGTAGTATAGGCTTTACGGGTAGCGGCGGATTTACAGGTAGCCGAGGATTTACAGGTAGTCAGGGCCCAGGAGTACCAGCTGGAGGTACCGCTGGGCAAATCTTATCTAAATTAACCAGTAATGATTATGACACAGTTTGGATAAATTCAGACGCCGGTTATGCCAATACAACAACAAATATTGCAGGTGGCAGACCAGGACAAATACCTATACAATCTAATACAGGTACCACAGCATTTATATCCACAGGTAGTAATGGTAATTTACTTCAATATTCAAATTCAACTGCTACATGGGTATCTACTTCTACATTATTGGTAGGATATGCTACTAATAGTTCGTTATTATATATTAATGCATTAGGTACAGCAGAAGTTACACCGACTAGATATCTTACAATGGTAACTGGTCCAAATTCTTTTACTGCTGAAAGTGTTAGCTCTAGCTTATTTTATCATACAAATAATCAATTATTAACGGTGCCTGGTGTAAGAGTTGTTTCTACAACTACTTCAAATTCTACACTAACTGGAGCATTAGTAGTATCGGGCGGTGTAGGTATAGCCAAAAACTTAAATGTTGGTGGTGATTTAAATGTTGCTGGAACAATAAATGCAAAACAATTAACTATTGAATTCTCTACCATTACTTATTCATCAACTGTATTAGATGATATAACAACTATTACAACCACAACAAATGCTACAGATTCTATATCAGGTGCGCTGGTTGTAGCAGGTGGTGTTGGTATTGGTAAAGATTTGCATGTCGGCGGAACAATATATGGTAGTTTTGCCGGTGGTATTTCGCAGGCTTCTAATCTAGCAGGCGGTACTACTGGACAAGTTCCATTCCAAACAGGACCAGGCGCTACGGCATTTGCAGGTCCAGGAACTGTTGGCCAATTGTTAATGAGTTCTGGATCGTCGGTAGTAGGACCTGTGTTTAAAAGTACCAGCACTATCGGAGTAGGATTTGCTAATAATCTGTTAAAAGGTGCTCCGTGGTCATTGCCTTATCAATCTGCTGCTAATACTACAGCATTTTTAGCATTAGGTGCAGCAAATACAATTTTAACATCAAATGGAACAAGTTTTTCATGGGTAAATCCTAGTGGCACTACTAGTGGATTTGCCAATACTGCAACTAATATTAAAGACGGTACCGTTGGACAAATTCCTTTCCAAACTGCACCTGGATCAACAAGTTTCTTCGGACCAGGAACTGCTGGAAACGTTTTAGTTAGTAGCGGCGCAGTTAATACAGGTCCAGTATTTAGAAGTACAACAACTCTCTATGTAGGAAGAGCAGCACTTGCAGATAATTTAGTTGAAAGCAATGTAGGTAGTATCCCATATCAATCCGGTGCCAATGTAACATCATTTATTTCAATAGGCACTAATGGTTATATTTTAACATCAAACGGAACTACCGCTACTTGGGTTGCACCAGGTGGCGATAATTTTAGTGTAACTACTGCAACTAATATTGCAGGCGGTAATTCTGGTAGTATTGCTATCCAATCAGCACCTGGTAAAACAACATTTATTGGAACAGGCACAGTCGGATATGTTCTAACAATGGCCAGTAATAATACTGCTACATGGCAAAGATTTAATTCAAATGTAGATTCAGCAAACACCGCAACTAATTTAGCAGGCGGAAATGCTGGTAGAATTCCTTATCAAACTGGAGTAGGACAAACTGGATTTACAAATTCAGGTACAGTTGGACAAATATTGATCAGTGGCGGACTAGGTTCTCCAACTTGGATAAGTACATCAAGTTTTAGCGTAGGAAAAGCAAATACAGCAACTAATTTAGATGGTGGAGATATTGGTAGTATTCCATATCAATCCGCTAGTGGTACAACATCATTTATTTCAATAGGTGCTAATGGTTATATTTTAACATCAAATGGAACCACTGCTACCTGGCAAGCAGCTAGCCAAAGTGTAGCCTTAGCAACTACTGCAACTAATTTAGCAGGTGGTGGCGCTGGTAGAATTGTTTATCAAACTGGGGTGGGACTAACAGGATTTTCAAGCTCAGGTACAGTAGGACAACTACTAATCAGCGGAGGACTAGGTGCGCCGACTTGGTTAAGCACATCAACCCTTACAGTAGGAAGAGCATCAATTGCGGATAATTTAGCCAAGGGTGCTGTAGGTAGTATCCCATATCAATCAGGAGTTGATACAACATCATTTATTCCTATAGGTGCTAACGGATCTGTTTTAACATCAGACGGAACTACTGCCACTTGGCAAGCAGCTAGTGGAACTATAGGGTTAGCAACCACCGCAACTAATTTAGCAGGTGGAAGTGGTGGTAGAATTCCTTATCAATTTTCAGCAGGACAAACCGGATTTACAAATTCAGGTACTGTAGGACAAATATTGATCAGTGGCGGATTGGGTTCTCCAACTTGGGCAAGTACATCAACTATTACTGTGGGAAGAGCATCAATTGCGGATAACGTAGCAGGTGGTGGTGTTGGTAGTATTCTGTATCAATCTGGTGCCAATGTAACATCATTTATTTCAATAGGTACTAGTGGTTATGTTTTAACATCAAACGGAACTACAGCTACTTGGCAAGCAGCTAGTGGATTAACAGCTGGTAATTCTACTACAGCAACTAATTTAGCAGGTGGTGCGGCAGGTAGTATGCCAATACAATCCGGTGCTGGTACTACAGGATTTATTCCTATAGGCACTGCTGGAACTGTTTTAACATCAAACGGAACCACTGCTACCTGGCAAGCAACTAGTGGATTAAGTGCTAATACAGCAACTAATTTAGCGGGTGGCGGTGCTGGTAGAATTGCTTATCAAACCGGAGTAGGACAAACTGGATTTACAAATTCAGGTACCGTAGGACAAATATTGATCAGCAATGGTCTTGGTGCTCCAACTTGGGCAACAAGTGCAACAATAACTGGCGGCGGTACTGGAGGTACTGGTGTATTGTTAGTCCAGGGTGATATTAATGCTACCAAAGAAATTACAGCGTATTATAGTTCAGATGAAAGATTAAAAGAAAATATAACAACTATAGAAAATGCACTAGAAAAAATTAGATCATTAAAAGGTGTTATGTTTGATTGGAAAGATTCCGTTCTTGAAGATAAAGGCGGAGAAGATGGATATTTTGTACGCAAACACGACACTGGTATTATAGCTCAAGAAGTTAATAAAGTTCTTCCAGAAGTAGTAGCAACTAGAAATGACGGATTCCTTGCTGTACGTTACGAAAAACTAGCAGGATTAATTATACAGGCAATTAACGAATTGGCTGACGAAGTTGATAAACTTAAGAAAAAAATAGAATAGTTTTTAACCAATAAATAATAAAAAGAATCGGAGTTAGATACAGTGGCAAGTACAATTACAAATTACAGCAGTGCAATCAATATTAATTTTCCTATATCTGGTGCAGATAACGACTCACAGGGATTTAGAACTAATTTTTCACAGATTCAATCTGCATTAAAAGTAGCATCTACTGAAATATCAAATTTACAATTAACTGCTGCTAATCCCGCAAATTTGATGTTAAATAATTATTCAAAGGCCGAACTTTATAATTTAGGCTCGCTTGAAGATGGTACTGTAGTATTTTTAGCTGATACTGGTTATTATAAACCTGTATATAGTTATGACGGTACTTGGTACACTTTTACAGGAACCAGCGTTACACTTCCGTAATATGTATAATCCATTGTTACCAGATCTATCAACGTTGAAAAACGAAGATATAGATAACAAAATAACAGAATTAATGCAAAAATATTTCACTGCTTCAAGATTTGGGCAGGGTGGAGTTATGCATCAAATAGCAGTTATACTCGAAGCATATAAAGACGAACAACGTCGAAGACACGAAGAAGCAAGAAAAAGGCTTATTCAAAATCAAAATCAAGATATAGGCGAATTTATTAAAATAGATTCTTGACATTAACTCAAAAGTTATGTTAAACTAGCACTATGATAATCAACGAATACGGTGCTATATTTTTAACTCCTGATGAATTGTTCAATAACATTTATACAGGTAAGGTTAAATCATTTAAAAATATATATTTGGATGATGCTGCCGTAGAAAGATTTAATACCTCTAAAGATCTAAATAGAGATAATTTTGAATATTTAAGCACTTATAAGAATCCGGATATATCAGTAAAACAGTTTGATGCAAATTTACAAGATGATTGGTTTATGCCCGAGGGCTATAAATCTACATCATTTGATATAGTCCAACATATGCTATCATTATGTAAGACAGAAACAGAAACCAACAGAGTATTAGAAGAATTGGAATTATTTGTCCAGTATGATATGATAGACTTGTTGTGTTATCTTAAATACTTAGTAGATACAATGAGATCAAATAACCTAGTATGGGGAGTAGGTCGTGGTAGTAGCGTGGCTAGTTATTGCTTATACTTGTTAGGTGTTCATAAAATCAATAGTATTAAATATGAGCTCGATATTCGAGAATTCTTAAAATAGGAGAAAGTAATGGGAAAAACATATAAGTCAATGCAAGGACGACAAGTTGATATGGAAAAGCTAATGAGCCAGCATGAGCTCATGCCTGCTATTGGAAATGTAAGAGTAAATGCTCGAGGTGATGAATTAGGACCCGGTGGCAAAATTATTAAAAAACGCGAAGATATAATGGCAGAATATTATGAAAATAATCCGAAAGCAATTAAAGAAACTGTTCAACCTGTAGAACCTAAAAAACAAGAAGTTGAGAAAAAAGCTGAAGTAACAGCAGAAATGCCTGTTGTTAGAAAAGGAAAAAATATAAATGAAAGTTAAAGGTAAAGTAGTTCCAATTCGAGATAGTGTGCTTGTTTCGGATATGGATTTTGATATGCAAAAAACTAAAACAGGAATTTATATTCCCAGTGATAATGGCAAAACACAAGGCATCCATCCACGCTGGGGGAAAGTTTGGGCAGTGGGTCCCGAACAAACCGATGTTAAGGTAGGAGAGTGGATACTAGTAGAGCACGGTCGTTGGACTAGAACTATTGAACTTGAATCGGATAATGAAACCATCATAGAATTAAGGCGAGTTGATACTAATGCAATACTTGCTAGTGCTGATGAAAAACCAGAAGACTGGATGCGGGCACCAGCATAAAATTAAAAGGGCTTGACAGGCCCTTTTTTTACGATTATAATATATTATGAAAACACGAGAAGAAATTATTAAAAGTATGTGCATGACTTACAGGCACGATTACGGATTAGACCGACATCCGGACGATGCTCCTTTTGTTGCAGGCATGACAGGATCTGAACGTAAAGCATTATGGAATCAAATGGCACAAATATTCGATAACGATATATGGCCACACATGACATTTAGAGACGAGGATGATTGGAAGTGATATTTAATAAAATAAAACAGTTAAAACAAGATGGACTAACTGTTGGAATTGTATTCAGTAGTTTTGATTTGTTTCATGCCGGACATGTGGCTATGCTAGCAGAAGCAAAGAACCATTGTGATTATCTAATTGCTGCATTACAAACTGATCCAACTATTGACAGACCAGATAGTAAAAATCCACCAATTCAAAGTATTGTAGAAAGACAAATACAAGTTAGTACAAATCGCAATGTGGATGAAGTTGTTGTATATCAAACTGAAAAAGATCTCGAAGACCTATTGCTAATTCTACCTATAGATGTTAGAATATTAGGTGTAGAATATAAAGACAAAGACTTTACTGGTAAAGATATTTGTCAAAAGCGTGGAATTGAAATCGTCTATAATGGCCGAGATCATTCCTTTAGTAGTAGCAGCCTACGCAAACGTGTAGCAGAAGCAGAAGGAAAAAAGAAATGAACTGGTTAAAAAGACGACTACGTATTTGGGCATTTAGCGACGGCAATGAGATATCAACAATTAATAAAGCATCACAGAGAGGAATTGCTATAACATCAGATGGTGAAACACTCAGTACTGAACCATTGCGTCTAAGTATCTATCGTGCCAACGGTGGAACTATTGTTGAAACTCGTGTGTATGATCGTCAGAAGGATCGTAGTCAAAATCAACTACACATTGTAGGACACGATGAAGATCTTGGCCGTAGTTTGGCAAAGATCATTACCATGGAGTCATTGCGTGGATAATATTGAAGTTCAACCTAAAGATACAAGCAAGGGACATTTCTATGTCAG
>Ga0213922_1001114_pt1 | contig 10512 bp, 8 predicted proteins | sample McNCre2917MG_FD_165060 | JGI IMG/M metagenome (GOLD analysis project Ga0213922, IMG submission 165060) | Freshwater microbial communities from McNutts Creek, Athens, Georgia, United States - 29-17 MG | ecosystem: Environmental > Aquatic > Freshwater > Creek | place: USA: Georgia | collected... | reverse complement strand
TGAGTACCTCGTACTGTGTGGCGTTGGTGTCCTGGTATTCGTCCACCAGCACATGGCCCAGGGCCTGTTGCCATTTCGTGCGCACCGCTTCGTGCTCGGCCAGCAGCTTCAGCGGCATGCCAATCAGATCGTCAAAATCCACGCTCTGGTAGGCGGTCAGGCGCTCTTCGTAGAGCGCCATGATGCGGGCGATCACGCGGGCGTTGTCGTCGGGGGCCTGCGCTTGGGCCTGTGCGGCGTTCAGGCCCTGGTTCTTCCAGAGGCTGATGGTCCACTGCCACTGGCGGGCGGTGGCGGCGTCGGTGGTGCCGCCGCAGTCCTTGAGGATGCTGACCACATCGTCCGCGTCCAGGATGCTGAATTTGGGTTTCAGTCCAAGCACCTCTCCGTCTTCACGCATGATGCGCACGCCCAGGGCGTGAAAGGTGCAGATCACCACGTCCTTGGCTGCACGGCCAATCAGGCCTTTGGCGCGTTCGCGCATTTCGGTGGCGGCCTTGTTGGTGAACGTGATGGCCGCAATGCGTTTGGGCTCCAGGCCCACCTCAATGAGGCGCTGGATCTTGTGCGTGATCACGCGTGTCTTGCCCGAACCCGCGCCGGCCAGCACCAGGCAGGGGCCGGAGACGTAGTTCACGGCGTCGAGTTGGGCGAGGTTCAGACCGGCGGACATGGGCAGGAAAACAGCAAAGACAGGGCAAAGCGGGCCATCATAGCGGGTGGCCGCGGTGCGCTCGGATGGGCCGCATTTGGAGGCCATGTCCGTGTGGCGACGGGGCGGGCCGCCGATTGCGAAGACAATCGACAGATGCTGGATGTTTTGCGGGTCACCTTCCCATTTTTTGCCCTGGTTTTGTGCGGCTACCTGGCCGCCCGAAAGGGATTCTTGCCCTTGCAGGCCATTCCGGGTCTCAATGGTTTTGTGCTGTTTTTTGCGTTGCCTTGCATGTTGTTCCGCTTTGGCGCGAGCACGCCGATTGCCCAGCTGCTGGACGCTGGGGTGTTTTTTACCTACCTCTTGTGCGCCAGCCTGATGGTGGCGTTCACGGTTTCAGTCAGCCTGAACCCGCGCATCCGCTGGAACGACGCGTCGCTGGGGGCCTTGGTGGCCGCCTTTCCCAACACCGGATTCATGGGCGTGCCGCTGCTGGTGGCCTTGCTCGGACCTGCAGCAGCGGGGCCCGCCATCGTCACCATCGCGGTGGACATGGTGTTCACAACGTCTTTGTGCATCGCCTTGTCGCGACTTGATGCGGCTGGCGAGCATGGCGCGGCAGTGGCGGCGCGCAAGGCTTTGGCGAGTGTGGTGCGCAACCCCTTGCCTTGGGCCATTTCGCTGGGCGCGGTGTTTTCCTGGCAGAACCTGGCGTTGGTTGGGCCCGTGGCCAAAACCGTGAGCCTGCTGGGTGATGCGGCCTCTCCGGTGGCCCTGTTCACCATTGGTGCGGTGCTGGCCCGCTCGCAGATGCTGGCCCATGAGCGCGAGCACGGGCCTTTGCGGCTGGTGGACTATTTGCCTGTGACCTTGATCAAGCTGCTGGTGCATCCGGTGCTGGTTTTTCTGGCGGCAGCCATCGCCATGCGCGCGGGTGTGGCCATTGAGCCCTTGGCGCTCACCGTGATGGTGCTGGTGGCGGCGCTGCCCAGTGCCAGCAATGTGTCCATGCTGGCCGAACGCTTTGGTGCCGACAACGGGCGGATCGCCCGCATCATCCTGGTCACAACGGCTGCGGCCTTTCTGACGTTTTCGGGGGCTGTGGCCTTGCTCAAACCCTGAGCGGCTTCAGATCGCCTGGGGGTCCACATCCACCAGCCAGCGGATCACTCCTTTGTGCTCGGGCTGGCTGCGCAGGTGGTGCAGCACCGCTTGCAACTGGGACAAGACCTTGTGCAGCTCGCTGCGTGAAGGGCTCTCCAGCAGCATTTGGGCGCGCTCCACATTGGCCACGCGCTGCATGCTCAGAGGCACTGCGGGGTACAGGCTGACCTGCTCCAGCAGCTCGGTGCCGCCTGACATGGTCATCAGCAGCTCTTCCAATGCGCCACGTGCCGCGCCCAGAAAGCCCTGGGCCACGTCCTGGCTGCGTGCATCGGCCCGCAGCAAGGCCTGGTGGCTGATGGGGGGCAGACTGGCGGCGGTGCGCTCGGCCAGCTCGCTGGCCGCAAAGGCGGGGTAGTCATGGCGCTTGAGCGCCTCGAGCAGCGGGTGTGTGGGGTGAAAAGTCTGCACCAGCATCTCGCTGGGGCTGCCCTGGCCAGCGGCTCGACCGGCGCGGCCGGCGGCTTGCATGAGCAACGCAAACAGGCGCTCGGGTGCCCGGAAATCGCTGGAAAACAGGGCACTGTCAGGGTTCACGGCCACCACCAGCGTGATGCGCCGGAAATCGTGGCCTTTGGCGATCATCTGCGTGCCCACCAGGATGTCCACATCGCCGCTGTGCACCTGGGCGAGCTGGCTCTCCAGCGCCCCTTTGAGTTTGGTGGTGTCCGCATCAATGCGGGCAATCCGCACTGGACCGCCATCGGGGCGTTTCACATGGGCCAGCAGTTCGCTCAAATGCTCTTCCAGCTGCTCGGTGCCACGCCCCAGAGGCGCGATGTCGGCATTGCCGCATTCGGGGCAGGCGCGGGGCACACGGTCGGTGAAGCCGCAGTGGTGGCAACGCAGGGTGCGGTCGATCTTGTGGAACACACGAAAAGCGCTGCAGTGTTTGCACTCGCTCTTCCAGCCGCAGTCGGCACAGTGCAGCACGGGGGCGTAACCGCGGCGGTTGAGCAGCAGCATGCTTTGCTCGCCCTTGGCCACGCGGTCCTGCAGGGTTTGCAGCACCGGGGCTGACAGCACGGTGCGGCGTGGCTGGTGGTTCATGTCCACCCGCCGGACCTGGGGCAAGGCCGCCGCCCCCACGCGTTCGGGCATGTGCAGGCGCACATAACGCCCACCTTCGTCCGCCGGGCGGCTCTGGTGCCAGCTCTCCAGCGACGGTGTGGCCGAGCCGAGCAGCACCTGAGCCCCCAGCTGGTGTCCACGGTAGACCGCCAGATCGCGGGCCGAATAGCGGGCGCCTTCTTGCTGTTTGTAGCTGGGGTCGTGTTCTTCGTCGACCACAATCAGTTTCAGGTGCGGCATGGACGCAAAAACCGCCATGCGTGTGCCCAGCACGATGCGCGCCGCGCCACTGTGCGCGGCCAGCCAGCTCTTGAGCCGCTGTGGGCCGGTCAGGCCGCTGTGCATGGACACCACGGCTTGCGCACCAAAACGCGCCTGCACCCGGGCTTCGAGCTGGGGGGTGAGGTTGATCTCGGGCACCATCAGCAGGGCCTGGGCCTGCGGATCGCTTTGCAGCAGACGTTGCACGGCTTGCAGATACACCTCGGTCTTGCCGCTGCCGGTGTGCCGAACAACAAAAAAGGTCCAGCCTGTTCGGTCATCTGCTGCAAGGCAGTGCTTTGCTGCTCGGACAGCGTGGGGCCTTGCACATCGGCCAGCGGGGTGGCTGGGTCGGGCAACTTCTTGAGGCGACGCGCCAGCTGGGTCGGGTTCAGGTCGCGCAATTGCGGGGGCAAGGCCGACAGGGCGACTTCCCCCAGTGAGCGCTGGTAGTACTGGGCGGCAAACTGCACCAGTTTGAGCCAATGCCCATTCAGAGGGCCCACACCTTCCAGAACTGCCGCGATGTCCTTGACCGCCGTGAGGGCGATGCCTTCCGGGGCCTGTGCCTGGACCTGCCAGACGACGCCCAGTACTTCCCGTCGACCCAGGGGCACCCGCACCAGTTGCCCGGGCAGCAGGGGCATCGGGCTGCGGTAGCTCAGCAGGCCACCCACCCCGCTGTGCGCGGGGGTCTGGACAGCAACTTCAAGCCAGGTGGTGGTATTCACGGTAATGGAATTTATCCTGGAATCTTTGATGATTTTATTGGTTAGGACGTTTCTTCAAAAACGTTCTAAGTGCTTGATTTGAATGGTCTTTGTCGATCATTCAGAAAAACTGTGGATAACTTTGTTGAAAACCCGATCTGGATGCCCGCAAAGCCTGAGAAATCAAGCCTTTCACCAGATTGCCCGTCTTCTGAGCAAAAGCAGAAGATTCAATAAAATCAACAACTTACGATTGTGCCTCGAAGAGGCCCACAGGGCTTTGCAACACCATGTTACAGAGCGAAGGCATGTGGGGTTTTGTGCATAAGTCAAGCCCTTTGGGTTGATTTTCGCCACAAAAAATGCCTGGATCACAGGCATTTTTATGGTAGCAGCGCGGCTTTCAGCGCTGTTGGCGCAGCGCCCGCGAGTGGCTGTGCACCGCTTCGACCAGCGCAGCCACATGTTCGGGCGGCGTGTACTGGCTGATGCCATGGCCCAGATTGAAGATGTGGGTCGGGCCGGTGGTGCTGGCGTCGGTGTGCGGACGGCCAAAGCTGTCGAGCACGCGGCGGGTTTCTTTGGCAATCTGGTCGGGTGGGGCAAACAGCACATTGGGATCGATGTTGCCTTGCAGGGCTTTGCCGGGGCCACCCACCTTGCCGCCGACCAAGGCGCGGGCTTTGCCAAGGTTCATGGTCCAGTCCAGGCCCAGCACCTCGCAGTCCAGTTCACCCATTTCGGGCAGCCACAGGCCACCGCCCTTGGTGAAGACAATGCGTGGGATGCGCGCACCGGCGTGTTCGGTTTTGAGCTGGGCCAGCACGCGGCGCGTGTAGGCCAGGCTGAATTCCTGGAAAGCACCGTCGGCCAGCACGCCGCCCCAGCTGTCAAAAATCATCACGGCCTGGGCACCGGCTTCGATCTGGGTGTTCAGGTACAGGGCCACCGCGTCGGCATTGACCTCCAGGATGCGGTGCATCAGGTCGGGGCGGCTGTACATCAGGCTCTTGACCTGGCGGTAGTCGTCGGAACCCGCGCCTTCGACCATGTAGCAGGCCAGTGTCCAGGGGCTGCCCGAAAAACCGATCAGCGGCACCCGGCCATTCAGGGCCTTGCGGATGCTGGTGACGGCGTCGAACACGTAGCGCAGCTTGTCCATGTCGGGCACGGCCAGCTGCTTGACGGCGGCTTCATCGCGGACGTTCTTGGCAAATTTGGGACCTTCACCCAAGGCAAAGCTCAGACCCAGACCCATTGCGTCGGGCACGGTGAGGATGTCGCTGAACAAAATCGCCGCGTCCAATGGGTAGCGCTCCAGTGGCTGCAGGGTCACTTCGGTCGCGTAGTCCACATTGGTGGCCAAGCCCATGAAGCTGCCAGCTTTGGCGCGGGTGTCGCGGTATTCGGGCAGGTAGCGGCCGGCCTGGCGCATCAGCCAGATGGGAGTGTGGTCGGTGGCCTGACGCAGGCAGGCGCGCAGGAAGGTGTCGTTTTGCAAGGGGGCGAAGGAATTCATGCCCCGATTGTCGCAGGGCCGTTCCGGACAAACTTGAGACAAGTCAAGGCAAGGCGTTCAGGACCTCATTGACCGAAAGCAACTCGGACAACACCATCGGGGGCTTGCCCGGCACATACACGGCATACACCGGCACGCCGCTGCGCCCCAACGGGGCCAGCGCCTGGGTGATGGCCGCATCGCGCCGCGTCCAGTCGGCCCGCAGGGTGTGCACGTTTTTCTGGTCAAAAGCGGCCAGCACACGGGCATCGGCCAGGGTGGTTTTCTTGTTGTACTGGCAGGTCACGCACCAGGCGGCCGTGAAGTCGACGAACACGGTCTGCCCCTGGGCCTGGCGTGCCGCCACCTCGCTGGCGGACCAGACGCTCCAGCGCTCGCTGCCCGTGCCGGTGACGCTGCTGGCGGGGGGCGGCTCTTGCAGCGCCTGGCGCAGTGGGCCCAAGGCTGTGCCCAGCAAAGCCGCCAATGCCAGCCCGGCCAGTATGGGTCGGGCCCGGCCTGGCAGGCCCAGCGCCCACACCAGCGCTGCCGTGGCCAGCAGCGCCGCCAGCAAAGCGCTGGCACCGTCGATGCCCGCTTGTTGACCCAGCACCCACAGCAGCCAGACCACGGTGGCCAGCATGGGGAAGGCCATGGCTTGACGGAAGGTTGCCATCCAGGCACCAGGGCGGGGTAAGCGATGCGCCAGTGCGGGCCACAGGCTGGCCAGCAGATAGGGCAAGGCCATGCCCAGGCCCATGGCGGCAAATACCGGCAAGGCTTGCCATAAGGGCAGGCCAATCGCCAGCCCCATGGAGGCACCCATGAAGGGCGCTGTGCAGGGCGACGCAATGGCCACCGCCAGCACGCCCGACAGGGCAGCGTCCACTGTGGGGTGGCGGCTTTGCAGGTTGATCACGGCACTCGGCAGGAGCTGGCCGAACTCAAACAAGCCCGCCAGGTTCAGCCCCAGCAGGGTGAACAGCAGTGCGAGGGCCGATAGGGTCCAGGGCGACTGCAGCTGAAAGCCCCAGCCCAGTTGCTCACCCGCAGCGCGCAAGGCCATCAGCAGGGCGCCCAGCAGCACAAACGACAGCACCACCCCGGCGGTGTAGGCCAGACCCGAGGCGCGGTGTTCGCGGGCGCTGGTGCCGGGGCGGGTGAAGCCCATCACCTTGATGGCCAGCACCGGAAAGACGCAGGGCATCAGGTTCAGGATCAGGCCACCCACCAGCGCACCCAGCAAGGCCAGGCCCAGGCTCAAGGTGTTGCTGTTGTTGGGAGATGGCGTGGCGGCATTGGCCTGCAGGGCCTGGGTCAATTCGGGGGATACGGTGGCCGGGGCTGCGCTGGCAGGCCATTGGCCTTCCACCGGGGTGTTGATCTCCAGCGCCGGGGCCTGGGGGGCCGATTCGGGGCCTGCGGCGATCACCCAGGCCATCTGCCGGGGGGCGTCCCCCCGTTCTTTGGACACGGGAATGCGGGCCTGCCAGACGGCACCTTGCCAGCTTTGGCTTGGCGTGGCGGCGTTGTGCACCACATCTGGTGAGATGGGGAAGGCGCTCAGGGTCTGGCCACGCCAGTTCACAGGCAGACCATGCACGCGCAGTTGCAGCGTTTGCCCATCGTCCGAGACGATGGTCTGCCCGCCGGTGATCCAGCTGCCCGCTTGCTTGTGCTGTGCCAGTTTGCGGGGGCTGCGCTGGTGCGCCGCATCGAAGGCCTCGCCATTCAAGGCGGTGGCACTCTGGACTGGCAGGTTCAGCTTGAATTGGCCTTCTTGCGGAATGCATTCCTGCCGACACACCAGCCATTCGGCCTTGAGCTGGATGGGCAAGGTGGCGGGCAGCTTGGCGTTGGCCGCCACCGTGACGGGCACGCTGAGCAGAACGGTGCCTTCATAGCCGTAATTGGCCAGGCTGCCGATCGGGATCTTCTTGGGCAAAGGCCAGTCGGTGGAGCCTGCCTGCAAGCCGGCAGGCAGGGTCCAGTTCAGCTGGGTGGGCAGGCCCGAGTCGCCCGGGTTTCGCCAGTAGGTGTGCCAGTGCGGCTGGTGCGTGATCTGCAGCCCGAGCCAGAAGGTCTGCCCCGCCTGCACACCTTGCGGCGCATGGGCCAGCAGCTCGGCGCGCACCTGGTCGGTCTTGACCACGGCCTCGCCCAACAGGTTCTGCGCCATGGCGCCGATTGTCAGAGCCCAGACCAGCAGGCCGCCGAGCAGGCGCTGAGCCCACACACGGCTTGCTGAACCACCTTCACGCTTGAACACACGCATTTTTGGCAAGACCCCCGTCAAAAGAACGGACTGTACACCCCGCGCTAAGATACAGCGCATGACCGTCGCTTCACGCTTTTGGGCCGATCTGGCCACCACCGACTTTGCAGCACTGGACCGTTCGCGGGCCATCGCGGTGCTGCCTGTGGCGGCCACCGAGCAACACGGCCCGCATTTGCCGCTGTCGGTGGATACCGACTTGGTCGATGGCGTGGTGCAGGCCAGCCTGCTGCATTTGCCCGCCGATCTGCCCGCCCTGTTTTTGCCCACCCAGAACGTGGGCCTGAGCCCGGAGCATGCGCGCTTTGCGGGCACCTTGACGTTGAAGGCCGAAACCGTGATCCGTTTGTGGACCGACATCGGCGAGTCGGTGGCGGCCAGTGGCATCCAGAAACTGGTGCTGCTCAACGCCCATGGGGGCCAGGTGAGCGTGATGGACATCGTGGCGCGTGACCTGCGCGCCCGCCTGGGCATGCTGGTGTACAGCGTGAGCTGGTTCAATCTGCCCCTGCTGGACGCGCAAGGGCGCGATGTGAACGCCTTGTTCAGCGCCCAGGAGCACCGCTTTGGCGTGCATGGCGGCGATGTGGAAACCTCGATGATGCGGGCTTTACGTCCAGGGCAGGTCCGGATGGATCAGGCGCAGGATTTCCGTTCGACCTCGCAGGACCGCGCCGAGCGCTTTTCCATCCTGGGCAACGGCAAGAGCGCCAAGCTGGGCTGGCAGATGCAGGACTACAACCCGCACGGTGCAGCGGGCAATGCCGCAGCGGCCACGCCTGAAAAAGGCCTGGCCTTGCTGGAGGCGTCTGGGCGGGCACTGGCGCAACTGTTGACCGAGATCGACCAACTGCCTGCGGACACTTTGCTCAACACCACGGAATGAGGACTGGCCCCGCTTGAGGGGCTTTCAGGCGAAAGTGACCCAGTCCCGGTGCTCTGCACTGTCCAGGTGGGGCAGCGTGTTGTAGGTCAGCAGCATGTGCCGCTTGGGGGTGAACACGAACTCGGTCAAGGCGGTGTTGCGGATGCGCAGGTTCAGCTCGATCGTGGTTTCGGCGGGCGCGCCCAGCACCTGCCCCACGGCGGTGGAGATGGGGCCACCACTCGACACGATCAAGGCATTGCCTGTGCAGTTTTGCCGCACATGGTCGAGCGCATCGGTGATGCCTTGCACAAAGTCCTTGTAGCTGGGCATGTCCCGGGGCTGGGTCTGGCCGTCCATCCAGGCCTTGAGCGCGTCGCGCAGCAGGCGAAAGTGGTGGCGGTACAGCTCGGGCGTGTCCGGTTTGCCCAGCGGCTCGGGGTGGATGGCTTCGATCAGCGCGTGGCTGTCGTATTCGTTCAGGCCGGGCCAGACTTCGGGGTTGTGGCCCCACTGCGCGCCTTCGGCCAGGCCTTCCCAGGTCTGGCGGTGGCGGCGCAGGCTGCCCATGAGCACGGTGTCGATCTGCACTCCTTCGCGCTCGAAGCGCTGGCGCAGGTATTCGCCCAAGCGCACCGCCTGCTGGCGCCCAAGCGGGCTGAGTTGGTCGTAGTCGTCGGCCCCGAAAGAGGCCTGTCCGTGGCGGACAAGATAAAGCGTTCCCATGGCCCGCGATTGTGGCGGTTGCGGTGCATCGGATTTGTCCCACGAGCGACCGGCGAGGGTCGCGCCACGGCTCAGGCTTGGCCTTGCAGCACCTGGCTCAGGACGGCGGCATCGACGTTGCCACCGCACAGGGTGGTGCCCACCACTTGGCCTTGCAGCTGTGCGCGGTCCGCCCAGGCGGCGGCAAAGCTGGCTGCACCCGCACCTTCGGCCAGGTTGTGCGTGTCGGTGTACAGATCGCGCATGGCCTGTGCCACTTGTGCATCGGTCACTTGCACCAGGCGCTCCAGCCCACTTTGCAGGATGGCCAGCGCCTGTGGATCGGCCTGGCGCACGGCCATGCCGTCGGCCAGCAGCGTGCTGACGGGCGCCTCAATCACGCGGCCTGCCGCCATCGAGTCGGCATAGGTGGTGGCGTGGGCGCTCACCACACCCACCACCTTGACCGGGTGCTGCAAGGCGTGTTTGGCGGCCAGCGCGGCGCAGGCGCCAGACCCCAGGCCAATGGGCACATACAGCACATCGAGCGCCGGGACGGCGCGCAAAAATTCGAGCCAGCCGGTGGCCACACCTTGTACCAGTGCCCGGTGGAAGCTGGGCACCATGTGGGCGCCTCGCGCCTGGGCCAGGTTTTGGGCGTGTTCGCGGGCGGCCTGGAAGTCGTGGCCATGCTCCACCAGCTCGGCGCCCAGCGATCGCATGGCGGCATTTTTTTCGATGGAGTTGCTCAGCGGGACGACGATGGTGCAGGCCACGCCATGGCGTGCCGCCGCGTAGGCGATGCTCTGGCCGTGGTTGCCCCGGGTGGCGCTGATCACTTCGCGGGGCATCTGGCCGGTGCGGGCCAGGTGTTCAAAGTAGGTCAGGCCGCCGCGCACTTTGAAGGCGCCAACGGGCGTGTGGTTGTCGTGCTTGACCCAGCAGTCGGTGCCCAGCCGCTGGCTCAGGGTGGGCCAGCGGTACTGCGGTGTGGGGCCAAAGGCGGCGTAAACGGTTTGCGCCGCCGCTTCAATCTCAGCCAGTGTGGGCAGATCGGTGTGCATGTCGGAATCCTCGGCTCAGAGCGTGACTTGGCCCTGGATGCAGCCGACCACATCGCCGCCCACCCAGACCTGGCCTGCGCTGTCTTGCGACAGGAACACTTGCCCGGCGCGGCCCAGTACCGTACCCTGGCGGGCGCTGTAGGTGGTGGGCATGTGGCCGTCGGCCATCAGCCATTGCGCCAGCGAGGCGTTCAGGCTGCCGGTGACCGGGTCTTCTGTAATGCCGACCGGGGCGGCAAAGGCG
>Ga0213922_1001111_pt1 | contig 10540 bp, 27 predicted proteins | sample McNCre2917MG_FD_165060 | JGI IMG/M metagenome (GOLD analysis project Ga0213922, IMG submission 165060) | Freshwater microbial communities from McNutts Creek, Athens, Georgia, United States - 29-17 MG | ecosystem: Environmental > Aquatic > Freshwater > Creek | place: USA: Georgia | collected... | reverse complement strand
TTGGTATTGACTTTTCATGAAAGTGATAAGCTCCTTTCGATGTATCGTGCACTTTAAAATTTAATATTTGTTGTGCCAGCGGAACAAAAGGTCTTAGCTCATAAGATCCACGCTCAGGTGGCTTGATCTTACCATACCAAGAAAACTGATTAGGTCTTGACATCTCCAAACAAACGCGTTTTGGATTAAAGTCAGCTCTTCGATACAAAACCATACCTACGGCAATTTGACCTGCTCGAGGCTCACCGCGTGCCTCCATGAACATTGTCTGCGCCAAACATGTAAGCGCTAGAGTTTCTATCATGATTCCCTCCTTTTTAAAAACACTCCTTGCTATGGAGTTTACTTACGATCCTCCAACACACGAGCTACATCTTTATTCATTGACCTTACAATTTCAACGCATCGAGCATGCTCTTTTAATCTAACCTGATCTGTAATCACCGCTTCAATCTTACGTGCATACTCAACAATATCTAATGGCTCATTTTCGTTGTCAGCGTATAAACCATTGGGGTCATTGTTATCGCAATAAAAATATATTTGTTTTATTAACTCTTCGCTAAGCATATTCGCTCCTATTTATATTTGTTTTTAAATTGCCAAAATCGCAGTAGGGAACAAAACATTTCCCAGCCACGTGCCAAGTCTTCTTCAGTCCATTCAATAATTTTACATAAGCCGGGGGATGTACGAGAGACGAAGATATTGGCGCATCGAGCATTAGGTATGCCAAGACCTACTCGATATGCTGATAATTGCATAAGGTGTTCGTCATAGCCTACCACATCTTTTTCATCTGTAAAATCTTTTGTTTTAACGTCGACCACAATTCCGCCTTCTATGACCTCATTTGGTGCATGTAAGTCACATTTGCCAGCAAAACCTAATTCATGACCAAAAGAGCGCTCAGCAACCCATGCCAAACGTCCATAATGAGCCTCTAACGCACGAACGCATCCTTGGACATGTTCAGGGTACTCTGAATGATAACGGCCCTCAAAAAACGCTTCTATGGCTGTATGAATAGCAGTACCTAAATCAGCTGCATCCCGACCTTGTTGTTTTGAGTCATGGATAATTCTGTCAATATAATCAGACTCTGATTCAAGCTCTTTGCGAGTAGAAGTTAAAGCGGCCATAAGCACTTGAGTTTGCATCCATGCAACCAACGCGGGTTTAGCTGCGACACTTAAAATAGTAGTCACAGATGGAACTAAGTCCATCGTGCGAGCGTCTCTTAACGTAGTATTGCGTTCTTTTCCGTTCTTACCTACAACCGTATACTGTGGTATACCATCTCTCGTGTACCAGTGGTTTGATTCTGATGCACGGATCTTTGGTGCCTCTGACGCGTAAAATAAACTTTTGCTTTGTTCGGTCATAATTATCTTTCAGTTAAAAATCTGTGAAGTTCTTTTGAATACCACTCTATTTTTCCCGCATCTTCGCTTGACTCACCTTTAAGACCTATGCGACTTGTGTATTTCATAATGTTGCCACGCAAGTATCCAACATACTCTTCAGGTGAAAGTTTTGCCCTGATATATTCGATTGTCTCTATCCCGCCCTGTGTGTAATGAGGAGGGTGATTGACCATATCGGGTTTTGGTTTGTCTTTATTTTCTCTATCTATTTCCAAGTGTCTCTCCCTATGATGATGTTTACATAACCATACGACATCAAGTGGCTTGTTATAGTCTTCATGATGAGCAACTACATGTTCTGTAGTGCCACATTTTTCACATGGTTGTCTTATTAATTTTTTTGTTTGTATTGCATAATTAACTGCTTGATGTGCTTTTTCTTTTAACTTGTTTTCAAGAAGCCAAAATTTTTTATTGGGTGCAACTTGTTTAAAAGATAAAACTTTTTTTCTGTCTTTGTTTTTATTAACGTTTATGTTGTGGCAAATTTTACACTGACCACACAGCCCATCTTTGTTGATTACAGACTTATAAAACTCTGCATGAGGTTTTGTTTCATAGCATCTACTACAAGTTTTTGTAAATTGTATGGGCTGTTGATCAGGATTATTTGCGTCTGACGCAATAATTGTCATGATTAGAACGGTAAATCGTCAGCCATGTCATCGAAATTTGCGCTTGACGCAGATCCCGTATCAGGTCCACCATGTAAACGTTCCCACTCAGGTGACTTTCTAATCTTTTCTTTTAATCCGTCAGAAAAAGAATTAAATAATTCTAAGTCTGCATCGGCAATTGAAAATAATTTAAGCTCATTGACGCCGTCAGGTAAACCTGCTTTTTTCATGTTAGCCGGAACCGGATTGATTGTTGCAATGTTTGTATAAGTCTTACCATTGTTTTCTGTTTCAACAACAGAGATCATGGCCCATTGACCTAAAACATTTTTAAGCTCAAAGCCTTTTAACTCATCAGCAGTAAAATCTTTACCACGCCAAGTTTGTAAATCTTTTCTTAACGTAGACTTTTCAGCTAATGTTAAAGTGAAATTTTTTGACACAGTCATAGGGTCACCTTTTGTTGTTACTGTTGGATTGCCTTGACTGTCTTCTGAATGAACTTCAAATTGAAACATAACCTTAGGCAAGTGTTTAATGTTGCCCATGTATGTTGATTCTTGTGTACCAAGATCAATGATCCTATAACATCTAGCAAGATGCATGCCAGTCGGCACAGGTACAAATGTACTATTACTTTCCGTTGATTTCACTACTAATCCCATTCTCTTCTCCTAAATTTGTATTAAAACGCACTTCTCTAAATTGACCATCGGACAGACCACATTCATATCGAATAATGTTCCAGTCGTCGGGGGTTGCAATCCCATTGGCTGCTCGACTCAACGCTTGTATCAGCATTTGTTGTCGCTCAAGCTGGGCTTGGTGCCACATACCCTGATCATAAGACATGTAACACCTCCATTACTATAAGAGCTATAAACAATATTACAGAAACAACCCCAACGGCTAGATCACCATAATGTATGGGTGGTTTGTAAGTCTTCGCTTTTTTTGATAGAAGTGCCTCTTGGAGCCTGTAAGCGTCCTTATCAATACGAGTCTCAAAAGGTTCAGTATAGAGCAAGCCTATCTGAATACCTGTCTTAGTCATATATGGAGGCACTTTTCTATATTTTTTGTAATCCGCTTTCATTTCGCTTTCCTTTCATTAACATATGGAGGTAAATCTGTGGGCATCACCCCACGAAACGAAATATACCATGGTTTAATAATTTGTTGCAATCTTTTTTTTATTTGTGTAATATCGAGTTAATTTCAGAAAGGAGAAAATAATGCAACTGAAAGATTATTTCGAAAACAAACCCCACGGATCTATGGTGGAATTTGCTAAACAGCTAGGTATCACTAAGACTTGGCTATCTTTAATTTTAAATGGTAGGAAACAACCGAGCGCATCTTTATGTGCAGTCATTGAAAGGTTGACAAATAAAAAAGTTAAGCGTAAGGAGTTAAGACCCGATTTGTTTGGGGAGGTCTAATGCATTACTTTAAATTTAATTTAAAAGATTATGCTTTTGCTACTAGGTACTTTGACTATGTACATCATGGCGCTTACCTACAGCTTATCTCTTTATATTACGAAACCGAAAAGCCATTACCTCTTGATGTGGATCTTGTTTTAAAAAGAGTTATGGCAAACAAACAGGAGGAAATAGATGCGGTTAAGCACATACTCGATAATTTCTTTACTAAAACTGAAGTGGGTTATGTTCAAAAGCGATGTGATGATCTTATTGCTAAGTACCAAGCGCAATGTTCGATCAATCGTGAGGTGGGTAAGCTCGGTGGCAGACCGAAAGCGAATGAAAACCGAAACGGTTCTGAAAAAAAACCGAAAGATAACCCTAACCATAAACCACTAACAATAAACCAAGAACAAGTAAACAAAGAACCAGTTGTTGTTAAGGCAACGCCACTACAAAAACCTCAAGACGTAGAAGAGGCTGTATGGAGAGATTACCTAAAGATAAGAAATGCTAAGAAGTCACCGCTGACCGAGACAGCCCTCAAAGGATTGCTTCGTGAAGCTGAGAAAGCAGGTAAGTCTTTAAATCAGGCGCTGGTGATTTGTGTTGAAAATGGTTGGATTGGTTTTAAGGCAGACTGGGCCAGCTTGAAAACTGTAGAAGAGACTCCAAAGAAATGGCCAGGCAAATGATCGGCGGCCAAGAGATTATGGATCTAAGAAAAGAAGGTACTCAATTTGATATGGTTAATTTTTGGGTGGGTGATGATAAAGATACTTTCTACGCCAAAGAATGGCATAAGTGGATTGAGACCATTGAGTATCCTGAAATCATTATCGAGGATAGTGATAATCTCGCGGCGCTAGATTTAAGATTTGTGTTTGGTTTAACAGTTTTAATTCAAGGAAGAGACCCTGACCGACTGCTTAAAGTTTATGAGAAGGTTGGAAAGTGCTTACCGAGCAGAGTAGTTTTATTGTATGGCAATGATAACTATGTAGACATTATGGACAGCAAAGGATTGTTAAGTGGAATTATTGAATAGCGAAGAGATAGATTTTGAGCAGTACTTGAAGCTCACTGAAGCTCACATGAAAGTTAAGGATGTGAGTGTATTTATTGACGAGCTTAAAGAAGATGCTAGTAATCCTGTTGTTATAAAAAAGGTAACTATGCCATGGTCAAAAACTTTAGGTGAGTTTGATTTTAGAAGTGGTGAGGTAACTCTTTATGCAGGTAGTAATGGCGGCGGTAAAAGCTTGATCACAGGTCAGATCGCATTAGGTTTAATTAAGCAGGATCAGAAAGTTTGTATTATGTCCTTCGAGATGAAACCAAAAAGAACAATCATGCGTATGACAAGGCAATTCAGCGGCGTTGATTTAGAAAATCCTTTTATGAAAGATAAGTTAAATACAATTAATAATTACTACGAAAGATTAAAAAAGTTTTCTACAGGAAAGCTTTGGTTATACGATCAACAAGGAACGACAAGCAGCAAACAAGTAATTTCTGTTGCTAGATATTGTGCTGTTGAGCTAGGTATCACTCATATCTTTATTGACTCACTTATGAAGTGTGTATCAGGCGAAGATGATTATAATGCACAGAAAGCATTCGTCGATGAATTGACAGCATTAGCGAGAGACCACAATGTGCATATACATTTAATTCATCACATTAGAAAGCTCGAGAGCGAAGAGAAGATGCCTAACAAGAATGATGTTAAAGGTACTGGAGCCATTGCAGATCAAGTTGATAACGTATTGCTTATGTGGCGCAATAAGAAAAAAGAGCGCATGGTTCGAAATGGTGAACAGATAAAAGATGTGCAGCCGGACGCATACTTAATGTGCGAGAAGCAACGTAACGGTGAGAAAGAAGAGTGGTATCAGCTTTGGTATCACAAAGATAGCCAACAGTTTGTAGAAGATGAAGAGAGTGTGCCTATGGCTTTTGATGTTGTGGGTAAATTTTGATTAACAAAGGTAATTGCAGCAAGGAATTTCTCTATCAATGTTTGGTTCGAGATGTTATTAAGAAACGCATTGCGAATAGAGACAAGGCTTTTGAATTTTTAGGAAGATGGGAAATGCATCATCCTGATTCAAAGCTTAGAGAAGATGTACTTTATCAATGGACTAAAGGTAATCGAGGAAAGGAGGGCGAGTGGTATGAGTGATTATATGAAACTTATCGAAGCGCTCGAAGCAATGTGTGAGATTTATGTGCCCGACGACGACAGCAGAGATAACGACGCTGTTGCTGGTTATGCCATGAATATTTTGGAGACATTTAAGCAGGCTCAAGCTTCTTACAAAGCTAAACCGCTGCCTGAGGACGATGTATGGGAATTAGCAAAAGACATCAACCCTCATGATCCAATGTACCCAGTACACTTTGCAAGAGCAGTCGAACGTAAACATGGCATAGGAGCAATAGATGAGTGAAAAGAAAATTAGCGTAACAGTTGATGTAGATCCTGATTTTGCTGACAGTATTACTGTTCAAAATCTAAAAGAGTTTTATGAAGCAATGCTTAATGATACTGATGATGAATCAGTTGAGTTGAGAATGCATGTCAAATATACATTAAAGGCCTTTATGGTCTATGATGAATTTGAAGAGTACATGGAAAAGATTTTAAGCAGAGAAGACAATTTACTTGACTATAAAAAAACTTTTGTAAAGGCATATCGCGATGACTGAAGAAAAAAAAGAACCACAGTTGGTTATGGACGAGAAGACAGGATTGTTTTCGTTTGAAAAAGAAACAATTACTGTTGAAGAACATAATCAAGAAATGATTAAAACAATGGCGGAGTTTGCTGAGATTGTAGAACTATCTATTTTGAGAGAGCGTGACGCATGCGCTAAGGTTGCGCTCGAACATCATAGCGAGACAATTGCTAAAGCTATTCGTGAGCGTGTTCCTGCTCAGGTTGCGACAGTGCAATGATAGAGCTCGAGCTACCTTTTCCACCATCAGTAAATACTTATTGGAGAAACTTCCAAGGTCGAATGCTAATTTCTAAAAAAGGAAGGGAGTACAGGAAAGCCGTGGCAGATCAAATTATTTTACAAAAAGGAAATAAGCATTACACAGGAAAAATTAAATTAACTATAGAAGCATGGAGACCTGACAATCGAAAGCGCGACTTAGATAATTTGTTGAAGGCACCACTCGATGCATTAACGCATGCGGGTGTTTATGAAGATGATCAATTGATTGTAGACTTAAGAATTTTTTGGGCCGAAGATCAAGCGGGAAAATTAAAAGTGAAAATAGAGGAGATTGAATAATGAGCGAAGTAAGAGATCCACATAGAGCAGTTGAATACATTTTAAAGAATGCCAAAGCCCATGCTAAAGCAAAAGCAGAAAGAAATTATTTAGAAGAGTATCGCAAATCATTAAAGGCAATGCTCATGAAACAATGTTTGGAAACGTCTATTGGTGCACAAGAGCGAGAAGCTTACGCGCATCCTGAGTATCGAGCATTGTTAGACGGTATCAAAGTTGCAATGGAAGAAGAAGAAAAGCTTCGATGGGACTTGATTGCAGCACAGGCAGCTATTGATATTTGGAGAACTGAACAATCAAACTTAAGAGCTGAAGGAAAGGTAACGATATGATGCAAGAACCAATGAATGACACAGAGTTAAGAGAGTACTATACGACACACACCCTAAAGCACGGTATCAATTTAGACTTCCACAAGTTTGTATTTTTAGTGCGCAGCATTGAAGAGCATCATGACATCTATCAAGATTTAGCTGCTCAAGATGCATTGGAAAACATCGAACAACAAATTATCGCTAGAGCATGTCGCAATGGCGTGTGTGAAGACTGACATGGTCATTAAAGTTATAAAGCTAAGAGGCCGACCAAAAAAATATGTGAGATTTGATTTGTCATATCATGAATGGATGTGCCTAAAAGATATTGGCATGGTTAAAGTTGGCGGATACTTATTAAGAATAAAGGAGAAATAAAATGAAAGCATTTCCACATGATTCTACTAATCAATACGGCATGGATTTAAGAGACTATTTTGCTGCTAAAGCTATGCCAAAACTAATTGAAGACTATCAAAATGAAGATAGACTTGTTGGTGATGAAGATAATGCTGAAAGAATTGCATACCTTTCTTATTTAATGGCTGATGCAATGATGGAAGCGAGAGATATATGAAACAACATAAATGGCATAAAGAAATAAAATTAACCGATACACAACAACACATTTTAGGCTTTTTAATTATTTTTGGAAGTCTAATAGGTGCTGTATATTTTTTTGGTGGTATTGGAATGTTTACATGGTTTATGTTTGCATTAGCAATAGCAAGTGCAGGTGGATAAAATGAAACAACATAAATGGCATAAAGAAATAAAAGCATGGGCTGATGGTGCAGAGATTGAAAGTAGATACATTGGCAGAGATACAGATTTAATACAATTTAAAGAGTGGTCAAATGAAGAAGGTTGTGATTGTGCATGGGAAAATAAAGAATGGGAATTCCGCATTAAACCACAACTTAAAGAGCCACAATATTTGTATGTGTATTATGATGCAGACAAAACAGACTTTGAATTTTGGGATAAAACTTTAGATGAACCCATTGGTAATAAAGATTACATAGGCAAAATTAAACTAGAGGTGGAAGACAAATGGCAGAATTCGTAGCAGTATTTTTATTGTATACATTCAAAGCTCATTGGCTTTGGTGGCTTGCATTTTTTATCATGATCTTTTTAGAAAGTTGGTCTGAATACAGAAAGATTGAACGCACAATCAAAATGCAAAAAGAAGCAAGAGAACGAGACATAAAAAAAAGAAAAGAAGAAAGAGAAAACAGACCTAGAGTGTGGACAGGCGAAGAAGTTTAATTGACTAAGGATGAAAAGAAACACTTGGATCTTCTTAGTCAGCTTGGTTGCGTTGTATGCTCAAGGCTTGGCTACGGAGCGACTCCTGCGGAAATACACCATCCACGAAAGGGAACCGGCCTCGCACTACGTGCATCCCACTATGACGCGATTCCGCTTTGTGTTGAACACCACAGAGGACAAACTGGAGTGCACGGACTGGGAACCAAAGGGTTTGCTAAGCGATATGGGTTTGACGAATCCGATTTACTCGAAACCACCAAGTCACTTTTGGAAGAATTAAAAAAGAATATTATAGGGGGTTGACAAGTGTTTAATATTGTGTTACACTTGTATTTAGATCAATATCGATCTATTTAAAAGCGAAAGGAAAGCGAATGACAACAAAGTCTACAAACCCTACTACAAGGGAAACATCTGCAACCACATTTGATCGTGGTGAACGAAATTTAATAGTAACGATCCATCATGGTGTGATCAAGATCAGACCGAAGGGATTGAAGTCAGAAGAGGTTATTGACATTAGCGCTATCTATGAGCAAGCAGTTAAAGCCAGGGTAGTAAGTGAACGCCGTAAATAAGGAGACTGACATGACTAGATTAGAATTGATTGCAGAAATAGTAAGCAAAATGCACCAAGAACTAAAAGAAGACAATGATAGGGCAGAGCAAAAAGAGCTGCTAGAGATTAAGTACCGGGAAGAGCCTATCGTCGACCCGGACATTCTTAAATACAGTAAGGACTAATATGGCAGCACCAGCAGTACATAAAAGCAAGCGTCACAACAACCCTATGCAAACCCATAACGGGAAGCCTAAGCTTAAGGCGTTCGATTTAAAGAAGCTTTATGAATTACTTGAGAAGGCAGAGCCTGGTAAGAAGCGTCACAAAATTGCCAGGGAGATAGCTAGGAAAACTAGCATAGGCTAATAACTGGGAGCTTCGGCTCCCTTTTTTTTGATAAGTAAAAACAATCAAAAATATATTAAAAAAGTACTTGACATGGTTATATTGTTTAATATATAGTTACACACATAGCAGTACTTTATTAACCAAAAGCGAAACGAAAGAGAGAAAATTATGACAACAACAGTAAATCAAGCCCTATCAATAGTTGATCGTTTAGGTCAATTACAAGATCAGATCGAAGCTCTTAAAGCACAAGAGACCATTCTTAAAGATGAACTTAAGAACCAAGGTGAAGGCGTTCAAGTAGGTCAATACTACACCAGCGACGTTAAGCTTTCACAAAGAACCACCGTAGATAACAAAGCACTTTTAGCAGAGTTAGAAGTACCACCTGCATTAATTGCTAAGTACAGTAAGACAACAGCAGTAATTTCAATAACAGTAAAAGCGATTAAAGGAGAATAACATGTCAAAACAAGACCTAATAGAATATACAACAGAAAATTTTGGTAGAGCTGAATCATTAAAGCTTCATTTGTCAGCTAACTTTTATCCACCATTGCCAAGCTTTGTTAAGCAAATATTCGTTGATGCATTCAATCAATATTGGAGTGGCTTAACAGACATCGATGGATTGCAACAAGAGTTAAGCCGAGTTTATCGTGGGTCCCTAAACGATTATGGCTTTTATAATTATCTAAACGAAGACGATTTAGTCGAATATTAAAATAAAGGAGAACTTACAGTGAGTACAAGAGCCGTTTATACATTCAAAGACGAATACGATTCATTTAGCGTCTATAAACATTATGATGGATACCCTGAAGGTGAAGGCGGTGGATCAGGTGCATTTGGTTTCATTAGAGAAGCTAAGAAGTTTGCATGGGATCTTCCACGATTCGAGGCTTCAGAGTTTGCTGCAGCGTTTATTAAGGCAAATAAAGGCGAGGCGGGTGGTGATGTATACCTAACACAAGGCCCTCAAAGGCATGGCGATCTGTCATATCGATATGAGATAAGCCGAGACAATGATCAGCTAGTAGTTAAAACATACGAAGCCAAAGACTGGACTTTCGGCACTAGAAAGAAGCAGCAATTTGAGCTTAAAAGCGTGGACAGGATTTAATGATGGCTAGACCTGAATACGAAACGCAAAAAGACCTGGACAAAGAGAATAATATCTCTCAGGTCTTGAGCGATGTATGGAAATGCAGCCTAGTGAAGATGCCTATTAAATATCACTTGGACTATGCCATTGTTAAAGACG
>Ga0213922_1001109_pt1 | contig 10557 bp, 12 predicted proteins | sample McNCre2917MG_FD_165060 | JGI IMG/M metagenome (GOLD analysis project Ga0213922, IMG submission 165060) | Freshwater microbial communities from McNutts Creek, Athens, Georgia, United States - 29-17 MG | ecosystem: Environmental > Aquatic > Freshwater > Creek | place: USA: Georgia | collected... | reverse complement strand
AGCAATTTTTTCAGCATGAATTATGTAAGATATACGCTTATCAGTTTTTGCTGCCAATCGAATTTGATCTGCCAAAGCATGACTAATTCCTTGTTCTTTAGATAAGCCAGCGTCAATGTCGATTGCGCATACTTCACCATCTGGTCTTGGGTTATGGTCGGATTTTCTAGATTGATGTTTAAGATCACCGATCCAGCCATCGCTGAGCCTAGACCTGTCCATGAAGTTGTCATCTACTTGTTCCCTCAACTGAACAGCAGCTTTAGATAACCAAGCCTTCATTAGCCAAGTATCGATTGAAGTTCATCGGCAGTTAAACCAATGCGATTTAGGATTGCTAATTTAGCAGCTTCTTTTGCATCAAATTCCGCTTTTTTCAAAATAGCATTTTTAGCGTCTATTTCAATTTGCGTAATTTCATCAGAAGTTGCATCTCTCACAATTTCTTCACCAGTTTCACAATTAAATTCTTTTATCTGCGGCTTTGATTTAGTCATTTTATGATACTCCATATAGATAGGCTGTTCCCGATGTAAAATTTCCTGTTTCAGGTAATAAAGTCAAACTTGATATTGCGCTTGTTTGATTATATGCAAAAAAACCTCGACGATAATTAAGTTGAGTTGTCGTTGTTTCATTAATCGTCATAACATCACCGGAAGCCATTTTCCATGTAACTGTGTTTGCATAATCAAAAATATTGATAGCAATAAGTCCAGTTCCAACTGCATTATCATTTGCGTAGCCAAGATCCAATTGGGTTCTATCAAAAGCTTGTGCGGATACTTGAGTTGCAAAACTGACCGCATATCTTGTATTGCTATCACTGTTAAATCTTATACTAAGACCTTTGTTGTCTGTTGCTGGTAAAAAGTTTCTAATAATTAATTGCAAATTTTTATAGGTGTCTGGAATTGAATTTATTGACACCGATGCACCTGTTAATGTTGTTCCACCGGTATTGATTAAAGTCATTCCACCACTTGAAGCTGTTGCCCAAACTGGCACTCCACCGGAAACAGTTAAAACCTGACCAGTTGTTCCAATTCCAAGTCTAGTATTTGTATTGGCACTTGATGAACGATATTCAATATCGCCAAGAGTTGTTGATGGATTTAGATTTTTTGTTGTGGTATCAATGGCAGTTCCAAGCGTTCTTATCGCTGACGCGCCATCCTTAACCAACGCTGTGTCATCAGGCGTTGTCCATGAATAGTTAGTGGTTGTTGCCATTTTGCTCCTTTAGGCGACTATTGTCGCATTTTCCCAAGTAAGTATAGCGGATAGAGTGTTCCAAGCCTCACCGACAGGCACAGTATTCCATCGCATTGCGACTTGACTGTAACTTGTAGGCGAAATCGTCAAATTCAAAAATAATTGATTGTAACTAACCGACCATGACCAACCCTCAACATAACCCTCAAATTGAGTAGCTGAAATCTGGGTTGGTAGGTTTTGGATATTGATCGGCATTCCTATGAAAACACCCAATAAGGCATTTCGGGTTGCATCACTTAATTCTGGGCTAGTTATTGGAAAGGTAATGCTATCGAATACAGGTTGAGGATAGGCTCGCTGTGAAATATATCGATCAGCCACAGCTTGAGCATCTACAGCATCATGCAGGTTTGATTGAATAGTTTCGGCTTTATAGCCATATAAAGCAATTGAAGCGGTTGAGGTTGCGGTCTTTTGAGATCCGTAATTATTGCCATAATTGATATAAATATCATTCCTAATGTCACCTGATCGAGTAATAACTTTAAGACCTTTACCTAGTGCTTGATTAGCATCGAGATCGGTATAACCATTGGTCAATAAATAATTCTGTCTATGGTCAGCATCGGCATAACCAATGTTTCCTTCATTATCCTCATATAGATAACCAAAAGCAGAGTTAGCAATTTGAGCTGCAACATTATAAACGGTATCTGGGACAGCGGCTCGATTTTCCATTGTGTAAAGTCCGGGTCTGTCTATTTCGCCTAATCCAATATCCTCAGCATTAGCCCAAGTTGTAGTCGCGTTATATGCAGCCCAAGTTTGAGTTGCAGATACTTCATTCCAAGAATTAAGTAGAGTATTTGCTAAAGTTGCATAGATCTGATTTCCATCCTCATCTTGAGATAAGGTTTCATTAAATATGGCTTTTTGAAGTTTAGCCAATGATCCAAGAGCAACTAAGGTATATCTAATCTCTGTTCCAGCTGATCCAGTAGCACCAACCTCAGTTGTAATGTCTGTTATATTTCCACCGAATAAACTTACATAAGTTCCTGAACTATTTTTAATTTGTAAAGTCAATCCATCATTTATTGCAAAACTATATGTTTGGCCATTCAAGGCAACTATTTGTGCCTGAATATACGAAGCGGCAGGTTGGGTATAGATATTGGTTCGACCTGATCTATGACTTAAATTAGCAATAGTTACATTTGTGTAATTTGTGCCATTTACAGTCAATTTCCAGACTGGGCTAAAAACTGTCATCTTTGTGAATAAGTAGAGGCGTAAATCCCACCGCGATCAGCTGAATTGCTCAATGCATCGATAATTGTTCTAGCTGTACCTTCGCTATCTATTGCGCCATTTACTGTTAGGTTAATTGTAGTTCCACCAGCTGATATTGATGAAGTTCCTAATTGTTGAGAAACCAAAGTATTGCCTTGTCTTTCCAATACGGCAAATTCAGCTGTTAATTTATCAAATTGAGCCTGTGCTGCTTTAGCGCCAATTCCACCACTTGCCACTTGGAATGTTAATTCAGTAAATTTATCTTGAATTGAAGTCAGGCGATCAACCAAATTTGGAAGGCTTGTTGCTCCAGCGATTCCAGAAATTCCTCCACCTGCTCCAGTAGATCCTCCAACGCCACCGCCAATGCCGCCAAGTCCTCCAGTAAATCCTCCGCCGGTAAATCCTCCACCTGCTCCACCTGAAACATTTGCTCCAGTTTGGTATCCACCAGATATTCCACCACTTGATCCAACACTACCAATTTTTTGAATATCTGCCCCTGTCTTAACTAAATTAATTCCATCAATGACTTTATTGATTGCAGAAATAATAAAGTTTAAAACTGGAGTTATCGCGCCAACAATAGAACCAAAAGCATCTATGATTGCCGCTGCCGCTTTAGCACCGACATCAAGCAAAAATCCAAATACCGTTTGAACAATTGGAAAAACTTTATCTTTCATTAAAAGCCAAAATTCCTCAAATTTATCTCGGTTGCGTTCAATTGCATCTCGAACAACATCAAATGCTGCTTTAAGTTTTTCTACAACTGGAACGCCATATTCAAAAATGTATCCAATCAATTTCTCGATAATTGGCAACAGTGCATAACCCACGGCTTCTTTTGCTTCATTAAATCCTACCTTTAAGCGATCAACTCGACCTTGAAAAGTTTCAGCATTACGGCTCGCAGCGCCGCCCCATAGGTCAGAAAGTAATGAAGTTTCAGATTTGAAATCCATTGTTTTAGCTTGAGCAGCTGTAATACCAATGCCAAGTTTTGCCAATTGTGTATCTTGACCAGCATAGGCTTTAGATAGAGCCTCAGTTACCTGACCTAGATCTTTGCCAGTTCCTTTTGAAATATCAATTGCAAGGTTTAGTAATTCCTGTGATTTTGTGACATCCCCAGTTGCAACGCTTAATCTCTGAAAAGCTGGTCGTAAATCGTCGTCTGCAATTCCAACGGCTAACGATGTTTTGGTTATATAGTCCTCAGTTGCCTTTATTTGGGCATCAGTAGCGCCTGTGGCAGACTTTAATGCACTTGCCAATCTTAACTGTGCGGCTTCATCCTCCATAGCCGCTTTGACCCCATCAACGGCTAATTTGGTGGCATAAGCGCCAGCTGCGGCAGCGGCAGCGGCAAATACCAATCCAGCCTTTTTACCAAAGTCGGCTACCTTATCGCCAAAGCCCTGAACTTCATTAGCACCAGTATTAAGACTTTTCTTTAATTCATCGACATCTGCAAGAATTGAAAGTTTGAGTGTGCGACTACCAGTTGTTGCCATTATGCCCACTCCTTAAGTATGCGATCAAAACTCTGTTCCCACTTATGAATCAATTCAGGCTGAATTCTGCGAAGGGTTGGATAAATGAACCATCCGCGAGATCCACGACCTTGTCGCCCAGAATATGAAGGGAACTGTTTGAATTTATTTGAACCAAACTCAAGACCACCCCACAGGACTTGCGTAGTAGCACCACCTGAAAACTTTTGTCGTGCGAAACCGTAGCTAAACTCACCAATCTTGCTTGTCTTAGAGATACTAACGCCATCTGCAACTCTCTGGACTGCTTTGCTAGATTTTTCTCTAGTTCGAGCTGTCGCTTTAATTTCCTCAGACGCAAAATACGCCAAAGCCGCAGATTGAGTTCTTGCTTCCTCTGTTGCTTGTTCATCCATTGCCTTGAACGCTTTAAGAATATCGCGCATGTCTGATTTATTGTAAGCAACTGTTTCACTCGCCATTCCTTTGCTCCAATATCTCGATTGCTGTCAATATGTCGTCTGCATCAACCCATTCACTCATTGGTATATGTGTGGCTATTGCCAACTGAACCAATAATCTGTTTAGGCTTCCTTCTCTGTGGCTTTTGGGTTTGCATCACCGACTATGACATCTGTGACAGTTTCCATCCAAACATCATAGGCTTTGACTGGCTTTCCAGCTGCTTCGCGCTTATGTGCATGATAAGCAAGAAACATAAGATCAGAAATGCCCATCTTTTCCTGTGCTTGCCCAATGGTAAATCCTGTCTGCTTTTCCCATTTCGCCCACTCAGGCGGTTGGGCAATATAAGTTGCTTGCTCGCCTGAGTTGTATTCAATTGTAATTGGTAGTTTCATTTTGCTCCCGTTTTTCTACTATTAGCTAACTGTTAAAGTTGGCTTTGCTGTGCATTGTAGTGTGAATGAAACCTGTTGTGCATCTTTTCCATTGCCATTTGGATTTGGAAATGATGGATATACGCTTCCAGTAAATACTGCGCCTGTTGCAGCTGTGAATGTATAGGCAAGACCTGTATCTGGTGCTGATGATGCTTTATCCCATAGTAATTCGCAAACAGAATAAGTTCCACCTGCGCCTGATGCGCCCCAATCAGCAAGGATTGTTAAATCCATTGTTGCATCATAATCGATTGTCTTGAATACGCGACCATCAAGAGTTTCATACGCTTGACGATCTAAAGTTGTGTTTAACGCAACTGAAATTGCTTGGGCATCATAAGACTTACTATCGATAGTAAGGCTCAAATCGCGCCCTGTGATAACTGTGGTTGCCACTTTGATCTCCTTAGGTTTGGTTGTAGTAAGTCGAAACCCTTATATCTGCAATTAGCAGAGTTGATGCTCCTACTTGACTGACTGTTGGTCTTTCGACTGAACTGACTTCATATCCTGATGGGATAACTGCCAGAACGCTCATGAGTAGTTGCTCGATATTGTCCAGCGATGCTGGATTGCTATTGTAAGCAACGGCAACTGAAATGGTCATATTGACTTTGCATTTGATGACCGATTTGTTAATTAAATCAAATTCTAAATATGGTGAATCTGGAACGCAAACCACAGCTGGAGGAATAACCGACTCTGGAACAAAAGAATAAACATTTCCTGCAACAGTTGAAAGGGCTGTCGCAAGCGGTTGTCTAATTGCTGAAAGAATTGTTGATGATGGCATTATTGAGCCATGCTCTCAACATCAATGTAAGCTCCTAATAATCCTACGCAACGATTGAATAATGATCTGCCCATTCTAAATGGAGTGCTAGTAAAATCTACTCCTTCGATTTGTCCTCCAGCGGCAAGTCTTGATTGAAAGACTTCAAGTGAAACGGCAAAGACGGCTGATCGAACAGGTTGGATTCCAACATAAGTTGATGCGCTAGAAAGGGTAGCAGTTCCGGATGGGATGACATTAGCTTCGAGTATATCGGCATTAGTGATCGATGCCGCAAAGGTATATTGTCTAAGATCATCTGCCAAGACTGTTCTTGTTCCGTTGTAGGGACTTCCGCATCCTGCGATGACAACTGATTGTCCTTCCGTGAATTCATGTATGCCAAGTGTAGTGAAAATGGCGACATTATTTGTCAGCGACACTTTCTGAATTGGACTTTTAAATGTGACCAGCATTGGAAGGATTACACCTTCGGCTGTGTCAATAATTTCATTAAGATAACTATCTGAATATAAGGATGATGACACACCGAGCACACTTCTCAACTCTGTGGCTGTAATTATGCTTGGCATGTCATCTCCTTTTTACTCCCATTTATAGCTGCCTACCAGCGGGAGCACCAGTAGGCATTAGATTACTTACTTATTAGGTAAGGTTGAAGCGACGAACTCCTGTGCCATAAATTGGAGCAATTGCATAATATCCATAAAGAGCGATTTGCATTTGTCCATTAGCAAGAGCCTGAACTTGTAATTGAGTCGTTGGGGACTCAAACCACTTGAAGGCTTCTGGAGCAACAATAAATGCGCTTTCGTCAATTAAAGTTGTAACTGACATGTGCGGATCAACTGCAAGATTAAGTCCTAGAACTTGACCTGTAATTGATTGACCTGAAACATTACCAGCAGCGCTTGAAGGTTGAGCAGCTGTAAATAGTGGGCGATTTGTTGTGTCATCGCTTCCTAGAATTGTTTCCCACCATGCAGTATTAACTACAAGATTTGTTGCAAATTTTCCTGAACCTTTATATGCAGCAGGAACTTCTTTTGCAATATAAGCCTTCAATCCAGCGATTGTTGCAGCTTGTGTTGATGCTTGTGTGCCAGATGCTGTGAAAGCAGCAATTACGGCTGAGTCACAATATTTAGCGTAAGCATCAGAAAGTTCAGTAACAAGAGCATCCATAAATGCAGGTGAGCTTCTGTCAATTAATTCCCAAGAAATTGTCTGAATTCCAGATGCTTTCTTGACATCAACAGTCACATGAGTTGAAGTCATTTCGTCGCCACCTAGTGCGCCATTTTCTGCCTCAATTGTGATTGATGGTGCTTGAGATAATTTTGGAAGTGTAAATGACATTCCAGAATTTGGTAATACGCCCTTTGAAATACTATCTACTGCTGGGCGACCCTTAATTGTGTTTGTATAGAACTCATTAAGGTGTGGGGCTAAAGTTAGCCCTGTGTTAGTTGATGTGTCGTCTGTGAATTTAACATATTGACGGCTCTCATCATTGCCCATTGCAGCTTTGATTGAGTGCTCCAAATATGAAGCAGCAGACACAATTGGTGAGCGTGGCTTTGTATAAGCAACTGGTTGATTTGCTACTACTGCCACAGGCTCTGACTTTGCAGCTTCTACCGCTTCGGTTGCGATAGGAGCATCTGATTTAATCTCAGACACTTTGTCCTCCTGTGTTGTTGTATCCTCAGCGGTTGCTTCGGAATTCTCTGGTGTTGTTTCGGTCGCTACGACTTTTTCCACTCTAGCTGACGCAATTGCAGGATCAGACACCAAACTGACCTCAGCCAATGAACTTTTTGAAATAACCATTGCACCATCCTTGTTATCCCATGCATCAACCATTACGCCAACTGAAAATCCATCGCGTAATCCTGTAGCGGCTTCCTCTAGTGCATCATCAGCTGCAAAAGTTTTTGCTAACTTAAATGTGCCTTCTAAACCTTGATCGTTTGCAGTAATATCAATTAACTTACCCAATGGGCGAGTTTTGTCATGCTCTAATAGCAATTTAACTGGCTTTGAAAAATCAATGCTGTCTTTAGCAAAAACTGTTACTCCAGCACTTGTATTACCTTTTTCATTCCAAGCAACAATTTTTCCAGAAATTGTTCGCTTGTTCGTATCGGCTGCGGTTATGGTTATTGGGAAATTAATCTTCATTTGATTAAGTCCTCCTCCTCTTGTATTTGTTCAACGCTCATCGCGCCGATGCGGTTTAAGATTTCATAAACTTGCGCTCTTTGTAATGCATCCCCGCGCAAGAAATCATCAACACTAAAACGAATCTCAGTTCCGTATGGCGTAAAGTCAGGCATTGTCAATCTTTGTTCAATTGCAGTAAGAATTGGACGTAATGAAAAATCAATAAGAGATTTTCTTTCCGAAACAGAATTTGAATAAGTCATTGAAGTTGTTTCTGCCGAAATAAAGTAAGCAGGAATTCCGGTTGCTCTTGCAATTTCTAAAGCAACATATTGACGCGCTTCATTTAATTGCAATTTTGCAGGATCAAATCCAAGTGCGGTTAATTCAACATCAGCATTTAAGAATGCAGTTGCTCTAGTTGATCTAGCAGTTTTCCAACTTTCAAGTAATCTTGAAATTCTTTCTGGTGTTAAATTTGTTCCATTTGATTTTAAGACCATTGTTGGAACTGGCTCTTTGGCATAAAGTTCAGCAGCTTTTTCCAATTCTAATGCTGCGCGGATTGTTCGACCTGCTCTTGATAATACACCTTCATCAAGTCCATCAAATCGAATTACACTTCCAATACCCGATGCTGGTGTTAATGTTCCATCTAATAAATAGCCAACAATTTCCGTTGCATTAGCATTTAATTGTGGAGTAATGCGATTTGGTGCAACTCTTGTCCATTGACGAACTCTTGCACCATCTGAAACTGAGTAAGCATCTAAGCAAATTCCATAGCCGACTCCATAAAATAAAATATCCTCTGCCAACCATGCATAAACAGCTGATCCAGTAATTCTTGCATCTGGTTGCCAAATTGCTTGAACTGGTTCGACATGTGCTCCAGTAAATTTGTTGTAACCTTCTAATGGTAAAGATCCAATTGTTGAACAAATTATATTTCTTGCTCTTGCCAATGCAGGAACTGACATTGCTTGTTCGCGTGTCGCAGTTTGATGCGAAAAATAAATTCCACCTAAAGCCTGTTGAATGTTGTAAGGTGCATTGGCGGCGGCAACATCAACGCTATCTGTTGCGGTTTTTGTATTTACCTGAAAACGATCAAATAATCCCATTAACACATAATATACCATAAATCCAAATTATCCGACTTGTATATCAATTTCCGTTTCTGCTTGTGTCGCAAAATAGGTTGCTAATGCAGAAGCAACAGCTGCACAAACAGCGACCCTGCTCGCCCTGCGACCAATAATCCAAGATCCATCGCCATACGGCAATTTTGCAGCTGATAATGTTTGTTGGGTCAATTCATCCTGCCCACCATGTTGAAGCCTGTGTGAATTTATTGCTCCAAGCCAACGGTCGCACGATTCTGCGTAAATTGCACCATCCATATCGGTAATTGGAATTCCCGCAGGGACTAGGCGGCTTGCAACAGCTTGAGCAGTCCTTTTTGAATAGGCAACCGTTTGAACATTGTATTTTCTAACATAGGGAGCAATATCGTTTGCCACCGCTAAATCATTTATTGAATAATCATTCGACCATGTATGGAGTAAAACTAAATTAAATCTTTCACCCGATAATTTTTGGGTAGCGACCAATGCGCCAAATTTTCTATCTGGACTTAAATCTAATCCAAACCAAGTTTCTTTGTCAGGGTCTAATGGTATTGGATCGGTCTGACATAAAGCCCATTTTTGAGCATCAATAGCTGAATTGATCGTATCCACCCATTGACATAAAACTTCGGTTCGCACAATATCAGGTGGATCGTTAATAACTGCTTTTAAGTTATCTGGGTGAATTGTAATTCCAAGCGATGGATTGGCTTGAGCGAATGCTTCCCAGTTGATGTCGCCTGACGGAAGGGTTATCGGCGCATCGGGTTCGGCACTCCACTCAAACCAACCGATCGTGTCTGATGGGTTCGCGCCCGTAGCCAAAGCGCGTTCCCTAAGTTTGTTTAGGATTACTGAATGTTGATCCCCAGCATTGGAATATATCCAAACTTGAGGATTTTGTGCAGCCATCATTGTATATCGCATTGATGACCAAGCATCCTCATCTTTGTATTCGCGTAACTCATCTAAGTGAATTGTTGATGGCTTTGAAATACCGCGAGAAGCATTATTGGCAGCTTTCACCACAAATCTACGACCGCCTTTAAGTTCCATTTCCTCAGCGCCATGTTGCCACCGGATTTTCTTTACCTCGGAAGCCAAGCGATCATTTTCCTCAATTAGAGAAACCATCTGTCTAAATGTTTCAAGTGAGGTAGTTAATCTATGAGCTGATGAAAGCTGTAAGTTTTCGCCCCAGATATACATGCCAGTTAAAATCCTGAGCATCATAAAAGTTGATTTACCATTCTGGCGTGCGATCAAAAGCCCAGCCTCTGTATGATGCCAGCGACCGTCTGGCTTAACCTTATGCCCATGAATAGCCACAAACTTTTGCCAATCCATCAATGGGATGCCAATCTCAGCTGCAAAGTCAATCATTTCATGCCCTTTTGAAGGTAAATCGTTCAAAGGTGAATGAATTCGTGGAGTTGCCACACCTCCTATTTTCGATTGATCCCAATCATTCAGGATTTCGCCTGTTTGTAAGTTAATCAAGCGGATCCAGTTGGTTCATGTCCAATTGAGGTGTTTTGTCGGTTAGAAAAGGAACG
>Ga0213922_1001108_pt1 | contig 10558 bp, 10 predicted proteins | sample McNCre2917MG_FD_165060 | JGI IMG/M metagenome (GOLD analysis project Ga0213922, IMG submission 165060) | Freshwater microbial communities from McNutts Creek, Athens, Georgia, United States - 29-17 MG | ecosystem: Environmental > Aquatic > Freshwater > Creek | place: USA: Georgia | collected... | reverse complement strand
GCTTGTGTGGGCTGGGAGACTAGAAACTTGGGGAGACATCCAAGCCAAGGCAGAAGAGTTTGGAGTTGAGAGCAAGTGCGTATTCTGCGATTCGGGCGATCAAACCAGAGATGTTTATTTGAATTGTTGTAAGAATGGCTGGATAGCATTAGTTGGTTCAGATCGCACCAGCTTTTCTGAAATAGTAGGAGATCATAAATTACAACGCCCATATTCACGAATTGCAAATGGCGACCCTTTTAGCGGTAGATCAGTTCAGTCAAAAACTGGGTGGAAATGGAAATTTTGTCCTGTTTGGCGATGGTCAAACCCATCCATTAAAGACATTCTATCGAATCTTTTGAAAGAACCCGGCTACATCGCTCTCGACACGCCCGATGTTTGGCGAGTGCATATCGAGGCAGAGGTGAAGGTAAGAGTTAAAAATCCTATGACTGGAAGGGAAAGGCTCGTATGGAAACAAGTGGGGAAGCATAATCATTTGATGGACTGTGAATGTATGAACATCGTTGGGGCGGCACTTTATGGACGATTAAAAGTCTCACCCGCAAGTTTGACAGAGGAGGTTGAGAATGGCGAAGGGTGATTTTATTGGGCTACCCCTCACCACCCTAACTTCTCTGCGTGATAAATATATCACTTGTCTTGAAGCGATAGCGGTGGCGGGTTCAAGCTATTCGATAGCTGGTCGTTCGTTTTCAAGAGCGAATCTCGGTGAGGTGAGAGATACGATTGCAGAATTGACCCTAGCCATTCAGCAAGCAACTGGTGGAAGGATTCGCACCACCTACGCAAAGTTCGGCCCTGCTCGCTCGATTGGGATGGCGTAAGTGAAGAAGGTCGAGTTAAACCTAATTGATAAGGCGATTGCCTTTGTTAATCCGCAAGCCGCCGTTGAGCGTTTGGCATCTAGGGCAAAGCTCACGGCATTTGAATATGACGCAACTCAATACAATAGACAACGCCGAGGGCCGTCCTCTTTGTCTGGTGCAGAGGGTTTCCGATCTAATTATGACCGAGTAGAATTGCTAAAGCGTTCTAGGGATTTGGCAGAGAATGTTGGGTTGGTTCGTGGTTTGCTAATGAAGTTTGCAAGCCATTGTGCGGGGAACATCTCTTACCAAGCCAGAACAGAAAGCCCCAAGGTCAATAGCGATGTTGAGGCTTATTGGAATGAATGGTGGGACAAGTGCGATCTTTCTGGAAGGAATACTGGCTCGTTCCTAATGCAAATCGCTATGATGTCGATGCTCCGTGATGGCGATTTTCTTTTTGTTTTAGTTCGTGACCAGCAAGGCAATTTAAGATTACAAGGCATTGAGGCAGATAGACTCGGAGACCCAAATAGAACCTACACAAGCCTTAATCTTATTAGTGGAATCCACGTAGATCAGGAAACTGGTGCGCCAACTGGATACGACATTTACCTTCGCACTTATGGCAACGCTTACATTTTCCAAACAACCGTACCTGCAAGCCAAGCGTTTCACTTGTATGACCCGCTTCGTATTGACCAGTATCGGGGAATCTCTGCTTTCCACACGGCAATCAATGATTGTGTGGACATCTATGAGATTATCGCTTCAGAGAAGATGGCCGCTAAATACGCCAGTTCACAAGCTGGAATCGTAAAGCGGAATAATAATAACGCCTCTGATCTTTCCTCGCTAACCAACGACCTCAACGCAGACAACCAAGGAATCAAACTAGAAACGATTGAACCGGGTAAAGTCAGCTATCTCGAAGTCAATGAGGACATCATTTTCCCTGACGGCCCAAGCCGTCCCTCTGGTGCGTTTGCGGAGTTCCACAAGATTCTTTTGCGAAACATTTGTATGGGGGTTGGCATTCCTTATAGCTTTGCAGTAGACCCATCTTCAATGTCTGGCCCGACAGCTAGACTTGAAATGCAACAAGCTGGACGCACTTTCCGCAGATACCAGAAGCTCCTAGAGGACAGGGTTCTTCGCCCTCTCAAGAACATTGTAATTGCAGACGGAGTTGCGAGGGGATTGATTGCAAATAATCTTGGAAGCAAAAGCACCAAAGGAGTTTTTAATTTTGGTGCTAATGTTTCTATCGACCTTGGCCGTGAATCAGTAGCAAACATCGCAGAGTTCAAAGCTGGCTTAACTACCGCAAGCTCAATTTACGCAGAGAAGGGATTGGACTTTGAAAGTTCGATGAGACAGAGGGCATTGGAGGCCAAGTTAGTTAAAGACCTAGCAGAACAATATGGTGTAAGCCCAGATACAATTTCTGATATTAACAAACCAGTTCAAGCTCCAGCATTCGGCTCGCCATCACCAGAGCAAATGCAAGATGAGCCACAAGACGAGAACGCAGTTGTTGTTGTCCCCCCGATTAAAGAGCAGGACACGGCAAGCCGAACAACTGGTGGGGATGGGGATATTGATGTGGGCGAGGAGCGTGAGCCTACCGAAAAAGGGGCAACCGAGGACACAGAGAAGGTTGGTGGTAAGCAGATTGATAATAACCTAGAGGAACTCTCAAAACTAGATAATAAAAGCGTTAAAATGCTTATTAACGGAATACTTAATGCTTGTGAGCTAGGCAAGTATTCTGACATTGACTTTACGCCACCACAAGGAGCTAGGGATGCGGCTAAACGAGCCTTGGAAGTTCGAAGCGAGAAACCACCCAGCCAGCGAGGAATGACCTCTGTGGGCATCGCTAGGGCTAGGGATTTGATTGCTGGTAAAGCCTTATCCCCAGACACAATTCGCAGGATGCACTCTTTCTTTAGCCGTCACGAAGTCGATAAGAAGGGTGAGGGTTGGGACGATCAAGGTAAGGGTTGGCAAGCGTGGAATGGTTGGGGTGGAGATGCTGGATTCTCTTGGGTTAAGAAACTCATCAAGCAGATGGACAGCCGAGATGAAAAACTTGAAGAACCAGCTTCTTGCCCAATCGCAACGCAAGACATCAAAACAAATTTAGCCAATAGGCAGAATGCCGTGGACGATGCAAACTACGGCCCTGCAAATCCAAACGAACCTAACGAGGATTATTGGAAAGCAAAGGCAGACGAGTTCCAAGGAGATGTAGCCACGGCCAAGAAAATGCGTTGCGGTAATTGTGCGGCTTTTAATCAAACCAACAAACTTCTTGGTTGCATTAAGAAAGGTATTGGTGAAGATGCAAATGAAGTAGCGGTTGGTGGCGATCTTGGTTACTGCGAGATTTTTGATTTCAAATGTGCGGCCAAACGAACTTGCGATGCTTGGATTGTTGGTGGGCCGATTAAAGACAAGACCAAGTAATTGACAAACTAGGAAGTGATTATGGAAAACGCCAACGGCGAGACAATTCTGACAACTTTGCTGACCTACCAGAATCAGTATAAGATATTTCATTGGCAGACAAAGAGTTATAGCCAGCACAAGAGCTTTGGCGAAATCTACGAATCTCTTACAGAGAACATTGATGAGTTTGTAGAAACCTTTATGGGCAAATATGGCAGAATCATCTCTGCCTCTACCTTTGACTTTAGCCTAGATAACTACTCCGAAGGCTTTGCGGAATACAACGATGAGTTTATTTCTTTCCTTTCTGATGAGCTACCGGGTTATCTGAATGAGGGTGACACGGACTTGCTCAATATCCGAGATGAGATTCTCGGTAATGTGAACCAACTTAAATACCTCTTGACCCTAGTTTAATAATATGCCCCTACTCACACCCAAAAAAGGCGAGAAAAGCAAAGATTTTGTTGGTCGTTTTATGGGACACGAGACAGCCGTAAAAGACTTTCCAGACACCAAGCAAAGGGCGGCAGTTGCCTATCAGACCTATCGTGATTCCAAGAAGAAGCAACGCAAGGAAGCTAGACTAGAAGAAGATTCTACGGTTATCCCCAATGTCTATATCTTGAGCCAAGGCGAAGCCAGAGGCCACGATCTATTCATTGATAAGACCTCAATTGAGAAGGCTTATGAGCTAATGTCTCAAGCACCCAATGGCGTGAAGGTTAAGATGAATCACGGCTCTGGATTAGAGGCAGTTCTAGGATTTGCTCGCAACCCTCGCATTGAAGGCGATAAGCTCTTGGCCGACCTTCACTTGCTGAAAAGCTCGCCTCATTATGGGCTAGTCAAAGAGATGGCAAATGAAGCTCCCGACCAGTTTGGCGTGAGCCTTGCCTTCTTAAACGAATCTGAAACTATTGGAGGCAAGGACTACATTCGTCCCCAGAGGATTGAATCTGCCGATTTAGTTTCTAGCCCCGCAAGTAACGAGAAGTTTAGGGACTTTCAAAGTAAAGATGTTGAGATGCTTGTTTTCGCAGTTGGAACAAAGTTCCGTTGCTGGGAAGGTTATAAACCAGTAAAGGGAGTTCCGGCTAACGAATCTGGTTCTTGCGTAAAAGCAGAAGCAAAATTGGCATATAATGCGGGAGGCGTGAGCATCCCTGCCGATTCACAAGCTGTTGTGGAACACGACCCAATACTTGACAACAAGGAGAATAAAAATATGGACAAGAAATATATGGACGAATTGAGCGAACTTAAAGCTCGCCTAGAGGCTCTCGAAGCCGCTATGAAACCCGCAGACGAAGCCGCAGACCAAGCAGAGGACAAAGCCGAAGCACCAGTCGTTCCTTCCACCGATGTTCCTTCCCCCGAAGATAAGGTGAAAAAGGATGACACGCAGATGGCCGAGAAACTGAAAGCAGTTCTCACCGAATTCGGCATTAAGCCCATCTCTGCTTCACCAGTTGTTGAAGCACCTGCGAAGGTTGAACCCAAAACTTTTGAAGAACTCGTAGCCGCCCACAGCGATTATGGAACTTCAAAGCTCAAGGCTATGCAAGCCGTGATGCTATCTAACCCCACAGAATATGCCGAGGCTCGTAGCCGTGGCATTATCAAAATCTAACAAAAGGATAAACTAAAATGTCTACTCAAGTTGATAATGTTTTCCGTACATTCGGAACGGCCTCTGCTGTTTCGGCTTATCGGTTCGTTACCCCCGACACCACCACGGCGGGTTTCGTAAATGTTGCTGTTTCTGGTGCTAACAAAACCATCGGAGTAACTCAAGAAGATGCTCCCGCTGGTGGTTTCGTGACCGTCAAGATGCTTCACCCAACCTTCTTCGCAACCGTCTCTGGAACGGTGGCAGTTGGCAACACGGTGTTTTTTGATGGAGCAGGTCAAGTAACCACGCTTGCGGCTAACCTATCGACTGCTGGAATCGCTCTTGAAGCGGCCACAGCAACCTCGGCGGTTATTGAAATCGCAGTTCCATTGTTCTAAACAATAGTAACAACAAACAAAGAAAGAATATAAAATAAAATGAGCTTTATTTCTGGTGGCACGACCATTCGTGCTGATATTAACCAAGCCCTCATCGAAGCCCCCGCAGAGATTGGCTTGATTGGTGCGAACATTATGCCCCTCTTGCCAGTATCGGCAAAGAGTGGTGTGTATCTCAAGGTGCAGACGGCTGATGCTGACCTCTTGAACGCTGATGCGGCCAAGCGGAACGCTGGTTCTGAATACGCTCGTGCGATTCGGAAATTCACCTCTGATACCTACGATTGCCAAGAGACCGGCCTAGAAGAATTGTTGGACGATTCCTTCCGTTCGGATGCTTCACGCTTCTTCGCAATCGAAGCCGAAACAGCGAAGTTCTTGCTTCGTCAGGTTAAGCTCTCCCACGAAAAGCGGGTGGCTGACTTGCTCTGGGCAACAACGACCCCCTTCACCACGGCTGATGTTAGCCCAACGGCTTCCTACATTGAAGGCAACTTGGCAACCATCAACGCCCCTGCGGATGTTGCGGCTGGCAAGCTCGCCTTGAACAAACTTGGTTACGAAGCCAATGCGGTGATTATGTCTGCTAATGTGTACGAGAGAGTTCGCCGTACCACCCTCTTGCAGAATCAATTCTACGGAGTTGTTTCTAATACTGGTGGTCGCTTACTTGATGAGAAACAGATCGCCCTCGCCTTCGGTGTGGACAATGTCTACATCGGTCGTGCGGCCTATAACACGGCGAACAAGAACAAGAGCTATTCTGGCTCGTTCATCGTTCCCGATAGCAAGATCATCGTTGCCAATGTTGCAACTGGTCAGTTCACCGCTGGTGGATTGGGACGCACCTTGGTCTGGTCTGATGACGCTCCCGGTGGTTTCGTCTCCGAGAGCTATCGTGACGAAGCTCGCCGATCGAATGTTCTCCGTGTTCGTATGAACACAGCGGAGAAAGTAATTGATGCGAACGCCGCCGTCCGTATCACCACGACTTACAGCTAAAAACTTGGTTGGTTGATTCCTCCGAAGAGGGAGGAGTGGGTGAATAACCTGCTCCTCCCTTTTCTTTTAATTGACATCCTCTAGCAGTTAGAAATCCTATCTAAATGAAATATCCTATTTCAGTCTATCTCATCGCTGGAAATGAAGAAGAGTATATCGGAAGATGTTTGGAAAGTTTCAAGCCCATTTCAGCGGAACTTATTGTTTGCATTTCTAGGGGGTCAGCTACGCCCGATAAGACGGAAGAAATTGCAAGTGGGCTTGGGGCGAAAATCGTTCATTACAAAAATCAAAGAACTGACTGGAATCATATAGACGATTTTGCAACGGCTAGGAACACGGCTCTTGAGGCTTGCTCAAGCGAGTGGTGTTTATGGGTAGATGCTGACGATGTAATGGCCGAGGATGGGGCGAAGATAGTTGAGGAGGCTATTGACCTTGCTATTCAAAAAGACGCTCACCTAGTGGCGTTAAAATATTGGGTTGAAAATGCTGGATTGTTACCCCTTCGAGAAGAAATCTCCAAAAAAGGCACTTGCTACTGGAAGAATCGAGTTCACGAAATGCTTGTTACTAAAGAGCCAAATAAAACGATTGGTGTGGATAAGATTTTCCGCATTCACAAGCCCCACGGATACAAGCCAAGGAGTGCGGAAAGGAACTTTAACATCTTGGCCGACACGCTTCTTCCCGCCCCTAACTCCCTTTACTACCAAGCCCAAGAATACTTTTTATCAAACCAACACGACAAGTGCATTGAATCCAGCAAGAAGGCTCTTATGTTTGCAGAGCTAGAGGATACACTTCGATACGATGTGCTTTGCAACTTGGGAAGGATTGTTCCAGAGAATGAGAGGCTTACTTACCTTGGACAAGCAGTAGCGTTGCAACCAGACCGCCGAGAGGCTTATTTCTATATAGCAAATCATTGGTCTGGGAAAGGTAACTGGATTAAGGCTTATGGTTCTATTAGGGCTTGTATGACCCTGCATCGCCCCAAGGCTCATTATTGGAATCTTGTAGAGGCAATTTACAACTGGCAAGCGATGGACTTATACGAGACGGCCTCTGTGTGCGTAGGAGAGGCTGGTGAGGCTGAAAAGATTAGGAAAATGCGACCAGCCCCAAAGATCAGCATTGTTCACGCTACGAGGGGAAGACCCCAGATTGCTTGGCAAAGGCGATGGATGTGGCTTTCTTTAGCCCAAAATCCCCTAGAGATTGAATGGTTATTTATGGTAGATCATAACGACCCCACAGATTACACCCCCCACCAAGGAATTAGGTGCAATCCGGGTGGGATGATTAACGCTTGGAACGCAGGGGCAAAAATAGCAAAAGGGGACATTATCATTCAAATGAGTGATGATTGGACACCCCCTCGCCATTGGGATGCCCTAATTTCGAGCGCTATTGGGGATACAACGCAAGAGAAGGTGCTGGCAGTATCAGATGGGCTACGCACAGACAAGCTCCTTTGTATGGCTATTTTAACGCAATCTAGGCTAAAGAAGCAAGGGCATCTATTCCACCCAGACTACCAAGAGTCAGACGGCATCTATTCGGACAATGAGTTCACGGATAGAGTCTATTCCGATAGCGTGGTTATTGAGGCCAAGCAAATCCAATTCAAACACGATAATCCTATGTTTAATGGCGGGCAACCAGACGAGCAGTTAAAGAACCATAACAAGCCAGAGTTCTATGAAAAGGGCAAGGCCATATATGAAAAACGCAAGGCAAATAACTGGGCTTAAAATATGCAAGAAGTAACGATTAACGATTCTTTTGGGAAAGCCCTTGCAAAGCATAGTGAGGGATTGGAGATTGGCCTAGAGATTGGTGGAGGAACTGGCGATGGCTCAACTCAATGTATTGGGACAAAAAAACTATTCAGCATCGAGAACCACCCAGACCGCATTGGAAGACACTCAATGAATCTATCTGCAAAAGGAGGTGTTTCTGTTAAAGGCACAGCAACTTTGCCGAGTCTATGGATGCCAAAATATGAGGTTGAAGAGTTCTATAAAAACACGAAAACCAATCTTAACCAATACCCACTAGAACAAGTTTTGGGTTGGCTTGAGGAGTGCCTACAAACTGCAAAGAATTATTCAAGCAACGCAATCGAGGATATACACTTCGATCATAATGTTAATTTCAACTTTGTGCTGATTGATGGCTCTCCTTTCTCTGGTGAGGCTGAACTGCGTTGCGTAAGGCCGTTCCTAGCAGAGAGGGCAATCATCGCCTTGGACGATGTGAACGACATTAAGAACTGGGCAAACTATCACAAGCTCAAAGGATTTGCAAAACTTCTATGGGAGGATTGGTCTGTTCGTAATGGTGCGGCCATATTTGAATTATGATTAAAGGAATCATCACTTCTGAATCACCCAAAATCCATTGGCAACATCTCAATGTAGCTGGCGGTAGGATGCTTGACTTGGGGTGTGCGTTCTGGACGGAATCAGAAAGACAAGAGGCCAACGGAACAACGAAGTATTTCCTATCACAAAAGCCAGAGTTTTATATGGGGGTGGACATAAACCAAGGGGACATCACAACACTTTCTCAACAATATCCTCAAGGCAAGTTTTTATGCGAGAAAGCAGATTCAGCTTTTCAAATTGATGCTTGGATAAAGGAACATTCAATCACCCACATTAAGTGCGACATTGAGGGAGACGAAACGCAATTTTTACCAATAAAGAATGTTCACAATCTAAAAGAGATTGCGATTGAATTGCATTATTTAGACTTATGGCTAAAAGAATTTTTGGCTTGGTTTGATTCGATTGGGTTTGAATGTTACCGCCACGATTCAGTTTCTTTTTGTTCAGAGATCAGCGTTATCTATGGTCGATTGAAATGCTGACAATCTTTACCATCGTCCTCAATGGGATGCCCTATATCAATAGGCATCTAGCAGAATTTCAAAAGCTAAAGATTCCTTGGGAGTGGAGGATTGTCGAAGGAGTAAGCGAGCCTCTGGGATGCACCCGCTGGTGCAAGCAAGTTCCAGAGAAGTATCACAAAAACTTTGTGAGCGTGGACGGAACGCACGAATACCTTGAGAGCATTAGGGGCGAGAATGTTTCAGTCTATTGGCAAGCCAAGCCGTTCCCCGGCAAGCTGGCGATGATTAAAGAGGCTCTGCAGGGAGTGGATAAAGGCGTTGTGATGCAGATTGACTCTGACGAGATGTGGAGAGCCGACCAGCTAGACGCAATCTTTGGGCATCTTAAAGGCTGTGAGGACGGGCGAGCGATGCAGTTTCATTGTAACTATTATGTGGGACAGAATAAAAAAGTTGTGACTAGGGAGGGATTTGCTTCCCATTGGTACGAATGGTTGAGGGCTTGGAAGTGGGGCAGAGGAGTTGAATTTGTTAGTCACGAACCACCTAAACTCAATGTCCAGTCAATGATGATTCCAAGGGGAGTGACAGAAACTTGGGGACTAACCTTTGACCACTACGCCTACGCCACAAAAGAACAAGCCCAATTCAAGGAAGATTTCTATGGCTATAAGGGGCTAGTCGAAGGATGGGAAAAGCTACAACAAACATCTAGCCCAGTTCGATTGAGAGATTATCTCCCATTTATAACAGATAAGAGCGTTGCTGATGAGTGTTAAAACTATCAAATACTCACAGAGGCTTGGTGATGTGCTTCGTTGCCTACCCGCCGCCAAGCATCTAGCAGACCAAGGCCACGAAGTTTTCTTTGATTGCTTCGCCCAATATCAAGGAGTTTTTGAACTGACCAGCTATGTGAAAGCTGGGCATAGGCAGGGCGATGTTATTGATCTTGAGGTATGGCCGAATCGTTATGAAGAATATCGCAAGAGCAGAAGAAGCTGGACTGACTTTGTATATAGCCATCCAGAGATTAAGGATGCAGACAAGACCAACATTGTCCTAGATAAGCTGGACGATAAACCAGCCGAGGGACTTCCAAAAACTTATAATCTAGTTGCTCCATTTGGGTTATCCCAAGGCTACTATCGAAACCCACTAGAACTAATCGTAAGGGCTAGGCAGACTATGGGCAAAGATAACTTCTATGTGTTATGTCCTTCCGACATTAAGATTGATGGGTTAAGCACCTATACAGCCCCATCGGTTGAGCAGATGGCAAAGGCAATCCGAGGAGCTACGGACTTTTGGGCAATCAATAGCACTCCGATCATCCTTGCTTCGGCCACCAGAAAAGATAAGCAAACTGGCTTTTTCCCACAAAAAGACGAATGGGAAACTGACAACATTTTTAGCT
>Ga0213922_1001107_pt1 | contig 10562 bp, 19 predicted proteins | sample McNCre2917MG_FD_165060 | JGI IMG/M metagenome (GOLD analysis project Ga0213922, IMG submission 165060) | Freshwater microbial communities from McNutts Creek, Athens, Georgia, United States - 29-17 MG | ecosystem: Environmental > Aquatic > Freshwater > Creek | place: USA: Georgia | collected... | reverse complement strand
AGACCCACAGGCTGTGCAGCGGTCAATGTCTGCCTCTGTGGGATCGATGGATAAGTGACCATACTTCAATTTGAGTAATTCAAGCAAGTCCTCGAAACGGATGATGGCAGCATACTCACGCACATCTTCTCCTTGTCCGTTTAATCTCAGAACTGCAAAGCCTAATTCCCCCGAAGTGACTGTGCGAGCTTTAATCTGAGCGAGAACTGCTTTGGGATTGAATCCAGCTCGTGCCTTGACCTCACAGTCAAACGGCACATTCTGAACATCTTTTCCCTTTCCACGACCAACGGATGCGAACTCCCAGACTGACGAAAGGTAGTCAGCTACTAATCGCTCGGTCGCGAAACCTCGGTACTTTCGGTGCTGACTAGCCATTGACTGCTTTGCATTTACGGCATTGCCATGCGCCCACTATTGGATGACCATCCTTAAAAGCGATCTCCGCAACAATGTTATGAGCTTCTGTTGGCTCATTACACATTTGACAAGCGATCGTGTCAAACAATGGCACATCCTCGATGTTAGTCCACTCGCCTGTGGTTTCGTTGTAGAACTCTAAGTGACCCATTATGCCCACGCTTTCTGAGGTTGAAACTTGCCATCGGTACCAAGTTGGTACCACTTAGTAGGACAACGATGAGCCGTAGATCCACTAAACCCACAGAAGTAACCGCCCCAAGCCTTACCATTCTTCTCACCCTCGCGCCATTGCATGTGTCCGTGCTCGCATGATGGAGCTTCAACCGCTTCTGGCGTTCCCATTACAGCTGCAATGTTTTCCATAGCCTTTTCAAGCGTTACTGGAGCTTGAACTACCTTGTTGTACTCATTGACAGGCGTTGTCCAATAGTCCTGCTCATCTGCTATTGCTGGCTTTTCAGTTTTCTTAGCAACCACCTTGCCCATTTCCTCGCGGCTTGGTCTCTTTCCTTTAGGCGCATAACCTGCATTTGCAAGTGCTCTGCCGATTGCCGAAGTCTCACAATTCTCCAATGCTGAAGTCTGATTAACCCCTCGGTTAGTAACTGTTTCCTCAGCGTACCCTGTTGCCCACGCAACACTATCTTTAGCATCCTTAAATAGATACGCTTTAACAATGTATCGAGTAGCCTCGACCACTTCCAACTCAGTTGCAATGCGAAACGCTGGATAGTCCTTAATAAACTTTTCAAGTCGAACCTCCACTGGCTCATAATCGGCTAAATTAAACATTTCTCTCCTTGACTTGGATAAAGTGATGTATTCGATTTATCGCTGAAATCTCACCTAAAGTATAAAAATCTTCTCGATTAAGCATTTTATTTCTTTTCATGGTGTCTAAACATTGTTCTCGCATGAGCTCTAAATAGTTAATTAGGTCGTTATCAGACATAAAGCTCATCCTCTTCTGTTGCTAGTTGTCCAGCGATTGCTGTGTAAGCGGCCATGTCGATCCAAGTGTCGATCTGCTGTGCTGATTCGAGACTTCTAGCCAACTTGACCAAAACCATGATTCCCGCGACCTGATAATCATGAATTGGAGTCTCAAGGTATGCACTAAGTAGCATTGCGGTTCTGCGCATGTTATCCGCTGGGTGACCATACGAGAGACCACGCTGACTGATCGTGTCGGTGGCTGTGAGTAAGATTTCATTAGCGAGCATGGAACTCTCGATCTGCTTCTGCTTCTTTGTAACCCATTGCCCAGCCGACTATAAACCATAAGACATTAGCTGCAAGTAAAATAATTACCATTGGCATTTGAAATGACATCTTTGTACCTATCTGTAGCGATGCCCTTGATCGCTTACAAGATTAGAGTCTCACGCCTACTTGACATGTGCAAGCACATTTAGGTAACGAAACGATAACGATTTAAATGTACCCTAATGACTATAAAGGTACATTTGTGGTCACAATTGCAGTTGCTTTGTACCCTTTTACTGGTACAACTTCCCGTACAATGTGAAAGATCCATCCTTGTTGATAGGCACTAGGAATGGACTGACTCGATCTCCATGAGTCTCAATTACTGCTACTGACATCTGCCAATTAGCACTCCCTGCCTTCAAATAAGAGGCTTTCTTCTTATCCATGACATTTCCTGCCTCTAAGCCCCATAAAGTCCTGTATGAGGCTCCTATGCCCTCTGTGAAGGCACTAATGCCCGCCCTGTGGGTGTGTCCACAGACTACTGATTTACCAAACTTCTTAGCCAAGCCAAGAGCTGTGAGTCCAGCGTTAGAGTTCATTGAGCCTTCGTCTCCGTGGACTAAAACCCAGTTGCGGTGGAACTCGAACGGCTTTTTGTGAAAGCGTATCCCCATACTTGAGAAATCCATAAAGTTGGCGTAATCGAGTTCTGGAAGTCCGATGAGACTAGGAGCTCCTCTAACGAGAGTGTGGTATAGGCGATCCGTGTGGTTGGATCTAGTGATGTCGGTAGTGCCAAGATCCCAGAGGATGTTTTGAGCGAGATTTCTATCGGCATCTAATTGACCTTCATACTCTAGATGGGTGCCTTTAGCCCACTTGGACTGGCTTTGCATGTCCAGTTCATCACCGGTATTTAATACGAGGTCGAACTTCTCACGCTTTACTAATTTGATCAGATTTCTAACAGCTTGTTCATGGTGATAAGGGATCTGAAGATCCGAGATCACTAGGTAACGCTTTTTAGTCGTCATCATCCTCATCTTCGTAATTGCCGAACTTCTCTGGTTCGACTGGATCTGGCAAGATCCACCCTGGGTAAGACTGGGTATCAGTAATCATGAACAATGTAACGCCCTCAGAAAACCCTGCTTTTCTTAGGCTTTTGTAGTATTCATGCAATCCAATGCAATAAGCATCGAGCTTTGAGTAGCCCTGCTCCTCTAGTGCCTTAGTTACTTTTCTTGCCATGACAAAAATTATCGCTCTAAGAGAATGTTATAGATCTCATCGACACGCGCATGAAGTCGCTTTATTTCTGCAAGCAGATGTGTAATGACAAAACCTGAGAGACCACCGATGCAAGCAATGGTGGCCAGATAAATCTGAAAAAAGTTATCTTGTGTCACTTTTTAGGGCTCGCGTATCCGAATACCCCTGAAAGCACAGCCCACAAAACTGCGCGGTAATCTAGATCAAAGTTACTTGAAGCCCAAGCAGCAAGAAATGCTCCAGTAGCTAGAACAGCAGGGTTTTTCATGTTCATTATTCTCCGCCTAACATAGGTACTTGAAAAAAAGCCCCATCATTATCAGCTTCTTTCTTAAAACTGACATGCATGTGGTGATTGTGTTTGTTAGCCCCTGTGTATTTACGCCATTTCCAGTTAAGGATGCTGGAGCAGATAAACCCATCGAAAATGATGTAACTAATACGCTTGTCCGCCTTTGACTTTGATAAGGCACGAAGCTGATTTGCAAGATCGCCCATGATGTCTGGCTTGCTGGACTTGAATAAGTCACGATCGACATCGATGGCACGAACCCAGCCCTGCTCATCTGGATTATGATCAGACTTGCGAGTAGCGTGTCTGGTATCACCAATCCAGCCATCCGATGTGCGGTCACGATCTGGGAATGAGTCATCGACTTGTTCCCTTAATTGGATCGCAGCTTTACTTAGTCTTGGCTTCACTAGCTAAATAAGCCTGATAGTCAGAATTACTTTCGATCATTGGAATCGAAGTAATAGATCCATCCTCATTAAATCGTTCAATGTATGAACCTAATTCGTTCTCTACGCGATTGTATTTGATCATAGTTCAGCACTTACTCCAATGTAATCAGAAGTTGTTGCACAATACAGCACAGCCGATAAATTGACTGTCAGTCCATGTGATGTCTTAGTTCCGACAATGTACTGATTTTGTGTCGATGGATTTCCCGAAATAGTGTTATTCCATGTAAAACCTGAAGTTGCTCCACCTGACTGATAAACCTGCGGATTGCCATAAGTTGTTATAGATGGTGCTGTTCGCATTGGTTGAGGATAAGGACAATAAAAACCAATGTAGTTTGCATCATAATAGCCACCTTGACGGATAGTCCATTGGGCTGAGATTTCTCCACCAAGTTTGAAAAAATAACGCTGACAAGCTGCTAATTCTGCTTGCTGGGTTGGAGTCGCTGGAGAGTAAGCAGATGCACTCGAAGCGATCTCAATCTGCACTCCAGTTATTTCGTAATAATCATTTGCTCCAGCTGTACCAACTGGAGTATAAAAGAAGTATGTTCCTAACTCTGTTGCTGTTGTTGGAACTGTTCCAGAGTAACTGAATCGCTGCCATGTTGTTGTTAAGGTTGCTGTTTGATTTATAAAATTGTTAGCCCCTGTGTATGAAGTTAGAACATTCTGATCCGTTCCTGTTCCAGATGACACATAAACTGTTAAAGCATTTGATGCAGATGAGTAATTTGCTCCAGCTCTGGCATAAAAACTAATTGTGACAGTCTTTCCAACATAAGGAATGGAATTGACAGTCTCAAAAGATTGACCAAGGAAAATGGCAGTTGTTGATGTATTTCCGCTGTCTCTTTGGACTCTTGCACAGTATTGAATAAATGGCAGATTGGTGGTGTCATTTGTAACTTGTCGGCTTACTGTTGCGCCCGCTACTGTGCGATAGGCTTGCCATCTGTCTGCTGCGTATGCTGTTGATGAACAAGCAACAGATGTTCCGCGTTGCCAGATTGAAAAGTTAGAGTTTAGAACGCCATTTTTACCAGCAACATTTGTGGATCCAGATCCACCTGAAGGGGTTGCCCACTTAACCTTGCCAGCAGATGCTGCATCGCGGGTAAGGACTTGACCATCTGTTGCTGAGGTAGGGTCAATGTAATTGACTGTACCTGAAAGGTCGTTCATGTTTGTCGCGCTTAGGACATCGCCTGTCGCGTAATTAGCCTTAGTAGGCCAACCTGCTGCCATTGTTTGCTCCTTCTAGTAGCTAAATACGGATGTACCTAGTATGCCATAAAGTGATGAATTAAGGATGAAGCCATCGATGATTGGCTCCATCGTGGCGAAAGTGGTCATCCATGAGGTTGGGGTGATGTCGTGACTGACACCTTGAACCTGCAAGGTCTTAGTGATCGTTGATCCATTATCAGTTGTATTAGTAATGGTCACTGGATCAAAGTAATCAAGATTGAGAGCTGCTGTGACTCCAGCATCATAATTAGGAGTCATAAGATCTAGGGTTAAAGCATCAATGCGGATCGAGGTATCTTTACGGCTTGCCACATAAGCCTTAGCAAGATCTAGGGCAACCGCATCAGTCTCCATAAGGAGATTCTGTTGAGTATAAGAATGCAGGAAGTAAGTGTCAATCGAAGTAGCATCGCTGGCAGTCTGAGTCGTGCCACCTGTGCGCTGGATGTTGGCTTGGTTATAAACAAGCTTGTCATCAAAAGCGAACTTAACATTGGCATAAGAAATGCCTGTACCAGTCTGATTAAAAACTGTTGGAGTGCCACCAATAGATGCCGTTGTAAAGGCTCTGTCTTGGAACACAGCGTTTCCAGCAGGATCTACATAAAAAGCACCATACTCAGTCAGTTCGACTGTCTTAAGGGCTGTGAGGGCCGATCTAGAGGTTGCTGGATCCGCTTGGACAGTTGTCTGTCCAGTGTCTATGTCGCGCATAGTCGCAGGCCAGTTGATTGTGTTAAGAATCTTGCCAATACGAGATCCAGTGGTTTCACCAGCTGAAGCACCTGTGATTGTGGTTACTGCTGAGGTATTAAAGATCTTGAAAGCATCAAAGGCCGTGACTGTCACATAAGCAGTCTCTTGGCCTTGAGGATAGGTGTAGCGATAATCTGCTGTGTATCCGCTGAATAGGTAGTAATCGACTCCATTGTAATTGGCTGAAATACGCAGCTTGCGGGCTGGTTGTAAGTAACCATAAATAGGAGATGAAGTATTCTGAGGATTAAAGTCGCCATTAGGATCTAAGATCTTAACTGTGGCTTGTCCAGCATCATAAGTGTCTTGAAGAAGGTTACGACCTCTGCGAATAGCAATGTTTGTTGTCGATGTCGAATAGTCGATTACAAGGGATGCGTTATCAGCGAGCGTATTCGTTCCCAAAATGCCTTTGACAGGATCATCTAGAGTAAAAGGGATTCCATAACTAGGCCCATTGGCGAAGTTAATGGAAACTGTGAGCGTTGCTGGTAAGCCCATTAGATTGCCGTTAATACTGCTTGACGATTGTATCCGATTGCTGATCCAGCCCAACCAGAGGCTGCAAGGGCATCATTGATTGCCTGATTGAGATCATTTTGAGCAATGACTGATCCTTGAACAGTGGTATTAACAACCACTGGAGGTTGAGTGACTGTTGGATTTGTAACTGCTGGATTTGTAGCACTTGGGCTAAACGAACTTGACCATTCACGAAGATTGGATTGGATCTTTGTATTTACTACCTGATTGGCAAAAGATGACCATTCACGGCCATTGGCCTGAATCTGAGTCTGAACCGAAAACATGGCCTTGACCATTTCATTAATTGCAGCAATGGTATTTCCAGCAGATGAAGTCCAACCAGCGAAAGGATCTGCAACCTTTTGATCTCGTAACTGAGCAAGGGTATTTGTTAGTTCAAGAGTCTTTTTTTGCGCTTCAGCCAAGAGTGCTGTGTATTTCTCGATCTGAGTGATGTTTTCGTCCTCAATAGCCTTCATGAGAAGCAAACGGATTCGATCTTCTTCTGAGATCTTACCCTTGAGAGCTGCTTCGATTTGGATCTTTTGCAGGTCAAAGATTGCCTTAGCCTTTGACAATTTAAGATTATCCTGAGTCGCCTTGAGGTTTTTCTTTGTTAGAGCAGCCAATTCTTTTTGGCGTTGTGCAGCAGCCTTTTCAGCTGCAGCCTTTTCAGTTGCGATCTTTTTAGAAATACTTGAATCGCTAGAAGGAAACCACAAAGGCCCAGTGTTCATTGGAGTTTGTGATGTTTTCTTCATGGCATTGCCGATAGCACCAATAGCCAGGGTGGCAGCAGCAATTCCAGCAAGCCACGGAGACCATGCTGCGAATACTGCTACACCGGCTGCAACAAGGATTGGCCCTGCAATCTTGACTTCCTTGACAAGAAGAGCAATACCTTCGATCGCCTTAGCGAATGTGCCAGTTAGTTTTTCAACAGTAGAAGCTGCGCCACCAACACCTTGATCACCAGAGAATGCCGCTAATACATCGATGAAAGATTTTCCTAGTGCTTCTTTGGCATCTGCGATCTTTACATTGAGAAGAGCGAACTGACCAGCATAACCTTCCAGCGATGCTTGGCCTGATCCATTAAATTGCTTAGATAAACGATCTGCAATCTGTGCATAAGTCATGGTGCTTAGTTCAGCAGTTGTCAAACCAGTATTAAGAGATTTAAGTCCTTTTGTATTTCCTACATAAGCTTGAGATAAGGCATCGACAACACTAGAGAAATCATTACCAGTACCAGCAGCAGTGTCGAATGCTAGAGCAAGCATCTGCTGAGTTTTTTCGACTGAACCAGTAACGCGAGCTAATTGAGCATAGGCTGGACGAAGTTGATCATCGAGGATGCCTGTCTGATCTTGCATGACTTTAATAAAGGCTTCAGCCTGACCAGTATTAAATCCTAGTCCGACATTCTTTAGATTTGTTGCTAATACCTGTGCAGCTTTAGCATCATCGAGGAAAGCCTGACCCATTGACTTAATGCCATAAACACCAAAACTTAATCCAACGGCAGATCCTAATTTCTTGACTGAATTAGTGAGTTGCTTGGTTGCTAAGTCTGCTTGCTTGAATGCTGATTTACCAAGAAACTCTGCAAGGATTTTGACATCAATGTTGGATGTAGCCATTATGCTGCCTTCCTAACGCCACCGATGATAAAGCCACCAGTCTTTTTAGCGAATAAATCATTAGTTTTCATGACAGCCTTGATGACTGCATCCTGTGTCTTGCCTTGATCTTCTTCCCAAGCGCGGTAAAGCAAACGACCACGCATTTTTTCCTTGCCCTTCATTTCACCATTCATCGCAGCGATGAAATCTCGACCTGCGAACTTGTTTGGTGAATGTGAATAACGACTGCCAGCAGGGCCTTTTGGCCCTACCCACGGCTGACCCCACGGATTCTTGCGACCTGCTGTTTCATAGATAGCACCAGCTGCTGTTGCGTTGATAATACGGATCGAAGAGGAAAAACCATTCTTATTCTTCTTAGATCGAGCAGTGCTAAGACGAATGCCATTCTTTACTAACTGGCTATTGTAAAGAGGAAACTTTCCATTGCCTTTGCCCCAGTTTGATAGAGGGGCAGTAGTTGGAGCGTATCCACGAGCTGCCGAGACGACATTGGCAGTAGCAATCTTCAGATCCTTTTTTAATTGCTTATCAAGATCTGGAGCATACTGCTTGAGAGCCTTGCGGAGTTCATTTACGCCCGCGAACTCGACTGGCATCTCGTGTCTCCTTTGCTTCGTCTTTAAGACCTTGTAGTAATGCTTCGAGCATTACTGGATCTAGCTCTAATAGTGTTTGTGGCGCGATTCCCAATCTGATGCTTAGCCTAGCGATCAGATAGGTGAACGGATAATCGCGCTTTAAGACAAAGGGTCTGAATCAAGCACCTCAACACTTTTCAGCGTTTCGATGAAGTCAATCCCAAACGGCTTAACAGTTTCACCCGACCTGCGTGTGACTTCCCATGCCAACCAATAAACATCGGTCTGCTTTTCTTCTTCTCGAAAAGCGCGGTGGAAACCCTTTTTAGCGTATAACTCGAATGCGTACTCCACTGCTGGAGTAATCTCGCCTTCGATAACGCTTCCATCTGTACGAACGATCTTTAGTTTTGCCATGTTTAGCCCCTTTGTTTAATTGTTTAGAATGAACCTGTTGTTGCTACGGCTACTGTACCTGAAACATTCCATGTAACAGATTGAGTAGATAGATCACCAGTTGCGCCATTGATGTCAGTTGTGTTGTTCACAAGAACTGTCATTGTGTAAAGAGGGTTAGTAGCAGAAACTGCTGTTCCCTTTGTCTGTAATAGAGTTACAGTTACATTTGTTCCCCAAGCAGCTTGCAATGTTGCTAGAACATTTGCTGAAGCTGTGTCATTTAGGAAATCGATTGTTACTGATGATGCTTCTAGTCCCTTAACATACTTGTGACCTGAGTCACCCATAGCAGTTACTTCGAGCTCATCAAAAGAGCGGTTTAGCGTTACAGATGTAACATGGTCGCTAAGATCAACTGAATTAACCTTGACTCCCACATTGTTTGACATGAATACAGCCATTTGGTTATTCCTCGTCCTTCTTAGTAGTTACTGGCTTTGGTGCTGATGGTGCTACCTGTCCGATCTTGATCAGAAAGGCTTCTTGTTCTTTTTCCCAATCGGACATGTTTAACTCCAACTCGTTAGGATACTTACGGACATCTCGCAGCTGAGTAGGTCTCCCGAAGCAGCATTGAGAACGCTTGGTGCGCTGATCGCGCTTACATTATAGGTTAAGCCACTGTTATAGAGCTTGTTAAACACTCCCACAACAGTATCTTCAATTCCATTGAGATTGCCTTCATTATCGAATAAAGGCACAGTCATAATAATCTTAAAATTAGCAGTTGGGCTGATGCTGATGTGCTGGTTGTTGTTTGGTGTCAGATAAGGATCATCTGGAGACACGATCACAGAGTTCGCTAGAACTGTTGCTGGTGGAAATGCAAAAGTCTGCCACTTAGAGTTATCGACTAAAGCAGTCGCCAAAGTGGTGCGAAGAGTTGTGATGGCAACTGTCATTAGCCAACCATCGATGTTGGTGCTAGAGCATGCGCGATTAAACCTCTGACCTTAGCGAGTAGCTGTGCGCTCATTCGGTAAGGTGAGGGCTGGTAATCAACAAGGTTAGAACCTGAAAGGGTAGCGGTTCTTGCTTGCCAGATTTCAACAGCGATCATCAAAGCTGCATTCTGAACTGCTGCATCTGCTGTCCAATCGACATAGGTCTCAGCTGAGACTGTGCCATAAGGCTGGACTGGATGGTAAGGAGCAGGTGTGTTGTTATTTCCAGTGATCGCATAAGAGATCGACTTCTCGCCTACCTCAGTAAGAGTCTTAGATCCATTGTGCTTAGATCCATTACCAGCGATCGTTACTGTTTGGCCGACATAGAAGAAATCGGTTACATAATCTTCAAAGTATAAAGTGCCTGTTGAGGCTGTATTGCTATGCCCCGAATTGTTCATGGAGTTTGTCCAGAGCATTGGAAGTAGGACTGCATCAGATGCATCGCAGACTTCTTGCAGGGTCGCATCAGGGTAGAGAGTACCCACTCCGAGGGTTGAACGGAGTTCTGAGACTGTTGTAAGCGACATCCTGATCCTTTCTAAAGACCCTGAGGGGCAGAGGGCTACTGCCCCTCAGAGCGACTTAGTTTCTAACTGATTAAGTTAGGTTGAAGCGACGAACGCCTGCGCCACCCTTTAGGATGCCGATTGCGAGGTAGCCGTATAGAACAACTTCTAGTTCTCCTGTTGAAAGAACATTTACGCGAAGCTGTGTTGTTGGTGACTCCCAGACATAGTTAG
>Ga0213922_1001102_pt1 | contig 10581 bp, 11 predicted proteins | sample McNCre2917MG_FD_165060 | JGI IMG/M metagenome (GOLD analysis project Ga0213922, IMG submission 165060) | Freshwater microbial communities from McNutts Creek, Athens, Georgia, United States - 29-17 MG | ecosystem: Environmental > Aquatic > Freshwater > Creek | place: USA: Georgia | collected... | reverse complement strand
GTGCATTTTGTGCTGCAAATTGTTCACCTGCCATACCTAAAGTAGGTTGCATACCTGATAATGCTGAAGTAGCTGTTTGTGTGCCTAATACGCCTGTAGGAGTAAATGGACTGATAGCTTCTGTAGTACCAAATAATGATGCTGGAGCTGCTGCTTGAGCTGCACCTGTTGCACCTGCTCCTGCTGCACCACCAAATAGACTTGAACCTACACCACCTAATGCACCACCCATTGCTGCACCTAAGAGTGGGTTTTTACCCATTGCTGCTGAACTAACAGCACCAATTGCTGCTGGAATTAATACTGGTGCGCCCATTATTTACCTACCTTTCCTACTAAGTAGCAGATTGGTTCTAAGATAGCACGATAAATACGACCTAATGTGTCTCTCTTATTGCCACGCATTTGTTTATAAATGTCAGCAGTTCTATGTCTAGCAATATGTGCTAATACATTACGTACTACTTTATTAAGTTTACATTCACCTTTAGCAAAGTTTACTAATGGTAAGAATAGTGTGTGATAGCCTTTTTCATATACTTTAGCGTTAGGCATATTTTCTGAATGTTTAAGCCAAATTGCATTTCTGAATGAACCAAAACCGTATGCTTGTTCGTTCATCATTGTACATACAATCTTGCCACCACCTGATGATTGTTGTTGTGATGTAGAAACTTGACCCATAGGTGTACCATAAGCAGCACCAAGGTATGCAGATAGTTTTTGATATGGTAAGTTTTGTTCGTAGTTATAACGGTCAATAGCTGATTGTAATGCTGTTTGTTGATAACCTTCAGCAGTTTTACCTACGTTAGCTAATTGTTGAATATCAGCATAGTCAGCAGCAGCCATTTGTGGTGCGTTAAATGCTGATTGTTGTTGTAATGCACGTTCATTAGCATAATTTTGATATGCTAAATCACCATATTTGTTTGCTAATGTAGTAGCTAGTGTGTTTGCTGCTCTATTTTGAATGTCAGCAGATACGCCTGAACCATAACGACCAGCTAAAGATGCTGTACCTTGTGCAGCTTTAATAGCGTCATTATATGCTTGTGTAGCTTGTTGTGTTGCTCCGCCTAATGCTTGTGTGAAGTATGGGTTACCAGCAGATAAGTATTGTCCTTGAACTGTGCCTAATTGTTGTGCTTGACCAGCTTGTTGTAATGGACTACCCATTAATGCTCTATTTTGAGCTGCTTGTAGTGATGCAGTAGTTTGTGAAGATGGACCAACGTATGTTTGACCAGGGAAATAAGAAGGACCAGGAGTTTTATATAAACCTTTAGCTTCTTGTAAACCATATTCTACATAAGGTCTAACTGTTGGGTCTAATTCAGATGTAGTTTTTGTTGTAGATGAACCACCACCACCTGAACCACCTCCACCATAAAATGTGAATGATTGTACTAATTCTTGTACCCAATTGTGTAACTTAAACATATTATTTCCTTAAAGTGTATATTCCCATGTTTGAGGTTTAAAACCCATTTGTCTTGCTCTACGTTCCCATCCTTTTCTTTGTGAATTGAATGTAACTTTAGACTTACCGCCTTGTTTCGCTATTGCTTGAATTTCTTGAAATGCTTGATAAAATAGTGTTTGGTCATTAATAGTAGACCAAGAAGCCCATACATGAAGTGAGTCTCCTAATGGTTGAAGTACTACAAAACCTACTGCTTTATTGTTTATAATGCCTATAAAAAGCATTGACCTATTTTCATAACAGTCACAATAAACATCTTCTACTATCCAAGATGTATGACCACGTTGTCTTACTAATTCAAGACCATGTTTTACATAGTTCCAATGTTGACGTAAATTATCTTTAGGTATATAGTGTAATATCATCCTATAATTATATCACGCTACAACTAAATATCTGTACGTCTTTGTAGTTAATGTGTTAGCAGGATGCGTAATTACAGCTTCACCTTTAGTAGTAGAACTTATCCATACGCCACCAAATAAACCTGTAGAATAACCATCACCAGATATATAATTCATAGTCACAATAACACTAGGAATATTAGGTCTAGTAGGTGAAGTTAATCCTGTAAATGATGCAATAGTTACGCTAGTACTTGATGTTCTCCATACAAGTTCTATATAGTCATCTGCTGCTAATGTTGCATAGTAATTAAGTGCAGCAATAACTTTATAAGGGTCACTAGCTGACTTTCTAGGTGCTAAACCAAAACTACTATTAGAACTAGGTATATCTGTACCATTTTTTCTAAACCATACGTCTACTTCTTCTGTAGCATTAGAAAGACTAGATAGTTGAAGACTAAACTGTATGTTATAAATACCAGAATATTTTACTTTTAAATGTGAACTACTTAATAACTCAATACCTTCTTGAAAGTCTGTAGTATTTAAGTCAATAGGATATGCTGTAGTAGTACTTGCTGCTGTATGTGTAGTAGTATTTTGCCATGCACCATAAGGTAATGCAGTATTAGTTGCATCTGCTGCTGTAGCAGTAATAGGCATAAGTAAAACTACAGAGTTATAACCTATACGTTCATCATAAATAGTGGTTGTAGTTGCACCACCAGCGTTTAGAGTAATTTCACCTGTATTATTAGACTTACCTTCTACAAGGTTATTTACTACTTCTGATACTTCTCTTGGCGTTCCACCTTGCCAATTCAGTTTACGATACATGTCACGTATGGACATTATCTATTCCCACTTTGTGTATATGTTACGTCTATAGAAATAGCATGTGTCCATGTTCCTGTAGGCGTTACTCTAATTCTATGATAACGACCAAAAGAACGTAATGGACATGTTCCATCTGAGTTTTGTGTAACTGTAGACTTATATGTCACAGTACCGTTTAATTCTTTACGAGATGCTATAGCCATTGTACAAGCACCATTATCTATTTGTGAACGACCATTAGTGACTACAGAGTCATATCCAAATTCCATTTCACCTACGACAATAGTTCCTGTAGAATTTTGTCCGGTAAATGTAATAATTTTAGCACCATCTGCACCACCTAGTAAGAACTTACCACCTGACCATACACGACTATCTAGTGAAGCAGGAAGTGAGTCTAAAGTACCATAAGCATCTAATCCTTCTAAAGTGATAGAAGATGAAGCTAAAGATACAATGTATTCTGAAGTAGTATCAGCAGATGACCATTTCTTAACTAACCAATTGTAGATAAGAAGTGAACGACCACCGTTAGTATTAGGATAATTCCAAATTACAATATTACGAATTGGGTCAATAGCAGCACTAATAGTATCTTGTTGTGATAAAGCCATGTTTTCGTAGAAGTATTCATCTACTTTATCGTTACCAATGTTATATACATTAGTACCGTCACAAGCATAGAAACCGTCATCTGCTAAGAAGTATGTAGTAGGTCCATATTGTGTAATAGAACCTGGTGTATTACATCCTAAATTACGTGAAATAGCGTCAAATTGGAAGAATAATGGTGAACCAATATATGACATACGGTAAATAGCACGTTCTAATAAGACAATACCAAACTCTCCTCCTGTGACCCCAACTATATTACCGCCCTCGGCGAGTATCTGATAGTCAGCTTGTGAAGCACCACCTGAAGTCCAGTCAGTTTCATCATTAATGTCTGACCATTGTAATTTATTAGCTGTCCCACTAATATTAGCAGCTACTACAAAGTCACGAACTACTGTAATATATTTAGCAATAGGAGCTGTAGCAGATACGTCTGCAAAATTAGTAGATGTTCCTACATACCATGCTTGTATTTTAGATGAATTATTAGATGCTAATACAGCGTTACCAAATTGAACAAAACTCCAACGGTCAGCACCACTATAACCACCTGACTTACTTACATCATCTAATGCAGTAGTAGCAGGGTTAAACTTAAATAGTTTAGTAGCACCACCTGCAAATAATACAGTATCTAATTCAAATTTAGCAGCAGTTACATTGTTTAAGTTTTCACTAGCAGCACTAGAATAGTCAGCAGATAAAGGAAATGGACCATATCCTACTGTTAAAGGATATACGTTATTAGCCTCTAGTAACGCATTTGTGGTCGTAGGCTGGTCTGGTAGCCATTCTGTAAAAGCTATTCTTTGAGTAGTCATTACTCACCCCAGTTTTGTGCGTTTAATACCTCAATAAGAGCTTCTACAGTTGCTGCATTAGTAATTGCTGTTTCAAGTCTATTTGCTTCTGTAACGATAGCTGCACGTTTAGTCACTACGTCAGCAGGAATGTCTACATTGCGTTCTAGTTTACGCACTACATACCAGTCAGTTTGTGCTAATAGCTTACCTGCTGTATCTTTTATTTGTGCAATAAAGTTAGACTTAAGACCTTTAGTAATAACTTGGTTACCTTTATTATCTAATAATGGAGAATTATCTTCTTTAACTTCAGCTTTATCTTCTAATGCTTTAGGGTTATTAATGTCACCATTCCAATAGAACCTATCGTCAGCACGAACAGGGTCAGCTACCCATGTGATACCAATAGCTAGTTTTTGTGCTTCTGTAGCTTGGTTAAGCCACCCACTAGGATATTGTGTGCCATTAGCGTCATAAAATGTAACGCCTTCTCTTAATATATTGCCATTTAATAAAAACATAATTTTTCCTTATCTTGCGTTAGCGTTTTTGAATGGGTTTTCTGCGAATGCCATGTAAATGTATGTTGCACTAGACTCATTAACAGAGCCATCTGTTCCTCTAGTTTTAAAACCATTTGATAAAATATCAATAGCATAAGAAGTTCCAGAATTACTTGCATTTGAATTATTAGTAAATAAAGCATCTGCTGTTTGATTATAAGTGCTTCTTGATGTATCCATCATAATCCAACCTTGTAATGATGAAGTTGCACCTCCACCACTATTTTTAATCATTACATATTTTGGTCTAAACCCTAAATAAACAAACACACCATCAGAACTACCATTACCTGTGTAAGAACCAAACTTACTAAACCCTGCTATTTCTGCCCATACATATAATACATAAGTAGAACCATTATTGTTAGAATCATTATTACCTAAAGAAATAACAGATGATGTTGGAAGTGTATTATTAAATGTTATTTGCGAACTTGCTACACCTGTAGTATTTAGACCTTCTATAACTTGAGTTGCACCTAAAGATGTGTGCCATACATACCAATTAACTGAAGCTCCTCTACTTTTTAATAATATCATTTTAGGAGCTACACCTAAACCATGACCTACAGTTTTTGGACTAGAACCAACACCTGTATAAGTCACAATACTAAAACCAGCAGTTGTGTTTGCAGATACAGTAGATGTAATAGAACCTGAAGTGTTAGATGATGTTGAACCTTGTCCAGCTTGCCATTGCCAACCTACATAAGTGTATCCATTATAATTTGTTCTTCCAGATGCTCCACCTGCAACAGATACTGAAAATCCATTTGAATTAAATGATGTTAATGTTGAAACATTATCTTCAGCGCTTGTGGATTCAGAAAATAAACGATAGTTTGATCCTCTTACAGAGTCGGTTAACGCATGTCCTTCTGTTGAGCTTCTAGATTTAATCCATACAAAGTCAGGTTTAAACTGTGCTTGATTTACAATAGTTTGTGTAGAACCATTACCTGTCCACAAATTAGCATCCATATACTTATTACCCTGTAATATAGTAGGGGTAGGTAGGTTATATGTGTTTAGTGCTACAAAGCCACTTGGTGCAGAATAACTAAATGGGCGTTGACCAAAGTTTAATTGATATAAATTACCTGAAAAGCCACAGCTTCCGCAACCACCCATTAAAGCAATTGTTAATAATTTATTTGCTAAATTTGTGTATGCAGCATTTGTTCCTGCTGCTGGGTCTCCACTTGCAAACCAAGTTCCATTTTTACCCCACCAAATTTTGCCGTTATCCATGTCAAGGGCAACCATACAAATATCTGTTGTTGAAAAACTTGAGCCATAAGAACTTCCTGGACCGCCAGTACCATTAATTTTATTTCCATTACTTCCATCAACATACCAAAAATTAGCATTTGTACTTGTATCAGCGTTCCATGTAGATGTTGCAACTGTCATATCTCCAACACCAGCTAATGGGTTTCCTGTTGTTGGGTTTCCAAATACTAATTCCCAATACCATTTACCTGATGACACACCAAAAGTTGCAGCAGCAGTTCTATATACACCACCAGTAGAGCCTACTTGAGCTTTTAAATTAGCCTCGCTAAGTGTAACGTTTGTAGAGCCAAATACAGGGTTAAGTGTACAATAATTACCCACAGTTGCACTTGTATTTGTAGGACTATCTTTCATAGCATCATAAGTTGTGCCTGATGTTACAGATATGTTATTAGTAGTCCAGTAGTTACTATTTCCTGAGAAGTCTTTACCTAGACCTGCATTAGAACCAGATGTAGTAGCTATGTCAGAGAATTTAAGGTAGAAACCATTGGTGCCATATGTGCCAGAGTATGGTTTAGGTTTCCATGAGCCTGTGATTGTATCTGTTTCGCCAAATGATGATGGTGTTAGAGCTTGTCCGTCAATGAAGTTTACTTCTGCTATATAACCATCAATATATTCAACTGCTAATGGATATCTTCCAATGTTATGAATATTAGCAGTATTTATAGGGCTTACTGAATTGTTTTGTGCAGGATATGTAGCTGTTGCAAATGATGTAATTTGTGATCCATTTACATATAATTTTGCTCTATTAGAAGATGTAGATTGTGTTGAATCTATTGATAATACAATATGATACCAAGCAGAAGGATCACGAAATACTTGTGTTGTTGTTAGCAAAATAGTTTGAGAAGCTGACCAATAAGTATCTACAGTTAATTGATCACTTGCATTAAATGCAAATCTAAAATAATTACTTCCATCAATTCTAGCTGAAAGTATATCTTGTAAAACAGATAAAGTTCCTCGTTTTACCCAAGAACTCCATGTCCATGTAGTTTGATTTGTTGTGGATGCTGGTGTTCTATTAAGATAAGCAGATGCACTACTTCTAAAGCGAAGTGAGTTATTTATGTCATAGCCACCTGTAGAGATAGCATTACTATTATTTAGAATAGCCATTAAGCTAAAGCTCCAGAATTAGTTACGTATACGTTAGTACCATCTGTCCAATATGATAGAAGGTATGTGCCTGCTGCTGAAATAGTAGTAAGAGCAGTTGTACCTACTTTAGTTGTAGCTGCTGCTGTTACTGAATAACCACCTGTATTTACTAATAATACATAGCCACTTTGACCTGCTGTAATGTTAGTAAAAGTAAGTGCAAATGTTCCTGTAGGTGTACATTTAAAGTTATTAGTGACGTTCATATCAAAAGAACCGTCATTATCTGTGGTTACTGTACCACGTTGTGAAACTGTAAATGTTTGTAATGCGTTAGTTACAGCATTATTAGCATTATATGCCTGAACATCTGTACCAATTGCTAAACCTAAAAATGACCTTGCTGTAGCACCACCTGCACCTAATGTAGTTAAGTCTGCATCATAAGCTTGAACATCTGTACCAATAGCAAGACCTAAAGCTGACCTAGCTGAAGATGCAGTAGTAGAACCTGTACCACCTGCACCTACAGGAATAGTATCGCCTGACTCTGCTGACTGTAAGTCACGAATTTGAGCCATTAGTGTTCTAATAGCATTGTTAATATTAGAAGGTGCGCAACCCTCATCAATATTAATACCTGCAATGTCTGTGTTTAAATTTGCGCCAGCACTTGTGGATGCGTACTGACTAATCTTATTTTTTGCCATAATTGTTCCTTAAATTTGTTGATACCACGTATTACTACTTGAACTTGTTTCAGTCCATGTGTCTGAACTTGGAGATATATCAGTCCATGAACTTGCACCTGCTGTTATTTCTGTCCAAGTATCACTACTTGGTGTTACAACATTCCATGTTTCAGAGCCAGGTGTAATAGGAGTCCAGTTTTTACCTTGTATAATGCCATTAGCAGTTATTGTTGCGTTGCCTGTGACACTTCCTACGCCATATAAAATAGCGTTAGGAGAACAAGTAAGAAGTGCTGTTCCTAATATACTTGCATCACCTGAATACTCTACACCACCTAAAGCTGATAATGTGGCATAGCCTGTAATATTGCCTGTAGATGTTCTAATTCTTACACCATCTGCTGTGACAGTTGCACTACCTGTGATAGATGCGTCACCTAATTGGATACGAATACCATCTGCTGTAACTGTAGCGTTTCCTGTAATACTACCTGTGCTTTGGTAGATAGCATTACCTATTCCTGTTAATAAAGCATAACCTGTAATAGCACCACTAAATGATACAATCTTATTAGCTTGTGCTGAAACACTTGCTTCACCTAATATACTTGCAGAGTCAAATGTAATTCTAGTAACATTTGCTTCTAAGTCTGCATTACCTGTAATATTTGCAGAAGATGTTAATATTCTTGAAACGTCAGCAGTAACAGTAGCATTTCCTGTGATAGCACCACTATCCGTTCTAATGCGTATTGCATTTGAAGTTACAGTAGCGTCACCTGTTATACTTGCATTACCTGTTAATATTCTTGTACCATCTGCTGTTACAGTAGCATTGCCATTAATAGAGCCACTATCTGTTCTTATACGTATTGCGTCTGAAGTAACTGTAGCATTACCAGTAATACTTCCTGTGCCGACTAATACTCTTACAGCATTTGCAGTAACATTTGCGTTACCTGTAATTGCGCCACTATCAGTTCTAACTCTAATAGCATTTGTAGTAACTGTAGCATTGCCTGAAACTGAACCTGTAGCTAAATTAAAACAAGCACCAGTAGTCCATATTGGGTCATCTAGTGAGAATGGTAAGTTATCTAAACTACCAAAATAATCTAACTGGTCTAGTGTCCATGGACCACATATTGTAGTGCCATTGTTATAAAACGTGTTATCTAAACTATATGGTACATTTTCCAAGCTACCATAAACGTCTAGTTCTTCTAGCGTCATTGGTACTGGCATAGTTTACCTTAAGCTAATGTTACAGATAAGTTGCCTGAAGCAATTTTAAATATGTCGCCTGAGTCAATAGTTTTTGCTGTGTCTAATGCTGTATGGTAAAGTAAATTACCTGAGCTAGATGCGTCATTAATACCAATCCAGCCAATACTTCCCCATGAAGCTGTTGCTTGAGGGAACTCTACTGCTGCACTATTTGTTGACACGCCATTAGAAGGTGCGCCAAATGTGACTGATGTTCTAGCGTATGAACCACCTGATACTTCTGTACCACTACCTGCGTCTGTAGGGTCTGAAGTCCATAGTGATACATAAACTGTTGCTGGTGATGTATATGTTGTGTTTCTTAGAGTAGCATTGATAATTGCATTTTCTAAATAGTTACTAATTTCTGCCATTTTGTTTTCCTTATCGTGGTGTTACGTTTAATGATGTATATGGATATGTTTGACCCAAGTCGCTTGTCTTAATGTTAGCAATTGCTCTGTCATATAAAGCTGACCATGTTTGAATACGGTTATCATTCATCAAGTATGGCTCTGCTTCTGCTAGAGTTGCGTATAATAAAGCGTCTGGGTAATTAGCTAGAAATAAGTTACTAGCTGTTGTTGTTGATATAAATGTAGGTTGTGCATAGTATAGAATTTGCACAGTTTGTGAACCATTAGGAACAGGAGCAAACTGAAATTCAGAACCTAACATTGTAAAAAATACAGAGATACCTGATGTAGTTGTAAGACCGTCTTTAAAGAATAAGTCTGGACTTTGATAAGCTACACGAACTACAGGGTTACCTTGTATATGTATTTCTCTAACTTCTAGCATGTCACTTGGTACTGCTACAGTTCCATCACCTGAAGTAATAGATGCAGTAGCTACCTTTAGCATCTTTTCAGTTCTTAAGTCACGTGACATTCTTGTTTGTGCTAACTGAATGAAGTCAGGTATTTGTGAACTTAAGTCTGTTCGTGCTAAGTAGTTCTCTACTACTGTCACAAAGCTAGTATAGTTGGTAAAAGCCATAGTTATCCTTTTTTAACAAAGAAGATACAACCGTTAGTCATACCTACTTGCTTAATTATTTTAAACCTTAATTTAATTTTATCTTCCCACCATGATAGTGGTTGTTGAATTAGATGTGCATTACGTCCATCTGGTAGAATTTTAGACGCTGGACCTGTATGTATAGTAAATAGTCCAAATTTCATAGTCACTCTTTGTAAGTCATTTAGAACATTGTCTAATAATTCAGGCTCTATATGCTCCAGAACGTCAATACAAGCCACAAACTCTGTTGGTTCAGGGGTAGATGACCATAATTCATTACTTGGCTCATACGGAGTGTATTTTACATCTACTGTAAGAGCATCTTTTAGTCTACATTTACCTGCACCGTAGTCTAATAGATATCTTATTTTATTTTCTTTTATGATTAAGTCTACTAATGGTGCATAAGCTACACTTGCTACACCATAATTGGCATCTTCATGCAGTTTTGACTGCATTTCTCTGTATTCGTCAGATATTAAGTTGCTCAATGACTTCTTTCCATGTTTTATCGTCTTGGTAAATGAGTCTCATGTGTCTATA